>Ga0164308_10000295_pt1 | contig 26886 bp, 21 predicted proteins | sample Whisoiple_246_MG_FD_109983 | JGI IMG/M metagenome (GOLD analysis project Ga0164308, IMG submission 109983) | Soil microbial communities amended with fresh organic matter from upstate New York, USA - Whitman soil sample_246_MG | ecosystem: Environmental > Terrestrial > Soil > Unclassified >... | reverse complement strand
TGCGTCGGTTGGCTCGTTCGCCGCCGCGACCGCCGCCAACACCACCTTCACCTGCAACGGTGCCGGTACGGACGTTCCGCTGACCATCACTGCCAACAACGGCCAGTGCAGCAAGTCCCTCACTACCACCGTCTCCTGCAACGACGTGCTCTGCGGCAACGGCGTGCATGATCCAGGCGAGTTCTGCGACCCGAGCGCGGGCGACGCCAACTGCACGCAGGATTGCAACCCGTGGGAGTGCGGCAACGGCGTGGTTGAGGTCCCGTTCGAACAGTGTGACCCGGTCCCAGCAGATCCGGGGCATTGCACCGCGCAATGCCAGCTTCGCATCGTTCACTGCGGCGACGGCTTTCTGTCGGTCCCCGAAGAGCAGTGCGACGGCAACCTCTTTGCGCCAGGCACGCTCCCCGGTTCAACGTGCGATGCGACTTGCCGCGTCATCCCGCCGCAGGGCACCATCGATTGCGGCGACGGCGTCAAGCACCCACTCGAAGTTTGCGACCCGCCCTTGACGGTCAACAATTGCGGGCGCAACTGCGCAGCGATCAGCACCCAGGCGTGCATCGACTGCGATAACGCCTCGGAGTGCTCCGACTTTGTCGACTGCTTCCAGCTCTCGGGCAACGCCGCCGCGGGTACCCCGGGCGCCGGTAAGCCGAAGGCTCAGCTGTGCAACGAGACCCTCGACTGCGTGCGTGACAGCGGTTGCGCCGCTGGCGGGAACGGCATCATCAAGTGCTACTGCGGCACTGCCAATGCCGCTGATTGCCAGAACGGCCTCGCCAACGGAGCTTGCAAGGCCGAAATAGAGCGCGGTCTAGAGACCACGGCGTTCGCACAAATCTCGCAGCGCCTGAAGAGCCCGCAATTCGGCGGTGGCATCGCGCTCGCCCGCATCGATTGCGAGCAGCAAGTCTGCAAAGCTGCTTGCGGCCTGAACTGAGCGACCGACTGAGGTGCTGAGAGAGCCGGGCGTCGAGTCGATGGCTCGACGCCCGCTCCCGCCCGGGTTTTCTCGAGGGGAATGAGGACTGTGCCGCACGGGAGGATTGACGATGACGAATCTATTTCGGTTCGGGTCTTTTGCGCTGACCGCCAACAGCGGCGGTATCGCGCGCGCGGGTCGATTGCGAGCGGCAGGTTTATATGGCGGCTTGCGGTCTAAAACTGAAAACGGGGTTTGACGATGAATGATCGAATGCGGTTGGGGACCCTGGCGTCGATCGCCGCTGCGGCCAGTATTTCGTTTGCTGGTTGCTCCGGTTCTGAGACCAAACCGACCAGCGCCACCACAGAAGGCGCAGCCAATAGCGTTGGTCTCGCGTTGGAGCCGGTGGCGGGTGTAACGCTCAACACCCTCCACTTCGTCGTGAGCAAGACGACCGCAATCGAGCCCGTGCTCGAGGGCGACCTTCCCACTCCTGGCACCGCCTCCACGTTTAACGTGGGGCTGCCGATCCCAGTCGGCGGCGACTACCGGCTCAGCTTGAGCGGAGTTGCGGCCGAAAGCGCTTCGATCATCTGTTCTGGCGCGGTTGCCCCATTCTCGGTCACGCCGAACCAAATCACGAAGTTGAGCGCCACGCTTGCTTGCCGCGACCTCGACAAGGGTACCGTGGACAACCGCGTGACGGTGAACACCGATGCGTGCCCGCGCCTCTCGCTGGACTACCTGATCGCGACGCCCAGTTCCGTCAACTTGGGCTCGCCGATCGTCACGTTCAGCAAGGCGACGGACCTCGACGGTCGTCCGGTCACGTATGCATGGAAGACCACTACTCCGGCGGCTGGTTCCTTCGCGTCAGCTACATCGGCCAACGCGATCTTCACCTGTAGCGCGGCTGGCGCCGACGTTCCGCTCACGGTCACCGCCAGCAACGGCCAGTGCGACAAGTCACTGACGACGAGTGTCTCGTGTGTCGATCCGCTGTGCGGCAACGGTCAGCGCGACCCGGGTGAAAAGTGCGACTCCAGCGCTGGCGACTTTGGCTGCACTCCCGATTGTGAATTCGTTCCGGTCTGTGGCGACGGTAAGGTCTCTCCTCGAGAAATTTGCGATCCGAAACTGACCGTCGACAACTGCGGACGTGACTGCAGAGCCATCACGTCGGACGCGTGCATCACTTGCGACCTCACCACCGAATGCCGCGATTTCGTGGATTGCTTCCAAGTTGCGGGCAACGCCGCGGCTGGCACCCCCGCTGCCGGTACGCCGAAGGCTCAGCTCTGCAACGAGACCCTCGACTGCGTGCGCGACAGCGGTTGTGGTGGGGGCGATAACCGGATCATCAAGTGTTACTGCGGCACTGCGACCGCTGTCGAATGTCAGAACGGCCTTGGTAATGGCGTCTGCAAAGCAGAGCTGCAGAGGGCCCTCGAGACGACGGAGTTTGCGCAAATCTTACAGCGCTTCAAGAGCCCGCAATACGGTGGTGGTCTCGCGATGGCGCGCGTCGATTGCGAGTGGCAAGTTTGCAAGACCGCTTGCGGCTTGTGAACTGAGCGACTCGAGCTTGCGGGCCAGCCGAGCGGGGGGGTGATTGCGTCGCGGAAGAAGGGCGACGCTTCCGCGACATCGACGCCCTGGGTTCATGGCGCGACGAGCGCTCGTCTTCGAAATTCAGTCGTTTCCTTTCGAGAATCGGAAGGTCCGGTTGCTCGGCCTCGAGAGTTTTGCTGCTGCGACAGCATTGGGAGTTTTGGGCGCGTAAATTGCAGCTGTGAGCAACACCGTTCAAGAGAGGTGTCGCCATGAAGCGGTTTGTGAACATCGGATCTCTGACTTGCGTGGTCGGTCTCGCGGCTGGTGCATTGCTCGCCTGCTCTGCTGCTGAGGGCCCCATGCAACGCGAAGGAGCCGATTCCGCGGCTGGGAATACCGTTCGCTTCGCGCTTCAACCGGTGTCTGGGATCACCTTGAACACGCTGCACTTCGTCGTCGTCGAGTTGGGCTCGACCACTCCAGTACTCGAGGGCGAGCTGCCAACCCCCGGTGACGCTCGGTTGCTTACCTTGGGTCTGCCGGTTCCGGTTGGCTCTGGTTATGAGCTCAGCTTGAGCGGTGTCGCAGCAGAGAGCTCGAGCACGATTTGCGTCGGCTCGGTCGGTCCATTCGACGTTCGCCCGAACCAACTCACGAATCTGACCACGCCTCTCGAATGTGTCGATATCGCCAACGGCACGCTCAAGAACGAGATCAAACAGACGGTCGACGGCTGTCCGCGCCTCATCATCGACTTTGCGTTGGCGTCGCCCAACACCGCCAAGATCAACGAACCCATTGCGCTCGCCAGCTACGCCCACGATCTCGACAGCAAGCCGATTGGCTACGCCTGGACCATCGTCGAGCCCGGGATCGGCACTTTCCCGGTTGCGTCCGGGGCCAACGGGACCTTCACTTGCCGCTTTGGCGACAGCAACGTTGCGCTCACGATGACCGCCAGCAACGGTGAGTGTTCGAGAGCGATCGTCACGAACGTCACGTGTTCGAACATTCTTTGAGCCGTTCGGCGTGGGGCGTCATTGGGCGCGCTGCGTCCACGCGCGCATGAACAAATCGAGAAAGGCGTCCGCCGCGGGACGCCTTTCTCCTCTTCGTGCCGGCGATTGCCGCGCCTCGCGCCTAGGCGACACGCTTCTGCGTCAGCGATACGGCGATCGCGCCGGCACCGAGCAAGACGCCCGCGAGCAAGAAGACGTTCCAATGATTGCTCGCGGGCGCAGCGGGCGCGATCCCCGGAAGCCGCGTGACGAAGCCATCTTGCGAGCCCACGATGTTGGAGAACACACCGTGGAATACCGGGAAGTTGCTGGAGTAAGTGTTCCCGATGACATGCGTCAGTCCGTTCGATTGGACGGCCACACCCACGGCGTGGTCTTCGTCGCTGCCGCCCAGGTAAGTCGAGTAGTAGAGCGGCGAGCCCGAGGGATCGATTCCAGTTGCGAATCCGTCCACCGCCCCGTGATAAGCGGCTTGTCCCGGAATCGAGCGCGCCTGCGGGAAATCACTCGAATCAGTGGAACCGACGACATACGCACTATTCAGCGCATCGACGCCCACGCTGCTCGCCACATCGTCGCCCGCGCCGCCGAGATAGGTCGAAAACGAGAGGGAGCTACCGACGCCATTCAAGCGCGTGACGAAGCCGTCGCTGTGCCCCGCTGAAGCGAGCGTCGTTTGCGGTGCATTCACGGTTGGGAAGTTGTTGGAAGTCGTGTTGCCTACCACGGTGACCAAGCCTGAGGAGTGGACTGCGACGCCGTTGGCTTCATCGGTGAAAACTCCACCCAGGTAGGTGGAAAACAAGAACGCCGAACCCGCGGCGTTCAGCTTGCTCACGAACGCATCGGACGCTCCACCGCCGAAAGTTGCTTGCAGCGGCGAGGCCACGGGATAGTTGCTCGAAAGTGTGCTGCCAACGACGACCGCGTTGCCCGATGCATCGACCGCGACGCCGCGCGCGCTGTCGGCCATGCTGCCCCCGAGATACGTCGAATACGCAAGCGCGCTGCCGGCAGCATTCAGCTTGCTGACGAAGGCGTCGCTGGTGCCGCTCAGTGTGGCTTGTAGCGGACTCACTTTGGGGAAATTCGCCGAGAACGTGCTGCCCGCGACGAACGTGCCCGTTGCGCCGACCGCGATGCTTTGCGCGTAGTCGTCCTGACTGCCACCCAAGTAGGTGGAGTAGACCAGCGCCGAGCCGGTGGGATTGAGTTTGGCCACGAAGGCGTCTTGTTTGCCGCCAATAGAGGCTTGCATGGGCAACCTGGTCGGAAAGTCGGTGGAGAACGTGATGCCGGTCACGTATGCGTTGCCTGCCGCGTCGGCCGCGATCGCGTATCCCAAGTCGGCGCCCGTTCCACCCAAGAACGTCGAGTAAACGAGCGCTCCGCTCGCATCGAGTTTGCACACGAAGGCGTCGTACACGCCGCCCGCGAGGCTCGGCTGAAGCGGATTGATCGTCGGGAACAGCGTGGAACTCGTGTATCCGACGACGTAGCTGTTGCCTGATTCGTCGGTCGCGGCGCCGTAGGCTTGGTCATAGCTGCTGCCGCCCAGGTAAGTCGAATAGAGAATCGATGGATCGATGGTCAGCTCGCGGCTGTGGTCGTAGCGACCCACGACGAAGCCGAGCTTGCCGTTTCGAAGTTCATATCGGCTCGCGACCATTGTTCGCGCGCCAGAGCGATCGATTTGATAGCTGAAGGGAGCAGGTTTTCTCAGTTCGCCTCCACCAGGCAGGCTCAAGACCGCGCTGCCATCCTGGTCGATGCGGATCGAATCCGCGCCGTCGAACGCGATTTCGACCGCATGCGGATCGGCGCCCGGGGCGAGCAGCAAATCATACTCGAGCTCACGTCCCTCGTTGCCGTAGTAGACCACGCTCACGCCAGGCAGCACATTTTCATAACGGATGCTGGCGTAGTTCTCGACGCCGGTTTTCCATCGGCTCTGGTCGCGCCCGACGAAATAGTTGCTCTTCGTCAGAAGCTCTTGCTCGGCAATCGGTTCTACCCTGCGCCCGGCGACGACGCGCATCGACAACAACTTCTGCTCCAGCGCGCTCGCGTCTGGGAGCGAGCCGGGTGCCGGGTGCTGATTGCCGTGATTGCGAATCAACGCGAGCGTTGCGCCCTCGGGTGACAGGTACAAACCGAAACCCTTGCCGCGCGCCAAATAGCGGACACGCGGCTCGAACTGCCCGTGATTCGACTCGAAACGCAGTGAGGCACGAGATGTCGTGTTTCCCGCGTGCACGCCTGCGGTCAGAGCTGGCGATGACGGCTCGTTTCGCGCGCGCGCGCGTTGCTCGAGGCACAGTCCAACGACCGACGTAGCAAATATTGCAGAGCCGACGAGCCGCAGCGTACGAACGTGGACGGGCTTCATGCCGATCCGTCTAGCAAGTTCGTGTTGCGAGACGGGGAGTTCTGAGTGCCGTTTCGGTTGATCGTCATGAGCAACGACCACCACAAAAAAAGCGGCAGCGCGTACGCCATGCCCGGAGGTACGACCAGCGCGCGGTACGAGATCTGCAGCAGCACGTGGGTCGGTCGGCTCAATGAGAACGCTCGAATCGGGCCAGTTCCACCCAAAAACGAAAGCAACGGCAAGGCGACGAGCAGTAGCAGGAGCGGTTCGAGAATCGCGAGCCCAACGGCCAGCAGCTTCACGTGCTCTCGCAGCGACCGCAAACGTACCGCGATGGCGAGCGCGACGAATGCTGCCATCGGCAGATAGAGCAACGAACGTACGTCGATGGGTACCAGCACTGCCGGCACTCGCCCCGCGGGCTGGATATGCAGCGTGACGCGCCAGGGATGCGCTTCGAGCTCGGCGTCCGACGCTTCGAAATGCAGTTTGACACCCGAAGCCAGAGCGTTCCTGCCCACCAGGACGTTGCCTAGAGCAGCATGCGCCTTGGAGAACACAGGCCCGGGTCCGTGCGCCAACGCCAAGCCCGCAAACACGCATAAAAACGCGCACAAAAAGCCGACCAACCGCTGCCGCATCCAGTGGCGCAGCAGCTCGCGCATTTACGCTCCTGGGACCGGCAGCCCGCGCGCCCGACCTGAACCAGTCAAGTAGCTCGCCCAGCCGATGAAGGATAGTGCGGTGAAGGCGATGAGCACGAGCGGTAAAATCTCTTCATGCGCGGTGGCAAACCAAGTCGGTCGATACACACCGACGCCGTAGAGGAGACAGATCCGCGCGATGTTTGCCAAGACCAACGCGGCCAAGCCCGCGATGAGCGCGATCGAACGCCGCAGCCACGGCGCCGGAAAGGCCAAGATCGCGCTGACGAACAAGATGTTCACCTCGATCGCGTCACAATTGCGCACGATCTGGAGCGCGAAGCGCCCGTCGATGCGATCTCCACTGACTACGACGGAGGGATCGAACAGCCGTAACGTCGAACCCGCGACCTTCGCATACAGGCGCAGATAGCCGGCGAGCCAGTCAGAACGCGCTCCGAACAGCTCGAACGGGAATCCGTAGATCGAAAATAGCACAGCGGCGATCGCCAGATAGACGAGCGCGAAGCGCAACCCCAGCTTGGGCAGTGTCCGTGAACCGCCCGCGGGCTCGGAAGCCGCTAGGCCAGCCATTGGCTTTATGCCTCTTCCGTCTGCTGATACTTCTTGAGCTTCTCGTACAGCGTCGAGGGGGCGATGCCCAGGATCTGAGCGGCGCGGCTCTTATTGCCACGCGCCTGCGCCAGAGTTTGCTCGATCGCGACTCGCTCGATGCTCTCGAGCTTCAAGCCGCCGAGCGGTAGATGAGCGAGGTCTGCCTTGGCTTCCGGAGCGCTCGACATGCTCAAATGTCGCGCTTCCAAGACTGAACCGTCCAAGAACGCCAGCGCGAATGCCAGGTTGTTCTTCAGCTCGCGCACGTTGCCTGGCCAGCTCTTACTCACCAGCAACGCGAGCGCGTCCTGCGAAAGCTGAATGCCCGGGCGATCCAAATCCTCGAGCAGGCGCTCGACGAGTAGCGGGATGTCTTCCAAGCGAGCGCGCAGCGGGGGAACTTGCACGACTGCCGTGGCCAAGCGAAAGTACAGATCCTGCCGGAAGCGACCCGCGGCGACCTCGGCGCGCAGATCACGATTCGTGGCCGCGATGACGCGCACGTCGACGGGGAGATCTTTCGTGCCACCCACGCGGCGGAGCGATGAGTTGCTCAAGACGCGCAGCAAGCGTGTCTGCAGATCGAGCGGGAGCTCACCGAGCTCGTCCAAGAACAACGTACCGCCGTCGGCTCGCTCGAACGCGCCGCGATGCGCCGACACGGCACCGGTAAAGGCGCCGCGTTCGTGGCCCAATAGCTCGCTTTCCGCCAAATTCTGAGCGACTGCACCACAGTCGAACACCACGAATGGGCCGCCTTGGCGTGCGCTGCGCTCGTGAATGGTGCGCGCCAGGACATCCTTGCCCGTCCCTGTCTCACCGGTCAGGGTGATGGTGACCTCGGCGCGTGCAAGTGGATCGAGCAGATCGAAGACGTGCCGCATGGCAGGCGACACACTCGCGACCTTGCGCGGAACGCGCAGCGAAGGAGGCGGAGGCGGCGTGCTGTCGGATGCCGCCGGGGGCGGCGAACTCGGTGAAGCGGGATAGCCCGTCTCGAACCAATGCCCAGAATCAGCTGAAGCAACCACTCGAGCATGTGCCCTTGGCACTTCGACCAGCCCTGTGTACGAGACGCAAGCGGCTTGATTGGTGGTCATCGATAGCTTGGCTTATATCAGCCCACATCGGGGGAGCTTGTTACGTTTGCATGGACTCGGGAAGGCAACGAGCTCCGCAGCTGTTGAAAAGCTCGCTGTGGCAATCGAACGTACGAAACGTTGCTTGCTCGTCACTGATTACGTGTTTATCGCGCATCGTATCGTCAAAAATATGGACTCAAAGGCGTTCGCGCCTTGCCTTGCGCGCATCGACTGACATAGGAGTTCCTCGCGTGCCGTACGAACTTCGCCTTCCTCCTCGGCAGCGATCGAGCGCTCGTGTCGCGATGGTGACGCTTGCTGCTTTTGCAGCGACCCTTTCGGCATGCTCGCTCGACAATCGTCACCTCGAGCTCGCCGTGGGCGGGAGCGGCTCGGGGCAGTCGGGCGCAGGCGGCAACGTTCAGGCAGGGGGCGGTAGCGGTGGGGTGGCGGGCCACGCCGCTGGCAGCGGTGGGGTGGCGGGCGCCGCGCCGGCAATCCCCGAGGTGGAAGGTTGCGCTGACCTCGACGCAAACAAGGTCCCCGACTGCAACGAAACGATCGCCTTGAATTCCGACTTCAAGATGGATGCCCTGCTCTGGAGTGCCGACATGTACACGTCGGTCATTTGGAATGAGGAGAACGCCGCTGGTGATCCCCCATCCGGCTCCGCATTGGTGGTGTCGGAGGGAGTCATCGACGAAAACGGCATCGGCGTCGCGTTGCGCTCCGCGCAGCAATGCATCGCGATCGACGGCACGAAGCTCGTCCTGGTCTACGCCAACGCCTTCGTCGATGCGGGACAAGACGAACAAGGGCGCGCAGAAGTAGACGTGGCCTTCTTCGATAGCGAGGATTGTTCCGGCGCGCTGAGCACCAGCTTCTCGACGCCCCAACCCCTGGATGGCGGGGTCGGTTCGTGGTTCACCCTGAAGGCCGGGTCAGTGTCTAGCGCGTCGACGAAATCCGCGCAGGTGAAGCTGGGCCTGCTGAAGCCGTTCAGAGCGAAGTCGTTTCAGGCGCGGTTCGACAACGTATTGGTGAAGACGGAGAACGCGCAACCGTAGCGCGGTTCTTCTGCGATTTGCCTCCGGCATCGATCGACGCCAGCAGGCGAGGGTTGATCAAACTCGGCGCGGTTCGTTCGCAACGTCGAAGGCTGAACGTGAACTCGTCGTCTTGAATTCGTCACAGACGCTCACGTTCGTCTCGGTAAGAGTCAGCGTTTCTGGCGTTTTTCCAGCTCGGTTCTAGCTGTGTAGTACACGCCACGACAATGGCGGTGTCGAAAATCGTTACCGCTCATTCACGCAATCGCCACGGACGACCACTACTTTCCGCCCCGTCGTCATCCACCCAACGAACGGCGACGGAGTTAAAAAAATGCGAAAACTACTTAGGCTAGCGGTGGTTTCCAGCGCTGCGTTCGCCGCGCTCGGCCTAGTGCATGAGCGTCAGGCAGCGGCTCAAACCGTGCCGACCTGTGCGAGCCTTCCGGATCCGATCTACGTTGCTGGCTCGAGCGCCATTCGCCCGCTGCTGACGACCGTCGGTTCCAAGCTCGCTGCTGCTGCGACCCCCTCGACCATCGTCTATATCTCGACGGGTTCGTGCGATGGCGTGAGCACGATCGTGGGCGACCTCAAGGTGACCGCTGGCGCCAAATACGCGCTCGCGAACAACACGTTGGCGGATTGCACGTTGCCCACGCCCGACGGTCAAGCTGTCGACGTGGGCATGTCGGACGTATTCCCAACCACCTGTGGCGTCACCAAGTCGATGCTCACGGGGATCGGTGACTTTGCCGGTCCCGTTCAGGCGATGAATTTCGTCGTCCCCAAGGCTGCCACTCAAACGACCATCAGCGCGGAAGCCGCCTACTTGACCTTCGGTCTGGGCGCGGCGGGCCAGACGGACTGGGACACCCCGGATCTGTACGCGATTCGCAACTTCCAGTCTGGTACGGAAAGCATGCTCGCTGCGGCGATCAACGTCCCGACCAACAAGTGGAAGGGCGTGGACAAGGGCGGTAGCGGCGCGGTCGTCACCGCAATTGCTGGCGCAACGAATCCCGACAAGACCATCGGCATCCTCGCTTCTACCGAAGCCGACGTCCCGGCGAACCGCTTGACGATCAAGCGCCTCGCGTTCCAGCCCTACGGCGAAACCTGCGCCTTGTATCCGGACTCGTCCTTTTCCAGCACGGACAAGTTCAACGTACGCAATGGCCTGTATCAGGTCTGGGGCCCGGTGCACATGTTGGCCAAGGTCGACTCATCCAACGAGCCAACGAACCCCAAGGCGAAGAAGCTGCTCGACATCCTGCTCGGCACGCCCGGTGCCGAGGTCGAAGGCGTGGACCCGGTGCAAGCCGAAATCGACAACTTCACCGTGCCGCAATGCGCGATGAACGTCGAGCGCACCGAAGAGCTGGGCAAGCCCAAGGCTTATAGCCCCGTGGGCGCGTGCGACTGCTACTTCGAATCCAAGACCGGCGGCGCGAGCGCGTCCTGCAAACAATGTGACGATGATACCGATTGCTCGTCCGCGGCACCAAAGTGCAACCGCGGCTACTGCGAGGTGAAGTGATGTCCTTCTTCAAGCGAAATTCTCTCGCAGTTGCGTTGGTCGCTTCCGCGGCCTTCGGTCTCGTTGCCATCCAAGGTTGCAGCAGTGACGAGCAGAACACGCCGGCAGCCGCTGGCGCTGGCGGTTCGCACGCCGGCAGCGGTGGCAAGTCGAGCACTGCCGGCGGCGCGGGCAAGCCGGTGAGTGAGGGCGGCTCCGCTGGTGAAGAGCAACCGGGCGCCGGTGGTGAAGGTGGAGGGGAATCCCTTGCCGGCGCCGGTGGTGAAGGCGGCGGGGGTCCGGACATCCCGTGCGACCTGTCCTTCGACAACAGCACGCTCACTGTGTACACGGACAACGGCGGCAAGCTGCCACCGCTGCCCTGATCACTCGCAGTCGTCACGGCTCGTATTCGATTGCCGGAGCGCTCGCCATGCGCGGCGCTCCGGCTCTTTCTTGTGTAACTGGTAGCTCGGAGTTCACGTGAATAGGCATCTATCGGCGATTGCCATGGCCGCGGCGGCGGTGTGGTCCACTCATTCCGCGTCTGCGCAGACAGCGCCAGCGCCGGCTGCACCTGCGCCAGCTGCACCCGTGGCGCCAGCTGCACCTGCGCCGGTTCAAGAGGCACCCGCTGCTCCGGTGCCAGCTGCACCTGCTGCTGCCCAGCTCGAAAAGCAAGTCGCGGAGCAGCGCGCCGACATCGACGAACAGGACGCGCGCATTCAGGAGCTCGAGGCCCAGCTCAAAGCACTCAAGCAAGCGGCGGCTCCTCCCGCACCGCCAAAGGCCGCACCGGCCAAGGCTGCACCAGCGGAGATCCCCCCGCTCGACGAGTCACTGCAAGTTCGCGGCTACGTGCAAGCTCAATACGAATCTCATCAGGATTCGGAAGATCAGCTGTTGCCCGGCGGCGCACCACTGAATCAGAACCGCTTCGTCTTGCGCCGCGCGCGGGTTCGCCTCGATAAGCTGTGGAAGTACGGCGGGGTGATGATCGAATTCGACGCCAACAGCGTGCGTGGTGCTGCGATTGGCATTCAACACGCCGAGGCGACGCTCGCCTATCGCAACCCGGATCATACGCCGATGGTTTCGGCCACGGTCGGCTTGTTCGACAATCCGTTCGGTCGTGAGGTCGTGGAGTCACCGCGTGAGCGCGTGTTCATGGAGCGCTCGGCCGCGTCCCGCGCATTCTTTCCGGCGGAGCCGGACTTGGGCGCTCGCCTTGCTGGACAGATCGACTGGTTTCGCTACTCGGTGGCCGTCGTGAACGGTCAGCCCTTGGGTGACCGCACTGGCTTCATTCTGCAGGATCCCAACGCACACAAGGACGTGCTCGGTCGCGTCGGCGTTGCCGTGAACATCAAGCCGACCATGCGGTTCAACGGCGGCGTTTCCGTGCTGAACGGCAAAGGTTTCAAATCGGGCACCGACGCAACCAAGAACACGATCGTTTGGCGAGATATCGACGAAAACGGACAGTTCTCTCTCGGCGAGTTCCAAGGCGTGCCGGGCGTGTCCTCGGTGGCATCGCAGAATTTCGATCGCTGGTTGGTCGGGGCAGATCTGGCGTTCGAGCTCGAATCCAAGTTCGGTAAGACGCTCATCGCGGGTGAGCTGAGTCTCGGCTCCAACATGGACCGCGGCCTGTTCGTCGCCGATCCGGTGACGACTTCGCTCGACCAACGCGAGCTCGGCTATTACATCGCCGTCGTCCAGGAATTCCGCGGTGGACCCATCGCCGGCTTGCGCTTCGACAGCTACAATCCGAATTCGGATTTCCTGGATTCGCAAGCGGGCAAGTTGGTCCCGACGAGTCAGACCGTGCGTACCTTCTCGCCGGTGGTCGGTTTTCAGGTGCCGCACCGCGCCCGTTTGGTCTTCCAATACGATTTCATGCACGACGCGCTCGCGCGCGACGCCGCTGGTGTTCCGACCGACAAGAAGAACAACACGTGGACCCTTCGCTTGCAGGGGGAGCTGTGAAGCGCGCGTTGACTTTGGTGGCGGCGTCGCTGCTGGCCTACGCTGCGGTCGGCTGCGGGGACTCGGAGAGCGCCCACTCCGGCATCAATGAACCGCTGACGGTCAGCAACGGGCAGTTCTGGGAAGGGAGCTATCCTTCCGACCAAGGCGGCCCCGCAGTTACGTCCACTTCGGGCTATCGCAGCACCATCATCCCGGCGGGCACCGTCGGTAAAAGCATCGGTGGCAACGCTGCCGAGGGCGCACTCTCCGTCGCGGTGGCGTTGGAGGGGCTCGGTTCGGGCTACTGGATCGCGCCAGTCGGCTCGCCGGACCAAGAGACCAAGGGCGAGCTCACCTGGAAGGTGATTTGCAACTTCTCGCACGACGTGCCCGCGGGCCCGCAACGCTTGATGTTTGCCGCTGCCAACCGCGACGGGCATTTCGGCTCGCCGCGCTTCTTGGACGTGAGTTCGACACCGTTCGTGCCGCAAGGCCACGTCGTGGCATCGCTCGCTTGGGGCAACGACGCAGACGTCGATCTGCACCTGATCAGTCCCAGCGGCAAAGAGCTCGACCCGAAGCACATCAGCACGACGGCGATCGACGAAGGCACGATGATGCCGCTGCCGGGTGGCGGAACGCTCGACCGCGATTCGCTCGCGAACTGCGCCGCCGACGGCCGCCGCATGGAGAACGTCGTGTGGGCGGCCGACGCGACGGAGCCGCCCGAACCAGGCACGTACACGGTGAACGTCCACCTGTTCAACTCCTGCGGTCGTCCTTCGACCAGTTTCGTCTTCGACCTGTATGTCGATGGCAAGTCCGTCCAGCATGAAGCTGGGGTGCTGCTCGACGTCGACGCAGACAACGGGACCGGACCCGGTCTCTACGTCACGCAATTCACGCTTTAGCAAACGGAGTCACACATGATCGAAAGCGCACTACAAAAATTTGCTCTGATGGGCGCCTCGTGGGTGCTCTACCTCTTGCTCGCAATGTCCATCTTCTCGATCGGCATCATCTGCGAGCGCGCGTTGTATTTTCGCTCGCACTCGGGCGACGTAGAAGCCCTCGGCAACGAGTTGCTGCGGCTGCTGAAGGTCGGCGATCGTCGAAACGCGGTGGCGCTGCTCCAAGGCAGCAAATCCACCGAGGCGGCGATCTTGTTGCCCGCGATGGATTGGCTCGACGGCGGCGCGGAATCGGTCGCCGAAGCGCTCGAAAGCTCGCTCGTGAAGAAGCGCGCGGAGCTGGAGCGCGGCTTGACCTCGCTCGGCACGCTCGGCAACAACGCGCCCTTCGTCGGCTTGTTCGGCACGGTCATCGGCGTGATTCAAGCGTTCCACATGCTCGGTGCCAGCAACGCCGGCGCGAACCAAGGTGCGATGGGCAACGTGATCGTCGCGATCTCCGACGCGCTCATCGCTACCGGCGTCGGCCTGATCGTCGCGCTGCCCGCGGTCGTCGGTTACAACTTGTCGCAGAAGAAGGTCAGCACGATCGAGAACAACGTCTCGGTCATCAGCAAGCAGATCTTGGCACTACTCAAGGCGGATCCGAAGCTGCTCGAGCAGTTCGCGGCGCTGTCCGAAGAAGTGGCTGAAGAAGAAGCTGCGGCCGAAGTCGTCGGCGAACCCGAGTTGGGCTGAAGGAGGCGCCGATGGCTGGAACCACGAAGTCTGGCGGCGGTCGTCGCGCGCCAATCGCGGAAATCAACGTCACGCCGATGGTCGACGTGATGCTCGTGTTGCTCGTGATCATGATCGTCTCTGCGCAATACATCGTTTCGCAGAGCATCAAGGTCGAGCTGCCCAAGGCCGCGAGCGCGAGCGACTCCGTAGCGTCTGTCGCCGCGGTCACGCTGTCCAAGGACGGCAAGACCTATTACAACCAAGAGCCGATCAGCGAACCTGATCTGATCAGCCACTTCAAGTCCGCGCTCGCCGGTAACAAGGACTTGAATCTGATCGTGAGCGCCGACAAGGAAGTCCCCCACGGCAAAGTCGTGCACGTCATCGATTTGGCGAAGCTCGAGGGGATCACCAAGTTCGCCATCAACGTCGAGCTACAGAACTGAGCCATGGCCCGGGTCCAACTTGCATACATTGGGGCGGCTGCAGCGACGATCACCGTGCATATGGCGGCGTTCGGCGGCCTCAGTGCGATGAAGAAGCCGGAGCCGGAAAAGCACACGGTCGCGGTGATGGTCGCGCCACCGAAGCCGAAGTCGAAGCCCAAGCCGCCCGAACCGCCGAAGCCAATCGAGGCGCCGAAGGACTTGCTGCAGCATCCGACGCAGCGCGCGGCTCCGCCCAAGCCAGCGCCTGCCGCGGCGCCTCCGCCCGATCCGGTGGCGGCGGCTCATCCGGCACTCGCAGCGATGCCCGACTTCGGCATCAATCTGTCTGGAGGTTTGGGCGGACCCGGCGGCGGCATCGCCGTTCCGACCGGCGGTGGTGCGACGCCCTCGAGCGTGCAACCGAAGGCAAAAGAGAAGGTGCTCGGTGCCGCCGCTGAGCGCCCTGCGGTTGCCGGCGACGACTGTGCGGAAGATCTCGTGAAGGCCAAGCCGCAAGGCTTCGTCAAACCGACTTATACGGACGACGCGCGCGCTGCCGGCATCGAAGGGCGCGTGCGTGTCGAAGTATCTTTGGATGAAACCGGCAAGGTGCTCAGCGCACGCGTCGTCTCTGGCCTCGGCCACGGCCTCGACGAATCCGCGATCGACGCGGCCAAGCGCATGGCATTCAACGCGGCGACTCGCTGCGGCAAATCGGTGAAGTCCACGTTCGTGGTTTCGATGCGCTTCGTGCTTGGAGAGTAAGGTGGTCAAGAAGTTTCTGGGCGCAACGTTGCTACTGGCGTCGTTGTGCATTCCTCGGGCGGTCTTCGCTCAGGCCAATTCGAGCGGCGAAACTCCCGGGCATCAGCCGAAGCTGACCAAGCTACCGAAGCTCGTGCATTTCGAAGAGGCGCCGTACCCGGACTCCGAGAAGGAGGCCGGAAAGACGGCATCCGTGGTGCTGCAAATCGCGATCGACGACAAAGGCAAGGTCGTCGACGCCGCGGTGATCGAGAAAGCGAGCCCCGCGTTCGACGCGGCCGCCCTCGAGGCCGTGCGTAAGTTCGAGTTCGACCCCGCTGAAATCGACAACAAGCCTGCGCCCGTCAAAATCACCTATCGCTACGAGTTCGTGCTCAAGATCGAGCCACCGACTCCGGTGATCAACTTCGACGGCGAGATCAAGAATCGTTTCACCAAGCAGATGATCCCCGGCGTGACCGTCGCCGTCGACGGCATGGGTGAAGTCGTGACCGACGAAAACGGTCATTTCGAATTCAAGGAAGTGCCGCTCGGCAAGCACGTCATCACCATCAGCGGCCCGAACCTCACCACCGTCACCACCGAAGAAGAGCTCGAGAAGGGCAAGAAGCTCTCGGTCAAATACGCCCTCGAGCCGAAAGAAGAGGTGCCCGAGGGTGAAGAAGCCGACCTCGAGATCGTGGTCGTCGCGCCCAAGATTCAGAAGGAAGTCGTCTCGACAGAAATCAAGGCGGAAGAAGGCCGACGCGTTCCGGGTACCCAGGGTGACACGCTGAAGGTCGTGCAAAACCTGCCTGGCGTCGCACGCGCGTCGTTCGGCTCCGGCCAGCTCGTGGTCTGGGGTGCGGCGCCGCAAGACACGCGCGTGTACATCGACGGCATGCACGTGCCGCTGCTCTATCACGGCGGCGGTTTGCGCTCCGTGTTCTCGTCAGACCTGGTGCGCTCGATCAACTTGGCCCCCGGCGGCTACGGTTCCGAGTACGGTCGCGGCTTGGGCGGCTTGGTCACCGTCGACTCTCGCGCGCTGCGCCCCACCGGCGTCCACGGCTTCGTCGCAGCCGACGTGATCGACGCCTCCGGCATGATCGAGGCGCCGCTCAGCTCGTCGACGCGTATCGCGATCGCCGGCAGAAAGAGCTACCTCGATCGCGCGATCAACGTCGTGACCGACCGTGACGTTCAATCTTACATCCCGATTCCGGACTACTTCGACGCGCAGCTGAAGATCACCCACGATCTCGGCGCGAACGAGTCAATCGACGTCATGGGCTTGATGTCGCGCGACGAACTGACGCGCACATTGCAGAACGCCGATCCCGCGCAGATCAAGAAGGACTATCAGCTCACCGACTTCAACCGCATCGGCGTCGCTTACAAGCGCCAATTCAACGACGGATCCAGCGTCTTGCTCACGCCTTGGTTCGGGCGCGATCACCTGACGAGTCGCGCTTCCTTCGGCGGTTCGCCCACGGAACTCGATACCAAGAACAACGCGTTCGGCCTCCGCGCTGCCTATCGCGGCCGAACCTCGGCGACCACCGTGACGACCGTGGGCTTGGACGTCGAAGGCAACTTCTCCTCGCTCTCGCGCCGTGGCTCGGTCACCTTGCCGGCGCGCGAAGGCGACCTCGCGGTGTTCGGACAACCGCCCGGCGATCAAGTCAATGCCGACAACTGGAAGGCCAGCAATCTGACCGTCGCCCCGTACATTCAGGTGGACATCGGGCTACTCGAGGACAAGTTGCACATCGTGCCCGGTTTGCGCATCGAGCCCTTCATTACCAGCGCGAGCCGTCAGACGCCGGTCGTCGGTGCGACCCCTGAAATCGGCATTACCCAGCAATCGACCGAAGTCGAGCCCCGCCTCTCGGCCACCTACCAAATCGTCCCGCGCCTCGGTTTGAAGGCTGCGGCGGGCTTCTATCATCAGTCGCCGCAACCTTCGGACTTGTCCGCCGTGTTCGGCAACCCGAAGCTGGGCGTGGAGCGCGCGTTCCACGCGCTGGCTGGCAGTACCTTCAAGTTGACGGATCACATTTCGTTCGAAGAAGTCCTGTTCTATTCCAAATCGAACGATCTGGTGACCCGCTCCGCTTCCGACACACCTGCGCTGGCGCAAGCGCTGGTGCAACAAGGCGAAGGCCGCTCGTACGGCATTCAGGTCCTCCTTCGCCACGAGCTGACCAGCCGTTTCTTCGGTTGGGTGAGCTACACGTTGATGCGCAGCGAACGCAGAGACAAGTGCGCGACGATCGAGAACATCCCCGGCGAGACCGCCGCAGACGCTCCGCAAAACATTTGCCATGAAGGCGCTTGGCGTCTGTTCGACTACGATCAAACTCACGTCGCGACCGTCGTCGGTTCGTACGATCTCGGCGCGGGTTTCGAGGTCGGTGCGCGTTTTCGCTACGCCACCGGCTTTCCGCGAACACCGGTGGTCGGCTCGTTCGTCAGCACCCGTCGTGACTTGTACGAGCCGCTGTTCGGCGAACAGAACTCGATTCGCATTCCCGCGTTCGTACAGCTCGACGCGCGCGTGTCGAAGCGCTTCACGATGTCTTGGGGCAAAGCCGAGGTTTATGTGGACGTGCAGAACGTCACGAATCACACCAACCCGGAAGAGATCGTGTACGACTACCGCTACGCGCACAAGAATTACATCACTGGTCTACCGATCCTGCCGGTCGCCGGTGCGCGTTTGGAGTGGTGATGAGCATGAAACACCTGACCCAGCTCGCCTGCCTGCTCCCGCTGCTCGTGGCTTGCGCGCCCGAGTTCGACAACCGCGCCTCGACGGTCGACGCGCCGCGCGTGCTCGGCGTACGCGCTTTCCCGGCAGAGGGCCCGCCGGGCGCCTCGATTTCGTACGAAGTCCTGGTCGTCGACGACAAAGGCAACGTCGAAGACCCGAAAGTCGATTGGTCCTATTGCACGAAGGCCAAACCGCTCAACGAGCTCAACGACGTCGCGTCGGAGTGCTTCGGTGAAGGCGACTTCGTCGAACCGATTGGTTCCGGCACTGACGTCAAAGGCAAGCTACCGAAGAGCGGCTGTGCCCAATTCGGGCCGGATATCCCGAAAACCGCCCCCGGCCAGCCTCCGGGGCGCCCGACCGATCCGGATTCGAGCGGTGGCTTCTATCAGCCCGTGATTCTCTCCGTCCACGCTGGCGAAGAGGCCATCAGCTCGTTGGCAGAGACACGCCTCACCTGTGGACTCGCCAACGGCGCAGGCGACATCGACGCCTATCGCAAAGCGACCAAGATCAACGAAAATCCGAAGATCGAAGCGGTTACCGCGGTCAACTTGGACAACGCTATCCTCAGTGATGGCGCGGTCGATGGCCCGCTGAGCGTGCCGGTCGGCACTCGGGTCGTCTTCAGCACTTCGTGGCCGACCTGCCCGGCCGAACCGGTGTGCGGTGATGGCATGTGCACATCCGGAGAGACGGCCATGGACTGCGCGGAGGATTGCGCGGGAAAGCCCGTAGGATGCACGGGCTCCGAAGCCTACGGCTACGTCGATCCAACGACCGGCGAGCTCTCGGCGCGACATGAATCGATGCGCGTGGCCTGGTTTTCGACCAGCGGTGCCTTCGAGGACGATCACACCGGTGTCGTCGAGGATGACTATTTGAAGACCTCGAGCGACAACGCCTGGCAAGCGCCCAGCACTCCTGGCCTCGTGTTCATGTGGGTCGTGCTTCGTGATGCTCGGGGCGGGAGTGATTGGCAGAGCTTCCATCTCCAGGTGGAATAAAAGCCTACATTCGGTCTCTGAATCGCCACATTCGCCTGTTAGACGCGAGCTGCACGATGTCCCAGACGACCGACGACGAGCTGACGAGTCATGGCGAAATGGTGTTCGACGACGAATTCCTCGACGATTCGGCGCCGACGCGCGTCTCGGTCGATCCTCGCCGTGAGCTGATGCACTTGGTCGGACGCGAGTTGCGCCCGGAGCAGGTGCGAGTCGGCGATCTCTTGGTTGGGAAATACCGCGTCGAACGCGTACATCGCCGCGGCGCACTCGGGTTGACGCTCGAGGCTCTGCATACACAGCTCGGACAGCGCGTCGCGGTTCGCTTGTTGTCTGCCGATCCCAAAGCTTATCCAGAGGCGGCTGCGCGCTTTCTGCGCGGGGCGCGCTTGGCGGTGCAATTCCAAAACGAGCACACTGCCCGCATCATCGACGTGGGCTGTCTGGAGTCGGGAGCCCCGTACATCGTCGCTGAGTTGCTGAGCGGTTCGGATCTGCAGCGCGTGTTGAAAGTTCGGGATTCACTGCCGATCTCCGAAGCCGTCGACTTCATGCTTCAAGCGTGTGAAGGGCTGGCAGAGGCGCACGCTCACCACATCGTCCATCGCAACTTGAAGCCGACGAATTTGTTTCTCACACGCCGCGAAGGGGTGCGCAAAGTCGCCGTGCTCGACTTCGGCGTGTCGGAAGATCCGTTGAGCGATATCGCGATCAATCTTGGCAGCACCCAGGGCGCATCCAAAGCGCTCTCATACCTCGCACCGGAGCAGATTCGAGAGCCCGCGACCGTCGACGCGCGTGCCGATATTTGGGCACTAGGCGCGATCTTGCACGAGATGTTGACCGGTTGTCGGCTGCATGAAGCTCAGGCTACCCCGGCGCTCTTGGCGATGATCGCGGCCGATTCGCCCGTGCCGCTCAGTCATTTGCGACCGGACGCGCCGCTCGAACTCGAAGCCGTGATCCTGCGGGCCGTCGCCAAGGATCGCGAGGCCCGCTACTCGAATATCGGCGAGTTCGCCGAAGCGCTTCGCCCCTTCGCGTCCGAAGAAGGGCAAGAAGCCATTTCGCGCATCGCGAAAGCGCTCGGTCGACGTGCTGCGCGCTCGTTGCCGCCACCGTTACCCGGTGGCGCCCGTCCGAACGCGATCGTGCACGTGGCACGGCCGGCCAAAGCGCCCGCGGCCGCTGCATCAGCGCCGAGCAACGCCAATTCGCGACGCTGGCTGGAGCTGGCGCTCACCGGCGCAGGGCTCGCTACGGCCGGCGCGCTCGGTGTGTTCTTCGCCGTGCACACGATGGAAGGCGCGCTGGCCGCGGCAATCGCGCCGCGCGCCGTTGTTGCAGATCTGTCGCCGGCGTTGCCCGCGTCGGCGGCAGGAACTCCTCCGGCACTCGCTGCAACGCCGCAGGCACCTGCCGTGCAACTGCCAGTGGCGTCACCGCCCGCCGTCGCTGTGACGCCGCAAATCGCCGTTGCATCGCAACAGCAAGCAGCGACTCTACAAGTTCCCGTCGCGCCACAGGTTGCGGGAGTGGTTGTTTCGAGCGTCCCCGCCGCTGTACCGTCGATCGTCTCCGCGCGACCGGCGCATCCAGTCGCGCCCGTCACGCCGCGGAAACCGGTCGCGAGCGCAGCGCCAGTGGAACGCGCAGTCGTCGCCGACGCAAAGCCGGTCGCAAACAGCCCGGCGCGAACGACCGGCCTATTCGACGACGCAAATTGAGCTGTAAACCGTCAGCTTCAGAACCGAGCTGCTACTAACTCGTCACTTTGCGGTCACATCGTTCGATTAATCGCAGTCGACCGATGGCACGAATTCTGGTGATCGAGGACGAGTCTGACATTAGGCAGGTACTCGACTACAACTTGAAAAGCGCCGGACACGAAGTGGTCGAAGCTGCTCGAGGGGTCGACGGTTTGCGACTGGTGCGTGAGCGGGAGCCTGACCTCGTGCTGCTCGATCTGATGCTACCAGACATGCCGGGCACGGAGGTCTGTCGCGCGATCAAGGACAACCCGGCGACGCGCACCCTCCCCGTCGTCATGCTCACCGCGCGAGGCGAAGAGATCGATCGCGTCGTTGGATTCGAGATTGGGGCGGACGACTACATCACGAAGCCGTTCAGCGTGCGTGAGTTGGTGCTGCGCATTCGCGCCGTTTTGCGCCGCCGCGAACTGCCCGCGAGCGACGGACCCAATATCGAATTTGGCAATCTTCGCATCGATCGCGCGGCCCACCGGGTTTGGGTCGAGGGCGAAGAGGTGGAGCTCACCGCGCTGGAATTCAAATTGCTGGTCACGCTCTACGAGCGTCGCAATCGCGTCCAATCCCGCGGAGCGCTGCTCGACGAAGTGTGGGGCATCGACACCAAGATCTCGACGCGAACCGTCGACGCTCACGTCAAGCGCTTGCGCGAGAAGATGGGCGCAGCCCGCGACTACATCGAGACCGTTCGCGGCGTTGGCTACCGCTTTGCGGAGATTCCTCTGCTCGAAGCGTTGGACGTCGGTTAACCGATTCGCTTCGAACATCATCCGAGCGGGGCGGGGCAAGCCTCGAACCGGAAGGTGTGGCGCTTTGGCTCGAACGCGGGCGGTGCCACGAACTCGTTGCGTTGATTCGCCGGCTTGTTGCGCGACCTTTGCCGGTTTGCCATTCGCGCTCTGCACACTCGATCAGCGGAGGCAGAGCGAATGGACGTAACCCGCATGTCGATCCCAGATTGGGGACTGCTCGTCGTTTTGCTACTCGCAAGCTTCTCGGTCTTCATGACCGTCGCGACGCACGTGGCCGTGCAGCGCGTGAACGCGCGCGGAGCCAAGCGGCGGAGTGGTCCAACTCCGCCGCTCTCCGTCTTGAAGCCGCTGTGCGGAGTCGATGAAGGCTTGTACGAGAATCTGGCCGCACTCGCCCGCCAAGACTATCCCGACTTCGAACTGATCCTGGGCGCCGAGGATCCCGACGATCCCGCGCTCAAAGTGGCGCGCGCGGTGCGCCGTGACTTCCCCGAAGTGAAGATCCGAATCGTGGCGGGCATGCCCGCCGTTGGTATGAATCCGAAGGTCAGCAATCTGAGCGCGTTGAGCGAGCGAGCGACTCACGACCTCTTGCTGATCTCGGATTCGAACGTCCGCCCCGATCCCGCCTATCTTCGGGCTCTGGTGGCGGAACTCGCCGACCCGCGCGTCGGTTTGGTTTCGAGCGTGCTCTCGGGCACGGGGGGCGAGAGCCTGGGAGCACGTCTCGAGAATTTGCATTTGGCGACCTACGTGGCGCGCGCAGTCTGCGGCGCGGACGTGCTGGTCGCTCACCCCTGTGTCATCGGCAAATCGATGCTCTTCAAGCGCTCCGATCTGGAGAAGGTCGGCGGCTTCGCTTTGGTGCGTGACGTGCTCGCAGAGGACTACGTGTTGGGTCAGGCTTTCGAGGCGGCCGGCCTGCGAGTGGCACTTTCGGCGCACGTCGTGCGCACGATCAACGTGAAACGCAATCTGGGGCAGTTTGCAGCACGACACGTGCGCTGGGCACAGATGCGGCGGCGCTTGACGCGGCTCTATTGGGGAGAACCGCTGCTCTATCCGGGCCCGCTGCTGCTGTTGGTGTTGGCATTGCTCGCGACCGGAGCCGAGGTTCCGTTCTTCAGCAATGCGTGGCTCGTGCGACTGAGCCTCTTGGCTCTGGCCGGGAAGTATCTTTCGGACGCGGTGATCGTTCGCCTCATCAACGGCGCCTTCCCGCGGGTCTCGGAGTTGCCCCTCATCTTGCTCAAGGACATCGGCATGTGGGGGGTCTGGCTGGCTGGCGCCATTCGGCGCAGGGTCAACTGGCGCGGCCACGCGATGTTGATTGGCGAAGGGTCGCGACTTTACCCCGATCACCGACAGACCAGCCGCGAGCCCGCGGTGGCTCGGGCCTAGCCTGGCTGCCCGGGCGGCCAGTTTGGGGCTAGAATGCAACCTCTCTGGACCGAGTATCCAGGAGTGCTACCCGTCCGCCACGCAATCGTCACAATTTCTCGGTACCCGGTTTCTCGGATGACACGCATTTTGATCGTCGAAGACGAACCCGATCTCCAGCAGGTGCTGGAGTACAACCTGCGCCAAGCTGGCCACGAAGTGTTCGTGACCAAATTGGGGCGGGAAGGCTTGCGCATCGCGCGCGAGCAAAAGCCCGAAGTCGTACTGCTCGATTTGATGCTCCCGGATATCGCCGGGACCGAGGTGTGCAAGCAGCTCAAAGAGGCCCCCGCCACCAGGGGCATCAACGTGATCATGCTCACGGCTCGCGGTGAGGAGATCGATCGGGTGGTCGGCTTCGAGCTCGGCGCCGACGACTACGTGACCAAGCCGTTCAGCGTGCGTGAGCTGCTGCTGCGCATTCAGGCCATCGTGCGCCGCGGCAAGACCGAAACCAAAGACTTGGAGGCGACGGTCGAATTCGGCAAACTGAAGATCGATCGCGAAGCGCACCGCGTTTGGGTGGAGAGCTTGGAAATCGAGCTGACCGCGCTCGAGTTCAAGCTCCTGGTCACGCTGTACGATCGCAAGAACCGCGTCCAAACGCGCAGCACGCTGCTCGACGACGTGTGGGGGATTCAGGCCGACATCACGACCCGCACCGTCGATACCCACGTCAAACGTCTGCGCGAAAAGTTGGAGGCCGCGCGCGACTACGTCGAAACGGTGCGCGGGGTGGGTTATCGCTTCGTCGGCACTCCCGACGAGGCGACGACTTGAAATTCGGGATCCGCGCCAAGTTATTCCTGATCTCGCTCGGGGTCATCGTCGTGTCGGTGGTCGTGGCCTACGCCTACTCGAGCTCCCGCCTCGAGCGCGAGCTCACCGAGCGCGTGCGCGCCGAGTTGATCGTGCGCGCAAAACTGGTCGCGTTGGGCGCAGAATCTTCGTACGCGCTGTGGGAAGACAAGCCGCGTTGGCACGAAGTGGCTCGCGATCTCGGGCAGCGCGCCAACGCCGAGGTGACGCTGATCCGCAGGAACGGCGAAATCCTGGGCGACTCGAACCAGCAAGAAGATCCGGTGCGGCTCAGCGAGCGCAGCGAAGTGCGCGGCGCTCTCGCACTCGGAGGAGCGTCGCCGGGCTATGCGTCGGTCGTGGATGGGCACACGTTGATCGTCGCGGTGCCATTCTCCCGCGCCGACGAAGTCGCCGGCGTGGCGCGTGTGGCGTTGCCCTTGACCGAAGTCGATGAAGCGCGCGCCGAACTCGCCAAGACCCTGAGCGTCGCGACCGCACTCGCGCTCGCCGCTGCGATTGTCGTCTCCACGCTGGCTGCAGAATTGGCCTCGCGTACCGCACGCTCGTTGACGGAGGTGGCGCGGCGCATGGCGGGCGGTGATCTCAGCACTCGCGCTCGTCAAACCGGTGACGATGAATTCGGCGAGCTCGGCCGCGCGCTCGATCAATTGGCGAAGAACCTGTCTCGTACGCTCGGCGAGCTGCGCGAAGAGCGCGATCGTCTGGGTGGGATCTTGGCTGGCATGCAGGAGGGCGTGCTGCTCTTGGACCGTGCCGGGCACATCTACGTGCTGAATCCCTCGCTGCGCGAGATGCTGCTCGTCGGGCCCGATTCCGTGGGCAAAACCGTGCTCGAGGTCGTGCGCCACACGGAGCTCAAGGAGCTGCTCGATCAGGGCCGTCGCTCGCCCGAGCCGGTCACGCGCGAAATCGATTTTGGTTCGCTGCAGCCGCGGCGACTCTTGGTGCGCGCGGCGCAATTGCCGGGTGATCAAGGCGGGCTCTTGGCCGTGTTCGTGGACGTGACCGAGGTTCGCCGCTTGGAGTCGATGCGCCGCGAATTCGTGGCCAACGTTTCGCACGAGCTGCGCACGCCGGTGACCGCGGTGCGCTCGGCCGCGGAAACGCTCCAGAACGCCGCCGCCGACGACCCCGTCGCGGCGCGCGCGTTCATCGGCATCATCGAACGCAACGCCGAGCGCTTGCATGATTTGGTCGAAGATCTATTGGACTTGTCGCGCATCGAGTCGCGCGGCCTCAAATTGACGATCGAACCGCTCGACGTCGACCGTGTCTACGATCAGGTCTTGAGTTTGTTCAGCGAGCGCGCCGCCAAGCGCGGCACCATGCTCGAGAACGAGGCCCAAGAGGAGCTGCCGCGCGTGCTGGCCGACCGCCGGGCGCTCGAGCACGTGCTCACCAATTTGGTCGACAACGCCGTGAAATATTGCCCCAATTCGACGATTCGCCTGCGCGCGATTGCACACGAGCAGAATGTCGAGCTGGTGGTGGAAGACAACGGCCCCGGGATCGAAGCTCGGCATCTCCCCCGCTTGTTCGAGCGCTTCTATCGCGTCGATGCTGGCCGATCACGCGACATCGGCGGCACCGGGCTTGGCCTGTCGATCGTGAAGCACATGGTCGAGGCCATGGGCGGTAGCGTACGCGTGGAGAGTAAACCAGGAGTCGGCACGAAGTTCGGCGTCGTGCTCAAGAGCGAGCCTTCCGAAGCCAAACGCGCAGTCGCCTGAGCGTCGAGCAGTTAGAGCGCGTGCAACCGCGCGCGTGCGCCGTCAGGGTTTCTGGCTGCACCGTACGCGCGCGTGCAGCTCTGGTTTCCGTGCGGCAAAATCGCGCGCAAACACTGAACGGACAGCGCTCCAATCAGCGCCGGCTCTTGTGTAACGATTTGATGGCAGAGCGCTTCACGCCATGACTCGTCGCCGGAGATCGCGTACCACCCACTCAGCAATTGATGTTTCTAGTGACGAGGAAGGTCGACACATGATCTCGGTTACACGCTTTGCGACGACAGCCGTCGCGTTCATCGGCTTGATTGGTTTTTCCCTCGCTTGCAGCAAGAAGGAAGCGCCTCCCGCGGAGACTACTCCGAGCGCCTCCGCTGCTCCCGTGGCTGCTGCAGGCCCCGTCACCCTGCAGGGTTCTGGTGCGAGCTTTCCCGCGCCGCTCTACTCGCGTTGGTTCCGTGAGTTCGGGGACAAGAACAAGGACGTGCGCGTCAATTACCAATCGACTGGTAGCGGCGCCGGCATCAAAGCGTTCATCGAAGGTCAGACCGACTTCGGCGCGAGCGACGCGGCGATGACCGACGACGAGATCAAGCAGGCCAAGGACAACGTGATCTTGTTGCCGATGACGGCTGGCAACATCGTGCTCGCTTACAACCTCGAAGGCGTGACCGACCTCAAGCTCACTCGCGAAGCGTACGCCGGCATCTTCCTCGGCACGATCAAGAAGTGGAACGATCCCAAGATCGCTGCCGCCAACCCCGGCGCGAAGTTGCCCAAGACCGACATCTCCGTCGTGCACCGCTCCGATGGCAGCGGCACGACCTTCGTCTTTACCCAGCACTTGGCCGCGATCAACGAGAAGTGGAAGTCGGGACCCGGCGTCGGTAAGTCCGTGGAGTGGCCCGTGGGCGTCGGCGGCGCCAAGAACGACGGCGTGTCCGCGCAGATCAAGCAGACCCCGGGCGCGATCGGCTACATCGAGTACGCCTTCGCCGCGACCACCAAACAGCCGAGCGCGTTGCTCGAGAACAAGGC
>Ga0164308_10000294_pt1 | contig 26896 bp, 21 predicted proteins | sample Whisoiple_246_MG_FD_109983 | JGI IMG/M metagenome (GOLD analysis project Ga0164308, IMG submission 109983) | Soil microbial communities amended with fresh organic matter from upstate New York, USA - Whitman soil sample_246_MG | ecosystem: Environmental > Terrestrial > Soil > Unclassified >... | reverse complement strand
TGCGGGCTGTGTCCGATAGCTCCCGTAAGCATACTGTGTTCGCACAGTATATTTTATCTTCGCGACACCCTGCTCGCAGAGAGAAGCGTAGATGGCGGCAAAGATGGCCAAGTGTCCGAATACCCCAATGTTCGACCGAGACGAGGAGCGGCGCTGGCGCGCAGAGCGACGCGAGCGTGAAGAACTGCGCATGCGCGAGGAAAGGCGTTGGCTCGAGAGGCCGGCGATTGCTGGCCTGCGCGCGACCGAATTGCGCAAGGCGGAGTGGCTTTCAGCCATGCGCTGGCGGCGCCGCGTCGAGTCCGCTTGTGCTGTGTCGCGCCTCAGCTTCCCGCAGTGGCTGTTGCTTCATTCAGCCGAACGTCTGATCCAAGAGACGGAGGATGCAGTCATTCAGGCGCAAATTGCCGCGCGAATCGAGCTTGACCAGACGACCGTTTCGCAGATGCTGCGCAGATTAGAGACGCGACAGCTCGTCGATCGCGACGGCGACATCACCGGCAAAGGGTGGCGCGTTTACCTGACAGACGAAGCGACCCGGCTACTCCGAGCTCTCGACGAACCCATAGAATCGGCCTCTGCGATCTGCCGCTAGCGTGCTCACCGATGCATGCTCATAGCTGCGAGCGGGCGATCACTTCTGCGACGCTGGGCATTGAGTCGGCGGTGAGGCCTTCGGTGATCGCGTCGGCGGGGGTTTTGCCGCTTTGTACGAGGCTCGTGAGCAGCTCGAGGTGCACGCGCTCGTCTTGCCCCTGAGCATTGAGCAGGTTGCGACGTGAGAGGCCGCCGTTGGCGATTTCGAGGATGCGCTCGGCGAGTTGTTGCATGGGCCGATCGCCGACTTTGGCGGCGAGGCCGTCTTTGACGAGCGACGGGCGCGCTGCGACCAGCTGCTCGAGGTCAATGCCCCGTGCGAACGAGTCGGCTTCGGCCAGGGCTTGTTCATCGTACAAGATGCCTGTGAAGAGCGCGGGCACCGCGCAGCCTAGGCGGGCGGGCAGGGAATCGCTGCTCCGGACTTCGAGCGTGCTCTTCAGGCGCGCTTCGGGGAAGAGCGTGTTCAAGTGCATCTTCCAATCACCGAAGGTGGCGCGCTCCCCTTCGAAGCCGTTTTGCATGAAATCGCGAAATTTCTGGCCCGTGTTGTGGAGCACGCGGCCGTTGCGCTTGAGTAGGAACATGCCGGCGTCCAGCGCCCACTCGGCGTAGTCGCGATAGCCGGGCTTGGGGTTTCGCAAGAGCGCGGGGATTAGGCCGGAACGGTCCGGATCCATATGCAGCCAGGTGAAGCCGCGGCGGCTCTTGTAGCCGGAGAGCTTGCCTTCGATGAACGGAGAATTGGCGCCAAGCGCGTTCACCAAGGGCGCTAGCTTGAGGCAGACCACGAGCTTTTTGAGCGCATCTGCCTCGTCCGAGAAGTCATAGTTGCCTTGCACGGTGGCAGTGCGGCGCATCATGTCCCACGCGCCGCTGCCTCGGGTCGGCAAGTAGTCGCGCATGATGGGGTAGCGCAACTTGGGAACCCAACCGAGATCGGATTGCTTGGCCAAGGGGTGAAAGCCGACCCCGAGCCAAGTGAGGTTCATCTCTTTCGATATCGGAGCAAGCTCCGCAAAGTGCTCGTCCAACTCAGCGCGGGTTTCGTGGATGCTGCTCACCGCGCCGCCACTGAGCTCGAACTGGGAGCCGGGCTCGAGCGTGATTGAGTGCTGGTCCCGCTCGAGGGAGATCAGCGGTCCGTCAGGCGTTTCACGCACCTCTCGCCAGCCGCGTTTGACGAAATCGGCGAAGATGCGCGTGACTCCGCGTGGGCCGTCGTACTCGAGCGGCGCCCCAGTTTGGCTATCGACCGCGAATTTTTCAGCTTCAGTGCCGATGCGATACGCAGTGCGCGGTTTTTCCGCGCGCTGGAATAGCTCTAGCAAGTCGTCGCTCGTGCGGAGCGGGCGCTGGTCGTCGGTTGATTCCACGGTGTCTGATCTCGAGAGTAGCTAGTCCTGGAGCAAGCCCGACGGAGCGCAAGCCGGGCCTCGGACGATCGAACAAAAAACTGTGAGTTCAGGCGTTTAGCAGTCGCGGGTACCCGGGTCGAGGTTGCCTTCGCCGCGCGGCACGGGAAGCGACGGATGCAGGGACCCTAGAGCCATCGCCAAGCTGCGGGTATGGGCCTCGGTCGTTCCGGCGCCGCCGCCGATGGCCCGCGCACCGCCCGCGCTCAAGTCCACCGCCCGCTCCACCCAGTGCGCGGGATCCGAGCTTTCGTCATGGAAGCCGCGCACGCTTGCCTCGCTTGCCGCGAGCAGCACGCCCGGCGCAATGCCGTGCAGCGCAAAGGCCGGGCTAAAGCGCTGCAGGTAGGCCAAGCCCAGGTCCACCGTGGCCACCTCGAACAAAATTACGCTGGCTCCGGCTTCGGCCAGGCTTCCGACCAGATCGACGGCGGTTCCGGCGCTGGTCAACTCGTCACCGGACGCGAACTCGAGCACGGCCCAAGTGGGCAGCTCGGTGCGCGCAGCGGCCACCACCGCGGCCATCAAACCTACTCGTGAGCCCTGGCCGCGAGCCAAGAGCAATTCACAGCCCGCGGCGGCGAGCCTTGCGGCGTGCTCCGTGAACTCGTCGTGCAAGCGATCGGCGGCCACTGGACTCACCATGTCGGAGCCCAATACGCCGGCGACTGCTACTGGACTTTCGCTCTCGGCCGCCGCCTCGAGCGCGAGCTCGACTGCGCGCCGAGTAAGCTGTGCGGAGCGATGTTCCATACCCACCTCCGCCAACGCGCGCGGCGTCGTGTCCGCGGTGAGTGCCGAGAGCACGTCGACGCGGGAGTTTACTTCGGTGCGGTAGTGAGCGAGCACTTCGCTCGGACGTTCGCGTAACATCCGGCCAAGGGTGCCTGGCGAATCGAGCTCGACTCCGCGCGCACGAAATGAAGCCGCCGTGTCCGAATCGACCACCAACGGTCGCCCATTCTGCAGCCGATGCCGGATCCGCTCGAAGGTCATTCGCAGCCAGCGTACCACTCTTGGGCGGGCCCTGTGAAAGCGCTAGAAATGGCTTTTTTTGCCGAGCGCCGGGCAGCCTGCTAGGACCATCGGCATGGATAGCGTGGGTAAGAGCTTTGGCCTCAGGCAAGAGCCGCGAGCGGGTGAACTTGCGCCCTTGCCCGCCAAGCCCTACCTGACCCGCCTCTCGGGTTGGGGCGCCAACACCCGCGCCGACTGCGATTTGCGTGAGCCGGAGCTCGAGGCCCAGGTGCGCGCTTCGCTGGATCCGCGCGGCACGACCCCGCGCGGGTTGGGCCGGAGCTACGGCGATGCCGCGCTCAACTCCGGCGGACGCGTGCTCGGCATGACGAGCTTCAACCGCTACCTTTCGTTCGATGATGAAAGCGGCACGCTGACCTGCGAGGCGGGCGTGAGCCTGGAGGATATCCTGCGTGACTTCGCGCCGCGCGGCTGGTTCCCGATGGTGAGTCCCGGGACGAAGTTCGTGACCATCGGCGGCTGCATCGCCAATGACATTCACGGCAAAGCGCACCACATTCAAGGCTCGTTCAGCAGCTGCGTCGAGAGCTTCACCATCATGCTCGCGAGCGGGGAAGTGCTGAGCGCGAGCCCCCGCGAAAATCCCGCTCTTTTTTGGGCGAATTTCGGCGGCATGGGTCTGTTGGGCGTGATCCTGACGGCGACCATCCGTCTCAAAAAGATCGAGACGACCTACTTTCGGCAACGCTCGATCAAAGTGAACGATCTAGAAGGAATGCTCGCGGCCTTCGAAGAGTACGATCACGAGTTTCCGTACTCGGTGGCTACGCTCGATGTGTTCGCCACCGGTGCCCGGCTCGGCCGTGGCGTGCTCGCGCTCGGTGAGCACGCGCGTCTTGATGAATTGCCCTCAGAGCTCGCCGCGGATCCACTGCGAGTTTCCGGCCCGCCGAAGCTCACCGTGCCTTTCGAATTGCCGACCCTGACGCTCAATCGCGCGACGATTCGCGTAGTCAACGCGCTGGTGCAGCAAGTTCAAGCGCGTGGTCCGGCGTTCAGCCACTACGAGAAGTTCACCTACCCGCTGGACGTGCTGGCGCACTGGAATCGCGGCTACGGCCCGGCTGGCTTCGCCCAATACCAATTCGTGATTCCGTTCGAAGAGGGTCCGCGTCGTTTGCGCGAGATCTTGTCGACGATCCTTTCGTCGACCGAGCTGCCGTTCTTGAACGTGCTCAAGTGCTTCGGCAAGCAGAGCGAGGGGCTGCTCTCCTTTCCGCGCGAGGGCTACACGTTCGCGATCGATTTTCCAATCCGCAGACGTACGGCCGAGTTGCTCAAGCGCTTGGACGCGCTGGTGCTGAACGCCGGCGGCCGAATTTATCTCGGCAAGGATTCGTTTCTGGACGCGGCCACCTTTCGCGCCATGTATCCCAACTTGGATCAATGGCTCGAGATCAAGGCCAAGTACGACCCGCGCGGCGTGTTCGTCTCCGATTTGGGGCGGCGCGTCGGACTCGTGCGTTGAGGCTCGCTAGCCCGAACACGCGATCGGCTCGACCCTAGTGCGCGGACGCGCGGGCGCTGGCTGCTGGCTTTGCCAACACCCCCGGCAACGCGCGTCGTACGTCGCTCTGGGTCAGAGGGTCTTGCGCGGCTCGTTCGACCACTGCGCGACCGTCTGCGCCACCAACGCGGAGCAGGGCTTCGGCGCAGGAGACGACCGCGGCGACCAGGGCTTCGTCATCTGCGGTGGCGCGGTACAGCGCGAAAAACGTGCGCAAGTCTTCGTACTCGGCGGGGGTTGCCAACTTGGCCAGCGCGCGTGCGGCGTGTGCGACGTCGTCTGCTGAGTTGGCGGGGTCGTTCAAGTGCTTGGCCAGCAGCGGGGCAGCGCGCGTCTCTCCACTCGCCGCGAGAGCATCGGCGAGCGGACCCACCGGCGGGGGTAGCAGCACTCCAGAGACGAAATCGTAGTGACGAGCAAGCGCGCTCAACATGTACTCGGCGCCGTTTTTGCGCAGCGCGAGCAGGCGTCGAGTCTCGAGGCGAAGATCGGGCGGCACGCGCGGGCTGCTCGATAGATCGATCAAGCTTTTGGTGACGATCGGATCCTCGAGCTTGCCGAGTTCGCTCACCAAGTAGCGCTCCGCTTCCGCCATGTCCGGGTCCAAATTGGCGAGTGCCTCGCCGATCTGTTCGGCCAAGCTGCCGCGCGCGGGAGCCCCCGGCACTTCTTCGGCGCCCGCATCCACCGTGCACGACCGTATTTTCGAGCCCAACTCAAGGCTGCCCGCGTCGGCACCAGCGCGGTCCAAGGACCACAGCTTGCCGTTTGCGTCACACAGCACGAACCCAGAGCTGGCGGCCGCGCCGCCCACGATGTCAGCAGGCAGCGATCGTACCCAGCGCAGCGCGCCGCTCTTGCTGTCCAGACCGAAAACCACTCTGAAGTACGTGGCGGCGAAGATGCCTGCGCCGAGCGTCAGCGCGCCGTCCGGAGCCGCGACCGGCGCCGCGAAGATGCGGATCTTGGTGCGCGCGTTGGCTTGGCTCGAGGGGTTGACGTAGCCGCTGCCGAGCCAGCTCGGCTTGCCCGGCAGATCGACCTTCGGTAGCGCAACGTGGTTGGCTTGGTTGGTGCTCGCGAAGCGCGCCTTCTCGTCGAACCGCAGCAGCCCTTGTTCACCGAAGTAAAGCTCGCCTCCGAAGTTGAGCGCCTGGCTCACCTGCACGCGAGCCAATAGGCGGCCGCTCTCGTTGCCACTGTTGATGTCCAAGGCGGACACGTACTGATTGCTCCAAGGCACGAAGGCGACGCCTCCCCGGGCTGCGGGCACGCCCAGATCAGCCTTGGACTCGACGGAACCCAGCGTGCCGCCGCTGCGCGACACGCCGAGAAACAGGCTCTTGTGGCTGTCGGCGAGCACCAACGCGCTGTTCGTGCCGTCGTTGGCGGCGCCGCGCAGGCTGAGTCCACGGTTGCTGATGCTCCAGACTTTGGCGCCGGAGCTGGCGTCGAGCGCGACCACTTGCTCGCCTTCCGAGAAGATGACCAAGGACCCTGCGATGATCGGCGCCGACGTGGGCTGGCCGGCATAGGCAAAATGCGATTTTCCGTCCAGTGACGAGGCTACCAGGCCCGTTTCGCTCACACCGACCGCGACCCGCGCGTTTGCGACTCGCGGTAGCGCGCGCAAGCGCTGCTCGACCTGCGCAATCGAGGCGCCGGAATCATTTTGCCAATCGGGGTCGAGCGCCGAGCCGGGGGCGTTGACGCTGGCAGCTCCGCAAGCAGCCAACAACACGGCTATCGGTACCAGGACGGGAAGTGCTCGACGAAGGTTCATGGTTCGGTGCTCGTGACGGGGTGGCCGTGAAGCGCGCCATCGATTGCGGCACGGATTTTTTGATTGCCGCTCTCGGGATACGAAGCGAGCGCGGTGGCCAACAGCGCACTGGACTTTTGTGTGGCCATACGCCTGAGCTGCTCGATCAAATGCAACTTGGCCGAGTCCGCCGCGTCAGCGTCCGTACGCAAAAGCAGCGGCAAAAATCCGCTCTCCATCACGTCGAACGGCAACTTGCCCAGCAAGCCGACGAAGCGTTGGCACTCGGCGCCGCGACACAGCAGCCCGAGCGCGCCCGCGGCCTCGGGCACGTCTTTTGGTAACACCACGAACAAATCGGGCACCGCCTCCTTGGCACCGAGTGTCCCCAAGCCTTTGGCGGCGCTGCCGCGGAGCTCTGGGTCACTGCTGCGCAAGGCGTCGCGCAAGGCGCTGATCGCGACGCTGCCCTTCGTGCGCGCCAAACTCTGGGCCGCGGCGTGCCGAACCTCCGGCGCGCGGTGCTTCACGTACGGGGCCAGCGCGCTGCTCGATGACTGCGCGCCGAGCGTGCCGGCGACGGCGATCGCCCGCAGCAGGAGCTTGCTGTTCGCACCGCGACTCAGCAGGGCCTCGACCAACGGAGCCGCGCGCGGATCGGCGGCTTGCTCGAGCTCGTCGAGCGCGGCGAGTGCCCGCGCCTCATCCCCGCTCTCCAGCGCCTTTTTAGTGCCCTCGAGGTTGAGGGCTGGGCGCGCCGAGGGTTTCGCGGGCGGGGCGGCGAGAGCCCCGGTGGGCACGAGCGTGGCCACGCACAGGCCGATGACAGCGAGTTTCTGCAATAGGGTCCTCCTCCGCAACGTTCGAATGACGGGCCTTTTAGCACGTGTTTTTGCGTGTCAGAAAGGGGTGAGCAGGCAGATCGCCCAGAACCCTGGCTCGCCGGAGTGGATCTCGGAAGAACCACTGTAGAATGCCCGCCGTATGGCTCCCCGCGCCGAACTGTCATTTCCGAAGATAGAGCTCGAATTTTTGGAAGAGCTCTCGCCGCCCGAGCAGACCGGGTTTCTGCGTCTGGTCCGGCGTCGCTACCGCGCCCACTATCCGGACGGCAGCAAAAGCGCGCCCTTCGTCTACGATGCGGTCGATCGCGAGGCCATCGACGCGGTGGTGATTGCCGCCCACTTCGTGAGCGCGCAGGGCACTCCACGGGTTTATTTGCGCAGCACTTTTCGTCCTCCCTTGACCCTGCGCGATGCCGCGCATTCGCCGCTGTCCAATGAGGCTTGCGACGGTCATCTGTGGGAGCTCCCGGCCGGTTTGGTAGAAGCGAGCGAGCGCTCGCCCAGCGGCGTCGCTCATGCGGCGCGGCGTGAGCTGCTCGAGGAGCTCGGCTTCGAGGTCGACGTGGAGGCACTGCTACCCCTCGGTCACAGTACTTTTCCCGCTCCCGGGTTCGTCGCGGAACGACACTTCTTCTTCGAAGTTCAGGTCGATCCGGGGGCTCGGCGTGAGCCCGAACTCGACGGCTCCGCGCTCGAACGTTTTGGCGCAGTAATAGACCTGCCACTCAGCGAGGCGCTCGAGCTGTGCCGGAGCGGCGTGATCGAAGACGCAAAGACCGAGCTTGCGCTCAGGCGACTAGGGGAGAAGCTGCTTTGAGCCGTCCACACGTGATTGTGGTGGGAAAGCGCACCGCCTATCGACGCTTCGTCGAAGACGAGGGCGATCCGCGCGCCCGCAACCTGATCAAAAAGCGCGATCCGAGCGTGGCGAGCTGGCTTGCCTCGCACAAGGAACACTCGCGCACGATGGAAGAGGTGGCGCGCGTTCTCGAGCGTCTCGGCGTCAAAGCGCTATTTCTGCAACGTGCCCACGCCGCTTTCGACACATCGGACGCCGCGTTGGTGCTCGCGGTCGGAGGCGACGGCACGCTGCTCGCCGCTTCGCACAACGTAGGCGGTGTGCCCGTGCTGGGCGTGAACAGCGCACCCTCGCACAGCGTGGGTTTTTTCTGCGCCGCGCAGCGTAGCGATTTCGAAAGCCACCTGACGCGCGCGCTCGAGGGCAAGCTCAAGAGCCTGCTGCTCACGCGGATGACCGTGTCGCTCAACGGCCGCATGCGTTCCAAGCGGGTCTTGAACGAAGCGCTCTATTGTCATTCGGGCCCCGCCGCCACTTCACGCTACATCTTGCACGTGGGCAAACGGAAGGAAGAGCAGCGCTCCAGCGGGATTTGGATCGGACCTGCTGCCGGTTCGACCGCCGCGCAACGCTCTGCTGGTGGGCGCATCCTACCGCTCAGCTCCGACGACCTGCAATTGGTCGTCCGTGAACCGTACTCACCGTACGGAAAGTTCGAATTGCTGAAGCTCGTGGTCAGGCCCGCGACCACGATCTCGGTACAGAGCAAGATGGATGACGCGGCTCTGTACTTGGACGGCCCGCACCGAACCATCAGCGTGCGTCTCGGTGACGTCGTGTCCTTCGGCGTCTCCGACGAACCGCTGAACGTCCTCGGTCTGCGCGGCCGCAAACCTCGCAGTTGGGCCAAAAAGAGCTAATTCGCTTCCGGGGTGGAGGCGCGCTCGACCCACCCCGGAGCCCGTTCTCGAATCAGCGTTTGCTGAACGGAGTTTTGCCGGAATAGACCTGCTCGTCGCCGAGCTCTTCGGCGATCCGTAGCAGTTGATTGTATTTCGCGATCCGATCGCTGCGGCTGAGGCTTCCAGTCTTGATTTGCCCGGCGTTGGTCGCCACGGCCAGATCGGCAATGAATGAGTCTTCGGTCTCGCCCGAGCGGTGCGAGATGATCGACGTGTAGCCGGCGGTGCTGGCGAGGCGAATCGTGTCGAGTGTCTCGGTCAAGGAACCGATCTGGTTCAGCTTGATCAAGATCGAGTTGGCGATCTTCTTTTCGATGCCGCGGGCGAGGCGCTGCTTGTTGGTGACGAACAGGTCGTCACCGACGAGCTGGATCTTGCTGCCCAGCGTTTCGGTATGCAGCTTCCAGCCGTCCCAATCGTCTTCGGCGAAGCCGTCCTCGATGCTGACCAGCGGGTATTTGTCACACAGTTTGACGTAGACGTCGGCCAACTCGGCAGCCGTACGCGGCTTCTTGTCCCAGGTGTACTTGCCGTCCTTGTGGAATTCGCTGGCGGCCGCGTCCAGAGCAATACCCACCTGTTCGCCTGGCTTGTAGCCCGCAGCTTCGATAGCCATGATGATGCGCTGGATGGCTTCTTCGTTGGATGCCAAGCGCGGTGCGAAGCCGCCCTCGTCACCCACGGAGGTGGTCATGCCCTCTTTCTTCAGCAGCGATTTGAGGCTGTGGAAAATCTCGGTGCCGCAGCGCAGCGCCTCGGCAAAGGTGTCGAAGCCCACGGGTACGACCATGAACTCTTGCACTTCCAAACCACTGTCGGCGTGCATGCCGCCGTTGATGATGTTCATCAGCGGGGTCGGCAGGACGCGCGCCTGAATGCCACCCAAATAGCGCCAGAGCGGCAGCCCCACGGTGTCGGCGGCGGCCCGGGCGACCGCCATCGATACGGCCAAGATCGCGTTGGCGCCCATTTTGGATTTGTTGGGCGTACCGTCGAGCTCGAGCAACACTTGGTCGATCGCCGGTTGATCGAGGGCCGACAGGCCGATCAAGGCTGGGCCGAGTTGATCGTTGATGTTGGCGACGGCTTTGGTGACGCCCTTGCCGAGGAAGCGCTTCTTGTCGTCGTCACGCAGCTCGATGGCTTCGTGCTCACCGGTCGAGGCGCCGCTCGGCACCGCCGCGCGGCCGAGGCCGCTGTCGGTTTGAACCTCGGCCTCGACCGTCGGGTTTCCACGAGAATCCAGGATTTCACGCGCATTGACCTGTAGAATTTCGGGCATGCGGCGCGCTTAACATGGCGTTTAGCCGGCGGCGAGCGCCGGCACCTTCGAGGCAGCTGCTCGTTCGAGTTCGACCTGGCAGACGACTTTCGGCCGCGCACTCGGCAGCCGAGCATTGCCGCGAAATCGCTGAGCTTCGCCGGCCGGCTCCGCTCCTCGGCCATGACCTGCGCCAGCGACGGGCGCGCTCCGGCTCGACGGACCGGACTTGGCGTCGGCTGCCGAACGCACTCGTCTAGTGCGCCGCCATCACTGATTCCCAGACCCTGGCTTCGCTGAAGATGCGCACGAGTTCGCCGTCCACGTGGTTGTCTTTCACTTCGAAGCCCAAAATATCCAAGGCTTTGTCCAGCGGCACCGCGCGCTTGTACGGGCGATCGCTGGCGGTGAGCGCATCGAAGATGTCGCTGATGCTCATCATCTTGGATTGCAGCGGGATCTCTTCGGCGCGTAGCCGATTGGGATAACCGGTTCCGTTCAGGCGCTCGTGGTGGGAGCCAGCGATGACCGCGACGCGCGAAAACGTCTTGCCCCAGGGGATCTGGGACAAGAACCGGTAAGTGTGCGAAACGTGGCTGCGAATTTCCTCGAACTCTTCGGGGGTCAGCGAGCCGCGCATGACGCTCAGAGACTTCACTTCATCCGCGCTGAGCAGGGTCGACAGCTCGCCGTTCAGGCGCGCGTAGGACAGACGACCGAGCGCTTCGATGCGTTGGAAATTACCGGCAGCGAGCAGCGAGGGCTCATTGGCTTGCTCGACGATCTGCCAAGCTTCGGCGATTTCCGCGCGTCGCTCGGCGAGTTCGCGATCGAGCTCGGCCAGCTCGACGCTGCCTGCGCCACGGCTCATGGCCTGCATCTTGCGCTGAACGATCTCGAGCTCCAAAGAGCGAATCACGAACTCGAAGCGCTGTTCTATCATCGCGACTTCGTGCGGAAAGAGCTTCTTGGCTTTGACCAGCACGTGTTCGCGCACGCCAATCTTGCCGAAATCGTGCAGCACGGATGCGTACTCGATCTCACGCAAATCCTCGCGTTGCCAGCGCACGTCCCGATAGGGGCCCGTGTCCGTGCGCTCGACGGCCACGGCCAAGTTGACGGTCAGATCGGCGACGCGCCTGGAATGACCGCTGGTCGTCGGATCGCGAGCCTCGATGGCATCCACCGAGGCTTTCACGAAGCCCTCGAAGATCTTGCGAATCTCTTGGTATAAAATGGCGTTTTCGAGCGCGATTCCCGCCTGGGCGGCCAAGGTTTTCACCAGCTGCTCACTGCGTTCGTCGAACGGCACTACGCCGCGCTCGAAGTCCTCGGCCGCGAGCAGCTTCTGCTTGGGCTCGCGCTTTTTGTTGATCAGCTGCAGCACGCCGATCACTTCACCTTTGCTGCTGATCAGCGGAGTGACCAGCATGCTGCGCGTGCGGTAGCCGAGCTTTTGATCGAACGAGCGATCGAAGCCGAACGGCGAGCCCGCGGCCATGTCGTACACGTCGTCGATGCGCAAGGTCTTTTGCTCGAGCGCAACGTAGCCGGCCATGCTGCGCGTGCTGATCGGCATCGCGAACTCGCGCGAGTCGAAGGACACCGAGTCGTTCTGACTGAGCTTGAAATGAAGCTGGCGGTTCGCGAGCAGCGGGTCATCGCCGTCGACGACGTACATGCTGCCGGCGTCGGCGGCGCAAATGAAACGCGCCTTTTCCAAGATCAAATTCAGTAATTTGTCGATTTCGCGCTCGGTGGTCAACGCGCGTGCAATCTCGATCAACTCACCGAGTTCGTAGCGGTAGCGCGTGAGCCATTTGCCGCGGCTCTCACTGCGCGCCTTGATCTCCATCAGCTCGAAGGCTTGATGCAGCGCGACGAACAGCTCTTCCGGCGCAGGCGAATCGGAGAGCAGTGCGCACAGTCCGAGATTCAGCGCTTGGCTCAAATCCGGATCGCTCGGGCGACCAAGCAACACCAAGCGCGCCTCGATCGCGGCGAATTTGTCCAAATAGGGACGTAGCAGCTCGCGCCCTTCGTCCCACACGCGGGCGGGCGCGATCAGCACCAAGAAGCCGGCGCGCCGTATCAAGAGCAACAAGGGATGGGGCCGGGTCAGCGTGTCGCCACTTTGGTCCGGGTGCCGTGAGAGCCATCCTGCCAGCGCTCCCAAGCGATCCACGGTGGTTCGAGCGCGCGGGCTGAGCGCGCGAACTCCGCTCATGGCTTCGGAGCCTGCTTTTCACGCTCGCGCTCGAGCCGCAGCTTCTCGTCGCGTTGTTCGTACGCGATCACGATCTTTTGAACCAACGGGTGGCGCACCACGTCCACGTCCGTGAAGGCACAAAACGAAATGCCGCTGACACCGGTGAGCAGCTCTCGCGCTTCGCGCAGTCCGCTGCGTGCACCGTGCGGCAGATCGGTCTGGGTGATGTCGCCCGTAACCACGGCTTTGGAGCCGAAGCCGAGCCGCGTGAGAAACATGCGCATCTGTTCGCTGGTCGCGTTCTGCGCTTCGTCCAAGATTACGAACGAGTCGTTGAGCGTGCGACCACGCATGAACGCCAGCGGAGCGACCTCGATTTGCCCGCGCTCGCGCAGCTGCTCGACGCGCTCGAACTCGAGCATGTCGTTCAGGGCGTCGTACAATGGGCGCAGGTAGGGGTTGACCTTTTCGGCCATGTCACCCGGCAAAAAGCCGAGCTTTTCTCCGGCTTCCACCGCAGGCCGCGCCAGGATGATGCGCTTGACGCGCTTTTGCATGAGCGCCGCCGCGGCCATGGCCATGGCCAAATAGGTTTTGCCCGTGCCCGCGGGGCCGATGCCGAAGGTCAAGTCGTGCGTGCGAATGGCCTCCACGTACTGCTGCTGCGCAGCGCTCTTGGGTCGGATCGGCTTGCGGCGCGTGTTGACGATGATCGTCTCGTCGAGCAACTCGGTGAGCGAGCGATTCGGATCCGCACGCAGGCCGCGGATGGAGCTCACTACGTCGTTGGTGTTGATCTCGAAGCCTTTGCCAACGAGCTCCGCGGCGTCGGTGACGAAGCGATGCGCGAGTCGTACGTCGTGCTCCGAGCCGAGGAAATGGATCACGTTGCCGCGTAGACTCACCTCCGCTCCGCTTTGGCGCGCGACCTCGGCGAGCAAGCTCGATTGCGGTCCGGCGAGCAACATCAACACCTGAGTGTTGTCGACTTCGAAACGGTCTGAAATCTGCGGGTCGCCCATCGCGCTCGTGCTTCGAACCTCCGGCAATGTACCGGCTCGATCATACGCCGATGCTCGCCGCTCCGCTCTCTCCGTGATCGGCCGGTCCGCTCAGCCCGCGGCAGCCGACCGCTGGGCCGGTTGTCCGGATCTTGGCCCTGCCCGCCGAACCCCGGTAACTCGCTCAGGGTCGATGAGACGATTCGGGAAATACCTCGGGCTTGCCGCGGCGGCGGGCATCATTGCGGCATTGGTGCCGGTGATGCGCGGCAAAGTGAGCCTGGAGAGTCCGCTCCGGCGACTCGAGCGCAACGCGGCGGAGATGCCGAAGCTCGATGGGCTGGACTTGATGCGGCTCGACTTGCGCCCGCAGCGCGTGATGGCACCCCTCAGTGAAGGCCGCACCGCCCAGCTGACCCTCGATCCGGTCGTCCAGCGTGCCGCGCGCGCGCAGATGCAAAAGTTTCGCATTCCGGAGAGCGGAGTGGTGATGATCGAGGTCAGGACGGGCCGCGTGTTGGCCTACGCCAGCTACGTCAACGCGAACGAGAAGTTCGACGTGAACGCGCGTGCGGAGGCGCCCGCTGCCAGCGTGTTCAAGGTCATTACCGGCGCGGCTCTGATCGAACGGGCCGGTCTGAATTCGGAGACCGAGCAGTGCTATCACGGCGGCAAGAGCCGAATCTCACCGGACGAATTGATCGATGATCCAATTCGAGACAAGTGGTGCGCGACGATCGGCGTAGCTCTGGGCCGCAGCTTGAACGTGGTCTTCGCGCGCTTGGCCCAAAAGCATCTGACCCCGGAAGACGTGACTGGCATGGCTGGCGCGTTCGGTTTCGGCGCGCCGTTGCCGTTTGCAGTCGCCAACGAGGCGCCCCAGATCACCATTCCCGAGGACCCCTTGGAATTTGCCCGAACTTCGGCGGGGTTTTGGAACACGACGTTGTCGCCGCTGGCGGCGGCGGTGTTGGCTCAAACCGTCGCCAACGGCGGCGCAGCGCTCGAACCGCGGATCGTCGATTCGGTATACAAAGGCCAAGAGCAACTCTGGAAAGACGAACGACCCCCGCGGGTGCTCAGACGCGCGATCAAGCCCGAGACTGCCACGGAGCTGACGCGGATGATGCGTCAGACCGTGGACAATGGCTCGGCTTTCAAGAGCTTCCACGACGAGCACGGCACGCCGTATTTGCCCGGAATTCAAGTCGCGGGGAAGACCGGCACCCTCACGCGCTACAAGGACAACCGCTACTACACTTGGTTCGTGGGCTTCGCGCCCGCCGACAAGCCGGAGGTTGCGATCGCCGCGTTGGTCGTGAACAACCCGAGTTGGCAAATCAAAGGGGCGATGTTGGCGCGCGAGGTGCTACGCGCCTACTTCGCCGAGCACGGCGCCAAGGGCGTCACCTCGCCCTATTAGGGGTTCGTTTCCGTGAACGGCGCGACGCGAGGCTGACAGGAATGTCAGGCTATGTGCCGATCAGCGCCAGGGGCTCGCTCCTGCAATCGAACGAAAGCCTCGGCACGGCTGTCTAATTTCGACCCGCGAGCTGGAATTGTGAGCCTTGGCGCACGCCTTGCACTCGAGCTTTCCATGCGGGCGAACGGGATGTGGGTGCTCTTGGGCGCGGCGGTCGTTGCCGCTTGCTCGTCAGCCGACGACAGGGCGCCGCTCGCTGGGGTCCCAGGCGGCAATTTCGACAACTCCGGTGGTAACGGCTTCGGCAATGGCGCGAGCAACGCGGGCAGCCCGTCGTTTGCGGGCAGCGCCGCCATCCCGCCGGAGAAAGAAGAAGCGCAGAGCTATCGCGCTCCGGTGGTCAGCGGTCGTTGGGTGTGGACGGCCAATCCCGATACGGGAAAGGTCGCGATCGTCGACGCGAAGAGCTTCTCGGTTCGCCTCGCTGATGCTGGGATCGGCCCGACATTTCTGACCGCTCTGCCGACTGCCGCAAATACCAGCAAGGCCCTGGTGATCAACGTGGGGAGCAAGGATGCGACGCTGCTGGTCGCGAACGAGACCGGCGCGGTCAAGGCGCTCGGCCCCATCCCGTTGCAGGCCAAGGCCAACGCCTGGACAGTGAGCAAGACTGGCAAATTCGCGCTCGCTTGGACGGACTCCCGGGGCCTGATGGCCGACCCTACCGAAAATTTCCAGGATCTCAGCGTCGTCGACCTGCGCTCCAGTCAGCCCAAGGCCACGCGCCTCGTCGTGGGTTTGGTGCCCTCGCGCGTGTTCATCGACGACGCGGAGCAGCAGGCATACGTCGTGGCCAAATCGGGCATCAGCGTGATCGACCTGGCTTCCAAGGCGGGTCCTCGCGTGCTGCGCGAGGAAGCGGTGTCCGACGACCCGCTGCACGAGAACGTATCCTCGCGCGACGTTTCGGTGATGCCAGATGGCAGCTACGCATTGGTGCGCCACGAGGGCAGCCCCGTCATCACCTTGGTGGAGCTGGCAACGGGCGCCCTGAGCTCGGTCACGTTGTCCGGGCCAGTCACGGATTTGGATCTCGTGTCCGATGCGAAGTCGGCCTTGGCGGTCGTTCGCGGGCAAGCGAGCGCCCCCTCGGACGATGCGCAGGCGGGTGCGGGTGGAGACCGCGGTGAGAGTCCGGAGGAAGCAGGTGCGGGCGGCGAGGGTGGCGCATTCGACGCCGCTGGAGCCGAAAGCGGTGGCGCTCCCAACGGGACCACAAACTCCCCGACGCCGAACTCGACGCTGGTGATCTTGCCGATTCCGGGGATCTTCAGCGCTCCGACCCGCTTCGATAGCGTCTCGATCGCGGAGCAGTTCGGGCTCGTGAACATCGCGCCACAGGGCAGCAGCGCGCTGCTCTACACGAACGCGGTGGCCAGCAGTCATCTGACCATCTTGGAGACCGCACCCGGCGCGGCGTTCCTGGAACACCGTACGGTCGACGTGCGAGGCGTCGTGAGCGAAGTTTATCCTTCCCCGGATGGCGCGTACGCGATTGCCTCGCTGAATGCGCGAGACCCAGCCAGCAAGCCCGGATTTGCCGCCATTCCAGTGACCAGTAGCACACCGGTACGCGTACAAACCACGGACGCCCCGGTGTTCGCAGTCGCCCAGAGCGCGGGCAAGACGCCGCGCGCGGTCGTTACGGTCAGCGATGGCAACGCCATTTTCTCGGCCTACGTGGTGCGGATGCCGGAGTTGGTGATCGACTCGGTGAAACTCCCGAGCCGACCTTTGGCGGGCGCGACTGGCCTCGTGCCGGACGCCGGTGTTGCGTACATCGCCCAAGCCCATCCTCAGGGGCGCATCACCTTCATCAACCTCGAAACTGGCGTGCCGCGCACGATCACCGGCTTCGAAATTGCCGCCAAGGTGATCAATGGTCAGTGATCGCATTCAGCTCGTGCCGCTGCTGCTCGCGCTCGGCTTCGGCGCGGGCTGCGCCATGAGCGGCGCCGAAGATAGCGCTGGTGCGAGGCCCTTCTCCCCCGGAACCAGCGACTCATCCGGGGGTCAGGCCAACGGATCCGCCGGCAGCCCGGGCGGGAGTGTGCCCTTACCTCCGGAAAAGGAGCTCGATCAGTCGTTTCGCGCGCCCATCGCGACCGGCAAGCTCTTGTGGAGCGCCAATCCGGACAGCGGTCGCGTCGCGCTGATCGACGCCCAATCGCTGTCCGTACGCATGACCAACGCTGGCTTCGGCCCGACCTACTTGGCGGCAGTGCCTAGCAAGGCCGGCACGGATTCGGCAATCGTGCTCAACGTGGGCAGCCACGACGCAAGCTGGTTCAAGGCTAGCGGCACCCAGATCAGCACCGTGACGATCGCCACTCACGTGGGTGCCAACGCCTGGTCCGTGAGTGCTGACGGAAAGTACGCCATCGCCTGGACCAATGTGGCTCTCATCGAGGGCAGCGCGTCCGACGCGTTGAACGGCTACTCCGAGTTGACCGTGATCGATCTATCCGCCTCGCCACCAACCAGCACGCGCTTGAGTGTCGGCTTCAGGCCCAGCCAAGTGGTGTTCGACGCGGGCTCCAAGCATGCCTTCGCCGTCGTGGACGAGGGCATCAGTGTCATTGAATTGGGCAAAAACCCGGCACTTTCTGCTCTGTTCGGCGTGTCTGCCGCCGATCTTTCCGCGCACGTACGCGACGTCAACATCGCGCCTGACGGCGCCTTCGCCGTGGTACGCGTCGAAGGCAGTCACGATCTGCAAATCATCGAGCTGTCTTCGGGCGCGCGTCAGGTGCTGACACTCGAGTCGAACGTGACCGACTTGGACCTGAGCGCCGATGGCTCGACCGCGACGGCGGTGCTCGGTGAGGCGACGCCGCCGCAGGTCGTGAGCTTCGCGGTCCCGAACCCAGGCGTGGAGCCGGCAGAGTTCGAGCGTGCGACGATCCCCGGTGAGCTGGTGCGCAGCGTGACGCTCGCCCCCAGCGACGAGCTGGCATTGCTGTACGCGAACGCCGTTCCGAGCAGTCACGTAACGCTGCTCGACACCGCGCCCGGAGAGCACCATTTCGGCTTCCGCACCGTGGACGTGCAAGGACCCGTGCGCGGAATTTTCGTAGCCCCAGACTCGCAAACCGCGATCACCTTCCAAACGCCACCTGCCGGCAGCAGCAAGAAGGGGCTGTTCAGCATCGTGCCGACCCAGGCCGTGCGCTCGCCGCGTATCGTCGGGACGGACGCCGCGCCCGCCGAAATTGCCTTCTCCGACGCGGACACGGGTAAGGCCCTCGTCACCGTGCACGAATCGAAGAACACCGTGCACGGCGTGTACGTGATCGGTCTGGCGAACTTGGAGCAAAATTTCGTACCGCTTGCCAGCGAGCCGCTGCCGGGCGCCACCGGCATCGTGCCCTTGGCCAAGCGCGGGTTCGTCGCGCAAAAGCATCCCGAGGGTCGCATCACCTTCATCGATCTCGAAACTGGCGCTGCTCAAACTCTGAGCGGCTTCGAGATTGCTGCGCGTGTCGTCGCACGTTGATTCAGTCGTCTTCGAATTTCGTTCCAAAAGTGGGTATCATGACAAAGCTTGCTTGGGTGATCTGTGGAGCGCTGGGGCTGGGCTGTGGCGGACGTCCAAGCAGCTGGGATACGCCATACACGCCGCCCACTGCCCAAAAAGGCGTTGCGGCTGCGTACGGCTTGAGCGGCTCGGTGGCGGTGCTCGACCTACCCCTCAAGCGCGTCACCATGCTCAGTTCGCCGTCGACGCTCGAGCTCGCGAGCCGTTCGATCGGCCTAGGGACGGACTTAGTAGCGGCGCAAGTGTCCGCTGACCGCAAGACTTTGTTCGCGTTGTCACGCGGCGTGCAACCTCAGCGCACGCCGAATGACGAACGGCCGCAGCTGCTGTTGATCGACGGCGGGAGCTCACCCAAGGTCTCGCAAACCTACAGCTTGACCGAGCCCATGGAGCAGCTGGTGCTCGACCCGAAGAACGAATGGGCGGTGGTGTACGGCGGGGCGGGAGTGGTCGTGAACTTGAACGAGCTCGTGCTGGTGAATCTGGCGCAGACGGGCGCGGCGGCGCTCAGCTTCAAGACCCTGCTCAGCTTCGGGGGAAACCCCAAGCGTTTCACTTTCACCGCGCCGCTCGCCGTCCCGGGCGGCGAGCCGCGGCGCTTTCTGCTCGTCGAGCGCGACTCCGATCTGGTGCTGATTGATCTCGCCGCGCCGGAGCGGGAGGCAGTCACCGTGCCCCTGCCCAGTACCGATGCTGGCGGCACAGCCAGCTCCGCGCAGCTGGCCTACGACGCAGATTCGGCCTCCATCGCCGTGCGCGTCACGGGCACGACCAGCGTATTCATGCTCCAGCTCGCGGCGCCAGCCACGGCCGGGCAAGACTTTTCGGTGGTCACCAATCTGGTCGACGTCGGCGGAATGCCATCGGCGATCGACTTCGTTCATAACTCACAAGGGTTGCGCTTGGTGGCTCTGGTCGGTAGCAGCGCGGTGCTGGTGGATCCGGACACCGCCACCACGCAGTCCGTGCAAATGCCGGCTGCGTTCACTGGTATTCGTCGCATCACGGACGAGCTGAACCCCTCGGCAACGTCGGCTGCCGACGGCGACGTCGCGCTCTTATACGGGCCGAACATCAGCAAGATTGCTTACTTCAACCTGAGTGGCGCGCCGGGCGCTCTGTTTCGCAGCATCGAGCCATACGACATCGGTGTATCGGTCAGCAACGTGATTGACGTGCCTGGTGAGACCTACTTCGATCACAAGATTTTACAGACGCCCAATCAACAGTTCTACGTGCTCGACCTGCACACGCGCGAGAGCGCACCGATGAAGACCAACGGCGGGTTGACCTTGGAGGTGGCGCCCAACGGAGAGCGCGTCTGGGCGTACAACCCTGGCCAACTCGGCTTCGCCAGCGTCGACTTCGCGACCCTACACCCAGTGTCGTTGATGGCCGAACGCCAAGTGAGCAACGTGTTCGAGATCGAAAGCGCTGACGGCCAGCGCGCCGCTGTCGCTTTGCATTTGGGATCCAGCGCCGGCATCGGAGCGACGGTGCTCGACGCAGTCTCTCCGTCTACGGCCTACGCTCGCTTCTATAGTGGTTTGGAACTCGGAGGGGTGAAGTGATGAGCCCGCGTTTCGGCCTGTCTGCGCGACTATTGCCGGCTTTTTTGCTGGCTGCGGCCGGCGCTCGGGCAGAGCCGCTGGCACCCCATCAGCCGTACGCGCAGGCCTCGCTCGGCGTACGCGTGTCCAAAGTGTCCGATGCCGGCTACGATGCGTTCTCGGATTCGGACGATCTGACGCAAGTGAGCGTCGGTTTGGGCGGGACGCTCTTGCGCCATCAGCGCCTGTCATTGGCGGCGGTTGGCTTCTGGGACTACGGGCAGAAGAGCTCGAACGCGCGCAGCTCGTTCACCGAGCTAAACGTGCATCGGCTCACGGTCGGGCCAGAGCTTCGCTACCATCTGCTCCCGCCTCTGTACTTCTTCGCGCACGCGTTGCCGGCGTTCGCGCACAGCGGAGCGTCGCTCGAAGACGGCGTAGCAGAGGTGACGCGCTACGCACGGCATTGGTCGTACGGCGTCGACCTCGCAGCAGGTGCAGCCTTCGAGGTGTACGGTGCGCGCACTGGATCACCGCGTCCGCGCATCTGGGCGATCGCGGAGGGCGGCTACGGCTACTTGGGTTCCACCTCGCTTCAGATGGTGCCGGATTCGGGAGAGGGTCCTCAGCGTCCCGCGCCGGTCGACCTCGGGACGCTTTCACTTTCGGGGCCGTACCTTCGCTTGTCCGCGGCGGTCGGGTTTTGAGAGCCCTTAAGAAATCCGAGAGCCCCGCGTACACATCCCGACACCCAAAATTCAAGCTGCGACGAAACTCCACCGTGACCCACGACCTCTGGTGAGCTCATTCGGGTGCAAGGTGCGACGAAAACTTGGCGATGAGGAGAAACCCTGGTGGACGTGCTTAGGGAGATTGCTAGAGTAAAGACCGTGCAAGTCGTGCTGCGGAAGCTTGGTCGGGGCTCTCGGGCCGTCGCGGGTCGTTTGGTTCGCGCCCCGCGTAAGGGCTCCGTCGTCGTGATCGAGTTTTCCGATGGAATGCACGAGTACGTGACCACCCCGGTCAAACGGGTGCTGCGCCTAGCGGCCAAAGACGTCTTCTATATCGAGACCGTCAACAGCCGTTATCGCCTCGAAGTCCGGGACCGCGAGCGCGCGCTCGAAGACGCTTCGAGCGGCTGAGCCCCTCCGTCGCCCTTTTGCTTCCGTTTTTGTGAGCTGGGCAGGCGCGGGGGTCTAAAGACTTTCCCCAACGGGAAAAGCGCTGTATGCGGGGCACCCCCGCGGCACTCGGGCAGTTCGAGAGCCAGGCGCGAGACAGCGCCCTAGAAAGATACGGAAAAGACGATGGGACGATTCGACAGCCGCAATTCCGAGAAGATGACCCGCCGCAAGGGCCAGCAGAAGAAGAAAGAGCGCCTCGCGCGCCGCGCCGAAGCCACGAAGGCCGCTCGCAAAGCCGCCAAGCCGACCAAGAAGTCGAAGGGCTGATTACGCACGCGCTGCGCTCCAACGCGCAGTGCGTGCCAGGGCCGCTTCGCTGTTTCGGGGCTCGTATTGGCGAGCCCCGCGCGCGCAGCGTCAGTCTTCGCGAATCACTTTGGTGGCAAACTGCGCGTTGCGTTGTGTGGGACGCAACACCTCTACGTGTTCGCCGAACAGGCCCACGTCGCCCGCTGCTCGCCTCTCACTCTCGAGTGACCAATCGCCTTTCAGCGAGCTCCACTCTTGCCGCACGCGCGTGCTGCGCATCGTACTTTCGTTCGTGCGCATCCAAGAGTAGTCGACCTCGAACACTGCGTGGTCGGAGTCCGGCATGTTCATGCCCGCAAGCTCGACGTCTACGACTCGAATCGAGCTGCCCCACAGGGCGTGTCGCTGCAAGAAGTCTGCGCGCGTCTCCCGGGCCGCCTTTTTGGCCGCCACGTCCATGTTCCCGAAGCGCGCGGAGAGATTGAGCTCGCGCGCAGCATCGGAGGCCTTCTCCGAAGCCGACGGCGGCATCACGCACGCGCCTAGCGAGAGCGCGCAAACGAGAGACAGGAGAGCCTTGGCCATGGGGCGTGCTTAGCAGGCAAGCGGAAGCCTGGGAAAGAAACTGGGAATGGGGGCGATCGCAATCCGAGCAGCGCACCTCGCAGTCCGCCGAGTTCCGCGCGCTTTCCGGGGCGTCGCGAGTCCCTCTAGCGCGGGCGCTTCAGCCGACGACTCGGATCTCAAAACCCCGAAACGATCACGGCGTAGGTTTGGTAGCTCGGGTTGTTGTGGTCGAGCGGGTGGGCGATGCCCAAACGCAGGTTGGTTTGTAGGAAATACGCCGTGATCACGTCGAACCACAGCTCTGCGCCGACGCTGCCGTGGAACTGATTGAAGAGGTCCTCTGGGTCGAGCTTGCTGTACGCACCCCCGTAGTCGAAGAAGAGCACTCCACTGAGGGTGCGTAAGAAGATGGGCAGAGTGCTCAAGCCGCGATCGGCGTACAGCAACGGTGCGCGATACTCGACATTCAGCAAATTGTAGCTCGTGCCGATGAATTGGCCGGGAGCATACCCGCGCAGCACGAACGCGCTCTGGCGGATCACGCTGTTGTAGCTGTCGTACAGCGACTCGTCGACGAAGCCGCCGGTCGCGTACAGCCCGCGTCGCACGTAGCTGCCCGTCGAGGTGCCGCCCGACAAAGACAGCGCCAGCACGTGGTGCCTGCTCCAGGGCATGAGCTGATAGGCGGTAGCAAAGCCGCCCACCGCAGTGAGTGTGCTTTCGCTACCGAGCGCTTCAGCCGCTTCATCCAAGCTCAGGCCGAAGGCGAAGCCCTTCTCGCCGCCGATGCCGTAGGCGGTGCCCTGCACGTTCCTGTACGAATAGCCGAGATGCAGCGTGGCCAGGTAGCCGCGGTCCGGAGTGTAGGGCACGAGCGAGTGCGGATCAGCGCGCGTTCCGAGCGGCAACTCGCGGCTGAAGTTGGCGATGGTGTAGTTGACTGCCACGCCCTGCCCGTCGAACTCGCCCGGCGCTTCCCAGGAAATGCCCGTGCTCACGCCCGTCAGGTGCTCGGTGGTGAAGGTCGGCTGTGTGCCGTAGCGGTAGTCGTTGCGCGGCGCGGCCGAACGAAACACGCCTGCACGAAACGCGAATGGCAAGCGATTGTACGCGTAGTTCGCGCTGGCGCCGATCTCGCCGTTTTCGCTGGTCGGGATGGAGACCGTGGCGTCGAACGCGTGCAGGCCGATCGCGTCGGAACCGTTGGTGCTGAACTTGAACGTGTTGCCGAAGGTGCCTTGGCCGTAGGCGACCGCCCAAGCACGCGGCCGAAGGGTGGGCAATGGATCGTAGGTTTCGACCGGCCAGCTGTGGCTAATGCTGGGTTCGAAAGCCGGCAAGCGACCGTCGGGCTCGTCTTCCGCTGGTAGAAAACGGCTCCGCTCGAGCGCCAGCTCGAACAGGTCGAAGCCGTGCGAGGTATAGCCGACGTAGGCCAGCCGCTTGCCGTCGTTGGAGATCGCCGGCATGTACGCGCCGGTCAGCACGTTGGTGACTTGGCTCAGCGTGTTTGCGCCGAGATCGTAGGCGAACACGTTGGCAATGCCCGTGCGATCCGACACGAAATAGAGCGTTCGTCCGTCGGGCGACCAGATCGGCTGCTGGTCGACGGCGCGATCATGGGTGAGCTCTCGAAAGGTGCCGCTGCGAGTGTCGACCACGCGAATGTCGCGGTAGCCGCCGCGGGTCCAGGCGCTGTAGGCCACCTGCTGGCCATCGGGCGAAAAGCGCGGTGTGTAGGCTTGCTCACCCTCCGCGCTGGCCAGCAACGCGCGCTCGTCCTCGAGCTTCTGCTCGGCATCGATGTGCGCGATGCGCAGCGTGCTCGTACCGGCGCGATTGGTCACGTACGTCAGCCAGCGACCATCGGCGCTGACGTCGGGTGAGCTTGCACGGCTACCCACGGTCAACCGCTCTCGATTGCGCTCGGTGCCGGCGGGTGAGCGCGTGTTGGCTGGTTGCCGAAACAGATCGCTGAAGTAGTAAAGCCGGTTGGAGGGCGCACCGTTGTCGAAATACAGCGTGCAATCACGGTCCACGGCCAAGCCATGACCACCGCTGCGAACCCACAGTTCTGCGCTTTCATCGGGATGCTCGGCATCCGGATCGATGGCATAGATGCCGGAAGTGGTGTTGCCGTCGTCGCGGGCGTAGAGCAAGCGTCTGCGGTGTTCATGCCCACAGTCGGGCATGAACACCGGAGTTGCCGCGTTGAAGCCGCGCCACGTCAAGCGCCGCCCCTGCCGCAGGCCGCGCGCCAGCACGGCCCGCTTTTGGGCGGCGTATTTACGCTCGAGGTGTGCGCGCCAGCCCTCGTACAGCTCCTCGTAGGTGCGACCCGTTACCCGTCGGATCGCGCGGTTGATGCCCCACGGAATGACTGATGCGCCATAGTCGGTGGCCACCGCGGCGTAGGTGCCTGGGCCGTACGTATCCACGATCCATGCGATGAAATTCGCGCCGTACAGGTACCAAAGATTGCCACCGGGCCAACGCCGGGCAGGGTTGCTGATCTGATCCAAACGGGCCAGACGCCGATCGAGCACGTCCGCGCGCAAGAACATGTCGAACTGGGATGAGCGCAGGCGGCCACCCGAGGTGTGCTCGGTCTCCATCACCACGGCCAACCCTTCCAAAATCCAACGCGGTTGTGCTTGGTTCGGCGCGTAAGTTTTGCCCAAGATGGCATTGCCGACCGCAGGCAGGCCGGAGATGTTGTCGATTTGGAGGATGTGCGTGTACTCGTGGGTCACGAGCTCGTTGATCCAATTGTCGTAGTCCGCGAGCGGTGACATGTCGTCCGGCGCGGTCGCGTACAAACGCACGATGTTGTAGGGCAGGGTCGCGGCCGAACCATTCGCCGAATCGGTGTCGTCCGTGATCACCATCTCGGTCACTTGCTTCGGTTCCCAGCCGAGCTGCGGCACGAGGCGCTGGTACACGGACTCCGCGCTGCTCGCCGTACGCTGAGCGATGTCCTCCAATCCGCCGTGATAGTGCACGCGGAAATGCGGGGTCACGACCGTGTACCAACGAAGGTACGGATCCCCCGCGCGTGCTCGCGTCGCCCACGATGCCACCCAAAACGCGCAGGCGAGCGCGACCCAGCGAGCGCGCATCATTGCGCTCTCATGTCCCCAGACTCACAGATCGTCGTGAAACAGCGGTTCGCGATTTCTGACGTAACGATAGACGAGCTGTCGACCCTCAGGCGTGATCTGGGTGAATTGTGCGCCGAAGCCCGGCTTGCCATCACCGCCGTCAGGCGTGTCGCGCGTCCAGCGGACGACGCCCAGCGCTTCGAACTCGTAGCCGCCGGGCATCGAAACGCGCAGCGAGAGTTGCTGACCGATAGGCGGGATTTGATAGGTGGAGATGAAGATTCCGCCCGAGTCGATGACGTCGTTGCCGCTCAGGCCTTTGTAGAAATTCGTGCCGCTGTGGGCGCCGAGCTCGGCTTCCAAGCGGAGTGTGCCGGGCGGCACGGCAGCCGGTGGAGGCACCGCCGGAGCGGATGCACGAGCTGTCGCTGGTGGCTGGAACGCGGGCGCCGCAACCGCAGCGGGCGCTGCAGGTGGCTGATAGGCAGGTGCCGCTGGGGGTTGATAGGCGGGCTGCGGGGGTTGATAGGCAGGCTGGGCTGCGGCTTGCGGCTGCCAACCCTGCGCGGGTGCTTGCACGGGCGGTTGTGCGTACGCGACTTGCGGCGGCGTTTCGGGACGCGGCTGATAGCCCATGGCCTGTGAAGGTTGCGTCGCGGGCCCGACGTTTTGCGGGTGCGCTTGCGGGGGATACGCTTGAGCCGGGTTCCCCGCGACCATCGTACCCGCGAACGGCGACACAGCAGGAGCCTGCGCTGATTGAGACAACTGGTGGATCAAGCCGAGGGAGCCGGCAATGGCCTCCAGCGCCTGATCGACCGCGGGGTGCTGACCGGCACTGACTTGCAGCGTTGCCAGCGCTTGACGCGTGGCGGCGAGAGCCACCGTGCCCGCCTCTCCAGCGGCAGCTCCCTGGCTGGCCTCAATCCGATGCAGTGCGGTCATGGCATGAGCAACAGGCTCGGCCACGGCCATCAACTGCGGGGGGACGCCGGGGCTCTGCAGCGCACCCAGACCACGAGCAAGATTTTCACGCGCAGCGCGGGCTGCCGAAACGGGATCGGACATCCAAACTCCTCCAGATCGGTTCAGTCTATCATCGAGGGTCCCGATTCCAAGCGCTGGATCCGGCGCCGTGGACTTCGCTAAGCGCTAGGCGCGCGACCCACGCGCAGCGCGACGGCTTCCGCCAATTCGTGGCGATCGAGCGTGCTGGGCTCCGCATCGAGGCCGTCGTTTTCCGCGATTGACTCGTCGCCTTGGTCCAACAATGCACGTTCGACGGCGATTGCGCCGTCTCCGGTGCGGATCACCAGCGTGCCAGGCCGACCCACGACGGCTGCCTCCCCCGGCTCGAGCGCGTGTACGAAGTCGCCGGCCGGTTCTGCCCGAGTGACGAAAAAGCGCAGCTCCGCGACCTCCACGGCCAGACCAGGAACCGGCGAAATCGCACGAATTCGCCGCAAAATGCGCGCCGTCGGCCAGCTCCAGTCCACGCTCAGCTCCCGGCCGGTCGGCTCGGGTGCCCACGTGGCAGCTTGCTCGTCTTGAGTGGTGGGGGTGGGCGGATGAGAGCGCGCGAAGCGCCCCACCCCCTCCCTCAAGAGAGAGAGCGAGGGGCGGTCCAGCGCGCGCGCCAGTTGCCAGGAGTTGCGCTCGCCCACCGTCAGCGCGCGCTGCAAGAGAATGGCGCCCGTGTCGTACTCTGGAGCCAAGGTGTGCAAGGTGACGCCCGTTTCACGGTCGCCGCTATCGATGCTCCAAAAATATGGATTGGGTCCGCGGTGGCGCGGCAAAAGCGAAGGATGCACGCCGACTCCGCCCCAAG
>Ga0164308_10000293_pt1 | contig 26996 bp, 31 predicted proteins | sample Whisoiple_246_MG_FD_109983 | JGI IMG/M metagenome (GOLD analysis project Ga0164308, IMG submission 109983) | Soil microbial communities amended with fresh organic matter from upstate New York, USA - Whitman soil sample_246_MG | ecosystem: Environmental > Terrestrial > Soil > Unclassified >... | reverse complement strand
GGCTGTTGGTGTAGCCGTACCGCGGGTTGTTCATCAGGTATTCGGGGGCCTTGTCGGTCACCACGTGGATCCCGGATCGGGTGACCAACTCCGGGTCGCCGTTGTCGCCGCCGCGACCGAACGAGGCCGGGTAGCTGGCCACGGTGTTGCCGTCCTGCTTGACGACCAGGTCGTGCGAGTTCACGTCGGCGTACACCACCTGGTTGCGGCCGATGGTGAAGTCGCTGGTGAGGTCCGATGCGCCGTACGAGGTGTCGTTCAGTTTCAGGCCGTAGAGCTTCGCGTCGACGTGCACCTGGGTGCCGGCCGGCCAGTAGTCCTTGGTCCGGTAATCCATCGCCCATCGGCCGTCGTCGTGCTTGACCCACGCCCAGGCACCCTCGACCTCGGGGACGGTGGTGATCGTGACGTTCTTCTCGATCAGTGCGCGGTCCTCGGGTTCGGCGCCGAAGCTGACGCTGATCGGTGCGGCGACACCGACGACGGCGCCGTCGGCCGGGTTGACCGTGTTCCTGGTCTCGGTGTCCGAGCTGACTGTGCTGTAGGTACCGGCGATCGGCACCTGCTTGCCGTCCGTCCCGGTGGCGGTGCCGGCCAGGGTGTAGGTCTTGCCGAAGCCGAGGACCTCGCCGACCGTCCAGGTGGTCTTGTCGTCGGAGATCGTCCCGAGGACGACCTTGCCCTCCGGGTTGGTGAGGGTGACGTCGTCGATGGTGCCCTGGTCGACCTTGAACGAGAGCGGTTCGACCGGGGAAAGATCGGTGGCACCGAAAGCCGGGGTGCCGGTGACGGTGGCGACCGGCGGCAGCACCTTCGTGGTGGACGGTGCCGCGCTCGACGAGGACGACGACTCGGACTCGGAAGCGGACTCACCGCTGCTGGTCGACTGCTGACCGTCGGACTGCCCTGCAGTCGAGGTCACGGTGGTCACCGCCAACGACCCGCTGCTGCAGCCGGCCAGGAGGGCCAGCAGTGCCACGATCGCCAACAGCACGGACAAAGGCGCGTTCTTCCGCGCAGCAATCATCGGTTCTACCGCCCTCACAGGTATCTCCGCGGGCGGGCATACCCCCCGAACCACGGCAGCCGATCCAATCCGGCCAACGCCCAGGGTAACCCGGGCCGACGTTGCACCCGCGTGAGTTGGCGGTGCCGACGCGCTGGCGGGTGACTAGCGGAACAGCCGCCGGATGATCACCACGACCACAAGGGCACCCACTGCGATCAGCGAATACTTGACCTTCGGCTCCTGCAGGGTCGCCGTCACGGTGCGCCTGCCCTGCTCGACGACCCGTTTCGGATTCGCCCTCGTGGTCAGCTCGTCGACCGCGGTGGCGAGCGAATCGCGCGCGCGCTCGATCTCTGCCTGGATGGTTTCCGCGTCGCGGGCCACAGCGCCTCCCCGTGCTCGGGTGCAGGGCCGCACCGGACGCGGCCCGCGGCTGTTTACCCTAGCTGCATGCAGACCCCAACTCTTGACGTGGGCGACATTGCCCCGTCCTTCTCCCTGCCCGATGCCGACGGCAACCTCGTCTCGCTCTCCGACTTCGCCGGCAAGCCGGTGATCGTCTACTTCTACCCGGCCGCGATGACCCCCGGCTGCACGACGGAGGCCTGCGATTTCAGCAGCGCCAAGAGCTCGCTGGACTCCGGCGAGTACGTCGTTCTGGGCATCTCACCGGACAAGCCGGCGAAGCTCGCGCAGTTCCGGGACAAGGAAGATCTGACCATCACCCTGCTGTCGGACCCGGACCGGACGGCGATGACCGCCTACGGTGCCTACGGCGAGAAGACGATGTACGGCAAGACCGTGCAGGGCGTGATCCGGTCGACGTTCGTGGTCGGCGCGGACGGCAAGCTGGAACAGGCCTGGCGCAACGTCAAGGCCACCGGTCACGTAGCGCGGGTGCTCAAGGACCTCGGTCTGGCAAGCTGACCGGCGGGGCCGTAGCCCAATTGGCAGAGGCACACGGTTTAGGTCCGTGCCAGTGAGGGTTCGACTCCCTTCGGCCCCACTCTGTTTCACCTGTAGCGTCCCGCGCGTGCGCATCACCGCGGGCCGTCTGCTGACCGCCGCAGACCTGGCTGCGACGTTCCTGTTCGCGGTCGAGGGTGCGCTGATCGCGGCCGCGGTCGGCCTGGACCTGTTCGGCATCATGGTGATCGGGTTCGTCAGTTCGCTGGTCGGCGGCATCATCCGGGACGTGTTGATCGGTTACACCCCGCCCGCGTCGCTCCGCGGCGCCTGGTACCCGACCGTTGCCTTCACCGGGGCCGCCCTGGTGTTCCTGCTGCACCAGACCGTCGAGCAGCTTCCTGACATCCTGCTGCTGTGGTCCGACGCCGCCGGACTCGCGTTGTTCGCAGTGGTCGGCGCCACCAAGGCCATCGACTTCAAGCTGAACCCGCTCATCGCCTCGCTGCTCGGCATGGTCACCGCGGTCGGCGGCGGGGTGGTGCGCGACATCCTGCTCAACCGGGTCCCGACGATCCTGCAGGAGGACATCTACGCGGTCGCGGCACTCGCTGGGGCAGCGACCACGGTTCTCGCCCGCCGGCTCGGTGCGTCCAGGGCGTTGTCGATGGCGCTCGGTTTCCTGGTGTGCTTTCTGCTGCGGATCGTCAGCCACTGGCAGGGCTGGAACCTGCCGAGGATCGGCGTCTGAACGGTTCATTCACCGTCTCAGGGGCCACAGCTGTCACACCGTCATCAATTGTCTCGATTGCAACACGCGGGGTCACGCTCCCGCACCGGGTCGCCGAGGCGTTGGACGATAGGGAGGCCTCCACCATGCAGGTGGAGGCACCAAGTCGTAGACAGAGGGGCCACATCATGACCGGACCGGACAACTCCAACACGTCGGGTGGTAGCGACCGGGACGCGGGATACGTCGCGGACTCCGCCGGCGGCGTCACCACCGTCTCGCCCTCGTCGTCATTCCCTGCGGCCACGCCGTTCTCGGACGATTCACCCAACAGCCCGTACGGATCGTCGAGCACCTCGACCGGGTCGTCCTCCACCTGGACCGGCAGCCCCTACGAGCCGCTGCCCACCGACTCCAAGGCCGGTGAGCTCTCCACGTCGTCCTACGGCGGTTACAGCAGCTATGACGACGGAGCCTCCTCCCCCACCTACATCGCTCCGCCGCCATCGGCCGAAGAAGCGCGTTCCACCGCGCCGGCCAATGGGAAGCAGACCAAGTCACGCGCCGTCGCCGGCCTGGTGAGTGCTGTTCTGGGTCTACTGCTGGTCGGCGGTGGCCTCTATCTGATCGGAGAATTCGGCTTCCGGATCTTCGACGTGATGCTCAATGTCGGCGGCCAGCCCGCCACCTGGGACATCGTCTGGACCTCGACGGGTGCGGCGCTGATCTTCGCCGCCGTCCTGCTCAACGGCTGGTCACCGTGGGCCACGCTGGTCCCCGGCCTGCTGCTGACCGCGGCCGGCGTCTGGTCGATCGCCTGGTACGACGGTGCCGACCGGGTCGCCACCTCGATCGACCGGATCTTCGCCCGCCCGGAGATGGTGGTGTGGGGCATCACCGGTTGGCTGCTGGTCCTCGGCCTGATCCTCGTCGGCGCCAGCGGCGCGGCCATCATCGCCCGGTCCGCGGGCCGACGACGCGCCCGGATCTGATCGCCCGAGCTTCCCGATCAGCGGGGCTGACCGAAAGGTCAGCCCCGCTTTTCCAACACTGCGGTCAGTTCCGGCAGCATCGCGGCCAGCGCTCGGCCACGATGCGACAGTACGTCCTTCTCCGCCGGGCTGAGTTCGGCCGACGTCCGGCCGTCGCCGGCTGTGTCGCTCTCCACCGGGACGAACACCGGGTCGTAGCCGAACCCGTTGCTGCCGACCGGTTCCCGGACGATCCGGCCGCTCCATTCGCCGCGGATCACCCGGACCTCCGCCCCCGGTACCGCCAGGGCCAGCGCGCAGACGAAGGCCGCGCCCCGCCGCTCGTCGGGCACGTCACCGAGCTGGGCCAGCAGCAGCGCGGTGTTCGCCGGGTCGTTGCCGTGGGTGCCCGACCAGCGGGCCGACAGCACGCCGGGCATGCCGTTGAGCGCGTCGACGGTCAATCCGGAGTCGTCGGCCAGGCTGACCTCGCCGGTCTCCCTGGCGGCCTGCACCGCCTTGGCCACCGCGTTCTCCTCGAACGTCGCACCGGTCTCCGGTTCCTCCTCGAACTCGGTCACATCGCCCAGGCCGAGCACCTGCACCTGCTCTCCCAGGATCCGTTGCAGTTCGGCGAGCTTCTTGGCGTTCCGGGTCGCCAGCAGCACCCGGCTCACGACTTGGACGCCTGGGTGCGCTGACGCGGTGCCGGCGGCTTGCTCGGCTTGGCATCGGTGATCGCCACGTCTGCCCGCGGCGGCAACGGTTCGGCCAGGGCCGCCAGCTGCAGCGTTGCCAGGTTCTGGATGCCGGCGAGTGCCGAGTCGATCATCGCGTCCAGGGTTCGGCGGGAGAAGGTCGCACCCTCGGCGGTGCCCTGTACCTCGACCAAGGTGCCCACCTCGGTGGCGACGACGTTCATGTCCACCTCCGCCCTGGCGTCCTCCTCGTACGGCAGGTCGAGCCGGACCCGACCGCCGACCACCCCGACCGAGACCGCGGCAATCTGGCAGGACAACGGTTGCGGGTCGGCCAGTTGTCCCCGTTCCCGCAGGTAGGAGACGGCATCGGCCAGCGCGACGTAGGCCCCGGTGATCGCGGCCGTCCGGGTACCGCCGTCGGCCTGCAGCACATCGCAGTCGACCGCGATGGTGTTCTCACCCAGCGCACGCAGGTCGACGCAGGCACGCAGCGAGCGGCCGATCAGCCGCGAGATCTCATGCGTCCGGCCGCCGACCCGGCCCTTGACCGATTCCCGGTCGCTGCGTTCGTGAGTCGCCGACGGCAGCATCGCGTACTCGGCGGTCAGCCAGCCGAGGCCGGAACCCTTGCGCCACCGCGGTACCCCGGTGGTGACCGAGGCCGCGCACAACACCTTGGTCCCGCCGAACTCGACCAGCACGGACCCTGCCGGGTGCTGCTGGAAACCGCGGGTGAATCGCACTGGCCGTAGCTCGTCGTCGGCCCTGCCGTCAGCTCTGTTCATGTCCAGAAGGCTAGTGCCCGCCTCGGACGGAGCGCGTCAGACGGGCACGCTCATGCCCGCCACCGAGCTGATCTCCGGGCCGAGAAACCGTTGCCCGAGCCGGGCGAACGGCTCCGGATCGCCGGTGGCCAGGAACTCGTGCGGCGCAGAAGGAGTGGTGCCGGACGCCAACAGGTCGAGCTCGGTGAGCCGCCGGTAGACATCCTTGGCGGTCTCGTCCGCGCTCGAGACGAGGGTCACCTGATCCCCCATCACCAGTGACAACGCGCCGGTGAGCAGGGGGTAGTGCGTGCAGCCCAGGACCAGCGTGTCCAGGCCGGTCCGCTGCAGCGGCGCCAGGTAGGCCTGGGCAAGTCCGATCACCTGCCGCCCGGAGGTGATCCCGCGCTCGACGAAGTCGACGAAGGACGGGCAGGCGACCGCGTGCACCCTGACGCCGGCGGCGGCGTCGAAAGCGTCCTGATAGGCGCCGGATTCGATGGTGGCCGACGTCCCGATCACCCCGACGTCACCGGTCCGGGTCACCGCAACCGCCCGGCGGACCGCCGGCCGGATGACCTCGACCACCGGCACGTCATACCGTTCGCGGGCATCGGCCAGGCAGGCGGCGGACGCGGTGTTGCAGGCGATGACCAGCATTTTCACGCCGCTGTCGACCAACTGGTCGCCGATCGCCAGGGCATGCCGGCGGACCTCGGCAATGGTCAACGGGCCGTACGGGCCGTTGGCGGTGTCGCCGACATAGCGCACCCGTTCGCCAGGGAGCTGATCGATGATTGCCCTCGCAACGGTCAGGCCGCCGACTCCCGAGTCGAAAATGCCGATCGGCGCATCGTTGCCGGCTGCGCTGATCGGCATGTTCTCAACTGTCGCGTTGGTGATCGGGGCGTTCACACCTGTGGACGCTACCGGCCGGGGCCGGGCGTCAGCTGCCGATCGCCGCGCGATTGGCCGCGCGTCGTGGCCCGTCGGCCTTGGCCACCAGGAAGGCCGCGAGCACGCCGCCGATGGCGCCGAACAGGTGGGCCTGCCACGAAACGGTGACCACACCGGTGATGTCGGCCGCCGCGACCTTGACGATGCCGGTCCAGAAGAGGCTGCCGTACAGCACCAGCAACACCAGCCCGAGCAGGATGTGCTGCCAGGTGCGGGTCCAGATGCCACGGACGATCAGGAAAGCCAGCCAACCGAAGACGATGCCGGACGCGCCGACCGTCGTGGTGTTCGACGGCGAGATCAACCAGACCCCGAGGCCGGACACCAGCCAGACCAGCACGGTGACGGCGACGAACTGCCGCACCCCGCTGAGCATGATCAGCACGCCCATGATCACCAACGGCACCAGGTTCGACCACAGGTGGCCCCACGAGCCGTGCAGCAACGGAGCGAACAGCACCCCCAGCAGGCCCTCCCAGCTCCGTGGGTCGATGCCGAACTGGTCGAGCCGATAGTCGGTCGCCCAGTTGATCGTCTGGATGATGATCATCACGGCGGCCAGCACACCGATGGTGATGAGAGCCGGTTTGGCCCGCTGGGCGAGATCGCCCGAGCGACCGCGCTTGGCCGGCGGCGATCCCGGGCTGGGCGACACCCCGTAGCCGGTGGGCGGCACGTACGCCGACGACGGCGTACTCGGCTGCGGGAACTTGAAGGGCAGTGACGAGTCGGGCGACGGCGTACTCATGTGATCAAGGCTACCGATCAGGCATGGAAACCGACTCGGGGTAAACCCCCATTGGGTCGGGGTGCTGGGTCCCCGGTCCCATCAGCTGCCGGTGGCGTGACGCACCTCCCGGACGAACGGTTCGACGTTCGGCCACTGCTCCTCCAGTGCCCAGATCGTGAAGCCGCCGCCGCGCCGTCCAGGACCGGTGGCGAAAGAGATCTGCCGCCGGCCCTTGCGATTGGGTTCGTCGACCGTGACGTGCAGCAGTCCGACGATCATCCGGCCCGCTGTGCCCTCACGTTCGCTGAACAACTCCACGACCCGGCCGTCGAAGGTCAGAATGCAGGCGCCGAGCACCGGGTCGAGGTGGGCGAGGTCCGTCATGGACGCAGCATGACAGGCGCTGAGCTGGGTGCAGGGCCGGCCCGTCCACCCGTGCCGGCCGGGTCGAGTGACGCGTGTGCAGGGAAATCGGGTGGCCGGTAGCCGTTTTTCCCTGCAGAACCGCCACTCGATCAGGCCCAGAGTTGGCCCTCGAGCCCGTGGGCCGCGGCGGCGTCGTCACCGGCCTCGTACACCCCGGTCGAGAGGTACTTCCAGCCGCCGTCGCAGACGACGAAGGCGATGTCTGCTTCCACCCCGTCACGGACCGCGCGAGCGGCTATGCCGAGGGCGGCGTGCAGGATGGCGCCGGTGGAGATGCCGGCGAAGATGCCCTCGACCTCCAGTAGCTCCCTGGTCCGGCGGACCGCGTCATCAGGGCCGACGGAGAACCGCGAGGTCAGCACGGAGGCGTCGTACAGCTCCGGGACGAAGCCCTCGTCGAGGTTTCGCAGCCCGTAGACCAGCTCGCCGTACCGCGGCTCGGCCGCGACGATTGCGATGTCCGGGACCTTCTCCCGCAGGTAGCGGCCGACCCCCATCAAGGTGCCCGTAGTACCGAGCCCGGCGACGAAATGGGTGATCGTCGGCAGGTCGGCGAGCAGTTCGGGGCCGGTGGTGGAGTAATGGGCGCCCGCGTTCTGCGGATTGCCGTACTGGTAGAGCATCACCCAGTCCGGATGGTCGGCGGCCAACTCCTTGGCCATCGCGACCGCGGCGTTGGAGCCGCCGGCAGCCGGCGAGGAGATGATCTGGGCACCGTAAGCGCGCAGCAGCAGCCGGCGTTCCTCCGAGGTGTTCTCCGGCATCACGCAGATCAGCCGGTACCCCTTGACCCGGCACACCATGGCCAGCGAGATGCCCGTGTTGCCGCTGGTCGGCTCGATGACGGTGCAGCCCGGACGGAGCAGCCCGTCGGCCTCCGCCTGCGCGACCATGGCCAACGCCGGGCGATCCTTGATCGAACCGGTTGGGTTCCGGTCCTCGAGTTTGGCCCAGAGCCGCACCGACGAGGACGGCGACAGCCGCGGCAACCCGACCAGCGGAGTGCCGCCGACCGCGTCGATCAGGCTGTCGTACCGGGCCACCTTGAGCTCAGCTGCCCGAACCGCCGGCGACGGCAGGAAGAATGGTGACGTTGTCGCCCTCGGCGACCGTGGTCTCCAGGCCGCCGGTGAACCGGACGTCCTCGTCGTTGACGTAGATGTTCACGAACCGGTGCAGCGCGCCGTTCTTGATCAGCTTGTCGCCCATCCCGGAGTACCGGCTGTCGAGGTCGGTGATCACCTCGGCGAGCGTGCTGCCCTCCGCGGAGACCGACTTCTCCCCTTTGGTCACCGGTCGCAGGATCGTCGGCACGGACACCGAAACGCTCATCGTGGAACTCCTCGTGGCTGTTGGCAGGTGACCAGCGGTTGCGGTCACGGCAGTGGTCGTCGACTCAATTGTGGCTGACGGGTGCAACCACATCGGCCGCCGGATTGATTTCCGCGTCGGCACCGGGTGTGACGATCTCCACCGGCTCCTCGGTCACCACCCCGTCGACGATGCGGTACGAGCGGAATTCGTGGGAATCCGGTTCGCGGGTGGAGACCAGGACGTAGTGCGCCTGCGGCTCGCCCGCGTAGGAGATGTCGGTCCGGCTCGGGTACGCCTCGGTCGCGGTGTGCGAGTGGTAGACCACCACCACTTCCTCGTCGGCGGCGTCCAACTGCCGATACAGCTTGAGCTGTTCCTGCGAATCGAAGCGATAGAACGTCGGCGACCGTTCGGCGTTCGTCATCGGCACCATGCGCGTGGGGGTGTCGGACCCGGCGGGCCCGGCGATGATGCCGCACGCCTCGTCGGGGTGGTCGGCTCTGGCATGGGCGACGATGGCGTCAACCATGTCGGCGGGGATGCGTAACACGCCGCTCAGACTATCCAGGTTCCGGGAGGCGGAACGCCACCGTGCATGGCCGCTACCCGATCCGGAGAGGTTCGGACCAGCCGTGCTCGGCTCAATCCAGCAGTGCGGTGACCAGCGAATCCTGCACTGCGGAGAGCCAGCGGTAGGTGGCGTACATGGCGGCTTCCGCGCTCTGCGGATCCTGCGCCCCGGGCGGGAGTTCGTCGTCCTCGGTGATCTCCAGCCGCACGCCCAGCGCCAGCCGGACGTCGTTGAGTGCCGCGATCCAGGCGCCGGCATCGTCCTCGTCGAGCCGGACCTGGCCGCCACCGCGCGGCAGCGAGTCGAGCAGGGCCACCGCAGCGGCGTCCTTCTCGGCGATCAGGTCGGGCTCGTGCAGCACCCGCAGCCCTGCGGACAGTTCGGTGTCCTCGGCGTGGAAATCCGGGAGCAGACGCGCCACGGCCGGATCGGTGGGTGGGGTGGACGGGCCGACAGTCATCCCGGTGAGCGCGGCCAGCGGGTCGGCCGGGGACTCGGTGCGACGGGTCGCGAGCAACTGCCGCACCTGATCGACCAGGTCGGCGATCAGCGATGCCTCAGCCGGTTCGAGCCACCCGACGAACTTGCCGAACCGACGGCGAAAGGGACGCACTCGTCAGCTGTCCCGGGCCATCGTCGCCCACAGGCCTGCGCTCTGCAGCTTCGCCACGTCGGCCTCCATCTTCTCCCGCGGGCCGTTGGACACCGTGGCCCTGCCCTTCTGGTGGACATCCATCATCAGCGCCTCGGCCTTGGGCCTCGGGTGACCGAGCAGCTTCTGGAACACCAGGGTCACGTACGACATCAGGTTGACCGGGTCGTTCCAGACGATGGTGACCCACGGGACGTCGGCGGCGGTGACCGGGTCGACGACCTCGGTCTTCTCGGGTGCGGGTGCCGTCATCGTCATGCCGTACGTGCTCCCTGTTCGCGTCATCGCGTCCTCGCCCACCACAACCCCATTTTGACACTCCTGGAGCCTGCCGCGAAACACCATGCCGAAAGCCCGGGCTTAGGGTCTGTGCATGACCTCTGCGTTGTCCGGACCATCGACCGGACTGTTCACCGACCGGTACGAGCTGACCATGCTGCAGGCGGCGATCGCCGACGGCAGCGTCGACCGGACCTGCGACTTCGAGGTGTTCGCCCGGCGGCTGCCGGCCGGCCGGCGGTACGGGGTGGTCGCCGGGACCGGTCGACTGCTGACCGCGATCACTGAGTTCACCTTCGGCGATGACGAACTCGGCTATCTGGAAACCTTTCTCGACCGCGCGACGATGGATTATCTTGCGGCCTACCACTTCGACGGCGACGTCGACGGATATCCCGAGGGCGAGCTGTACTTTCCCGGCTCACCGGTGCTCAGCGTCCGGGGATCGTTCGGTTCCGCGGTGGTCCTGGAAACCCTGGCGCTGTCGATCCTGAATCACGATTGTGCGATTGCCTCTGCCGCCGCCCGGATGTCGTCGGCGGCCGGTGATCGACCGCTGATCGAGATGGGGACCCGCCGGACGCACGAGGAGTCCGCGGTCGCCGCCTCCCGGGCGGCCTACCTGGCCGGGTTCACCGCAACGTCGAACCTGCAAGCCGGTGCGCGGCACGGGATTCCGACAGCCGGGACGGCGGCGCATGCCTTCACCCTGCTGCACGACACCGAGGAGGCCGCCTTCGCCTCGCAGGTCGCGAGCCTCGGTGTCGGCACCACCCTGCTGGTCGACACCTACGACATCACCGCCGGCATCGCGACCGCGGTCAAGGTGGCCGGCCCGGAACTGGGCGCCATCCGCATCGATTCCGGAGATCTGGGCGTGTTGACCAGGGCGGCCCGCCGGCAGCTGGACGAGCTGGGCGCGGTCGATACGAAGATCGTGCTGTCCGGCGACCTGGACGAGTACGCGATCGCGGCCTTGCGCGCCGATCCGGTGGACGTCTACGGGGTCGGAACGTCGCTGGTCACCGGCTCCGGCGCCCCGACGGCCGGGATGGTCTACAAATTGGTCGCCGTCGACGGCCGACCGGTGGAAAAGCGCAGCACCGACAAGCAATCCCACGGCGGACGCAAGTCGGCGCTGCGCCGGCACAAGGCCAGCGGCACGGCGACCGAAGAGGTGATCTACGTGGTCGGCGGCCCCGTCCCGGACTCGGAGCCGGGCGATCGTGTGCTGCCGGCACCCTTGATGCGCGGCGGCCGGCCGGTCGACGAGCTGCCCACCCTGGAGGATTCACGGGAGCACCTGCGGCGCTCGATGGTCGGCCTGCCCTGGGAGGGACTGACCATTTCTCCGGGCGACGTCGCCATCCCCAGCACCCTGGTATCGAGCACGGGAGCGTCATGACGACCGAGACCGGCATTCCGACCACCGCCGATCACGCGCTGGTGGTGGTGGACATGCAACATGACTTCGGCCACCCGAGCGGGTCGTTGTACGTGCGGGGCGCCGAGGAGATCATCGAGCCGATCGCGACGGCGATCGGCGACACCCGGGCCGCCGGCGGCTTCGTCGTCTACACCCAGGACTGGCACCCCGACGAGACCCCACACTTCGCTGATTTCGGCGGCCTGTGGCCGGTGCACTGCGTGATCGACTCGGCCGGCGCCGATCTACTGCCGGGCGTGCCCGTGGAAGGACCGGTGGTGCGCAAAGGTTCCGGGCCGGAGGACGGCTACAGCGGGTTCTCGGTGCTACACCTGCCGAGTGGGGAGAATCGGGACACCGAACTGTCCACCATTCTGGACGAGAACGGCATCATGGCAATCACCGTCGTCGGGTTGGCGGGTGACTGGTGCGTGAAGTCCACCGCCATCGACGGTGTGCGACTGGGTTATCAGGTGATCGTGCCGCTGGCGCTGACCAGGTTCGTGGAGCTCCGCGAGGGCGACACCACGACGGCCGTCGAGCAGATGCGGGAGGCCGGAGTCAGGCTGATCGAGTAGCGAACGGACCGGCGAGCTCGCCGGAACCGCGCTCGATCATCCGCACCGGTACCACCACGTCCCTGGTTGGTACGGCCCCGGACAACCAGCCGAACACCTCCTGCGCCGCCACCCGGCCGATGCTCTCCGGGTCCTGGTCGATCACCGTCAGCGGTGGATCGACGACGGCGGCCAGATCCATGTCGTCGAACCCGACCACGGCGACTTTCCGCAGCGCGTTGCGGCTCCGCAGCGTCGCCAGCACACCGACAGCGATCATGTTGTTGCCGGCGAACACCGCCGTCGGCGGGTCGGCCAGATCGAGCATGGCCGCCATCGCGGCGCCGGCCTGCAGCGGATCCGCCTGACCACGCCACTGCAGATCGGGGTCGACGGCGAGTCCGGCTTCTCGCATGGCCTTGGTGTACCCGCGTTGCCGTTCGTCCGCGGTGTACAGCAACGGCCGGTCGCCGAGGAACGCCACCCGATGGTGGCCGTGCGCGATCAGGTGCGCGGTGGCATCGTGCGCACCCTTGCTGTTGGCCACCCGGACGGTCGGCGCGGCCAGCCGGCGCGGCGGCCGGTCCACGAAGATCACCGGGAGCCCGCGCTCGATCTCCGGCTGCAGGAAAGCGTGGTCGCGACGGCAGGACATGATCACCAACGCATCGACGGCCCTGGCCAACAGCCGGTCAACCAGGTATTCCTCCCGGTCCGGGTCGGCATTCGTGCTCACCGCCAGCACCAGGCTGCCCTGTTCCCCGGCGACCCGTTCGACGGAGCGGTTCAACACTGCGGCGAACGGGTTGCTGATGTCCTCGAGCACCAGCCCGATCGACGCGGATCTGCCATCCGAGCGGCGCAGTGCATGCGCGGCGTCGTTGCGCCGGTAGCCGAGCTTCGCGGCGGCGGCCAACACCTTCTCCCGGGTCTCCGGTGACGCGCCCACCTCGTCGTTGATCACCCGGGACACCGACTTCAAACTCACCCCGGACGCCCGGGCGACATCGTTCATCGTCGGACGGCGCAACCTATCGGCCATCGTGTGTCCTTCCGGTGGTCTTCGGTAGCGTCGTGTCCTCGATGGCGTAGGTCGTCGGCAGCTGTGCGGCACCGTTGCTCGTCGGAAGCTTCTGGCGCTGAGGATGTCACCTTCTGCCCCTGCACTCTCGCACCGGGTCGCCGGATTGCGACGGCTTTGACCCCTGTGTCGCAGCCCCGGATGCAGCTGATCCGAACTCGTCGGCTGTGGAGCGCGCCCCGACCAGCGCTGATGCACAATCGCGCCATGCCAATCGCGCCGCCGACCGTGCACGCTGTTGCCGACGCCGTGCTGGCCGGCCTGCCGGAGCACCAGCAGGAACTGTTCGGGTTGCGCCTGGACCGCTGGTGGGACGACCTGCACGACGGGCTGTCCGTGGTGTACTCCGCCGCTGCGGTGGCGGATCTCGAACTACGACTTGTGCGGCAGGCGGCCGCGGCCTTCCGGGACCGGGAGCCCGACCTGCACCGGCTGGATCTGCGCCGCACGCTGGATCCGGCGTGGTTCCAGGACGAGTCGATGCTCGGTTACGCCGCCTACGCCGAGCGATTCGCCGGTGACCTGGCCGGCATCTCCGACCGGATCGACTATCTCAACGAGCTAGGTGTCGGCTATCTGCATCTGATGCCGCTGCTGCAACCCCGGGAGGGCGACAGCGACGGCGGCTACGCGGTGGCCGACTACCGGCAGATCCGCAGCGACCTCGGTACGATGGACGACCTGCGAAGGTTGGCAAAAAACCTGCGCGCCAATGGAATCAGCCTGGTGATGGACCTGGTGCTGAACCACGTCGCTGCGGAACACGCCTGGGCGCAGAAGGCCAGGGCCGGAGACCCGCACTACCGGGACTACTTCTACATCTACCCCGATCGCACCGAGCCGGACCGCTTCGAGGCGACCCTGCCGGAGGTGTTCCCCGATTTCGCCCCTGGCAGCTTCAGCTACTCCGACGAGCTCGACGGGTGGGTGTGGACCACCTTCAACACCTGGCAGTGGGACACCAACTGGTCGAACCCCAACGTGTTCGCCGAGTACGCCGACATCGTGCTGTTCCTGGCCAACGCCGGGGTCGAGGTCCTCCGGCTGGATGCGATCGCGTTCGTCTGGAAGCGGCTCGGCACCAACTGCCAGAACCAGCCGGAGGTGCACGCAATCACCCAGGCGCTCCGGGCCGTTGCGCGGATCGCCTGTCCGGCAGTGCTTTTCAAGGCCGAGGCGATCGTCGCCCCGCAGGACCTTGTGCACTACCTGGGCCAGGGCGTCCACCACGGCAAGGTCAGCGACATCGCGTACCACAACAGCCTGATGGTGCAGGTCTGGTCGATGCTCGCCACCCGGGAGGCGACCCTGGCGGCGCACGCCCTGCGGGCGATCCCGCCGGTGCCTTCCACGACCACCTGGGTGACCTACATCCGCTGCCACGACGACATCGGCTGGGCCATCGACAATGACGACGCGGTGGCGGTCGGGGTGTCCGGCTATTTCCACCAGATGTTCCTGTCCGACTACTACTCCGGCATCCACCCCGGCTCACCCGCCCGAGGACTGGTCTTCCAGGCCAACCCGCAGACCGGCGACCGCAGGATCAGCGGATCGGCAGCGAGCCTGGCCGGCCTCGAGGCGATCGTCTCGCCGGAGTCGGTCGATCTGGTGGTCGGCCGGTTGTTCCTGGCGCACGCAGTGATCATGGGCTGGGGCGGCATCCCGGTGATCTGGATGGGCGACGAGATCGCACTGGTCAACGACCCGGACTGGGCCGACGAGCCGGGTCACGGGAACGACAACCGGTGGGCCCACCGACCACGGATGGACTGGGCGCGCGCCGACCAGCGCCACGACCTGCAGTCGGTGCCCGGCCGGGTGTTCGCCGGGCTCCAGCACCTGATCGCCGTCCGGCGCTCGCTGCCGCACCTCGAGTCCACGGTGGCGGCCGAGGTCGCCGAACTCTCCGACCCCGGGATCCTGCCGGTGCTGCGCCGGCATCCGCTCGGTCCGCTGCTCGAGCTGTTCAACGTCACCGACAGCTGGCGGCCGTTCCCGGGATCCCGGCTCGACGACCTCGGGCTGACCGGCGCGCGGGATTCGCTCAGCGGCAACCACATTCATCCCGGGCCCGATGGCAACGTCTGGCTGCATCCCTACGGGGTGTTGTGGCTGGTGCGCGACTGACCCCCAGCTGCAAGGGCACCCCTGCGGGGTCAGCCGATCCTGGCGATGACGGTGACGGTCCCCGGGTCGACCTCGGTAAAGCCGGCGTCCCGGACCGCGAGCAATCGCCCGTCCCGCCACGCCCGATCCTGCGCTCTGACCTCGGCCGACAGCTCGGCCCACTGCTGATCGGTTGCCCGGTCGGCGACAGCAGGACAACCGGCGTTGGTCCACCGCGCCAACAACTCAGGGTCGTCAGCGGACAGCAACGCCACCGCGATCATCCCGGCATGGCCGGCCTGCGCCATGGCCTTTCCGACCGTCATCGGTGACGCGGCGGCCAGCGAGACGGTGAGCACAGGTCCGGTCGGGGTGTCGGTCGCCGGCGGATCGTCCGGCGGAACATCAGTGCCGCCCACCTGCAGCCGGCTGATCCGCGGGTCCAGCTCGCTGACCAGGCCGGGGACAAGGGCCCGCACCTGCGTTCCGGCGAGGTCGACGGTGATGCCCGGGAGTTCCTGCGCCGCAACCCAATGCGCACGCCGGGCCCGTCGGGTGACCTTGCGGATGTGCCCGCGGCAGTAGTCGCGGATGGCGTCGTGCCACGGACCGTCGGGCTCGGTGCGCGGGTCGACACAGATGGCCGCCGCACCGGTCGCTGCCGCGGCCAGCGCCCGATGCCAGGACGGCGGATCGGCGCGTTCCATCCGCAGCACCAGCTGCATTGCCCGGACGTCGGCCGCCGCCTCTTCGCGGTCCGTGAGCACCTGCTGCGGATCCAGTTGCAGCCAGTGCGCGTACCGCTCCCGCAGCGGCGCCAGCAGGTCAGTCAAGGGGCACCCGGCGCAGGGTTCCGTCGGCGGCGTCCGCTTCCTCGATCTCCTCCCTGGAGATACCCAGGATGAACAGCACCGGGTCAAGGAACGGCTGGTTCAGGGTCGTGTCGGCGAATCCCGCGACCACCGGCTTGGCGTTGAACGCGATACCCAGGCCCGCTGCGGACAGCATGTCGATGTCGTTCGCCCCGTCGCCGACCGCGACGGTCTGTTCGAGCCCGACCCCGAACTGCGCGGCGAACCGCTCCAGCGCTCTGGCCTTGCCGGCGCGGTCGACGATCTCCCCGATCACCCGTCCGGTGAGTCGGCCGTCGATCACTTCGAGGGTGTTGGCAGCGACGAAATCCAGGTCCAGCTCGTCGACGAGATGCCGGGTGACCTGGGTGAAACCGCCGGACACGATGCCGCACCGAAATCCCAGGCGCTTCAAGGTGCGCACCGTCGTGCGCGCACCGGGGGTGAGCTCCAGGGACGCCCCGACCTCGTCCAGCACGGCGGCGTCCAGACCCTCCAACATGGCGACCCTGGCGCGCAGCGACTCGGCGAAGTCGAGTTCGCCGCGCATGGCGGCGGCCGTGATGTGTTCGACCTTCACCCTGGTGCCGGTGTGGTCTGCGAGCATCTCGATCACCTCGCCGGTGATCAGCGTGGAGTCGACGTCGAAGACGATCAACCGCTTCGCCCGGCGCGCGATCCCGACCCGCTCCACCGCGATGTCCACGCCGGCAGCTGCTCCGACCTCGACAACGGCCGCCCGCAGGGCCTCGTCGTCAGGCGCCCGAACCGACAACTCGAGTCCGGTGACCGGATAGTCGGCAATACGCTTGATCGCCTCGATGTTGACCCCGAGATCACCGAACCGGAGCGCCAGCTCACCGATCGCCCCGGCCTGCAGCGGCCGGCCGAGCACCACGACGGCGTGGGTGGGAAAGCGGCGCCGGTCATCACCCGGCTGGTCGATCGCGACCCGGACATCCATCCCGAGCTCGCCCATCGCCAGTTCGACGTCGTTGCGCAGGCCGTCCGGGTCCTCCGGAGTCCCGACCAGCACACCGAGCGTCAGTTGCCCGCGGATGACCGCCTGGTCGATGTCCAGCACCTCGACCCGGTGGGTGGCGAGCGAGGTGAAGAGCCCACCGGTCACCCCGGGACGATCGGGGCCGGACACGGTGATCAACACCGACGACATCAAGCGGCCAATCGGGTGCAGCGGTCGGTCATCCTCCGAACGGAGCGGTCGACGAGCCGGAGCCCTCGTTCTCCGGGATCTTCAGGTGCGAACTCGCCTCTGCCTCGTCCAGCGCCTTCCAGTCGCGGTGCGGGTGCGCCTCGGTGCGCATCCGCTCGATCATGTAGGGATGGTGCAGCTCGAACGCCGGGCGCTCCGAGCGGATCCGGGGCAGCGAGGTGAAGTTGTGCCGCGGCGGCGGCGAACTGGTCGCCCACTCCAGCGAGTTGCCATAACCCCACGGGTCGTCGGCGGTGGTGATCTCGCCGTACCGCCACGATCTGATGACGTTCCAGATGAACGGCAGCGTGGAGGCGCCGAGGACGAAGGCACCGATCGTGGAGATGGAGTTGAAGACGGTGAACCCGTCCGTCGGTAAGTAATCCGGGTACCGGCGCGGCATGCCGATGTTCCCCAGCCAATGCTGGATCAGGAACGTCATGTGGAACCCGATGAAGGTCGACCAGAAATGCAGCTGCCCCAACTTCTCGTCCAGGAACCGGCCGGTCATCTTCGGGAACCAGAAATAGATCCCGGCATAGGTCGCGAACACGATGGTGCCGAACAGCACGTAGTGGAAGTGCGCGACCACGAAGTACGAATCCGAGACGTGGAAATCCAAGGCCGGCGCGGCCAGGATGACGCCGGTCAGCCCACCGAACAGGAAGGTGACCAGGAACCCGCAGGCGAACAGCATCGGGGTCTCGAAACTGACCTGCCCCTTCCACATGGTGCCGATCCAGTTGAAGAACTTCAGCCCGGTCGGTATCGCGATCAGGAACGTCATGAAACTGAAGAACGGCAGCAGCACCGCCCCGGTGGCGAACATGTGGTGCGCCCACACCGCCACCGACAAGGCCGCGATCGCCAAAAGGGCATAGATCATCCCTCGATACCCGAACAGGGGTTTTCGGGAGAAGACCGGGAAGACCTCGGAAATGATCCCGAAGAAGGGCAAGGCGATGATGTACACCTCGGGATGGCCGAAGAACCAGAAGAGGTGTTGATAGAGGATGGCTCCGCCATTGGCCGGGTCAAAGACATGTGAGCCGAAATGTCTATCCGAGGCCAGCGCCATCAACGCCGCCGTCAACACCGGGAACGCCACCAGGATCAGCACCGAGGTCACCAGGATGCCCCAGGTGAAGATCGGTAGCCGCCACATCGTCATGCCGGGGGCGCGCATGCAGATCACCGTGGTGATCATGTTGACGCCGCCCAGGATGGTGCCGAGGCCGGACACTGCCAGACCCATGATCCACAGGTCACCGCCCACTCCGGGCGAATGCTCGACGCTGGACAGCGGCGGGTAGGCGGTCCAGCCGAAGGCCGCGGCACCGTTCGGGGTGAAGAAGCCGGAGGTGGAGATGATGGCGCCGAAGAAGTACAGCCAGTAGGAGAAGGCGTTCAGCCGCGGGAACGCGACGTCCGGCGCTCCGATCTGCAGCGGTAGCACGAAGTTGGCGAAACCGAACACCACGGCGGTCGCATAGAACAGCAGCATGATCGTGCCGTGCATGGTGAACAGCTGGTTGTACTGCTCGGGGGCGAGGAACTGCATACCCGGCTGCGCCAGTTCGGCCCGCATGAACAGCGCCATCAGGCCGCCGATCATGAACCACGTGAACGAGGTGGCGATGTACATGACGCCAAGGACCTTGGGGTCCGTGGTGTGCAGATACTGCAGGAATTTCGCCCCGCGCGGCGCGCGCTGGACCGGGTAGGGCCGAGTCACCACAGGACGGGGAGCGACGGCGGTCAAAGTTGGCCTCCAGCGGGTCGGCGCACGCAGGTGTCACGGCCGGACCGCGACGGAGTTGAGCTTAGTCCGACACTGCGTAGAACACCGTGTCAGGGGGTCACGACTTCAGATACTTCCGCCCGGAAACCACCTCGAGATGGGCCCAAACCGCCTGAACACCCGATATCGCCGCAGCCTTCGGATCACCGCGGCTTCTCGCGGCCCACCCGCGCCGCCTCTGAGACTGAATTGACTGTCAGCCGAAGAGGATCGCGACGATGGTCACCAGCGGCGCGACACCCTGGATCAGCACGCCGCGGAGCAGCTTCGGTTTGGTGACCAGCAGGACGACGGCAGCGCCGAGCATCGAGCCGGTGGCCACCAGCACCATCCCGACCCCCGCCGCAACGGTGGTCGGGCTGTCCGCGCCGGCCAGCAGTACGCCGACGAGCGCGCCGATCGCCAGGAACAGGTTGTAGAAGCCCTGATTCAACGCCCAGTCGCGGGTGGTGTCCGCGTCCTGCTGGGACGCGATGCCGAACGTCCGCCACGCAAACGGTCGCCGGAACATCACCGATTCCAGGACGAAGAACAACACGTGGATCAGGGCGGCGATGATCGCGAAGATCACCGCGAGCGTGGGGAGCCTGTCGAACACGGCGACTCTTCTCCGGATCCGTTCGGGCGTGCTGCCACGTCACTGAAAGCAGAAGGACCGCAAGTCGTGTCGACTTGCGGTCCTGAGCTGGGTGGAGCTGAGGGGACTCGAACCCCTGACCCCCACACTGCCAGTGTGGTGCGCTACCAGCTGCGCCACAGCCCCAAGCTGCCCGAGAAGGTTATCAAGCAGCCGCACCGCGACCTAATCGAACGCTCCCGCCCCTGGAGCGTTGCCGCCTACTGGCCGAGCAGAGTGCTGAGCCAGTCGACGGTGGTGCTGACGGGCGCTCCGTTGTAGAGCACGGTCGGGGTGGCGATCCGGCCGGTGGCGGCCTGCAGCGCTGCCGATGAGGCGTCGGCCGCCGCAGTCGCCGCGGCGATGTTCGTCCCGGCCGTGATGCACGATGCCGCGGACGTCGGAGCGCCGGTGGTCGTCGCGAGCTGGGCGAGCTGTTCGTTGGTCAAGTCGGCCGAACCGCCCTCGGCGGGTTGGTTGTCAGTGGAGAACAGGGCGGAGTGGTAGTTGAGGTAGAGCCCCGGCTGCGTCCCACCCTCTTCGGCGACGCAGAGCAATGCGGCGGCGGCCCGGGTCGAGTAGTCACCGGAGAACGACCGGGGGTTCAAGAAGTTCAGCATGTGGTAGTTCACGGCGAGGTCACCCTGGTCGACCGCCTGGTTCATCTGCTGGCCGAACTGCCGCTCGAACTCCGAGCAGATCGGGCACAGGGCGTCCTCGAACACGTCGATGGTCTTGCCGGGGGTGGCGCCGGGCTTCGCCACCGTCACTACTCCGTTGGCGACCGTCGCCACCGACTGGGTGGACGCCCCGTAACCCTCCCCCTGGACCGCGGTCTCCTTCTTGTTCAGCACCAACCCGAAGATGATGATCGCGATGATCACGACGACGGCGATCGCCCCGATGATCAGCTGGGTGCGGTTGTTGCCGCTCGACGAACGGCGTGCCGCGGCGACGGATTGTCGCCCGGCGGCCGGCTTTTTCACTGCGGGCGAACCCTTGGCCGCTGCCGGCTTCGGCTGAGGAGTTGTCGGTTGGGGGCTCTTCGGCTGGCCGGCTTTGGGCTGCACACCCTTGGACGTGGCACCGGACTTCCCGGAAGGAGTCCGCCTGTTGTTCGACTGCGCCACCGAGTGTTTCCCTTCGACCGACCCGGCCACTCCGGGTCCCGACACGTGCTCGATGTCAACTATGCCGGTTGTCCGGTTCGGCGCCGCACCCAGCGATCGACGGACAGCGGGGTGTCCGGCCGGAGGATGAGGTAGACGGCCAGCGTCAGGAAGCCGAGATCGCGCAGGATCTCCTCGGTGTAGGCCGTCTGGCCGGCCGCGACATCGCCGCCGCCACCGAAACAGCCGCAGTCGATCGACAACCCTCGGGCCGCAGCAGAGATCACACCTGCGATAAAGGCGACCAGCACCACGGCGGAGAGGACCGCGGTCAGCCGTGTCGCCAGACCGATCACCAGCAGCACACCGAGCGCGATCTCCAGGAACGGCAGGATGCCGGCGATGATGCCGACCAGCGACTCGGGAAATATCTGATACGCCCGAACCGCGACCACCGTGGTCCTCGGGTCGACGGCTTTGATGATCCCGGAGATCAGCCAGACGGCCGCGAGACCGAGCCGGGCCAGCAGACCGATCACGTCGCGGATGAGCTCGCTGCGGGATACGGTCCGCGGAGAAGTCACGTTTTCAGCCTATCGACCGGTTTGTTGCAGAACCTGTCTTCACCTGTTTCCGCACGTCGCAGCCCCGGAGTTTCACCCCTTGTAACGACCGTCACGCCAACCGCCCACGACGTGTCACCATTGCTCAGAATTGCCCACCCTGCGACAGAAGAGACATGCATGACGACGACGTTGTTCGTGGTAGGGCTGGTCGTGCTGACAGCACTCGTCTTCGACTTCACCAACGGCTTCCACGACAGCGCCAACGCGATGGCGACCTCGGTGGCCACCGGTGCCCTGCGGCCACGAACCGCCGTGCTGATCGCCGCGGTCCTGAACGTCGTCGGTGCCTTCCTGTCCACCGAGGTGGCCAAGACCATCTCCGGCGGGATGGTCAACGACGCGGTGGTCACCCCTGTGATGATCTTCGCCGGACTCGTGGGCGCGATCCTGTGGAATCTCGTCACCTGGCTCTTCGGGCTGCCGTCCAGCTCCTCGCACGCTTTGTTCGGCGGACTGATCGGCGCGGTCCTGGTGGGGGCGGGGGCCTCCGGTGTGAACTTCTCGGTGATCGTGTCCAAGATCCTGCTGCCTGCCCTGGTCGCCCCCTTGGTCGCCGGGCTGGCCGCCGGCCTGGCCACCTGGCTGATCTACAAGTGGCTGCACCGCGCTGACGAAGAGCCGGCCGCGACCTGGTATCGCCGGGGTCAGACCGTGTCCGGTTCCATGATCGCGCTCGCGCACGGCACCTCGGACGGCCAGAAGACCATGGGCGTCATCACTCTCGTGCTGATCACAGCCGGCTATCAAGCATCGGGAACCGGGCCGCAGCTCTGGGTGATCGCGGCCGCGGGCCTGGCCATCGGCCTCGGGACCTATTCCGGTGGCTGGCGGATCATGCGGACCATGGGCAAGGGCATCGTCGACATCACCGCGCCACAGGGTCTGGCCGCCGAGACCACCTCCGCCGCAGCCATCCTCGCGTCCTCACACATGGGGTTCGGGCTATCCACCACCCAGGTGTGCGCCGGCTCCATCGTCGGATCCGGAGTGGGCCGTCGGCAGGCGGAGGTGCGCTGGGACACCGCCCGCAAGATGGTCTACGGCTGGCTGCTGACCCTGCCCGCGGCCGGCCTGGTCGGCGGCCTCTCCGCCTGGATCGCACTGAGCGGAACCATCGGGGTGATCGTCGTCTTCGCCATCCTGGTCGCCGGCTCGGCCACCATCTGGACCATCTCCCGTCGCGCCCCGGTCTCCTCGGAGAACGTCAACGACGCCCGCGACGTCGTCATCAACCCGGAGAAGTCGGTCGACCCGGAGAGCTCGATCCACGCATGAACATCGACTGGGCGTCCCTCGGGCTGGTAGCGATCACCACAGTGGTCGCCGCCATCTCGATCGTCGGCATCTTCTCGATCGGGGTCTCGGCGCTGACCAGGGCAGATGCCCGGGTCACTGCGGGTCGCAGCGTCGGCCTGACCAGGATTGCCGGCTACGCCTGCCTGGGCGCGGCCGGCCTGATCGCGCTCTACGGCATCTACCTGATCATCCCGCTGTTCCACTGACCGCCTGACCGCCGCCGCGGCCGGGTCAGCCGGGCGTGGCCGGGTCGTCAGCCGTGCGTGGCCGGGTCAGCCGGGCGTGGTCACCGTCTGCACCAGCAGATCGACAACGGCGGCGATGGCGGGTGACGGTTGACCGGTCGACTGATCTGTCTGCCCGGGCACCTGCACCAGCACCCGGCTGCCCAACGGCACGCCGACCAGACCGGCGAACGGGCCTCCGGTGGCCACCGGCAGCTCCTGCGGGCCGGTGCCGCTCGCGGTGGGATCGTCGCTCTGCCAGGTGGTCCCGGCGTTTTCCCCGGTCCAGGTGACCGCGGAGTACTGCACCAACACCGAGCCCAGCGCGACCGGCGCGCCGGTTCCGGTCGCCAGTACGGTGACCACGGGGGCAGTCGGCTCCGCGGTACCGGCCGGCACGGTGACCGTTGCCGGACCACCCAGCGCGCCGGCGACCTGCGGCCCACCGGCCGGCGGGGTCTGCACGGTGGCATCGGTCTGACCACCGGCATTGGCGCCCACGGCGTCGATGATGTCCACCACGAACACCAGGGTGTCGGTGCCCTTGATGCCGGCGCCGGAGTTGCCGGCCGAGCCATAGCCGTCGGCCGGCGGCAGGCTCAACATCACTCGGCTACCGACCGGGACCCCGACCAGAGCGGTGTCCCAACCCGGAACGACCTTGCCGGCGCCGATCTGGAACGCCGAGGTGGTGCCGCGGTCGTAGGAGTTGTCGAACACCGCTCCGCCCCACACCTGACCCAGGTAGTTGGTGATCAACCAGTCACCCTTCACAGTGACCGGGCCGGTTCCCTCGGACAGGATCACCCGTTGCAGGCTCGGCACCGGGTTGCCGGCCGGGAAGGTCAACGTCGGCTTCTCGCCGAAGGAGCCGGTGGCGGTCGGCAGCTGATCTGCCGGCACCGGCGCGGCCACAGCGGTCGCCGGTGGCACCGACGGCCCGAGGGTCGGCACTGCACTGGCGGACCCGGAGGCGCCGGTACCGGAACTGCTGGTGGAGGTGCTGTCCGTCCCCGACGAACAGGCAGCGAGCACGATCAACGGCACGGCAAGCAACAGGGCGCGAAGGCGCATCTGGGATCCTCAGGTCTCTACTTCTACGGTCGGCAACCCGCCACCCTACGCAATCCGACTGTTCGGTCGATGTGTGCCACATGGGCGATCCCTGCCGTCACCCGCCGTCAAGACCGCGAGGTTCCGCACTCCGGACCCCACCTGCGCGTCGTTGCGCACCGCGCGCCTTAACCTGATCCTCGTGCCGCCACCCAACAGAGTCTTCGTCGCCCAGCTGGCCGGGCTGCCGGTGTTCGGGCCGAGTGGCGAATCGATCGGCAAGGTCCGGGACATCGTGGTGGCCCTGCGGCTCGATCGCAAACCCCCCAGAGTGCTCGGGTTGGTCGTCGAACTGCCGACCAGGCGGCCGATCTTCGTGCCGATGCTGCGGGTCGGCAGCCTGGAATCGCACGCGGTGGCACTGACGACCGGATCGGTGAGCCTGCGCCGGTTCGAGCAGCGGGCGCTGGAGTTGCGGGTCCTGGGCCAGTTACTGGGTGTGCAGGTGCAGTTGGCGACGACCGCCAGCTCGGCCGTGGTGGTGGATGTGGCGATCGACCGCTCCCGCAGCCGGGACTGGGTGGTCTCCCGCCTTGCGGTCCGGGAACGGACCAGGCGGATCGTGCGCCGGGCTCCGGTGCAGGTGGTGGGCTGGACCGACGTCCGGGGAATGGATCCGGCGGAACTGACCGGTCACGCGATCCGCGGTGCGCAACAGGTGTTGGCCCAGCTGGAACGGCTGCGTGCGGCCGACGCGGCCGGCATCCTGCGCGACCTGGAACCCGGATTGCGGTACGAGGTCGCCGACGCGATGGATGACGACCGTCTGGCCGACGTCATCCAGGAACTCTCCGAGGACGACCAGCAGGAGTTGCTCGCGCATCTGGACGAGGCCCGCGCGGCCGACATCCTGGAGGCGATGGACCCGGACGACGCGGCCGACCTGCTCGCCGAACTGCCCGAGGGTATTCAGGAGCGGTTGCTCGGGCTGATGGAGCCGGAGGAATCGGCGCCGGTGCGGCGGCTTCTGCAGTACTCGTCGGAGTCCGCGGGCGGCCTGATGACCCCGGAACCGGTGGTGCTGACTCCGGACGCCACCATCGCCGAAGCGCTGGCCCGGATCCGCTCCCCCGACCTGACGCCCGCACTGGCATCGATGGTGTTCGTCTGTCGCCCGCCGCAGGCCACCCCGACCGGGCGGTATCTCGGCTGCGTGCACACCCAGCGGTTGCTCCGCGAGCCGCCGTTCGAGCTGGTGGCCGGCGCGCTGGACACCGAGATGGCGCACCTCTCGCCGGATTCCGCGCTGACCGACGTCACCCGGTTCTTCGCGTCCTACAACCTGGTGTGCGCACCCGTCGTCGACGACGAGGACCACCTGCTCGGCGCTGTGACGGTCGACGATGTGCTGGATCACCTGCTGCCCGACAACTGGCGGGACGAGGGGATGCCCGCCGGACAGACCGACGCCGAATCCGACGGCGGGGCAGCACGCGCCACTCGGCGCGGAGCCGCCGGCGCCGCGCTCCGCTCGGTGACCGGCCGTGGGGGTGTCGATGGCTGACACCCCCCGCCGACGGCTGGACCAACCACGCAGCGCCCGCCGGTTCGCCATCGACATCGACCCGGAGACGTTCGGTCGGTTCTCGGAGAGCCTGGCCCGCTTCATGGGCACCGGCACCTTCTTGTTCTGGCAGACCCTGCTGGTGATCACCTGGATCACCATCAACCTGGTGGCGGTCAGCTACCGGTGGGATCCCTACCCCTTCATCCTGCTCAACCTCGCGTTCTCCACCCAGGCCGCCTACGCCGCTCCGCTGATCCTGTTGGCGCAGAACAGACAGGACGACCGCGACCGGATCACCCTGGACGAGGATCGCAACCGGGCCGCCCAGACCAAGGCCGACACGGAGTTCCTGGCCCGCGAACTCGCCGCGTTGCGGGTAGCGATCGGCGAGGTCGCCACCCGGGACTACCTCCGCGGCGAGCTCGACCGGTTGCGCGGCGATCTGGAGGAGATGACCAACCCGGACGCCGCCGCCGACAACACGGCCAAAAGAACCCCGGACAAGGGCAAGAATCGGTCCAAGTCGACCCGCAAACCTCCACCCCCGCCCACGAAACCGGCGAAGGTCGATGCCACGGATCCCCCGGCAGATGCCGTGCCGTCCCCCGAGAAGAAGTCCTGAATGTCGACCGTTCTGCTGCTGACCGCCGAATCTCTGCCGCATGAAGACCTGGACACCCAGCTGCTCGCCGGTGCGCTGACCGAGCTGGGCATCGGGTCCTCGACCGTGCCGTGGACGCTGGTCACCGATCGGACCGACGCCGATCTCGCCGTCATCCGCACCACCTGGGACTACACCTCCCGCCGGGAGGAGTTCCTCGGGTTCCTGGAATCCCTCCCGATGCCGGTGGTCAACCCGTCTGCGGTGGCGCGGTGGAATTCGCACAAGGGCTACCTCGCCGAACTTGGTGCGGCGGGCGTGCCTGTCGTCCCGGTGACCATGGTCGCGCAAGGCGGGCAGGCGTTGATTCCGGCGGTCGGCGCGGATCGGATCATCGTCAAGCCGGCGATCTCGGCCGGCGCCCGCGGGGTAGGGCTGTTCGCATCCGACGATCCCGCCGCGGCGGAACATCTGGCTGCGCTGATCGAGGTCGGTGACGCGCTGGTGCAGCCGTTCGAAGCATCGGTTGCCGAGGGTGAACGGTCTCTGCTGTACCTGGGCGGGACCTTCTCACACGCGATCCGCAAGATCCCGGCCGACGGCGACTTCCGGGTGCAGACCCGCTACGGCGGCCAGAACCTGCCGCACCGGGCCGGGCCGGCCGAGCTGGCTGCGGCGCAGGCAGCGCTGGACCGGGTCGATGCCGAGCTGCTGTACGCCAGGGTCGACCTGGTCGGCACCATCGAATCGCCGCTGGTGATGGAACTGGAATTGATCGAGCCGGAGCTGTTCCTGCCGATGGCGCCGGGTTCCGCCGAGCTGCTCGCCGCCGCGATCGCGGCGCTGCTCTGACCGG
>Ga0164308_10000292_pt1 | contig 27001 bp, 22 predicted proteins | sample Whisoiple_246_MG_FD_109983 | JGI IMG/M metagenome (GOLD analysis project Ga0164308, IMG submission 109983) | Soil microbial communities amended with fresh organic matter from upstate New York, USA - Whitman soil sample_246_MG | ecosystem: Environmental > Terrestrial > Soil > Unclassified >... | reverse complement strand
GCAGGGCCGCCGTCAGCGCGGCGAAGGGGGCGAGCAGCCACCAGCGCGGGTCGGCGAGGTCGAGCAGGAAGAAGACCAGCACCGTCAGCGCGGCGGTGAACAGGCCGGTGCCCAGCGGGTCCAGGGAGAGCTTCGGCGTTTCCCGGCCGGGCGACGCCCCGGGCGGCCGGTCGGCCGGGATCCAGAGCAGCGCGGCACCGAGGGCGAGCAGTGCGATCGGCACGTTGACGGCGAAGATGCCACGCCAGCCGACGACCGACACGAGCAGTCCGCCGAGCGCGGGTCCGACCGCGGCGCTGCCCAGCGCGGCGAAGCTGAGCCGGGCCAGGACGGGGCGCGGGGTGGGGCGGCCCAGGCGCTGGGACTCGTCGCGCAGGACGGCCATGGCGGCGGGGTAGGCCGCCGACGTACCGACGCCGAGCAGCAGCCGGGAGACGATCAGCGTGCCGAAGCCGGGAGCGAGTGCTCCGACCAGCCCGGACGCCATGACGACGACGAGGCCGGCCAGGAAGACGCGGCGCGGGCCGAGGGTGTCGGCGAGCTTGCCGAGGACGGGCTGGGCGACGGCGCTGGCCAGGTAGAGGACCGAGATCAGCCAGACGGTGTCGCCCGCCCCGATGCCGAAGGAGTGCCCGATGGACACCAGGGCGGTGGAGATCATCGTGGTGTTGAGCGGGTTGAGCAGGGACCCCATCAGGAGCGGTGCCGTGAGCCGTGCGCCGAATCCGGGGGCCGGGACGGAGTCCTCGGCCGTGACCGGTGACGTTTCCGGACGCACCACCGCGGACACCGGATCCGTCCGGTGACGGGTCACGTGTCGACCAGCCGGCCGATGAGCTCGGCGGCCTCGGCGAGCGTGCGGCGCTCCGCGCCGTCCAGTTCGGCGGTGATCGCGTCGGCCAGCCAGCTCCGCTTGGCGGCCCGCACCGCGGCGAGCACGGCGCTGCCCTCCTCGGTGACCGACACGAGCGACTTGCGGCCGTCCGCCGGGTCGGGGGCGCGGGTGACGAAGCCCTGGGTCTCCAGTGCGCCGAGCGTCAGCCGCATCGACTGGGGCCGTACGAGTTCGGCGCGGGCCAGCGCCGCCGTGGTGGCCGGACCGCCGTCGTCGAGCCGGGCGAGGACGGAGCGCTGGGAAGGGGTCAGCAGACTGTCCGCGGACGAGCTCCGCAGGCGCCTGAGCAGCCGGCCGACCACGGCCGACAGGTCCGTCGCCACGCGCTCGGCGGTCGGATCGTCGGTGTCCCGCGAGGAGGCGTCCCCGGTGTTCGCCGCGGTGTCGGACATGTCTTCCACGCTAAAGATGGACAGGACATCTTGCAAGGCAACCTGTCTATTGTTCGGCAAAGACCTGCTCAGCCGGTGCGGAGGTGCCCCGGCGGCGCGCGGACCGGGGCCGCTGTTGCCCGCCACCGGGCACGCGATCTAGGGTGAATGCGCTTTCAGAAGAGGGCCGGGCACCCGCGGCAGCGGGTGCCGCGTACGAAGAAGGAAGCGGACGGTCGGTCGAGTGAGCGCCCCCACGGTGTACGACGTCGCCGAGCGGTCGGGCGTCTCGATCGCCACGGTCTCCCGGGTCTACCGCAACCCCGACTCGGTGCGCGCCCAGACCCGCGAGCGGGTGCTGGAGGCGGCCCGCGAGCTGGGCTACGTACCGAGCGGCAACGCCCGGGGGCTGGCCAGCCGCACCACCGGGGTGCTGGGCCTCTGCTTCCCCGACTACGCCGACCCGGACGCCGAGGCCGACGCGGAGAACGACAGCGGGGCCGACGACGCCGCGATGCTGTACTCCGACCAGATCATCCGCGGCATGGAGCGGGCGGCCCGCCGCCACGGCTACGCCCTGCTGATCGCCGCGTCGCTGCAGGGCGGGCCGGAGAGCCTCGTGGCGAAGGTCGCGGGGCGGGTGGACGGCTTCGCCGTGCTGGCGCAGACCGTGCCGACCGAGGACCTCGAGGTGATATCCCGCCGGCTGCCGGTCGTGATGCTCGCCGGACCGCGCGAGATCGACCACCTCGACCACCTCGTCGTCGCGAACGCCGCCGGGGAGCGCGAGCTGACCCGGCATCTGATCGAGGACCACGGACTCCGCCGGCTCGCCTTCGTCGGGGGCGACCCGGACTCCCCCGACGCCGAGGCGCGGTTCCGCGGATTCCGGGAGGCGTGCGGCGACGCGGGACTGCCGGTCCCGGACGCACCGGACCTGCGGACCGGGATGATGACGCGGGCCGAGGGCGCGCGGGCCGCCGAGACCCTGCTCGACCGGGGCGGGGAGCGCCCGGACGCGATGGTCTTCGCCAACGACCAGATGGCGGTGGGGGCTCTGCGCGCGCTGGAGCGACGCGAGGTGCGGGTACCGGAGGACATGGCCGTGACCGGCTTCGACGGGATCCCGCTGAGCCGGATCGTGCGCCCGTCGCTGACGACCGTGCGGCAGCCGATCCGGCAGCTGGGCGAACAGGCGGTGGAGTTGCTGGTGCAACGCCTGGCGGATCCGAGCCGGGAGCCGGTGTCCCTGGAGCTGCCCGTCTCCCTGGCCCGCCGGGCGAGCTGCGGCTGCGGCTGCGGCTGACCGGACGGTCCCGCGAGGGGACACGGGCGGCGGAAAGGCGACCCCGGCAGGCGACGCGGCGGACACCTGCCGCACGGAAGGCCGACCCCGGCAGGGCGCGCGGCCGACACGCACGGCGACGGCGGAAACGGGACGCGAAGGACGGGCCGGGGCGGCCCCGCCCGCCGGGCCCCGAAGCCGTACGCCCCGGAGCCACGCCCCTCCGCACCCGGGAGCGGTGACGAGCGCTCGGCCCTCGCCATGGCACTCAAAGCGGAATCGGTCACATCCACTTCAATCACGCAAACAGTGTGCTTACGGTGCCACCGTCGGACCTCCAGGTGTCGAGCACGTTGCACGAGTGTGACCCAGCACCCTCTTGCGGATTCCCGAACGACTGCCGCAGAGTGATGTATGCGCTTACAGGCAGCGCATACATTCGGATTGCTCGAGGAGGAGCCCTCCATGTCCCGCACCGCCAGAACCGCCTCCGCCGCCCTCACCGTGGCACTCGCCCTCGGCGTCTCCGCCTGCGGAGGCTCGGGTGGTGACGACGTCGCCGCGGACGCGAAGCAGACGCTGACCGTCTGGGCCATGGGTGCCGAGGGCGAGAAGCTCGCGGAGGTGGCCGAGGTGTACGAGAAGGCCAACCCCAACATCACCGTCAAGGTCACCCCGGTCGGCTGGGACGTCGCCCACCAGAAGCTCGTCTCCGCCGCGGCGGCCGGCACCATGCCGGACGTGGCCCAGATGGGCGGCAGTTACATGGGCGAGTTCGCCGAGCTCGGTGTCCTGGAGCCTGTCGACACGAAGACGTTCGACAAGGGCGACTTCTTCCCCGCCGGCTGGAGCCAGGGCGAGGTGGACGGCACCGCGTACGGCGTCCCGTGGTACGTCGACACCCGGATCCTCTACTACCGCACCGACCTCGCGAAGAAGGCCGGAGTCGACAAGGCGCCCGCCGACTGGCAGGAGATGCGGTCCCTGGCGGCCGCCTACCAGGAGAAGGCCGGCACCAAGTGGGGCCTGTCCATCCAGCCCAGCGGTCTGGACACGGTGCAGAACTTCTACCCCTTCCTCTACTCCGCGGGCGGCGCGATCCTCGACGACAAGGGCGAGGCGGTCATCGACAGCCCCGAGGCCGTCACCGCGCTGAAGGAGTACGGCGCCTACTTCGAGAAGGGCCTGTCCGACAAGTCGGTGCAGCCCGGCTACGACGTCGTGAAGGACTTCGGCAACGGCCGCGTCCCGATGTTCTTCGGCGGCCCGTGGCACGTGACCCTGCTGGACGAGGGCCAGCCGCAGATCAAGGGCAAGTGGGCCGTGGCCCCCGTCCCGGCCGGCACGTCCTCGGTGTCGATGGCGGGCGGTTCCTCACTGGTCGTCTCCAAGGACAGCGAGCACAAGGCGGCGGCGACCGCGTTCATCGAGTACCTCACGGACACGGAGGGCCAGGCCGACTGGTACGAGCGCACCAAGGACCTCCCCGCGAACACGGCTGCGTGGGACTCCGGCAAGCTCGCCGACGACGCGAACCTCCAGGTCTTCAAGCAGCAGATGGACACCGCCAAGTCCTCGCCCTCCACGGCGCGGCTGACGGAGATCACCGACAAGGTCGACCAGGCCATCGCGAAGGTGACGCAGGGCAAGGCCTCCGCCGAGGACGCGCTGAAGACCGCGCAGTCCGAGATCGAAGGCCTCGTGAAGCAGTAGCCATGGGCACCACGACATCCCAGGCCGCACGACCGGCCAAGGTGAAGGACGGCCCCGGGGCGCTCCCGCCCCGGGCCGGAGCCGGACCGGGGCGCAGGAAGCGCTCGATGGGCGTACAGAACGCGGCGGGCTGGCTGTTCTCCACGCCCTTCCTCGTCCTGTTCACCGTCTTCATGGCGTTCCCGATCCTCGCGACGCTGCTGATGAGCTTCACGGACTTCGGGCTGCGCAACGTGACGCGCCCCTGGGAAGCGAACTTCATCGGCTTCGAGAACTACACCGAGCTGTTCGGCGACGAGAAATTCCTCAAGTCGCTCTTCAACACGGCGTACTTCGTGGTGGTGGGCGTCCCCCTGACGATCGCCCTCGGGCTGGTCGTGGCCGTACTGCTGAACAACGGCATCGACCGGGCACGGACCTTCTTCCGCGTCGGCTTCTACGCCCCGGTGGTCACCACCATCGTGGCCGTGGCCGTGGTGTGGCGGTTCGTGCTGGACCCGAGCGACGGGCTGATCGCGGGCCTCTTCTCCGAAGTGGGCCTCACCGCACCCGACTTCCTCGGTTCCGAGACGCTGGCGATGCCCTCGATGATCGCGATGGCGGTCTGGCGCAACGTCGGTACGGTCATGGTGCTCTTCATCGCGGGCCTTCAGGCCATTCCCACCGAGGTCCGTGAGGCCGCGCGGCTCGACGGCGCCGGAGTGTGGCAGGAGTTCCGGGGGATCACGGTGCCACTGCTGCGGCCGACGCTCCTCTACGCCACGGTGATCACCACCATCGGCTACCTCAACGTCTTCGAGGAGCCGTTCGTGATGACGCAGGGCGGCCCCTCCGACTCCACGCTCACCGTGTCGCTGAACATGTACCGCGAGGGCTTCAACTTCTTCCACATGGGCTATGCGAGCGCCATGGCGTATGTGCTCTTCGTGGTGATCATGGGCATCACGGTGCTGCAGCTCCGACTGCTGAAGGACAACACCAAATGACCGTCGGCCAGGCACCCGCGCGTACGGCCCCCACGGGCAGGTCCCGGAACCTGAGGCGTCCTCTGGTCTACGTCCTGCTCTCCCTGGGCCTGCTGATCATGTCGGCGCCGTTCCTCTGGATGGCTCTCTCGTCCTTCAAGACGACGAGCGAACTCTCGGCCAGTCCCCCGGTGTGGATCCCCACCGAGTGGACCCTGGAGAACTTCCGGCAGCTGCTCGACAAGCTGGACCTGCCGCTCTACTTCATGAACTCCGTGATCGTGGCGGTGCTGGTCACCGTCTCGAACCTGGTGTTCTGCTCGATGCTCGGCTACGCCCTGGCCAAGCTGAGGTTCGTCGGGCGGAACAAGATCTTCGGTGTGGTCCTCGGCGCCCTCATGGTGCCCGGGAACCTGATGCTGCTGCCGCTGTTCGTGCTGATGAGCAAGCTGAAGCTGATCGACTCGTACGCCGGTCTGGTGCTGCCCTTCGCGGCGGGGGCGTTCGGTGTCTTCCTGATGCGCCAGTTCATGCAGTCGATCCCGGACGAGCTGCTGGAGGCGGCCCGGATGGACGGCGCCGGTGAGTGGTACATCTTCTGGCGGATCGTCATGCCGCTGGTGAAGCCGGCCCTCGCGACGCTCTCGATCTTCACGTTCCTCGGTTCCTGGAACAACTTCGTCTGGCCGCTGATCGCGACCAACGACCCGGACAAGTACACGCTGCCGGTCGCCCTGGCCACGTTCGCCACCGACCCCAACAAGGCCGGCGGCTCCAACGGCATGCTGATGGCCGGAGCGTTCCTGGTCGTGCTGCCGGTGCTGGTCCTCTTCATCGCCCTGCAGCGGCACTTCACCCAGGGCATCGCCACGGCGGGCATGAAGTAGCCCGCCCGCCCCACGTACGCACACGAGGCCGCACCCCACCTCGCGGCCACGCCCCTTCACGCACAGAAAGACACTCCGCGATGACGCACGCCCCTGTCCCGTTCCCCGAAGGCTTCCTGTGGGGGGCCTCCACGGCCGCCCACCAGATCGAGGGCAACAACACCGACAGCGACTGGTGGGTCAAGGAGCACTCCACCGGCACCCACATCCAGGAGCCCAGCCTGGACGCCTGCGACAGCTACCACCGCTGGCCCGAGGACATGGACCTGCTGGCGTCCCTCGGCTTCACCGACTACCGCTTCTCCGTCGAGTGGGCGCGGATCGAGCCCCTGGAGGGGCACTTCTCCCGGGCGGAGATCGCCCACTACCGCCGCATGGTCGAGGGCGCGATCGCCCGCGGCCTGCGTCCGATGGTGACCCTCCACCACTTCACCGTGCCGCAGTGGTTCGAGGCACGCGGCGGCTGGACGGCCGACGGTGCCGTCGAGCTGTTCGCCCGGTACGTCGCCGCCTGCGCCCCGGTGATCTCCGAGGGCGTCAGCCACGTCTGCACCATCAACGAGCCGAACATGATCGCCGTGATGGCGGGCCAGGCGAAGCGCGGCGACATCGGCTTCCCGCCCGCCGGGCTGCCCACCCCGGACGACGAGACCACGCGGGCCGTCATCGCCGCGCACCACGCGGCCGTGAAGGAGGTCAGGGCGCTCGACGCGGGCATCCAGGTCGGCTGGACCATCGCCAACCAGGTCTACCAGGCGCGTCCGGGCGCCGAGGACGTCACCGCCGCCTACCGCCACCCGCGCGAGGACGTCTTCATCGAGGCCGCACGCGGCGACGACTGGATCGGCGTGCAGTCCTACACCCGTACGGAGATCGGCCCCGACGGCCCCGTCCCCGCGTCCGGTGACGTCGAGCGCACGCTGACGCAGTGGGAGTACTACCCGGCCGCGGTCGGGCACGCCCTGCGTCACACCGCCGAGGTCGCCGGCGCCGGCATGCCGCTGATCGTCACGGAGAACGGCATCGCCACCTCCGACGACACCCGCCGCGTCGCCTACTACACGGGCGCGCTGAACGAGGTGGCCTCGGCGATCGAGGACGGACTGAACGTCCAGGGCTACCTGGCGTGGAGCGCCCTGGACAACTACGAGTGGGGCTCGTTCGCGCCGACCTTCGGTCTGATCGGCGTGAACTGGGAGACGTTCGAGCGGACCGCGCGTCCCTCGGCGAAGTGGCTGGGCTCCCTCGGCCGCTCCCGCGAGCTGCCCCGCACCGCCGGCTGAGACCGGCCCCCAGGACCGGGACCCACCTGACGGGTCCCTCCGGTGCGGGAGCCGTCGCCACCTGACGGGCGACGGCTCCCGCGCCCTCCCGCCCGGACACGTCCGGGCCCCCGTTCGCCATGGCAGTCGATGACTCTTCCCCCGAGAGGTATCCGATGGACCGTCGCACGTTTCTCACCGCTGCCGGGACCGGGGCCGCCGCCCTGTCCCTCGGCGCCCTCACCGCTCCGCAGGCCGTCGCGGCGCCCGCGGGCCCCGCCGACGAGGCACAGCTCCTGGCCTGGTTCCGTGACACCTACCGCTCGATCGAGGCGATGACGACCGGCTTCGGTCTCACCGCCGACAAGATCGACGTCAGCGGCGCCTCGCCCGTCGTCTCCCCTCAGACCTCGCCCACCAACATCGGCTGCGGCCTCTGGTCGGCGGTGGCCGCGGCGGGGCTCGGCGTGACGAGCGGGGCCGCGATGCTCCGCACGCTGGAGCGGACCGTCTCCGCCGTGGAGAAGCTGGAGCGCCACCACGGCTTCTGGCTCAACTGGTACGACGCCCACGACGGATCCGTGCTGACCGAGTGGCCCGGCACCGGGGATCCCGTACGCCCGTTCCTCTCCTCGGTGGACAACGCCTGGCTGGTGACCGGGCTGCGGATCGCCGCCGACGCGGCGCCGTCGCTCCGCCCCCGCATCGGGCGGATCCTCTCCACCGCCGACTGGTCGTACTACTACACCCCGTACGACCCGTCCGACCCCGTGGCCGGCCCGGGACAGCTGCGCGGCGGCTTCTGGACGGACACCGGGGAGCCCACGGCCCATCATTACGGCGCCCTCAACACCGAGCCCCGCATGGCCAGTTATCTCGGCATCGCGGACGGTTCCCTGCCGTCCGAGCACTACTGGCACCTGCTGCGCACGATGCTCCCCGAGCACGAGCAGGAGCAGCGCCCGCAGGGCGCGTACGCCGTGTCGGACGGCGTACGGGTCTGGCAGGGGCACTACACCCACGGCGGGCGGAAGATCGTTCCCACCTGGGGCGGCTCGATGTTCGAGGCGCTGATGGTGCCGCTGTTCGTGCCCGAGCCGGAGTGGTCACCGCGTTCCTGGGGCCTCAACCACCGGCGCTACGTCCGCAGTCAGATCGAGCACGGGCTGCGGGAGGCGGAGTACGGCTACTGGGGCTTCTCCCCCGCGAACGTCCCCGACGGCGGCTACCAGGAGTACGGCGTCGACGCCCTGGGCATGCAGGTCGACGGCTACGCGTCCAACACCGACCGCACGTACACCACGGACGGCGCCCCGCTGCCGGACCCCTCGGCCTTCACCCACGGGGTGGTCACGCCGCACGCCTCGTTCCTCGCGCTGCCGTACGCACGCGGGGAGGCGCTGGCCAACCTGCGGGCCCTGGAACGTGACTTCGGCGCGTACCACGAGGGCTACGGCTTCCGGGACTCCGTCGACGTGGGCACCGGGCGCGTCAGCGACTTCATGCTGGCGCTCGACCAAGGCATGATCACCGCGGCGCTGGCCCAGGCCCTGCGGCCCGGTCTGCTGCAGCGGCCGTTCCGGACGGGTGGTTTCCGTTCGCGGGTGCGCCCGCTGCTGGCCGCGGAACGCTTCAGCATCTGAGCCGCCGGAGGGCCGCCCCGGACCCGGCTCCCGGGCGGCCCCCGCCCGCCGGGCCGGGACATTTGAGGGCGGGACCCGCCGGGTCGCGGGGGCCAGGGGGCGGACATAGCCTCCCAGATGTGACGCCGCCTGCGAGCCGCCCCGGGACGTCCCGGTTTCCGGTACCCGGCAGGATCCTCGTCGCCGTCCTGACGGCGGCGCTCTGGATGGTCCTGCCGGGCGCCCCGGACGCCCGCGCCACGGACCCCGTCCCGCTCTCCCGCGAGGGACAGATCACCGACAGGGTGGGAGCGCTCGGCGACCGCGAGCCACAGGCCGAGGCCGCTCTCGATCATCTGTTCGATACCCAACGCGTGCAGCTGTTCGTGGTGTACGTCCGTGACTTCTCCGGCCGTGACGCCCGGACCTGGGCCGACGAGACCGCGAACCGCAACGGCCTGGGCCAGGAGGACGTGCTGCTGGCCGTGGCCACGCACGACCGGCGGTACGCGTACTCCGTCGACCAGGGGTCTCGCCTCACCGACGCCCAGCTCCGGGACGTGGCGAACACGGCGATCGAGCCGGCCCTCCGGCAGAACGACTGGGCGGGAGCCGCGATCGGCGCCGCCGACGGATACGCCGCGGTGCTCGCCGGCGACCCCGTCACGGCCCCCGCCGTCACCCCGGGGGCCGCGGACCCCGGGGGCGGCTCCTCCGGCTCCGGCACCTCGGCGAACCTGATCGTGCCCCTGGCCGTCCTCGCCGTCGCGCTGGCCGTCGCCGCCTTCGCCTTCGCCCGACGAAGACGGCGTACGAGCAGCCGGACGACGCCCGCGGCCGGCGGCTGGGGCGGGACCGGGGCGGCGGGTGCGCCGCAGGTCCCGCTGCCGGAGCTCGACGCACGGGCGAAGGAGGACCTGGTCGACACGGACGACGCCGTGCGCACCAGCGACGAGGAGCTCGGCTTCGCCACCGCCCAGTTCGGCGAGGAGGCCGCCGCGCGATTCGCCGAGGCCGTCGGGTACGCCAGGACGGAGCTGACCGCGGCCTTCCGGCTGAGGCAGCAACTGGACGACGCCTTCCCCGAGGACGACGCGACGCGCCGCCGCATGCTCGACGAGATCATCAGCCGCTGCGCCGACGCCAACGGCCGCCTCGACGCCGTGTCCGAGGACTTCGACCGGCTGCGCGCCCTCGAACGGAACGCCCCGCACGCCGTGGCCGGGGCCGAGGCCGCGTTCCGCGACCTGGCCGCACGCGTCTCGGCCTCGGAGACGGCGCTCGGCGCGATGCGGGAGCGGTACGCCGGGTCGGCGGCGGCCCCGGCGGCCGAGAACGTCGAGCAGGCTAAGGACCGCCTGGCCTTCGCCACCACCGCCCTCGACGAAGCGCGCCGGGCCGTGGACGGCGGGGACGACGCCCGGGCGGCGGTGTACGTCCGTGCCGCCGAGGGAGCGATCAAGCAGGTGTCCACCCTGGTGGACGGCGTCGGCCGGCGTGCCGGGGAGCTGGCCGAGGCCGCGGAGAAGCTGCCGGGCGCGCTCACCGCCACCGAGACGGACCTGGCCGACGCCGGTGGGCTGCTCGCAGGCACCCCGGAGGGGGTGCCGACCGCGGACCTGCGGGGCCGGATGGCCCGCGCCGAGGCCGTGGTCCGCGAGGTCCGGGGCGAGCTCGGCGCCGGACCGTACGACCCCGTCGACGCGTTGCGCAGGGTCGAGGAGGCCGACGCGGCGCTGGACGAGGCGCTGGCCGGCGCTCGCGAGCAGGAGCGGGGCGGCCTGCGGGCGCGTTCGCTCCTGGACCGGGCGATGCTCACCGCCCGGTCGTCCGTCGGCGCCGCGGCCGACTACATCGGCACCCACCGGGGTGCGGTCGGCAGCCAGGCGCGGACCCGCCTCGCCGAGGCGCAGCGCAGGTGGGAGCGGGCCGGTGAGCTGGCGGCGGCGGACGACCCGCAGGGTGCCCTGGCCGAGGCGAGGCAGGCGGACGCGCTGGCCGCGCGGGCACGGAGCCTGGCCGAGCAGGACGTACGCGACTACCACGACCGGAACGACGTCGGCGGTCCGCGCGGCGGGGGCGGGGCGGGCGGTGCCGTGCTGGGCGGCATCCTCCTCGGCGGGTTGCTGGGCGGCGGACGGGGAGGCGGGTTCGACGGCGGGTTCGGCGGTTCCGGCGGCGCGTTCGGCGGCCCGGGCAGTTTCGGCGGCGGGGGGACCCGGGGCCGGCGCGGTGGGGGCGGCCGCTTCTGACAGCGACACGGGCTCGACGACACGGGCTCGGCGACACGGGGCCTTCTTACGACGAGATCTCGCACAAGGAGAGGTGCCATGACCAAGCAGACCGTTCTCGGCCGCGTCACCCAGTTGGCGCGGGCCAACATCAACGCCCTGATCGACCAGGCGGAGGATCCGCAGAAGATGCTGGACCAGCTGATCCGCGACTACACGAACAACATCGCGGAGGCCGAGCAGGCGGTGGCCGCCACCATCGGCAACCTCCGGCTGATGGAGGAGGACCACCGGGAGGACGTCGACGCGGCCAGGGAGTGGGGCCGGAAGGCGCTCGCCGCCAGCCGGAAGGCCGACGAGCTGCGGGCCGCGGGTTCGGGTGTGGACGCCGACACGTTCGACAACCTCGCCAAGGTGGCGCTGGGACGGCAGCTCCGGTCCGAGCAGGAGGCGAAGACGGCCGAGCCGACGATCGCCTCGCAGACGGTGGTGGTGGACAAGCTGAAGTCGGGCCTCGGCACGATGAAGGACAAGCTGACGCAGCTGAAGTCCGAGCGCGACGGGCTGGTCGCCCGCGCCGCCTCCGCCCGGGCGCAGAACCGCATGACGGACGCCGTCAGGAGCATCGACGTCATGGACCCGACGAGCGAGCTCGGCCGCTTCGAGGACAAGGTGCGGCGCGAGGAGGCGCGGGCGGTGGGCGCCCAGGAGCTCGCCGCCTCGTCCCTGGACGCCCAGTTCGAACAGCTGGACAGCCTCGGGGACAGCGCGGAGGTCGAGGCCAGGCTCGCCGCCCTGAAGTCCGCCTCGTGACCGGCGGTCTCCAGGGGACCGGCCGGCGCCCCGTCGCGGGGCCCGTCAGTACATGCTCAGCAGCTGCTCCACGGAGAGTTCCGCGGCGGGCTCCCCGTCGGGCAGCGCCAGCTCGAACCACACGGTCTTGCCGCGCGGGGTGCGCCGCGAGCCCCAGGCCGCGCTCAGCAGCCCGACCAGTTGCAGCCCGCGCCCGCCCTCGTCGGTGTCGCGTGCGCGCCGCCGCCTCGGCTGGACGAGCCCCGCGTCCCACACCTCGCAGACCAGGGTGCGGTCGCGGAGCAGCCGGAGCCTGATCTCGCCCTCGCCGTAGCGCAGGGCGTTGGTGACCAGTTCGCTGACGAGCAGCTCCGTGGTGTCCACGAGCTCGTCCAGGCCCCAGGCGGTGAGCTGCACACGCGCCAGCTCACGGGCACGGGACACGGAGCGGAGCTCGCGCGGGAGCCGCCAGTCGCCGACCGCGTTCGGGGCGAGCCCCTGGATACGGGCCATCAGCAGGGCGATGTCGTCCTCGCCGTGCCGGGTGTCGAGGGTCGTCAGCACGTGGTCGCAGACGTCTTCGAGCGGTTGCGACGGTTCGGCGAGGGCCTGCCGGAAGGCGTCGAGGCCCTCGTCGAGCGGATGGTCCCGGGACTCGACGAGCCCGTCCGTGTAGAGGGCGAGGAGGGAACCCTCCTTGAGCTCCACCTCGACCTCCTCGAAGGGCTCGCCGCCGACGCCGAGCGGCATGCCCGGGGGTACGTCGACCAGCGTCGCGGGCTCGCCCGGCTCGGCCACCACCGGCGGCAGATGGCCGGCGTTGGCGAAGGTGCACCGCCGGGTGACCGGGTCGTACACCGCGTACACACAGGTCGCCAGGTAGACCTCGGAGAGGTCGGCCTCGCGTGACTTGTGGGCGGCCCGCGAGGGCCACTGGGCGCCGCCGCCCGCGCCGAAGCCGTCGCTCCGCTCGCCGCCGCCCGGGGTGCCGAGGCCGCGGGCGACCTCGTCCAGGGCGGAGAGCACCTCGGCCGGCTCCAGGTCCAGCAGGGCCAGCGTCCGTACGGCGGTGCGGAGTTCCCCCATGGCGACGGCGGCCCGCAGTCCGCGGCCCATCACGTCACCGACGACGAGGGCCGTGCGGTGGCCGGGGAGTTCGATGACGTCGAACCAGTCGCCGCCGACCTCGGTGGCCGTGTTTCCGGGAAGGTAGCGGCAGGCGATGTCCAGGCCCGCCGCCTCGGGGTCGCCCGGCGGGAGCAGGCTGCGCTGGAGTATGAGCGCGCGTTCGTGTTCCCGGCGGTAGAGGCGGGCGTTGTCGATACAGACCGCCGCCCGGGCCGCGAGCTCGGTCGCCAGGGCCCGGTCCCGCTCGCCGAAGGGCTCGCTGCCCTTGGTACGGGAGAACTGGACGAGGCCGACGACGATGTCGTGCGCGACCATCGGCACGGCCAGGGTGGAGTGGACGAAGCCGCGTTCGTCACCGGGTACGTCCTCGACGCGACCGGTGCGCAAGGCGACGGCGCAGGGTGAGTGGAACGGGTAGCGGTGGACCGAGCCGAGCTCGGGCGGCCCCGTGCCCCCGTCCGCCTCCGCGGTCCCGCCCGTCCGGGCGCCGGGGATGACTCCCGGGAGCGCGTCGGACACGGCGCTGGCGTGGGCCACCCGCCGCAGCTCCGCCGATCCGGTGCCGGATTCGTGGTGGCGCCCGCCCCAGCTGCCGGGCGAGGCCTCCTCGCCGGTGAGCAGTCCCTGGTACAGGTCGACCGAGGCGAGGTCGCAGAAGCCGGGCACGGCGACGTCGAGCAGCTCCCGGGCGGTGGTCTCCAGGTCGAGGCTGTTGCCGATGCGTGCGCTGGCCTCGTTGAGCAGGGCGAGGTTGCGGCGGGCGCTGGCGGCCTCGCGGGCCGCGATGTGCCGTTGCGTGACGTCGGTGGCGAGTCCGGCGATGCCGACGGGTCGGCCGGAACCGCTGTGCACCCGGTACAGGTTCATGGACCAGTGGCGCCTGCCCATGGAGCCGGGCGGGGTGCCGACGAGCTGGAGGTCGGTGACGGCGTCACCGGTCTCCAGGACGCGCCTGAGCGTGGCGGTGAGCCGCTCGGCCTCCGGGCGGGTCAGATAGTCCTCCACCGTGCGGCCCCGGTGGTCGTCGGCCTCGCCGCCGAAGACGGTGGCGAACCGCTTGTTGGCGCGTACGACGGTGAAGTCGGTACCGAAAAGGACGAAACCGAAAGGAGATTGGCCGAAAATCGCCTGCGAGGCGGCGAGGTCCGTCTCGATACGCCGGAGAGCTCGGACGTCGACGACGATGCAGAGCGCCGCGCGCTCCCTTGTGTCCGTCTCGCTCGGCATGACGTAGATCTCGGCGAGCCCGCGGACGGAGTTCTCGCCGGGGATCCGGAACGGGACGAGTCCCGTCCACTCCTTGCCGTCCAGGATCTCGCCGACACGTCTGTGGGCGTCCGGGCGCAACTCGGCGGGCATGAAGGCCTCCACCGGGTCCTTGCCCACCACCTCGTCGGAGGCCATGCCGAACAGACCCGCGGCCCTTCGGCTCCACTGCTCGATCAGGCCGTCGGGCCCGATCGAGAACGACGCGACCCTGATGTAGTCATAGATCGAGCCGGGCGGGCTGCTCTGCCACATGACGTCGCCCGCCGTCCCAGGTATCTCGCTCACGCGACCGTCCCCTCCAGCTCACACACCGGACCGGTCCTGCCCGCAGTATTCAGCACTACGGGCCTCACCGGCACGGCGTTCACGATCACAGCACGGTCTCAGTCCCTTTCAGCCAGGTTCTGCCCGACCTCCGGTGATCGCTGTGTGTCCCTCCACCACTCCTAACCAGGCAGGGCGAGCTCGAACCACACGGTCTTGCCGCCGTTTCCGCGCCGGGTCCCCCAGCGGCGTGCGGAACACGCCACGAGCTGCATTCCACGACCGCCCTCGTCCTCGGGCCCGGCAGTGCGTTCGGTGGGCGGATCCGGAACGGGATCGGAGACTTCCACCAGCAGCCCGTGGTCGTCGGCGCCGCTCCCGGGCCCGCCGCCGTGGGGGCGGAGCCACGCGATCCGGACGCCGATGGGGCCGGAGGCGTAGCGCAGGGAATTGGTCACCAGCTCGCTGACGAGCAGCACCGCGACGTCGCCCACCGCCGCTTCGTAGCCCCAGAGGTGCAATGCGTCACGGACCGCGTGCCTGGCGCTGCGCACGGAGCCCGGCACCGCCGGAAAGCTCCACTCGGCGCAATCGCCTTCGGTATCGGTCACGCCGATCACTTCCCGGGGCCGGCAGCGGGGGTGCACCCTGTCCAGAGGGCCTAATCGGCACATACCCGATATAGGTCGTAACTTATCGCATACATGGAGGTATGCGGCGTACGGGTGCACGTCGCTCTTCGTTCCCGTACCCGGAGACCGGTGCCCCGCTCCGTCGCCGCGCCGACCCGCGATCCTCTCCGCTCACCGAACCGCGTCCCCCGGGTACGCGTGCGGCCCCCGCCCGGGCGTCGTTCCCTCAGGCCCGCGAGGCCTCCCTCAGCCGGCGTACGGCTTCGGCCACGGCGGGCCGGTCCTGGTCCAGCCAGTCGACGGTGTCCGTCTCGTCGGGAGTGAGCCAGCGCAGTTCGTCGTGGTCCTCCAGCGGGCTGGGCACACCGGACACCAGCCGGACCGTCCACACCCGCAGCACGAGGCCGGGCTTGAGGGGCCACTCTCCCGGGATGCGCTCCCGGGGCTCCGCCTCCACGCCCAGTTCCTCGCGGAGCTCGCGCACGAGCGCCTGCTCGCCGCTCTCCCCGGGCTCCTGCTTGCCGCCGGGCAGCTCCCAGCGTCCTGCCAGCTCCGGCGGGGCACTGCGGCGGGCGGCGAGGAGCCGTCCGCCGTCACAGACGGCCCCGGCCACCACCACGGAATCACTCATGGGCCGGAGCGTAGCCGGTGCCGCTCGCCCTTCGGGGGCCCGTCAAGGGCGCGCGCTGCGACTCGTCCGCTCCACCCAGTAGAGCTGCTCGTGTCCGTGGCGGTCCAGGCCGTCCGCGATCTTCTGCGCCTCGTCCTGCGTCGCGTAGCGCCCGACGCGATACCTGTTGCCGTTGTCGTCCTGCCTGATCACCAGCCAGGGGAGCACCGCACCGCTGTCCGTCATGGCGTTCCTCCCCAGCATCCCGCCCCTCTCCCCAGTGGTGTGCTCGCTTCTAAGGATCCCCAGGAAACCGCAGTACGCATATGCCCGAGCGTACGCCTGACCTTCACTCAGCGGATGCGTGTTTACACAAAGAGACACGCAACCGGCCAAACCAAAGGGGGCGCACTCTCCCGAATGCGCCCCTTCGCCGCCCGGTGGGGTCAGCCGGCCGGTGCCCGCACCACGGGCATCGGCAGCGGCACGGGCCCGGCCGCGGGTTCCTTGCGGCAGACGTCTCCGCACTCCGCGTCCAGCGAGCAGCACAGGGAGCAGACCGGCCCCGCCTGGACCGGGCAGTCCGCGATGTCCGGCAGTTCGTAGGCGGTCTCGCACACCGCGCAGGTGTGCGTGGCGGTGATGTCGGCGATCTCGACGCCCGGACCGTTCACCGGGTTCGGCCGGGCCAGGTAGTACTTCCCCTTGGTCAGCCAGGCGATCAACGGGCAGAGGACCAGGGAGAGTCCGGCCGCGATGAAGGTGGAGAAGGCCTCGGCGTACCTGCCGAACAGCCCGAAGAAGGCGAGGATGGAGACGGTCGACGCGATCACCATGGCACCGAAACCCGCCGGGTTGACGGCGTGGAGGTAGGCGCGCTTGAACTCGATGTAACGCGGACTCAGCCCGATGCGCTTGTTGATGACCAGGTCGGCGGCGACGGCCGCGATCCAGGCGATGCCCACGTTGGAGTAGAAGCCCAGCAGCTTGTTCAGGGCCGCGAACATGTTCATCTCCATCAGCGTCAGCGCGATGGCGAGGTTGAGGAAGATGTACCAGACCCGGCCCGGGTGCTTGTGGGTGATCCGGGAGAAGAAGTTCGACCAGGACAGCGAGCCGCTGTAGGCGTTGGTCACATTGATCTTGACCTGGGAGACGATGACGAACAGGGCCGCCGCCGGGAGCGCGAAAGTGCCGAGCCAGGGCTTCAACGCCTCGATCTGGGGCGCGATCGGCTCCAGCGCGTGCGTCTTGCCGACCGCCTCCAGCGCGACGAAGGCCAGGAACGCGCCCCCGATCTGCTTGGCGGCCCCGATGACGACCCAGCCGGGCCCCGCAGCGAGAACGGCGAGATTCCACCGCCGCTTGTTGGCCTCGGTCCGGGCGGGCATGAACCGCAGGTAGTCGGCCTGCTCGCCGATCTGGGCGATGAGCGAGAGCGCGACGCCCGTCCCCAACCCGAAGGCGATCCAGGAGAAGCCCGGCGCGGCCCCCTCGGTACCGGTGAAGGAGCCGAACGCGCCCCAGGAGCCGGGGGATTCGACGGCGAGCACCACGAAGGGGAGCACCATGCCGACGATCCAGACCGGCTGGGTCCAGGCCTGCACCTTGGCCAGCGCGCCCATGCCCCGGAACACGATCGGGATGACGATCAGCGTCGTGACCAGGTAGCCGGCCTCGACGGGGAGCCCGACGGCCTGGTGCATGGCCTGCGCCATGATCGAGCCTTCGAGCGCGAAGAAGATGAAGGTGAAGGACGCGTAGATCAACGAGGTCAGCGTCGAACCGAAGTAACCGAATCCCGCGCCCCGGGTGACCAGGTCCATGTCCAGGCCGTACTTCGCGCACGCGCGGGCGATCGGGATGCCGGTGAGGAAGATGATCGTCGCGGCGGCGAGGATCGAGGCGATCCCGCTGGTGAATCCGTAGGTGAAGACGATCGACGCGCCGATCGCGAAGTCGGCCAGGTACGCGATGCCCCCGAGCGCCGTCCCCGCGACCGTGGAGGGCGACCAGCGCCGGAAGGAGTGCGGCGCGTACCGCAGGGAGTAGTCCTCGCGGCTCTCGTCGGCCGCGAGCCTGGCGTAGCTGCGCCGGGGCGTCCCGGGGCCTTCCTGCGGCTCCTGTCGCGGCGCTTCGCCCGTCGCCGGTGTGGCGATGTCCGTCATCGGTGGCTTCCCGTCCGTCGGTCCGGTGTGCGGTGACGAACGGGAAGCTAAGACTTGGACATGACAAGTTGTGCGGTGGACGGTTGCCCGCCCGTTACGCGCGGAGCGCGACGGTTAACTCCGCGTCACAGGAGGCGGACACGCCGTCGCGCCACGCGGCCGCCGCGATCGCCCCACCTGTCACCACGGCTGCGGACGGGCTCACTTGACCGGCAGATGGTAGGCAATCCGGTAGCGATCGGCCGGTACCACGACATCCGCCGTCTCCACCGCCAGCCCCGAGGCGTAGTACGTCCGCCCGATCACCATGACCACGTGCCCCGGCACGCCGCCCAGCGCCAGGAGCTCCTCCGCCAGCCCGGGACGCGCGCCGACCTCCTCCGCCACGTTGTCCACGACGACGTCGATCGCCGCCATGCGGTCGACCACGCCGCAGCCGCCCAGCGGGCCCTCCTCCGGCAGCATGACCGGAGTGCGCCCCGTGACGGCCAGGGGCTCCCAGGACGTGGACAGCATGATCGGCTCGCCCGCCTCCCGGAAGACGTACCGCGTGCGCATCACCCGGTCACCGGGCTCGATCCCGAGCCGCTCGGCGGTCTCGGCGCTCGCCCCCTCCTGCTCACTGCGGGACTCCCAGGTCCCCCGCACCCCCTCCGCCGTCTGCTCCTGACGGAACGGGCTCGCGCCGGAGCCCGGACGGTAGCCGGAGCGGGCGATCCGGCGCGGGACCGGGCGCGCGCGCACATACGTGCCCGAGCCCGACCGACCCTCGACGAGCCCTTCGGCCATCAGCACCTTGCGCGCCTCCAGCGCCACGGTGTCCGAGACGCCGTACTCCTCGCGAATGCGGGCCTGCGACGGCAGGCGGGCATGGGGCGGCAGCGCGCCGTTGACGATCTTCTCCCTGAGATCGCTCGCCACGCGCAGATAGGCGGGCTGCTCACCGAAAGGCACGGGCCACTCCCAACAGGTTGACAGACAGCAACAGCGTCGCAACCGTGGGTTGAGAACCGCAAGCACGGGCCAGAGTTTCACTCGAAGTGATGATTCCCTGCCCACCAGGGCATACCTGGCCCACAGATGCGCCGGTCACGCCCCTGACTCTTGACCCTTTTTGGTCCAGACCAATACCTTCCTGTGCACAGCACGGCTCCAGCCGCCCTTCCAGCACCCGGAACACCGCCCGGACCCGCGTCCGGAATCACCGCCGGACCACGCACAGGAACGAGCCCCATGCGCCGAAGAACCCTGACCGGACTGACCACCGCCGCCGGCGCCCTCGCCATGCTGGCGGGTCTCGCTCCCGCCGCCACGGCCGGCCCGTCCGCCCACGACCGCGGCCCGGACCGGCACGACCGCGTCTACCGGAGCGTCGGCTACTTCACCCAATGGGGTGTCTACGGACGCGACTTCCAGGTCAAGGACCTGGACACCAGCGGCACCGCCGCCCGGCTCACCCACATCAACTACGCCTTCGGCAACGTCAGCGCCGAAGGCCGGTGCTTCACCGGCAACGTGCCCGGCGAGGCCGACGCCTGGGCGGACTACGCCCGTCCGCTGGACGCCGCCGGCTCGGTCGACGGCGTCGCCGACACCGGCACCCAGCCCCTCGCGGGCAACTTCAACCAGCTGCGCGAACTCAAGGCCGCGCACCCGGGTCTCAAGGTGATGATCTCCCTCGGGGGCTGGAGCTGGTCCACCCACTTCTCGGACGCGGCGCGCACCGCCGCCTCGCGCAAGGCGCTCGTCTCGTCCTGCATCGACCTGTACATCAAGGGCAACCTGCCGGTGGACGGCGCCCGTGGCGGCGAGGGAGCCGCGGCCGGCCTGTTCGACGGCATCGACCTCGACTGGGAGTGGCCCGGCTCGGCCGGCGACACGAACACGGTGTACCGCCCCGAGGACAAGCGGAACTTCACCGCCCTGGTGCACGAGTTCCGCACCCAGCTCGACGCCTACGCCAGGAGCGCCCGGAAGGGGAAGGCGAAGCCGAAGCACTACGAGCTGTCCGCCTTCGTCCCGACCGCGCCCGCGAAGATCGACGCGGGTTTCGACGTGCCGCGCCTCATGCGGGACTTCGACTTCGTCAATCTCCAGGGCTACGACTTCCACGTCTCCGGCGAGACGAAGACCGCGCAGCAGTCCGCCCTGTACGCCAAGGGCGACTTCAGCGTCGACCAAACGGTCCGCGACTGGATCAGACGGGGCGCCCCGGCCCGCAAGCTGGTGATGGGCATGCCGTTCTACGGTCAGGGCTGGACCGGGGTCACCGGGGGCGGCGACGGGCTCGGCCGGCCGGCGACGGGCCCCGCGCCCGCCACCTGGGCCGCCGGCTACGAGGACTACAAGGTCCTCAAGAAGCTGGCCGCCTCCGGGGCGTACACGGTGCACAGGGACGTCAGGAACGGTCACGCCTGGCTGTTCGACGGCACGACCCTGTGGACGTACGACGACCCGCAGGTGCTGCGCGCCAAGACCTCGTACATCCGCGAACGGGGGCTCGGCGGGGCGATGTTCTGGTCGCTGGACGGCGACACGGACGACGGCGAGCTGATGGCCGCGGTCGCCCGGGGGCTCGGGGGGCGCTAGACCTCCCCGGCCGTGCGGGGCGGTGGCCACGCCCCGCACGGCCACCGCCGGGACTGGATCGACCGCGCCGTCGGGTCGTAGGTTCGCCGTATGAGCGACTCCTCGCTGCCCACGGCGGCCTACTTCTGCCCGCTGGACGGATCGCGGGCCGGCATCACCGCACCCGGCTGGTGCTGCCCGGTCTGCAAAGGCCCCTGGGACCTCGACACCGGTGCCACGCGACCGGTCGGCCTCGGCTCCCTGAGCGGTCGGGTCAACTCGCTGTGGCGCTACGAGGAGGCTCTCCCGCTCTCCGGCCCCGCCGTCTCCCTGGGCGAGGGCAGGACCCCGCTCGTCCCCCTCACCGAGCGGGTGTCGGCCAAGCTCGACTTCCTGATGCCCACGCTCTCCTTCAAGGACCGGGGCGCGGTGATGCTGGCCGAACTCGCCCGCAGGCTCTCCCCGGAGCGGGTCGTCGCGGACAGCAGCGGCAACGCCGGGACGGCGGTCGCCGCGTACTGCGCCCGGGCCGGGCTGCCGTGCACGGTCTACGTCCCCGAGGGGACCTCTCCCAAGAAGACGGAGCAGATCCGCGCCCACGGCGCCCGGCTGGTGACGGTGCCCGGCGGCCGCGAGGCCACGGCGTCGGCCGCCCGGGCGGCGGCGGACACGCCCGGCACCTTCTACGCCTCGCACGTCTTCAACCCGTTTTTCCTGCACGGCACGAAGACGTACGTCTACGAGATCTGGGAGGACCTGGGCGGCACCCTCCCCGACGCCATCGCCGTACCGGTCGGCAACGGCACACTGCTCCTGGGCGCGGCCCTCGCCACCTCGGAGCTCCTCGCGCACGGCCTGATCGACCGGCTCCCGGCCCTGATCGCCGTCCAGGCGGAGGCCGTCTCGCCGCTGGCCGCCGCGTTCCGGGCGGGTGACGACGAGCTGTCCGCCGCCCCCGAGCCGGCCCGGCCCACGCTTGCCGAGGGGATCGCCATCCCCCGGCCACCGCGCGCCCGGCAGATCCTCGCCGCCGTCCGGGAGTCGGGCGGCACCTTCCTGACGGTGACGGAGGACCGGATCCGTGTCGCACAGCGGGACCTGGCCGCCCGCGGCTTCTTCGTCGAGACGACGGGGGTCGCCTGCTGGGCCGCCGTGGGCGCGGAGACGGACCGGAGCGTGGTCGTGCCGCTCTGCGGGGCCGGCCTCAAGACGGGCCTCGCGCCCGGGGCACCGTGAGGTGAGCGCCGTCAGCCCGTCCAGTACGTGTCGTGCTTGACGAAGAACTCCGCCCGTTCCTTCTCGGGCCAGTCGGAGACCTGCCCCACCTTCTCGAAGTACTCCTCACGGGGCGCTCCGGGGGTGAAGAGCAGCAGCATCGAGGCGGGTTCGTCGGAGTCGTTGCGGAAGGCGTGCAGACCACCTTGGGGCACGTACAGGAAATCGCCCGCCGTGGCGTCGGTCCACCGCTCGCCGTCGTAGATCCGCACCGTCCCCTCGAGGACGAAGAACGACTCCGAGATCGACCGGTGGAAGTGCTCGGCCGGCCCTCCGGCCCGTGGGCCCATGGTGATCCGGTACAGCCCGAACTCGCCGTGCGTCGACTCCGTGGTGGCCAGGTAGTGGGTGCTGCCGCCGTCGCGCGTCAGCAGGTTCGGGGTGGTTCCGGCCGGGCGGTACTCCGCGTTGATCTCGCCCTCGCCGCCGGTGTAGACGGGTTCCGGATACGACATGCCGCTCTCCTGTCCTGGTGCCGCCCGCCCCGCGCGTCCCGTCTCCGCGTGCCCACGGGAGAAGCGGCCGACGTTCCGTGACCGGCGTTCGACACCGCGTGCTGGGGGCGTCGGACGTCTCTGCCACCACGGTACGACGGTCCCGCCGTCCGGGCGGGCGGGCGCCCCACCGCCGTACGGCGCCGGACCGACGGCCCGCGGTGAACCGGCGGAGGCGGAGAGGCCACGGTCCGCGGAGAGGGAACGGAGACTTCCGCCACGTAGCGTCCGCGGCAGAGAAGCATGTCCTCGGCGCTGTACCGCGACGTCGTCGTGGCGCACGCCGGGCCAGGTGCCGCCCCTTGCCGAGAAAGGGATCGACATTGGACACGAAGGTTCTCGACGCCCAGACGTGGGTCAACGCGACCTACGGAGGCGTCTCCGGATACGTACGGTGCCCCGAGGACGGCCGCACAGGCTGGTCCACCATGAACGCCCTCGTCATGGGCCTCCAGCACGAACTGGGCATCAGCCCGGTGGTCGCCAGTTTCGGCCCGACCACGATGTCCAGACTCCAGGCCCTGGGCGACATCGGCTTCGGCTGGGACAAGAACACCAACATCGTCCGCATCATCCAGCACGGCCTGTTCTGCAAGGGCTACTGGGGAGCCAACGGTTACGGCGGCTACGGCGCCGTCACCACCGAGGCCGTCAAGAACCTCCTCACCGACATGGGCCTCCCCGACGGGGGCACCGGCACCGCCGGCGGCGTCACCACGCCGAAGATCTTCAAGTGCATCCTGAACATGGACGCGTACACGAAGGTCAGCGGCGGCACGGACGACATCCGATCGATCCAGCGCTGGCTCAACGGCGGTTACTGGACCAGGGACGCCTACACCATCGGCCCCTGCGACGGGATCTACTCCCGTGACGTGCAGAAGTCCATGATGATCGCCATCCAGTACGAGCTCGGGATCGCCGCCCCGAACGGGAACTTCGGCCCGGCCACCCAGGCCGGGCTGCAGACCAAGAACCTCGGTGAGGGCAGTTCGGGCCTGTGGGTCCAGCTGTTCTCCGCCGCCTGTGTCTTCAACTCCCCCGTCCCGACGGGCACGAGCGAGACGGGCACCCCCACCACGTGGCGCAGCAGCTACGACTCCAAGCTCCGCGAGTGGGTCGAGATATTCCAGAGGTTCTCGAAACTGGACGTCAACGGGCGCTCGGACTACCGGACATGGGCGCAGCTCCTGGTCTCCATGGGCGACCCCGACCGCCCCGCCACGGGCTCCGACACCCGCTTCGAGATCACCGCCTCCCGTGCCCAGTGGCTGCGCAACAACGGCTACGCGGTCGTGGGCCGCTACATCTACGACCCGCCGGGCTCGACCCTGGACAAGGAGATCAAGCCGGGCGAGCTGAACACGATGTTCAGCAACGGGCTGAAGGTCTTCCCGATCTACCAGGACAACGCCCGGCAGCTCTCCGACTTCACCTACAGCCAGGGCTACCAGCACGCGCTCAACGCCCACAGCCTGGCCTCCGGCTACGGCTTCAACCGCGGGACGGTCATCTACTTCGCCGTGGACTACGACGCCACCCGCGACGAGATCGACGCCGCGATCGTGCCGTACTTCCACGGAGTGGCGGCCGGCCTCGCCTACAACGGCAGGCGCTATGTGCACGGCGTGTACGGCTCGCGGAACGTGTGCACCGTCGTCAGCCGCCAGACCGGGGCCCGCTACTCGTTCGTCTCGGGCATGTCGTGGGGCTTCTCCGGCAACCTCGGCTTCCCGATCCCCGCGAACTGGTCGTTCAACCAGATCAAGGAGTTCAAGGTCACCAACGGGTCGGACACCTTCGACCTCGACCGTGACGTGGTCTCCGGCATCGACCCCGGCCAGAGCAGCGTGAACCAGCCGTCGGGACCGGCGGACGGCTTCATCGACTACGTCCAGCGCCTGTACGACCACGCCGTGGCCTACCCGGGCGAGGGCGACCCGAACCAGCTGGTCATGGAGTACATCCGGCACGAGGCGTACGGAGGCGGCGACTGGGACTTCCTGATCGGTTCGTACAACTCGGAGTTCGTCGACTACGCCGACGGAAAAGGCATGTCGGTGATGACCGACTTCACCGACCCGTACACGGCGTACGAGCTCGGCGCCGAGCACCTCATGGCGTCCGCCAACGGGCACTACGTCTCCTGGATGCCCTCCAACCCGCGTTCGGTGAACGCGGGCGACGTCGCGGGCTGGGGCGGCGACCTGCTGACCCTCTACGTCGACTGGCGCCGGGCCTCGGACCAGTACCCCGACGGCCGCACCTTCGTGCAGCAGAAGATGGCCAAGGTCGGGGTCGCGTCCAGCTTCGGCTACAACGACCTGATCGAGGACGCGGACGCCTGGCTGCTGGCCAAGGCGGTCCGTGACGGGAGGACGATCGCCCAGGCCGTCCGCGACCTCTACAACGGGGGCGGCGGCCTGACACGGTTCAGCCGCTACTGGAGCGGGCGCTTCAGCGGCAACGCGGAGGACGCCAAGTTCCTCGCCCACAACATCCTCACCGCCGCCGACGACGCGAAGGTCATCGCCGCCCAGGTCGGGCTCGTGACCGTACGGGGCGGGATCAAGACGCTGCCCGCGATGCTCGGATACGACGACCTGGAGCCCTTCGAGCAGGGCTTCGTCGACGTCATGCTGGCCCGTACGGGAACCGAACGGCGCCTGCGTGCCACCTATGAAGCGAACCACGAGAAGTACCTGAAGGCCGCCAGGAGCCGCGCGGCCCGCGAATGAACGAAGGGACCACCCCGTAAGTGAACGCCGTCTCGGCACTGGCCGCCATCGCACTCCCCCCACTCCTCCTGGCCGTGTTCGTGCTGAGTCTCTGGAAAACCGCGCGCGGACTGTCCGCCCGCCGGTGGGAACGCCCCGGTTGGTGGGCGTTCCCGGCGGTGGTGCTGACCGGGCTCGGCTGCGTCGCCTGGTTCGCCGGGGTCTTCTCCGGCGGTCTCGACACCCGGGAGGCCTGCGCCTCCCGGGGAGCCGGCTACGACGAGGCCTACCGGTCGGAGTACTGGCGCGAGCCGTCCCGTTGGTTCCCCCTGCACAACAAGTGCAACGCCGGATTCGACCTGGTCCCCGCCTGGGTCAACCCCACTCTCGTCGCCATCGCGCTGCTGCTCGTCGGCTGTGCCGCGGGTGCCGTCACGACGGCGGTCATCGGAAGGAAGAAGAGTGAGAAACCAGATTGACCGACGCGGTGTGCTCCTCGCGGGCGCCGCGATAGGGGCCACCACGGCCCTGGCCGGCCTGCCCGGCACCGCGTACGCCGCCCCGGCCGTCCCGCCGGCCGCCGGCGCTCCCACCGGCCGGCGCTGGCCGGGCGCGAAGTCCGCGAACGGCTGGCCCGTGCTCGACGAGGCGGAGCTCCTCCCGATCGAGGGCTCCGGCCGGTCCGTGCGTCTCGCGGGCGGTGACGCGGCGGTGATCCTGCTGCACGTGGCCCGCCGCTTCCACTACGAGATCGACCAGCTCCGCGAGGGCGACGTCACGGGCCACCGCACGGCGCGCACCGTGGCCGAGGACTACGAGTCCAACTACCTGTCGGGCACCGCCCTGGCGATCCGTCCGCTCGCCTATCCGGCCGGCGTCAAGGGCGGCCTCTACCCGCACGAGCTCGTCGTGGTGCGGGACATCCTCGCCGAGCTGGACGGTGCGGTCACCTGGGGCGGCGACCTCGCCACCCCGAAGGAGTCCCACTTCGAGCTCGCCCACAAGCCGGGCCACCCGAAGATCAAGGGCGTGGCCCGCACCATCCGCGGCTGGAAGGCGGGCCCCGGCAACGCGGGCGCGGGCACGGTCGACGCCTTCGACCCGAAACGCCGCACCAGGGCCGAGGCGTTCGCCCGCCGGGCGGCGTGACCCGGCTCCGGCCCGCGCGGGCGGCGGGGCTCCCCTGCCGTCCGCGCGGGCGGTCGCGTACGGCCGCGACCCGGGGCTGTTCCGGTGCGCACCGGAAGACCGCAGGCGCGCCGGGTTGTCGGTGCCCCCTGTTTTCATGACGGCAGAGGACTACTACGAGCGCCCCGTCCCCCTCGAAGCCGTCCGCCACGTCCTCGCAGGGCGTCCCCTCAGCCCTGCGACCAGTGCAGCCCTGGACCCGCGCAACCTCCCACCTGCGTAAACGCGGTACTGCAAGAGGCTGTCCCGCGCCTGCCCGGCACGGTGACAAGTCACCCAGCTGATCCGGCACGGCACAACCCGCTCCACCCGGAGCGACTGGTGTACACATGGCACACTCGGTACGCTTGAGCGCATGACGCAGCCACTGCCCATAGAGTCCATCCGTGACGTACGTGCACACCTGGCCGAGGTCGTGGAGCGCGCCGATCGAGATGACATGCCCACCGTGATCACCCGACGGGGCAAGCAGATTGCCGCTGTCGTCTCCATCGAGGTGCTGCGCAAGTACCAGGAATGGGAAGAGCGCGAGATCAACCGGATCATCGACGAACGCATGGCCAACCCGGCACCCGGCATCCCGATCGAGGACATCATGAGGGAGACGCTGGCGCGCGGTGAGTGAGTACCGGGCCGTCTTCCGGCCAGAGGCACAGGCCGAGCTC
>Ga0164308_10000291_pt1 | contig 27004 bp, 19 predicted proteins | sample Whisoiple_246_MG_FD_109983 | JGI IMG/M metagenome (GOLD analysis project Ga0164308, IMG submission 109983) | Soil microbial communities amended with fresh organic matter from upstate New York, USA - Whitman soil sample_246_MG | ecosystem: Environmental > Terrestrial > Soil > Unclassified >... | reverse complement strand
CTCGGGTGCCCGACCACCATCTATGCCGTCAAGTCGGGCTTTGCGCCCGACGGCAGCGCGGTCCGCCTGCCTGCGGCCTACGTCACGGCCGTCACCAACGACGGGCTCTACCTGCAAGTGAAACCCGGCGATGCAGGGTACACGACGCCATATTTCTCAGGCGTGTTCTTGCGCACCGATCCCGGTGCCGTCGAAGCTTCCGACTACGTGACGTTCTCGTCGGCCCTCGTCACCACCACCGCGGGCAGGATCGAGCTCGGCTCGGTGGTTGGGCTCACGGTGGACTCACCCGGCGGTGCTCCGCCAGCGCCCACGAGTGCCACCGTGGCGGAGGTCGCCTCCGGCGGAGCCTTTGCAGCCTCACTCGACGCCGTCCTCGTGGAGCTCTCCGAGCTCGACGTCACCGCACTCGACGTGGCAGCTCAAACGTTCGTCGTGGAGTCGCTGATCACCGTCGACGCCGAAATCGCCGCACCAAACCCGCTGCCCGCCCTGGACGAGCATTACGCGTTCCTCCGCGGCGTCCTCCATCAGACCGCGGGTGGCGCGGCCCTCAGCCCCCGCGCAGCAAGTGACGCTTCCCTCGGCAACCCCACCCTCTCGGTGCTGGGGCCAAACGGCTTCCTCGAGATCGGAGCGGCAAGTGCGTCGAGCGGCCCGAGCCCCCTCCAAGTCCAACTTTCCCGTCCGGCGCTGACCGACACCTTCGTGAGCATCGTGTCGGACCAAGCCAGCCTAACCGTGGTGGGCGGCGGTGTGACCATTCCGACCGGGATGACCGCAGCGGCGGTGCTGCTCGACGGCGTCGGACCCGAGGGCGCCGCAACGCTCACCGCGAGCCTCGCTGGCGTCGAGCGAACGGCCACGGTCACCCTCTATGCGCCGGGCGCGACGCGCAGTCTGGCCAGTCTGACGCCAGCTGCGGCTCAGCTAGCGCCGCTCGGCAGCGTGGAGCTCACCGTGACGCTCGACCTCCCAGCACCTCCCGGAGGTGCTGCCGTCAACCTGACGGTCACGCCGTCCGGAGTCGGGACCGTGCCGTCCACCGTGACGATCCCCGCCGGTCAGCTCAGCGCGAGCTTCGACTACGTGGACGGAGGCGTCGCGAGCGCCATGTTCGTCGAGGCCACGCTCGGCGCCAGCGTCGTGCAGAGCGTGCTCTCGACCAACTGACCGGCGAGGCACACGTGCTAGGCTGACGCGCGAGCGAGGACGACATGAGCGAGATGCATCGACGGTACGTGGGCGCCGGGCTGGGCCTTCTCTGGGCTCTCCTGGTCGGCTGCAGCGGCGCCGGCAGTGATGATGGCGGCGGGAGCGGCGGAACGACCGAGAGCGGTGGCGTTACCGGCTCAGGCGGTGCTAGCTCGGGCGGCACCGGCGTGGGTGGGAGCGGCGGGACCATTCCGGGCGAGTTCGACCCGGAGGATCTCGGTACGCCGTGCGAAGCTGGCGCTTGTCCGAGTGGCCTCACGCCGACCTCTTTCGAGATCTGTGGGATCGCGAGCTGTGACACGGTCTGCGAGTGCCACCTGCCGTGTGAGGGGAGCCCGGGCAGCTGTCCGGATGGCCTGAGTTGCCAAGAGGGCGGCTTCAACCTCCCAGCTGACGTTTGTCTCTGATCCGCGCCTGGGAAAAAGGTCTTCCTCGGCACCTCGTAAGGGGTAGGCTGCCCCGCGCATGAGTGAGGACTCGACCACCCGACCCTTGTCCCCCGCAGAGGAGAAGGCGGCCGCGGCCATTGCGCGGCAGACGATGAGCCCCTTCTGCCCAGGCCGCACGCTGGCGGATTGTCCCTCGGAGTACGCCACCGAATGGCGCCAGGAAATTCGCCAAATGCTCGCCGCCGGCCGCTCGCCCGCCGAGATCCAGCAGGAGCTCGAACGTCGCGCGGGCGCAAATCTTTCCGGCAGTCCGGCCCGAGACTCCAGCTACTGGGTTCCGGCGGCGTTCACGGTGCTGGGCGTGGGTGTTCTGGCCGCAATCTTCCTCCGTTTGCGGGCGCCTTCGCCCGGCAAGACCGCGACCCCGGCAGAAAAAGGCCCCGACGGTGTGCCCATCGACTTCGAACAACGGATCGATGACACCCGACTGGAAGCGGAGCTCGCTGCCGAAGACGACGATCGGTGAGCGATCTCCACGGCCCCGGGCTACTTTCGACGGTGAAATCATGAAAACGCGATCTCTTCTTGGCGTTGGTACTCTCACTCTGGCAGGCGTCATCGCCGCCGCTTGCGGCGGTGGCAATGAAATGGATGGCACGGGCGGCGCCAGCTCGGATACCGGCGGCAGCTCGCCGGATGGCGGCGGCGGCACGAGCAGCGGTGGCACCAGCACCGACGGCACGGAAACCGGCGGCGCGAGCACCGGTGGCGTTGGCACCGGCGGCGTCGCCACGGGCGGCGCGAGTAGCGGCGGCGCGGGTACGGGGGGCTCCACGGGTGGAGCGAGTGGCGGCAGCGACGGCAGCGCTGGCGAAGGGGGCCTGGGAGGCCTGGGCGGATTCGGCGGCGCGCCGTGCGTCTCGGAGCTGCCGACGATGCAGGTCCAGGCTCGCTCCGATACGGCCGCAGACTGGGACGACAACGACTTCGACGACGTGACGATCACGCTTGAGTGCCCCGTGGCGCTCGTGAGCGCCGTGTGGCCGCACGAGGCGGACTACGAAGACGCCGAGCCTGGCGAGACCAATTTCGAGCGGACCGGGTTCAACCTCGAGGTCATCAACAACTCGAACTTCGACTACACGGGCAAGCAGATCAACCTCAGCATTCGCCTCGTGGACGACGGACGCGGGCCGAGCGCTGAGAATGGCGGCTACGACATCTACGTCGGCCTGACCGACTTCAGCGACTTCACCGAAGTCGCGACGCCCTTCGGTGTGACTTCGGGCCAGCTCTTCAACCCGAACGAGGTTGCGCAGGTCACGTTCGTAGTGCCCGATGACGTCGCCGAGTTCGATCCGACGAATGTGTACAAGGCCTTCATTCGCATCCACAGCAAGTACTGGGGTGACGGCACCGATCCCGTGTTCGACTACGACACGTCGGTGTACGAGATCACCGAATTCAGCGTGACCGACGCCCCGTAGTGTCCCTCGTCGTCCAAGCTCCGTACGACCGCAGCGTGCTCGCTCACCTCGAGTGGACGACGCCCGCTGAGGTCGAACGTCGGCTGGCGAGCGCGTACGCCACCTACCGTGACCGCAGCCAGTGGCTCACTCCCGACAAACGCATCGACATCCTGAGGCGCTTGGCGGGCTGGCTCGTCGCCCATGCCGAAGAGCTGGCCCTGGGCATCGCGCGCGAAGGGGGCAAGCCGCTTGCGGACGCCAAGGTCGAGGTCGCGCGGGCGGTGTCCGGCGTCGAAAAGGCCACGGCGTTCATCAGTCAGCTCACGGGGCGAGAGATCCCGATGAACGAGAACGCCGCTTCAGCGGGGCGCTTCGCGGTCACCTATCGTGAACCGCGCGGCGTCGTTTTGGCGGTCAGTGCCTTCAACCATCCGCTGAACTTGCTCGTGCATCAGGTCGTGACGGCCATCGCCGCCGGCTGCCCGGTCTTGGTCAAGCCATCGCTGGCGACGCCGCTGACCGCGGGGCGTCTGGTCGAGGCCCTACTCGCAGCGGAATTGCCGGCCAATTTCTGCCAATTGCTCCTGGTCCCGGACGAGACCACGGCCGAGGTCGCCGCCGATCGCCGGCTGGCCTTCTTGTCGTTCGTCGGGTCGGCCAAGGTGGGCTGGATGTTGCGCTCGCGTCTCGCGCCGGGCGCCACCTGCATGCTGGAGCACGGCGGCGTGGCCCCGGTCCTCTTGGACGAAACGGCCGACCTCGACGATGCGCTGCCACTTTTGACCAAAGGCGCCTTCTACCACGCTGGCCAGGTGTGCGTGTCGGTGCAGCGCGTGTACGTCCACGCGAGTCGCGCGCGCGAGCTGGCTGCACGACTCGCTGAGCGCGCCCAGGCGCTCGTCGTTGGCGATCCAACGGACGAGCGGACGGAGGTAGGGCCGCTGATCCGGCCGAGCGAAGTCACTCGCGTGGAGGCTTGGGTGCGCGAAGCCGTCAGCGCTGGCGCCGAAGTCCTGTGCGGTGGCCAGGCCCTGAGCCAGACGACGTACGCGCCCACCGTCCTCTGGCAGCCGCCCGACGACGCGCGCGTTTCGACGAGCGAGGTTTTCGGTCCTGTCGTCTCCGTCTATCCGTACGACCACATCGACGACGCCATTGCCCGCGCCAACACGGGTGACGCGTATTTCCAGGCCGCCCTCTTCACCCAGCGCCTCGACGTCGCCCTGGACCTGTCACGACGTCTGGAGGGCACGACCGTGCTCGTCAACGACCACAGCGCGTTTCGCGTCGACTGGATGCCGTTCGGTGGCCATCGGTTGTCGGGCCTGGGTACGGGCGGGCTCTTCGAGTCGATGCGGGAGATGACTATCGAACGACTTATCGTGTTCCGCAGCCCGCAAAGGTGACCGAGGGCCCTCGAGTCTGGTGGTCCCCGCCCGCCACCCGTACACTGGGCCGAGATGACGGACCCGACGGTGGTGCTGGTCTCGGTGGGGGCAGATTCCGCTGCCCTTATCGACGAAATCGAAAAGAAGGGGCTGCGCGTCGTGTCGTGCCCCTTCGCCGATGCCGAGGAGGCCATCGAGCGCGAGAAACCCCTGCTCGTCGTCCTGCACGGCGCACGCGGCGCCGTTGAGCTCTCCACCATGCTCGAAGACGCCGTCGACCCGCCGCAGGTTGCGGTGGTAGCGGCACGCGCCGACCTGGGCACCCTGATGGGGCTGAACCGGGACATCGTCGTGTCCTTGCTCGCCACGGAGCTCACCGAAAAGACGGTCGCCGCGCGGCTCGAGGCGGTGGCGAGGCAGCGAGCCAAGACGCTCGGCTTGACGCTCAACCTGGCCGCGCGGCGCATGTCGCTCGGGCCTCGCCCCAGCTTGCCGCGCCCGCCGCCCACCCAAGTCAGCACGGGAACCAGTGCGCCGAACCTGGTGCTCGAGGCGCCCACGCCGGATGTGCTGGCAGCCGCCAAGACTCCGCCGGGCAGCGCCGTGGCGCCGGCTCACCCCGGAGCCCGCGCGTCCCGCCTCCAGGGCGGAACAGCCATCGGACTTCCCGCCGCGCCAGGTCGACCCGAGCCTCCGCCCGTGCCGCAGCGACCGCGCCCGGCGGAGCCCTTCCCCCTGGCCGCCCCTGGACCCACGGATCAGCTGTCGCAGTCGCTGCTCCTGTCGGAGATTCCGGAACCGGCCAAGCCCCCCGGCCCGCCCCCCCGTCCCGCGCCGCCGCGGCCAGTGGGGACTCCCGAACCCCCGACTGCGCTCGAATCCGACTCGCCCGTAGCGGAGTCCATCAGCCCTTCGTCCATCGAATCGCTCGAGCCTCGAGAGCCGACGACGACGGCTGTGATAGCGCCGCTCGCACCCGCACTGCCGCGCTTCGAGCCGAGCGAGCTCCTGGCGGAAAGCGGTCTCGACGAGTCGATTGGCCCGGAGCTCCGCGCGGCGCTTCCCTTCCGCAGCCCGGAGCCGGAGCTGCCGTCAGCGCCACTGTTGCCCAAGGTTGGGCCAGACACCGGTACCGCCGACACTGAGGACGTTCTCGAGGCGCACCCGCATCGACCCCCCACGCCGGACCTCGAGACTCTCCCGCCGCCGCCTCCACGCGACGAGGACGACGAGGACTTGGCCCTTCCCCTCTTGCGACCGAGCCGCCCCCCGCTCCAGGACGCCACCAGCGACGACTTTGGAGCGACGATGCTGGCGGAGGTCACGATGCCGGCCATTCCCGGCTCGCTGGCGGCGGAAGCCCTGGCTCTCGCGCGGCTGAAATCGGAGCCGAACCACCCGATCCCCGAGCCGCCTCCCGTTCCGGCGGGCGACGACGACGACGACGACCGTGCAACCGTGACCGGTGACCCATCCCCGTATCTGCAGGTTGCCACGGTCCAGAGCGCACCGATCCAGCCGCCACTGCCACTGGCCACCGAAAAGCCCGCCAACCGAAGCTGGGCTGGCGCGGCTGTGCTCCTGCTCGCCGTCGGCGCAGGCGCCAGTTACATCAAATGGGGCATGCCCAAGCCCCCGACACCGAGCGTGAGCGGGGAGCCAGAGCCCAGCGTGCCCGCTGCCGACACCCTCACGCCCCCGCCACCGGTCACCGAATCCGCCGAGCCGGCATTGGCCGCAGCGCCGAGCGAGCCTTCTGCGATCGCGCCCGCCGAGGCGTCCGCCGCTGCCGCGGCGGAGGCGGCGCCGACTCCCAGCGCAACGCCCACCGCCGAAGAACCCGCGCCGGAGGAACCAGCCACGCCCGCCGAACCGACACCGACGGCCGCGACCACACCGCCCGCGACCGCCGCAAGCGCAGCGCCCGCGACCACATCGGCCGGGACCACTGAGCCTGCCGTCCTCCTGGACAATCCCTTCGCCACGCCAGACGCCAATCTCCCGGGCTGTGAGGTGCTGGCACCGGGAGCGCGCCCCACACCGGGCGACGATCCGATAGCCGAAGCGAGCGAGTACTGGGCCCAGGCCCGCAAGGGCATCGTGAAGGGTGACATCGAGGGAGCCGCGCGCGCCATGTGCACGGCCGTTGCCATCAACCCGCAAAGTCCGGCGGCGGAAGGCTTGGCGCGCCTCTACACGCTCGCCCATTCCTCGGCGCAGGCGCTGACCTGGGTCGATCGGGCCATTCAGCTTGCACCCAGCAATCGCGAGCTGCTCCTTTTGCGCGGTGACGCGAAAAGCCAGCTCGGTCGGCAGGAGGAGGCCGTCAGCGACTGGCTGGAAGCGATGGGGATCAAACCGGACGAGACCAAGCGCCGCACCAGCCAAGCGGCGGAGTACGCCAACGTGGCTCGCGAGGAGAAGGCGCGCAGCGACTTCGCCAAGGCCGAGCAGTTCTACCGACGGGCACTCGGCTTCGAGGAAACGAACCTCATCGCGCTCACGGGCATGGCCGAAACGCTCTACGCCAGAAAACTCTACGACCAGGCGGGCACGTTTGCCGTGCGAGCGCTGGCCGTGTTCGAGCCGGTCCCGGAAGCCTACCTCGTGCTCGGCGACGTAGCCGTGGCCAAGAACGACCCGGCGCGCGCTCGAGCTGCCTTCGAGCGCGCCTTGGCCATTCGGCCCGACTTCTGGCCCGCCAAGAAGCGCCTGCGCGAGCTACCGAAGTAGCGGCGGGCAGGTAGCGCCGAGCGAGCGCCACCTCCCGCGATGTCCCCCGCTATTCGGCAGCGTGGGGCAGGCCCTCGGCTTCGGCAATCGCAGCTTTGAGGTCGCTCTCGCCGCGATCCACCTTGTCCTTCTTGCCCCGCAAGCGAGCGAAGAAGTCGCCGATGTCGTCGGTGAAGCTGTGGATCACCGGGACCGCCAGAAGGGTGAGCAGCAAGGACAGCGTCTGCCCGCCGACCACGATGCTCGCCGTCGCCTTGTTGAAGCCCGCGCCGATGCCGCCGGAGAGCAAGAGCGGCAACATGCCCGCTACGAACGCCACGGTCGTCATCAAGATCGGCCGCAAGCGGTCGCGATTGGCTTCCATCAGCGAATCGAAGCGGTTGCGCCCCTGTCGTCGCAAATGGTTGGTGTGATCCACCTGCAAAATGCTGTTCTTCTTCACCACGCCGAAGAGCACGAGCAGGCCGAGCATCGAGAACATGTTCAGGCTCTGCTTGAAAATGAGCAGGCTCAAGAATGCGAACGGCACCGTCAGCGGGAGGGAGCTCAGAATGATGCCCGGGTACAGCCACGACTCGAACTGCGCCGCCAGGATCAGGTACATGAAGATGAACGCCATGCTCAGAGCGAGCACGAAGCCCATCGCGACCTCGGCCTGCGACTTGGAGGGGCCCGTCGGCTCGATCTTGTAGCCAAAGGGCAAATGCGCGTCCTTGAAGCCCTGCTGCATGATGGCGCTGACGTCGTTGTCGCCCGCCCCGGGCGCGGCGTTGGCGAGCAAGGTGATCTGGCGCTGCCGCCCGTAGCGATTGACGCGCGACGGACCCTCGCCCGGCTGCCATTTCACGACCGAGCTGAGCGGCACGCTGCCGTATTTGGTCGACGGCACGCTCATCAGTGAAAGGGCCGCCGCATCCGAGCGGAAGCGCTCGTCGGCGCGGATGCGAATTTCGTACTCTTCACCCAGCTCCGGAAAAGTGGAGGCCTTCACGCCCGCGACCAGCATCTGCAGCGTCTGCGCGACGTGCTGCACCGTGACACCGAGGTCGGCGGCACGATCGCGGTCGATGGACACTTGGACCTCGGGGCGACCCGGCAGGTTCGTGGTGTCGACGTCCACGGCCTTGCCGCTCTTCTTGAGCTTGTCCACGACCGCGTTCGCGGTAGTCGCCAGCGTGGCGAAGTCAGGACCGGTGATCACGTACTGAACGCGTTGCATGTTGCCACCGACGGCGAAGTCGGGAACTTCGGCGATGGTCGTGCGAAGTCCGGGTGGCAAGGTGGGCAAGATTTCCTTGCGCGCCATGTCCATGATGTCGAACTGCGTCAGCTTGCGTGCCGATGGATCGGTCAGATCGACGTAGATCTGCGCGAAATTTCGGGTGCGTTGATCGTCCTCGGCCACCGTGATCAAGGTGTGCGTCACGGAAGGCAGGCGCTTGAGCTGAGCGGCTGCGCGCTCGGCGATGAGCAGCGATTCTTCGGTGCTCGTGCCTTCCGGTGCGCGTAGCGTCACCTGGAACTTCGCCTTGTCATCCAGGGGCAAAAACGATCCCGGTAGCCTCTTGGCGATGGGGACGCAGGAACCCATGACGACAGCGCAGGCGATGGCGATGACCCAGCGTCGCCTGAGGACGAAGCCGAGCATGACCATGTAAACGCGCTCGATCGGTCGATAGAACACGTCGACCACGCGACTGAGCCAGCCACCGTGATTGTTGGACGTGAGCAGGCGGGCCGACATCATCGGCGTCAGCGAGAAGGCCACGACCAAAGACACGCCGATCGAGAAGGCCATCGTGTAGCCGAAGCTCTTCAAGAAGCGGCCGGGAATGCCGCCGATGAAGGCCACCGGAATGAACACCGCCATCAGCGACAGCGTCGTCGCCAAGACGGCGAAACCGATCTCCTTCGTCGCCAGCACTGCCGCTGGGAATGGCTTCATGCCCTTCTCGTCGATGAAGCGCACGATGTTCTCGAGCACGACGATGGCGTCGTCGATCACGATGCCGACGGCGAGGGCCAAGGCGAGCAGCGTGATGTTGTTCAGCGTGTAGCCCTGCGCGTACATCAGGCCGAAGGTGCCGATCACCGAAATCGGGATCGAGACGGCCGCGATCAAGGTACTGCGCGCATTGCCGAGGAAGATGAGCACCACCGCCGCCGCCAACAGGGCACCGACGATCAAGTGTTCTCGCACCGAATTGACGCTGGTGCGAATGCTCTGGGACTGGTCCCGCACCACCGACAGTTGGACCTCGGGCGGCAAGTTCTTTCGCAGGTTTTCGACGCGAGCCAGCACCTTGTCGACGACCTCGATGGTGTTGGTACCGGACTGCTTGATCACCGTGAGCACCACGGTGTCCTTGCCGTCGTAGCGGGCCAGGCTTTCGATGGCTTCCTCGCCGTCGTCCACCCGCGCCACGTCGGCCAAGCGCAGGATGCGCCCTTGATCGGCCCTGACCACGATGCCACGCACTTGGTCGACGGACTTCACTCGACCGTCGATGCGCAGGGTGAGGCTCTGTGGCCCGGTCTCGAGATTGCCGCCCGGCGTCATCAGGTTCTGCGTACGCAGGGCATTCATGACGTCGACGGCCGTGACGTTCGCAGCGCGCAAGAGCATCGGGTCCATCGACACGTTGATCTGGCGAGCGCGGCCGCCCGTGAGCGAAACCTTGCCCACGCCGTTGACCGTCTCAATCTGGCGCCTGACCAGCTTGTCGGCCATTTCCGTCACGTCTTTGGTGCTCATGGTGTCACTCGACAAGCCCAAGAACAGCACCGGCGACGCGGTGGGGTCGACCTTCATGATGATTGGCTGCTCGATGTCGGTCGGCAGGTCGCGCAAGATCAGGTTGATCTTGTCGCGCACCTCCGTTGCAGCCACGTCCGTGTTCTTCTCGAGCACGAAGCGGATGATCACCTGCGAGATGCCTTCCGACGACACGGAGTTCAGCTCGTCGACGCCGGAGACCTGGTTCACCGCGGCTTCGATCTTGTCCGTAACGTCGGACTCGACCTCCTCGGGGGCAGCACCAGGCAGCACCGTCGTCACCACGACGACGGGGATGTCGACGTTGGGGAACTGGTCGACGCCCAGCCCCCGGTAGCCGATGACCCCGAGCACCGTGATCACCAACATCAAAACGGAAGCCAAGACAGGCTTCTCGACACAAATTCTAGCTAGCCATTGCATGAGTCGTTCCTGTCTCTAGAAATGCTGGTTCCGAAGGGCCTGCTTCATTCCACGGCTTGACCGTTGGAAAGTCCGACCTTGTGGGCGGCGACCACCGGCTCACCAACCGCAATCCCGGCCAGGACAGGCAGCGTGCCGTCCTTCGCAGTCGAGACCTGCAGCACACGCTGTTCGAGCACGCCGTTCTTCACCGCAAACGCGTTCGGCTTGCCGTTCTGCTGAAAAACCGCGGCCACGGGGATCGCCGCGACGCGCTTGCTGCCGACAATCAAGGAGAGGTTGGCAAACATGCCAGGTAGAAGCTCCCCGCTCGGGTTGGGCACCTCGGCTTCGACCAACACGTCCCGCGTGCTGCGGATGGCGCCGCCGATGTGGATGACCTTTCCGGAGAACTCGCGTTCGCCGTACGCCGCCACGCCGAAGCGCACCTCGGAATCGAGCTTCACGGCGGGGTAGTTGGCCTCAGGCACGCTGAACTCGAGGCGCAGCGAGTCCACGTTGGCAATCGAGACCACCCGGGTATTCGGCTGCACGTACTCGCCGACCTCGATGAAGCGGTCGGTGACCACGCCAGCGAAGGGTGCGCGAATGACACCATCGCCGACGTTCTTGGCGGCAATGCTAGCGCGCGCTTTGGCCGCATCGAGGGACAGAGGGTTCCTCTTGCAGCGTGCCATGACCTGCGAATACTCGAGGTCGGTCACCGCGCCACGTTCCTTGAGCTTCTCGTAGCGGTCACATTCGACCTGGTCGATCGACGCCTGGGTCTCGGTCGTGGCGATCTGAACCTTCGCCTCGGCGAGCTGCAGCGAAGCCGCCGACGTGTCGATGCGCGCGATGAGCTGCCCTTTGGTGACCCTGGCGCCACGCTCGACCAACGTCTCGAGCACACGGCCGGACACGTTGGCGGCCAGCTCGGTTTCGCGTTCGCCCTTGAGATTTCCGGTCAAACGCAGGACCTCTGGCGTCTCGATTTCGGACGCGACGAGGGTCTCGACCTTGACCTTCTGGACGGCCGTCTGATGCACCGCCTCGGCCTTCTTGCAACCGGTCAGGACGACCGACGAGAGAGCCAAGAAGAGCAGAGTGGGCAGAATGAATCGACGAGTTGAAGCAGAACTGGAGCGAGGAATCATGGCTGTGCTTTCGGTGCGGGGGCGGTCCCAGGCGCTACGGCCGGGGTCGAGGGAGTGGGGGCGGGAGCGGCGTCCGTCGCTGGGGGCGGAGCGGCGCCGTCCGTGGTTTCGGGGGCAAATCCGGGTGGGAGCTCGGTCGTGCGGGGCTTCGCTATGGCTGCGCTCAGCTCGTCGAGCGGGCGGCTGGTCAATGAACGGAGCTGGACGCGGGCGAAGGTCAGGTCGGCTCCCGCCTGCACCAGTGCGGCATCGGCGGCAAAGGCGTCGCGCTGAGCTTGGGTGACGTCGAGCTGAGTGGCCGCACCGGCGCGATAGCGTTCCTGCGAGAGGTCCGCGGCCTTGCGCGCAGCATCGGCTTGGGCTCGCGCCGAGGTCACCTTGACGATGCCGGTTTCGACGCGGTGATGCGCCTCGAAGATCTGATCAGTCGAGGTGCGACGAGTCTTCTCCTCACGCACTTTCTGGGCGCCAGCGGCTGCGGCCTGGGCCTTGGTGTTGGTGTGGGTCGCGTAGTCGAGCCTCCACGACGCCACCGCTTGCAGCGTGAACACGCTGGGTTGACCGATGAAGCCCGTGGCGTTGGTCAGGCGCTCCTGAGCGTTGGCCGACAGCGCCGGTAGCCAAGCGGCCTTGGCGGCCTTGCGTCCCTCGACCGCGGCAGCGGTGAGCTCCTTCTGCGCGCGATCCGCCGGCGTCTCGAGCCCGTCGAGCCACGATTCCAGGGAGCCTTCCGGCTCCAAGCTGATCTCGGGCACGGCGTCGACGGCGGCCGGAACCAAGCCGGACAGCGTCTCGAGCTGTCGCGCCGCCAGATCCTTGCCGAGGCTCGCATCAGCCACGTTTTGGCGGGCGACTTCGACGTTGGCCTGCGCCCGCGCCAGGTCGAGCTCCGTCGCTGCGCCCAAGTCCGCTCGCGCCGTGACGAAGGCCGCATTGTCCTCGGCGCTCTTCAAGCTGAGCTCGGCGGAGGTCGTCAGCGCTGAGGCCCCGACCAGAATGAAATACGAGCGCGCGATGGCCGTGTCGAGCTGAGCGAGCACGAGGTCCTCCTGTGCTTCGGCAGCTTTCTCGAGGTGCTTGGCCTGGCTCAGGCGCTTGTGATTCGACCAGTCGATGATGGGTACGTCGAGCTGAAAGAAGCCGTCGACCTGGTTCTGGGGCGAGATCACGAGGCTGTTCCCATTGACGGGAGCAATCACCTCGTACTGGTTGTATTGATAGACGCCCCGTGCCGACACGGAGGGCAAGAGCCTGGCGAGCGCACTGCCCCGCTCCCAACCCCGTTGCTCGACCACGAGCGCCTGCTCGCGCGCGTCGAACCCACCTTCCCGCCCGCTCTCCAAGAACTCGGACAGCGGCTGCAAGGCAAAAGCCGGACGGGCCGGAAGCACCAGAAACAGGCCTGCAGCGATTTTCGCGGATCGACTCAATAATTTCACGGATTTCATGCTCGGGTAGGTGGGGGTGGCCGCGCAGGAGGAGAAGTAGCTCGACCGGAAAAATGCGCCAGTGAAGAGCGCGGTAAGTTTTGTTAAGGACCCTGCAGCCCGAGGGTTGGGGTGGTGCAAGGGCACCGTAAAGTCATCAATCAGAGTCCACGTGACGCACGCGGTCGCGATGGCAGGGGCGCCTCGTCCTTGAGGGCTGCGCCACCCAAGACGACGTCGACGAGGCCTCGTACGAACATCCCCTCGGGAATGACGACCATCTCGGCGTCGTCCACCATGAGCCGCACCATGGTGTAGTGATGAATGGCGCCCATGAACGTGCGCGCCACGACTTCCGGATCCACGTCTCGAAGCTGCCCTGCGTGCTTACGGGCCTCGAAGAAGCCGATCATGCGCAGGATGAGGCTCCGATAGGCCGTCTTTTTGGCTGGCGGAGCGCTCATGACACAACCCGGGTTGGACCACATCATCATCATCAACGGGATGGCCTGGCGGCCGATCTCGAGCAGGCGTGTGGCCAGCTGCTCGAGCGCGGGCCGGAGCTCCAGGCCCTCGGTGCTCTGCACCGCGTCCGTGAAGAGCAAGGCCAAGTCCTCGGCGTCGAGGCGCATGGCCTCCCGAAACAAAGCATCCTTCGTCTTGAAGAGGTGGAAGATGCTGCCCTCGGACACACCTGCGCGTTCCGCCACCTCGAGCGTGGTGGCGCGGATGCCCTGCTCGAGGAACACCTCCCGCGCGACGCTCAGCACCTTCTCGCGGTCGATTGTCGACGGACGCCCGGGCCCACGACGGCGCGCCCGCGGAGCGGGTCGATCGGACGGGAGGCGACGGGGAGTGGGCACGGGCTAATTAATGAGTCCAGACTCGTTAATCGTCAAGGGTGCCGACCTGCAGAAAGATCTCTTCCAGCTTCACGGTACTGCCCTAGGCCTTCGTGCCGAATCCCAGGTGGGCGAGGCTAGCGAGCGCGGTACGGGTGCCCACGGCCTCTTCGAGGGCAGCGATCGCGTGCGGCTCCTTCTCTCGCCACACGACCTCACCGAGCGAGCGCCGCATCAAGACGAGGGGGACTGAGCCCTTGGCCATGCCGTTCCAGAGCTCTCGGGCCGATCCAAACTCGAGCTCCTGCGGCACCGTCTCGACCACCACATCGGAAAAGCCCACCGCCCGCAGCTCACTCTCGAGCACGCGCGGGTTCTCTAGGCTCGCGATGTCGGCCTGCGGCGCCGGCCGAGTCGGGTCGAGGACGCGCACGGCGGCAAACAGGGCGTTCATGAGCGGCGACTCAGCCAGCGGCGCCCAGCTCGACACGAGCGCGCGGCCACCGGGTCGGAGGACACGAAACAGCTCCCGAAGCCCACGCTGTCGATCGGGAAAGAACATCAAGCCGAACATCGAGACGGCGCGGTCGAAAGTATCGCCGAGAAAAGGCAGGTTTTGTCCATCGCCTTCCGTGAGCGTCACGTTCTCGATGCTCGCTCTGGCGAGGTTATTTCGCGCTTGCTCGAGCATCGACGCAGCGAAGTCGAGCGCCTCGACGTGGGTGACCCGAGGCGCGGCCAAGAGCGTCGTCGTGCCGGGACCGCAAGCGACGTCGAGCACGAGGTGCTCGGGCTCGAGTCCAAGCCGCTCGAGGCCATAGGCGGAGAAGCGCTCCAAGTATGGGCGTGTGGCTTCTTCGTAGCCTGCAGCCACGAGATCCCAGGGGCCTGGCGTGGCAAGAGGAGAAGGTGGTGGGGATGCAGTCGGGGCTTCGCTCATGACCAGGACTCTAACGATGTCGCGAGCAGGCGTCTTGCCCAAGTGGCCGGTTGGCTTTGCCGAGGCCACGTCTCATGGCTGGCCGGGTTCCTGTTCTCGCTTGCGCTCATGTCTCGACTCGGCCTCGTCGACGGAATGAGACTGGAACAAATCGCTGTCGCCTTTTGCCATCCGCGCCAAAGCCTGAAAGTGCCGATGCAGCACGCGCAGCTCCTCTTCGCTCAGGTCCTCGACGTCGATCAAGCGGTTGCTGGCTCCTCGGACAGCAGCAACGATCTCGTTGAGCTTCAGATGGATCGCCAAGGAGTCCTTGTTTTGGGCCCGCTGGATCAAAAAGACCATCAGGAACGTGACGATCGTCGTGCCCGTGTTGATCACGAGTTGCCAGGTGTCGGAAAAATGAACGAGCGGACCGGTCATCAGCCATACGGCGATGATGGTCGCTGCGAGGAAGAAAGCCCAAGACGAGCCGGTCCATCGGGCTGCCCCTTGCGCGGCGTGCTCGAGTGCCTGCCCCAACCGTGATCGAGGACGCTGTGGATGCATGAGATCCTCGTAGTCCCGCGGGATGCGAAAGCCACGGCGTCGAAGCGAAGACAGGCCACAGACAGCGCGATTTGCCGGCGCTGGGTGGCTGTGACAGTCTGAGCGCGTCGGCGGGTCGTTTCCGCCGGCAAACTCCCGGGTCCAGCGTTGGCCCAGAGGGCGGGTCGTAGCCGTTCCTCGAAAACGGAAAGGACAATTGAAGATGATCGAAGTGAAGCTTCCGGACGGAAGTGCGCGCGCACTTGCCGATGGCGCCACGGCGCTGGCGTTGGCCGAGGCGATTGGGCCCGGTTTGGCCAAAGCGGCGGTGGTCGCCAAGGTGAACGGACAGATCAAAGATCTGTCGACCCAGTTGGCGACGGGCGATCAGGTCGCGCTCTTGACGAAGAAGGACCCCGAGGCGCTCGAGGTGCTGCGGCACTCGTCGGCGCACTTGATGGCGGACGCAATCTTGCGCGTGTTCCCCAAGGCGCAGCTGACGATCGGTCCCGTCGTGGAAGACGGCTTCTACTACGACATCTACCTGCCCGAGGGGAAAATCACGCCCGAAGACTTCCCCAAGATCGAGGAAGAGATGCAGCGCATCGCCAAGGATGGCGCGCCGTTCCAGCGTTGTGTGTCCGATGGGCACGACGAAGTCTTCGCTCGTTACAGGGCCATCGACGGCGGCGCGAACAAGTTCAAAGCCGAGCTGATCGAGGGCATCCAAAAGCACGGCGCCGAGATGAGCTTCTACAAGCACGGCGAGTTCATCGACCTGTGTCGCGGCCCGCACGTGCCGAACACCGGCTTCTTGAAGAACGTGAAGCTCACCAAGGTCTCGGGCGCCTACTGGCGCGCGGACGCCGCCCGGGAGCAGCTCGTCCGCGTCTACGGCACGGCCTTCTTCAGCAAGGACGAGCTCAAGGACTACCTGCACCAGCTCGAGGAAGCCAAAAAGCGCGACCATCGCCTGCTCGGCGAGCAGCTGGACCTCTTCACCTTCGTCGAAGAGGCGCCCGGCTTTCCGTTCTACCAGCCCAAGGGCACCACCCTCTACAACACGCTGGTCAACTACATGCGCGGGCTCTTGGCGCGACGCGGCTACCAAGAGGTCAAGACCCCGATCATCTTGTCCGAGGAGCTCTGGCACAAGTCGGGCCACTATCAGAACTACCTCGAGAACATGTTCTTCACGAAGCTCAAGCTCCGTGACGAGCACGATCCGCTTCTCGTGCGCGAGGACATCGTCGAAGAGCGCCCCATGGCCGTAAAGCCCATGAATTGCCCGGGCCATGTGATGTTGTTCAAGAGCCACCAGCACAGCCACAACGAGTTCCCGCTCCGCTTCGCCGAGATGGGCCTCGTACATCGGCGCGAAATGAGCGGCGTGCGCCATGGCCTCTTCCGTGTGCAAGCCTTCACCCAGGACGACGCGCATCATTTCTGCACCCCCGAGCAGATCAAGGGCGAGGTGCAGATGCTGATGGACTTCTTCTCGGAGGTGTATTCCGCCTTCGACCTGAACGACGTGCGCATCGAGCTGTCGACCAGGCCGGAAAAGAGCATCGGCTCGGACGAGATGTGGGAAAAAGCCGAAAGCTCGCTCAAGGCGGCCTTGGACGACAAGGGCATCCCCTACGTCGTCAATCCCGGCGACGGCGCCTTCTACGGGCCGAAGATCGATTTCCACATTCGCGACACGCTGAAGCGCAGCTGGCAGTGCGGAACCATTCAGCTCGACTTCTCGATGCCCGCCCGCTTCGAGGCCGAGTACGTCGGCGCCGATGGCAAGCGCCACACGCCGGTCATGATCCATCGCGCTTGCTACGGCAGCCTGGAGCGGTTCCTCGGCATCATCATCGAGAACTATGCCGGCGCCTTCCCGCTCTGGCTTGCGCCCGAGCAGGTGCAGGTGATTCCGGTCAGCGAGAAATTCAATGACTACGCGGTGTCCATCAAGGAGAAGCTGCTCGATGCAGGCGTTCGCGCCAGTGCGAACCTCGGCGATGATCGGGTCGGCTACAAGATCCGCGGCCAGAGCTTGAAGAAGATCCCCTTCGCCATCATCGTCGGCGAAAAGGAGGTCGAGGCCGGGACGATCAACGTTCGCGAGCGCGAGAGCGGCGAGCAGAAGGAAATGCTGCTCACGGATTTCCTAGCCCAGCACGACTTCGGTCCGCCGAAGCGCGAGCAGGCTGCGGCAGCAGAGTAAGCCGCCGCCCCCAGGGGGTGTATCCTGCTGGCACTCGATGCCGGCAGCTCGCACCCCCTGGATCCGCCGCGGCGACGTGGACGGGTTCGAGGCGACGCCCGCTCGCCATGCGCCGGCCGTCGTGCTCGGCATCTTGCCCGGCGTTGCCGCCTGGGGCGCACTGATGATCAAGAATGGCCTACGCGCAGCAGGCATGGGTTCCCCGGGCAGTCCTCCGTTCGGCCCGGAACTGACGGCCGCCTTTGCCCAGTCGGACACCTGGATCGAAGGCGTTTTCGCGCTCGAGCAAGGCTTCATCTTCACCGCGATGATCCTCTCGGCCATGGCTGCCCACATCATCGATCGCCAGTTCCGCCGTGCCGGCGTGTGGTGCCTGGTCGGCTCGGTGCTGAGCCTGACCGGGCTCATGCATTCCTTCCGCTACGTGCCCGGCGACGTGGTGCTGTCCCTCACGCCCGCCTGGGCGCACGCCGGTGGCTACCTGGCGCTCGCCGTCCTCTGCTTCCTCGCGCCCCTGATCACGGTGCACGAGGACGGCGCGCATCACTGACGCTCGAAGGCGCCAGCGTCCCGATCGTCACCGACTGGGCGTGGATTGCCGTCGTAGTCGTCGTCAGGGCCATCGCTCGACTGCACGAGGTCCACGGCAATCGAGTCCGAGGTGAGGCGGTAGTCGCCGCTGCCATCATCTACGAAACCTGGGTCGCCCGCGACATTGCCCGCGCCTGGGAAGGTCACCTCGCTCAGGGAGTACGTGGGGTTCGGACAGCCCACGTAGACTTGGTCGTAGCAAGGCCCAGTACCGTCTTCGCTCAGAGTCGTGCTCAGGAAGGTGATGTTTCCGCGGAGGAGAGCGCCCAGGGCCGCGTCTCCGCAGCGGATGAGGCCGGTGTTCGAGCAGCACCCCGAGCGAATGAAGGTATTGAACTCGAGCGTGCTCATATCTCCTTCGAGCAGCACGCCTTGGCTGTACTCCGACGTGGCGACCTCCACGAATAGGTTGTTCCGAATGACGGTACCGGGTACTCGCGCGGCGATCGCCACTGGGATCCCCTCGAAGCGATTGCGTTCGATCACTGGCGAGCCAAGACCGTCACAGCCGTCACAGAGATTGAGAATTCCGACGTCGGTGTTGTGGATGAAGACGCTCCCTTCGACGTGAAGGTCCGTCTCGGAGGCGTAGATTCCTACTTGATTCCCCTCGATGGTCGAGTCCCGCACGCGCAGGGTCCCGCCGACCATGTGGACCGAGCTGCCAATGCCGGCCCCTGCGACGGGGCTGGTCGCAACGAGTTCGTCGAGCTGCACGATGCCACCATTGGCCGTGACCACACGTGCGTTGGCCGCCACGATCTCGACCAGGTTGCCTAGGATCGTGACATCGACGCCGTCTGGAAGCTCCATCGCATCGAAGTCCTCGAACGCGGCTGGCGTCTGGATGAAGACGAGAAACGGGCGCGCGGCGCTCAGGTGCGTTGCTGCAACGCTCGGCAAGAGGCACGGCTCGTCGAAGCTGCCGCACTCGGTGTCGGAACTGCCGGTGGCAGCCAACGCGTAGACGACGGCAGACGCGTCCTCGCACGCGCCATCGGGACGGCACACCAGCGACACACACTCCGAGTGTTCCTCGCAGCCACGACAGGTGCCCTCATCGCAGATCGGCTCGCTATCGTCGCATTCGCTGCCATCTTCACATGCAGGCGGAGTGCCAGCCGTGCCGGCGCTCCCACCCATCTCGGAGGCGCCGCCCGCCCCACCGCCGAAGCCACCCTCGTTGCTCGACCCTCCGGCAGCGTCAGAACCTCCCGGCGATCCTCCCGCACCCGAGGCCTCCCCAGCGCCACCGCCGAGCCCGTCGTCGTCGGATGCTCCCGGCGAACAGCTGAACGCCCAAGCGAACGCAAGACAACATCCAAGAGAAGCAACACGAAGTCGACCCTCAGCCACGGCGGCCAAGCTAACAAACGCACCTCGACGTGTCACTCACGCAGTGGCTCGCCGTGCCTTCAAGTCAGCCGCGATCTCCGCCACGCGCAGACCATTCAGCGGATAAAACAGGAAGATCCCGATCGACACGAGGCCGAGCGCTGCGGGCGCAAGGCTCATCAAGAGCACTAGGCTGTCCTGCACGGCCGCGCTCGGTACGACGTTCGCGTGGAAGCCGACGCTCGACAGCAGTTGGAAGGCAAAGAAGCCCCCGAACGCCCAGGCCAGCTTCTGACCCATGCTCGAGGCCGAGAATACGAGACCCGTGGTGCGTCGCCCCGTCTTCCACTCGCCGTAGTCGGCGGTGTCCGCATACATCGCCCAAAGCAACACGGGCAGGGGTGCAGACACGGCGGGGCCGATCATGTCGAACACGAACAGCCAGAAGATCTGTTCCCGCGGCAGGACGAAGTAGATGGCCGTCGAGAAAATGGCGATGAGAAAGCAGACGACGAACGTCGGCTTCTTGGGCACCTTCGACGCGATACCCGCCGTGAGCAAGACGCCGAGGACCGACGCCGCCTGACCTCCCGTGTTGAAGACGGAGACCATGCCATCGAAGGAAAGCGGAACGCCGAGCAGGACGACCTTCTTCTCCGTGTCGCCCTCGAAGACGAAGTACTTGAAGTAGTGCGCGAAAACGGAGCTGCGCAAGGCCACGAAGAGGATGAACGTGAACGTGGTCAGAAACAGGAGAATCCAGGCGCGATTGGTGACCAGGAGCTTCAGGTCGTTCAGCACCGAAACCTTCTCCTCACGGCTCGGAGCGACGCGCTCCCGCGTGCCGAAAAAGGTGAGCAGGAAGAACCCGAGCGCCACCGCGCCGACGAGAACGAACGACAGCTGCCAGCCGCGCTGGGGATTGTGACCACCATCGCCAAGCCAGCTTGCGAGCGGCAATAGAACCGCGGAGATGACCATGCCGGCCGAGAACGCGAACACGAACTTCACCGACGACAAGCGCGTGCGCGTCGCCGCGCTGTCGGAAAGGACGCCCAGCATCGCCGTGTAGGGGATGTTGACGACCGTGTAGAGCAGCATCAAGAGGTTGTACGTGGCGTACGCCCACACGAGCTTGCCGGCATCGCCGAGAGCCGGAGTCGTGAAGGTCAGGACCCCAGCGATGACGAACGGAACGCAGCCGAATAGAATGAACGGCCGAAATTTCCCCCAACGAGTCGTCGTCCGGTCCGCCCAAAGGCCCACCACCGGATCGCTGAGACCGTTCAGGATGCGGCTGAAGAGCAGCATGCTGCCGAGCGCCGCGGCGGTCAGACCGAAGACGTCCGTGTAATAGTACGGCAGGTACTTCATGAACGTCTGCCAATAGAGAACGGAGGCGAAGTCGCCGCAGCCGAACGCCAACGTTTCGCGCAGGGGCAGCTTGTCCTCGGCCGACATTGTCCCGAAGCAAAGGGGAACTCCCAACTCTGCACAAGGCCCGGCGCCCGACCCGAGTGGCGGGCCACGCGCAAAAAAATCGCGCGTCGGGAAGAATCCCGCTAGCCGACTGTTCCGGGGGGTGTGGATGTGGGCAGAGACCCATCCGCCAGCCCTGCTTGACCGATGCCGATCTCGTCGCTTCCGCACGCACCCATTCGCTACACGCCGGCCATCATCGGCCGTGACCTGGTCTCCGGCCTGGTCGTCTTCCTCGTCGCCCTGCCCCTGTGTTTGGGCATCGCCCTGGCGTCGGGGGCCCCGATGGCCTCCGGTCTGATCGCAGGCGTCGTGGGTGGCATCGTGGTCGGTCTCCTGAGTGGCTCGCACACGAGCGTCAGCGGTCCGGCCGCCGGTCTGGCCGCCGTGGTGGTCAGCCAGCTCGACGACCTTGGCTCCTTTTCGGCCTTCACCCTGTGTGTGGCCCTCGCGGGCCTGTTGCAAATGGTGCTCGCCGGTTTGCGCGCAGGCTTTCTCGCAGCCTTCGTCCCGAGCAGCGTGATCAAGGGACTGCTCGCCGCGATTGGTCTCTTGCTCGTGCTCAAGCAGTTCCCGCACGTGCTCGGCCACGATCCCGATCCGCTCGGTGACATGGAGTTCACGCAGCCCGATGGCGAGAACACGTTCACCGAGCTGTTCGCCGCGATGTTCGACATCCACATTGGCGCCGCTCTCGTGGGCGTCATCTCCGTCGCCATCCTGGTCTTTTGGGACAAGATCCCCCGGCTGAAGAAAAGTCTCGTACCGGCTCCGCTGGTGGTCGTGCTCGTGGGCTCCTTACTCGGTGTGCTGCTCGAGGGCCGTGGCGAGCTGTTCCACATCCAGACCTCGCATCTGGTGCAAATGCCCCTCGCTGCCGGGCACGGCGGCCTGTCGCACATCCTGACTTTCCCGGACTTCTCACGGCTGCTCAGCAGCCAGGTGTGGGTCGGCGCGCTCACCGTCGCCATCGTTGCCTCGCTCGAGACGCTGCTCAACCTCGAGGCCGTCGACAACATCGATCCAGAGAAACGCCACTCGCCGCCCAACCGGGAGCTCTTGGCTCAGGGCGCCGGTAACCTGGCCGCCGGACTGCTCGGCGGCTTGCCCATCACCAGCGTCATCGTGCGCGGTTCGGTCAATGTCGCTTCGGGTGCCAAGACGAGGATTTCCGCCATCTCACATGGCGTGTTCTTGGCGGTAGCCGTCCTCTTGATCCCGGAGCTGATCAACCGGATCCCGCTCTCCTGTCTGGCGGCTATCCTCTTGATGACGGGCCTCAAGTTGGCCAGCCCCGCCCTGTTTCAGCGCACCTGGGCCGCCGGTCGCTCGCAGTTTCTTCCTTTCATCGCGACGGTGAGCGCGATCGTGCTGGTGGACCTACTGGTTGGCGTGGTGATCGGGCTGGTCGTCGCCATCACCTTCATCCTCTACAGCAACTTTCGGCGCCCTTTGCGCAAACGCCTCGAACATCACGTCGGCGAGGACGTATTGCGGATTCACCTTGCCGATCAGGTCAGCTTTTTCAGCCGCGCCGCGATCGAGAAGGCATTGGGCGACGTAGCCCCAGGCGGTCACGTGCTCTTGGACGCTCGCGACACGGACTACATGGATCACGACGTGCTCGACTTCATCCTCGAGTTCAAGAGCAAGATAGCGCCAGCACGCCTGATCGACGTCAGCCTGGTCGGCTTCAAGGAGCACTACCTCCAGCTCCCGGACCAGATCCAGTTCGTCGACTACACCACGCGAGATCTGCAAACGAAGATCAAGCCAGAACAGGTGCTCGAGCTCTTGAAAGAAGGCAACCAGCGCTTCAGGAGCGGCGACCGGCTGGAGCGCGATCTTTTGCGCCAAATGGAAGGTACGGCACCGGGCCAGGCACCGCTGGCCGTGATTCTGAGCTGCATCGACAGTCGCACCCCAGCCGAGCTGATCTTCGACCTCGGCATCGGTGACATCTTCAGCGTGCGCATCGCCGGCAATGTGGCGCGTGGCAAGATCTTGGGCAGCATGGAATACGGCTGCAAAGTGGCTGGCGCCAAGCTGATCGCCATCGTTGGGCACACCTCCTGTGGCGCGGTGAACGCAGCCGTCGACTTCTTCCAAAAGGGCATATCCGGCAGCGAAGCGACCGGCTGCGCCAACATCGACAACCTGCTCAGCGAAATTCAGCGCCACGTCGAGCCATCCCTTTTGGCGCCGCTCGATGCCGACAAGCAGACCCGCCAACACGCCGCCGACTGCATCTCCAAGCAGAACGTTCTGGGCACCATGAAACGCGTGCGCGAGCTCAGCCCGACGCTCGCGACGCTCCTCGACCAAGGGACCATCCGCATGGTCGGGGGCCTGTACGACGTGCAAAGTGGCGCCGTAGACTTCTTCGACGAACACGGCAGTGCTGTCTGAGCTGCAGTACGGCCTGACACCAGGCCGTGTTACGCTGGGCCATGCTCGCCCAGAGCCCCCTCTTGGTTGCCATCGCCGGCGGTACGGGCAGCGGCAAGACGACCCTGACCAAGCGCCTGGCCGCGGCGCTCGGCGAGGGCGTCGTCGTGATCGAGCACGATTGGTACTACCTGGACCGCGCGCACCTCTCGGCGGAGGAGAGAAAGCACGTCAACTACGACGAGCCGGCGGCGCTCGACAACGCGCTCCTGGTCGCGCACCTCGGTGAGCTCAAGCAGGGGCGCCCGGTCGCAGCGCCTCAATACGACTTTTCGACGCACACACGCAGTGGGCAGGGCCGGCAGGTCTTGCCTGCGCCCGTGGTCGTCGTCGAAGGCATCCTCGTCTTGGCCATCCCCGAGCTGGCTGCGGCCTTCGACCTCTGCATCTTCGTCGATACCGCCGCTGACGTGCGACTGCTCCGCCGCATTCGTCGAGACCTGCTGGAGCGTGGTCGCAGCCTCGATTCCGTGGAGGCGCAGTACGTCGATACCGTGCGACCGATGCATCAGCTCCACGTGGAGCCGAGCCGCACGCGTGCTCACCTCATCGTGCCCGAAGGTGGCGAGAACGCCCAGGCCATCGACGTCATCGTCGGCAGGCTGAAGTACCTCCTGCTCGCTGACGTCCGAACGGACGGGCCTTAGCGCCGCAGGATACGCGAATCCCGCGGCGAGCGCTCCGAAATGGGCTCGGCGGGGTCGTGATCGAGGTCGGCGCAGAGGACACGCATGCCCTCTTTGCTCTCGAACGCGATGCTCAAGGTGACGCAGCTCTGTGCGTCGCGCACGGACAGATACGGGCGTGAGATGTGCACCTTGCCGGGGGCGTGGATCGCCGCCTGGAAGTACGTCCGCCGGTACCAGTTGGATCCGGCTGCATCCGCGCAGGGCGCGAGCCGAGGATCGACGTAGAGACCGCGGTTCGACTCGGCGTTGACGCCGACCTGGTAACCGAGCTCGTCCAACAGGTACGCGCGCTGCACACCGGCCACCGCGAGGAACGTCTGGCACGCGTCGAAGAACGGCACCCCCTCCTCGATGGCCGCCAGGCAGCTCTCGAAGCCGCTGGTGAAGCACTGGAAGAAGTCGAGATCGATGGCTTCGCGCTCGTCCGCCCCGTGCTTGAGCGCCAGGATCAAGCTGTCGAACTGCCTACGTACGGCCACCGGGTCCACGCTGGGTGCGGCGCTCCCGCCGAGCACTACCGGTCGCGCGAAGAAATAACCCTGAACGAAGTCCACGTCGGCGCCGAGCGCAATCAGCGCCTGCTTGGCCGTTTCGATGCCTTCGACCACGACCAGGCAACCTGCCTCGTGCAAGAGCGACACCAGGCCGGGCAAAATGCGGCGCACGACGGCACTCTCCTCGGCTTCCGCAATCATGGCCCGATCGATCTTCACGAGGTCGGGACGCAGCCGCCAGATGCGCTCGAAGTTGGACTCACCGGCGCCGAAGTCGTCGATAGCGACCAAACAACCGAGCTCACGAAAGCCTGCCACGGCGTCAGCCAAGACGTGCTCGTCGTGCACCTTGGTCTCGATGATCTCCACGACCACGCGATGCGGTTCGATGCCGGATAAGCGCAAGAGGCGCCCGAAGTCGTCGATGACCGCCTGGCGATCGTCCATGGCCGCAGGATTGACGTTCAAGAACAGCCACCCCGGGTGCTCCTGCAGAGCAAAGTTCGCGAGGTGCACCTGACTGCAAGTCTGGTGGATGCGGTCCGCCGAGAGATGCGGCTCGAGGCGGGCGAAAATCTCGGGTGGGTGGAGCTCGCTGCCGGCGCCATCAGCGGCGCGCAAGAGCGCCTCGTGGCCGACCACACGCGCGTGCGATGCGCTCAGGATGGGCTGAAAGGCGGAGTACATCGCCAGGCCGAGCACTTCGACTCGCAAGTCGGGCGGCTCGGAGGGCATGGGAGGGGGCGAGCTCTTTCGCATTTTCGAACTGCCCTACGGGCCTCTCCTACTTGTCGCACCCCAAAGACGCCGGGGGCAAGCTTTAAACCGCCCTGTGATCCACTCTCAGCGGCGCTTTTCGGCCGCCTGGCAGAACACTTGACCCGTAATGAGCAAGGGGCAGGCTGAGCCCGTGCTCGCGGTCAGCTCTCTCCGCGGAAATCGCCTCGCCCTCGACGGCGGCGCGATGTTCGGCCACGTGCCCCGTTCGCTCTGGCAGAAGTGGTACGCCCCCGACGAGCACAACCGCATCCCGCTCACCTGTCGCGCATTCTTGGTGGAGGACGGCGAGCGGCGGATCGTGATCGAGTCGGGCATCGGCGCTTTCTTCGAACCGAAACTGCGGGAGCGCTACGGCGTCGTGGAGGAAGGTCACGTACTCCTCGATTCTCTCCGGAAGCGGGGCCTCGGGCCGGAGGACATCGATGTCGTCCTACTCTCCCATCTGCATTTCGATCACGCGGGCGGCGTGCTCGAACCGTTCGCGCCAGACCAGCCGCTGCGCCTGGCATTCCCGCGTGCCACCTTCGTCACCAGTCAGGCCGCCTTCGAACGCGCGACGCACCCACACCCACGGGATCGTGCCTCGTTCATTCCGGGCCTAGCCGAGCTGCTCCAAGCGTCTGGCCGCCTGCGCCTGCTCGGACCGGGCGAAGAGCGCTGCGCCGAGCTCGGCACTCGCATTCGCTGTCCGCAGAGCACCGGCCACACCGAGGGCATGCTCTTGCCGACGCTCGAGGGTCGGGGGACCACCGCGGTGTTCTGCGCCGACCTGATTCCGGGTGTGCCGTGGGTCCACCTGCCCATCACCATGGGCTACGATCGCCATCCGGAAGAGCTCGTGAACGAAAAGCAGCGGCTCTATCGCACTCTCGGCTCGGGCGCCCTGCTCCTGTTCACGCACGACCCGGACGCGGCAGCGGGGACCCTCTCGGAAGAGTCCCCGGGGCGCTACGTGGCAGCGGCCGCCCGAGCCCAACTGGATAGGCTCGATCTGGATCAGGCTAGCTGACGTTCGGGCGCTCAGTCGCAGCTGCCCCCAGTGGAGCAGACACTGCCCGCCGGACAATCTTCGTCGACGTGGCACTTGGCGGCCACGTTGCATTCCGTTTGGCAGGTTTGGTCGCCCATCGTGGTCGCGCAGCACAGCTCGCCGTCGGCGCAGTCCTCGGGCCCGTCGCACTCGTAGGTGGCCTGGACTTCGTCGCCAGGGCAGCTGCCGATGCCGCACTCGTACGGTGGAGAGATCGCATTGACGCAGCACAAGTCGTCACACGCGAGTGATGCACCGCAAGCGACCTGACCGGGCCGTTCGTCACCGGGCGTGCTCGGCTCGGCGCCGACGCAATAGGCGATGTCGGCCATGCCATCGGTGGCGATGACGCAGGCCGCCCCCTGGTCGGTGCAGTCGTTGGCATCGTGGCAAGCCTCCTTTTTCCCACAAGCTTCCGCGGTAGCGCACTGGTGGTCTTCCCACGGCTCGCCGCAGCAGATCTCCCCGAACGAGCAGTCCTCCGGTCCATCACAATCGTGGACGAGGCCGCCAGTGCAGGTATCGGTGCCGCACGTGCCCTCTTGCTCGGCCATCAGGCAGCAGCTGCCGCCCTGCCCGACGTCACAAGAGAAATCGGTCGGCCCGGCATCCTCGTGCAAGCGATCGATGCAAAACACGACACCGACGCCTTCGTTCCCGCCCGTGTTGGGATCATCGGT
>Ga0164308_10000290_pt1 | contig 27009 bp, 19 predicted proteins | sample Whisoiple_246_MG_FD_109983 | JGI IMG/M metagenome (GOLD analysis project Ga0164308, IMG submission 109983) | Soil microbial communities amended with fresh organic matter from upstate New York, USA - Whitman soil sample_246_MG | ecosystem: Environmental > Terrestrial > Soil > Unclassified >... | reverse complement strand
TTGACCTTGACGAGCAGGGCGTTGGCCGAGCCCTCCTCGATGCCGCGGGCGAGGCGCTCGGGGTTGGTGACGAAGAGGTCGTCACCGACGATCTGCACCTTGGAGCCGAGCTTGTCGGTGATGACCTTCCAGCCGGCCCAGTCGTCCTCGTACAGCGGGTCCTCGATGGAGACCAGCGGGTACGCGGAGACGAGCTCCTCGTAGTACTCGGTCATCTCGGCGGCCGAGCGGGACTTGCCCTCGAACTCGTAGACGCCGTCCTTGTAGAACTCGGACGCGGCGACGTCGAGCGCGAGCGCGATGTCGCGGCCCGGGACGTAACCGGCCTCCTTGACGGCCTCGAGGATGAGGTCGAGGGCGGCGCGGTTCGACTCGAGGTTGGGGGCGAAGCCGCCCTCGTCACCGAGACCGGTGGACAGGCCCTTGGTCTTCAGGACCTTCTTCAGCGTGTGGTAGATCTCCGCGCCCCAGCGAAGGGCCTCGGAGAAGGACTCGGCGCCGATCGGCGCGATCATGAACTCCTGGATGTCCACGTTGGAGTCGGCGTGCGAGCCGCCGTTCAGGATGTTCATCATCGGAACGGGCAGCAGGTGCGCGTTCGGGCCGCCGAGGTAGCGGAACAGCGGGAGGTCGGAGGCCTCGGACGCGGCGTGCGCCACGGCCAGCGAGACACCGAGGATGGCGTTGGCGCCGAGGGAGCCCTTGTTCTCGGTGGCGTCCAGGTCGAACATCGCCTGGTCGATGAGGCGCTGCTCGGTGGCGTCGTAGCCGACGAGCTCCGGGCCGATCTGCTCGATCACGGCGAGGACGGCCTTCTCGACGCCCTTGCCCTGGTAGCGGTTGGGGTCACCGTCGCGAAGCTCAATGGCCTCGAACGCGCCGGTGGAGGCGCCGGACGGAACAGCAGCACGTCCCGTGCTGCCGTCGTCGAGGCCAACCTCGACCTCGACCGTGGGGTTGCCCCGGGAGTCGAGGATTTCCCTGGCTACGACGACGTCGATGGACGGCACGAGGCATCTCCTTCTGGGATCTGACACTGGTTGGGCAGGGTCACTGTGGCCTTGCGCCACGAGCCTAACCGTCTCGGCCCGCTGCGTCGGCCGTCAGCCCGCCCCCTGGGACGAAAAAGGACCCAAGGGCCTGCATAACGGGCAAAGCTCCAGAATTCTACTGGCAAGTAACCACAAGAATTGAACGCTGCCCCTCAGGACGGGTGGGCGGTCACACCCCGATCGCACCCGCCGAAGGGCCTCCGCACGGCCGCGGCCCGGCGCGCGGGGGGTATGCGCGCCGGGCCGGGCCGCCGGGGCAGGAGGGGGCCCCGGGTCGTTCAGGACTACTTCAGGTGGAGCTGCTGACCCGGGAAGATCAGGTTGGCGTCGTCGACGATGTCGTCGTTCAGCTTGAAGAGCTTCTCCCAGCCGCCCTTGACCTTCTCGGCGTCGGCGATCTTGCTCAGGGTGTCGCCGGCCTTCACCTTGTACTCGCCGTCACCCTTCTCGACCTTCTGGCCGGTCGGGGTGGTGACGGTCTTCTCGGGGGCCGTGCGCTTCTCGCTGCGCGTGGTGGGCTGCTCGGCCTTGCGCTCCGGCGCGGCCTGCGGGTCCGTGTCGCCGTTCTTGGCGGAGCCGGTGTCGACACCCGGGTCCACGCCGTCGTTCGTCAGACCGCCGGCGCCGGCGCAGGACCAGGCACCCGGACCCTGCAGGTCGAGAAGCTTCTCGGCGGCGGCTATCTGCTGGCCCTTGGTGGCCAGGTCGGCGCGGGCGGCGTACTGCGTGCCACCGGCGGCCGCCCAGCTGGACTGCGAGAACTGCAGGCCGCCGTAGTAGCCGTTGCCGGTGTTGATGGACCAGTTGCCACCGGACTCGCACTGGGCGACGGCGTCCCAGGTGGCGACGGAGGCGGCGGAGGCGCCGGTCGCACCCATCAGCGGTACGGCGACGGCAGCACCGGTGACACCGGCCAGGGTCGCGATACGGACGGCCTTGGACGGGCGACGGTGCTTGCCCTTGCTGGAAAGCAGCATGGTTCTCCTCACCGACGCCTACGAGGTGAGCTGTCGGGTTCGGGCCTGTGAGTTGCCCGGCCACCCGCTCTCGCGGACGGCTTCACCCCCAGCCGGTGTCCCCTCCGCCTTCCGACGGCCGGGCTGCCGGCACTTACCTGGGTCCCCCGCTCCTGCCTACGGCGCTTTACGCGTCGGTCCCCTTCGGCCGACGGCAGGATTCGGCGTGACGGTCGAAGGTGCCCGCGGTGCGAGCGGCTCCGACCGTAGACACACGCAACCCCGACATTCAAAGATGGACATAACGGCTAATCAGCCCTTAACGCTCCGGCCTTGCGGTTCGTTTTCGCAGGTCATGGCCAAAATGGACGGACCGGACGGACAGGGCGCACCAGTTGAAGCAAAGAGACCCATGTCTCACTTACGCATAAGTGGACATAGGTCTCTTAACTGCCCCCGCTTTCGGGGTGTTTTCCCGCTTTTGATCAGTTGGCCGCAGCGGTCTCCGCCGCGGCGTCCTGAGCGTCCGCGCCGGCGTCGAGGTTCAGGCTCTGGCCGGGCAGGATGAGGTCCGGGTCGGAGCCCAGTTCGTCCTTGTTCGCCTCGTACAGAGCGGTCCAGCCACCCGGGAGCTCCTGCGCGTCGGCGATCGCCCAGAGGTTGTCGCCCTCGCGGACGGTGTACGCCTCCGCGGCGCCCTGACGGGCCTCCGAGTCGCCCCGCGAGGCGTGCCGGCCCGACTCGCGTCCCTCGTCCAGCGCCGACCCGGCGCTGCTCTCGGGAGCGGGGGTGCCGCGGTGCTTCCCGCCCGTCGAGGCGTCACCCTTCGCGGCGTCACCCTTCGCCGCGCCGGAGGCTCCGGACGTCCCGGAGGACGGGGTGGCGGACGGCGACGCGTCGGCGCTGCCCGCGGCGTCGCCGGTGTCCGCCGTGCCACCGGCGGCCTTGCCCTTGTCCTTGGCCTTGCCCTTCGGCTCCGCGTCGCTCTTCGCGTCCGCGTCGTCCTTCGATGCGGCCTGGTCCGACGCGTCGGAGGAGGGGGTCTCCGTGGCGGTGCCGGAGGGCTCAGCCGACGGCTCGCCACCCGGATCGACGCCCGGCAGCGTCCCGTCCAGGGCCAGCCCGGAGATCACCGCGCAGCTGGGCCACGCCTGCGGACCCTTGTCGTCCAGCACCTTCTCGGCGACGGCGATCTGCTGCGAGCGGCTCGCGAGGTCGGCGCGGGACGCGTACTCCGTGCCGCCGTAGGCGTTCCAGGTGTCCTGCGAGAACTGCAGGCCTCCGTAGTAGCCGTTGCCCAGGTCGGCACTCCACATGCCGCCGCTCTCGCATTCTGCGACCCGGTCCCAGGTCGTGGCGTCGGCGGCCTGCGCGCCGCCCGCACCGAGCAGCGGGATGGCGATGGCCGAACCGGTGACGCCTGCGGCGACGACGATGGCGGGTGCCTGGCGAGGGCGACGGTGTCTGCCGGTCGCGGAGCCCATGGGATTGCCTTCCGTGTGACTGACATGTGACGGGTGAGTCGAACGGTGAACCTAGCCCTACTCGAACGTGTGTCACAAGTCGATGCAGCGGAGATCACGCGAAAGTCACAGAGTTGACGGAGTGTCACCTTTCGCGGACGGCTGTCCGGTACCGAACTCCACCGGAAGGGTGCGCAGTCCACGCATGATGAGCCCGCCGCGCCAGCGCAAATCGGCAGGTTCCGCGGCGAGCCGCAGGTCGGGGAGGCGTCGCAGCAGTGTCGCCAGAGCCACCTGACCCTCCAGGCGGGCCAGCGGAGCCCCCAGGCAGTAGTGGATTCCGTGGCCGTAGCCCAGATGCTGATTGTCACTCCGAGCGAGATCCAGGGTGTCCGCATTCTGGAATCTGTCCGGATCCCGATCCGCGGCGGCCAGAACCACGAGTACGGGGTCCCCGGCCGCGACGTCCTGTCCTCCCAGGCTCACGGGCTCGGTGGCGTAGCGCCATGTCGCGAGCTCCACCGGCCCGTCGTAGCGCAGCAGCTCCTCGACGCCCGTGGCGAGCAGTCCGGTCTCCCCCGCCGCCAGGGAGCGCTCCAGCCGCTCGCGCTGGGACGGGTTGCGCAGCAGGGCGTAGGTGCCGTTGCCGATCAGGTTCACCGTCGTCTCGAAACCGGCGAACAGGAGGATGAACGCCATGGCCGCGGCCTCGTTCTCGGTGAGGTGCTCGCCGTGGTCGCTCGCCCGGATCAGCCCCGAGATCAGGTCGTCGCCCGGATCCTCCCTCTTGCGGTGGATGAGCTCGGCGAGATAGCCGCGCATCTTCTTGACCGACCTGGCGACGCCACCGCGCGGGCCCCCGCCGTGCCGGATCATCATGCCCGCCCAGTCCCGGAAGTCGTCCTGGTCCTCGCGCGGCACGCCCAGCAGGTCGCAGATCGCGTAGATGGGGAGAGGGAACGCGAAGTCGTGGATGAGGTCCGCCTCCCCCTTATCGGCGAAGCCGTCGATGAGGCGGTCCGTCAGCTCCTGCACGCGCGGCGCGAACTCCGCGACCCGGCGCGGGGTGAACGCCTTGGAGACGAGCCGGCGCAGACGGGTGTGGTCCGGCGGGTCGATGTTCAGCAGATGCGTCATCAGCTCCGCCTTCCGCTCCCCGGGGATACCCGTCCTGCCCTTGGCGGTCGCGGACCCCGCGTGGTGGGCCGGGTTCTTGGAGAGCCGGGTGTCGGCGAGCGCCTGCCGCGCGTCGGCGTACCGGGTCACCAGCCACGCCTCGACCCCGCTGGGCAGCGTCGTGCGGTGCACGGGGCTGTGCTCGCGCAGCCATGCGTAGGCGGGGTACGGGTCGGTGGCGAACTCCCAGGTGAAGAGTTCGGGCGCTGCGTCCGGCGCGGAGGCCGTAGGAGGACTGTCGTTCACTCCTCGACGCTATCCGGACCGGGCCCGAGCCCTTCCGCCGCCCGGATCACGTCGCGGGAGGCGCGCGCGGCGGCCCGCAGGGCGGCCTCCGGGTCCGTGCCGTCCCGCTCGGCCCGCACGGCGAGGGCGAGCAGCCGGTGGCCGACCCCCTCGCCCCCGGGGAGCGCGACGTCGAGACCCGCGGTACGGACCCTGCTGCCGAGCTTGGCCGCGAGCGCCAGGCCCGGCTGACCGAGCGGCACCCCGTCGGTGACCGACGCGCGCTGCTTCTCGATCGCCTTCGTACGCAGCCAGTGGGCGTGGACGTCCTCCGGGGTCTCGGCGGTCTCGTCGCCGAACACGTGGGGATGGCGGTGGATCAGCTTCTCGACGATCGTGGCCGCGACGTCGTCGATGCCGAACGGCTCCTCCTGGTCCTCCTGCGCGATGCGCGCGTGGAAGACGACCTGGAGCAGGACGTCGCCGAGTTCCTCGCGCAGTTCCTCGCGGTCGCCGTCCTCGATCGCCTCGACCAGTTCGTACGCCTCCTCGATGGCGTACTTCGCGAGACCCTGGTGCGTCTTCTGCGAGGTCCACGGGCATTCGAGCCGGATCCGGTCCATGACCTGGACCAGGTCCAGGAGCCGGGCACCGGGCAGGTCGTACGAACCGGGCAGCAGTTCCAGGTCCGGCATCCGCACCCGGCCCGAACCACCGAGCCGGGCCAGGCCGTCGGTGAGCGGCTGGTTCCCCTCGCCGCCCACCAGCACCACCACGGTCCGGCCGCCCGCGCACTCGTCCACCAGCGCCTCGGCCGTGGGAGCGTCGTGCTCGACGGCGACCCCCGCCTCCTCCAGGTACGGCAGCTGCGGGTGGTCCCGCTCGGCGCACAGCACCCGGTCGGCGGCCCGCAGCGTCTGCCAGGCGGGCCAGGACAGCAGACCGGGGGCGACCCGGTGGCTGGCGGTGAGCAGGACGATGCGGCCGGGGTCTTCAGCGTTCACACCCCGAACCTACCCCTGGACGAGCGGGGTCAGGCGCCTGCCTCGGGGTCCTGGCCCTGCACGGGCGTGACCTGGGTGATCCAGGGCGCCTTGTACGTGCTGAGCTGGACCTTCTTGTTGTCCCAGCTGCCGTAGCGCGGGTTGACGTCGATGTGGAGCGCCTTCGACGCCTCGGTGAGGGCCTGTCCGACGGCCTGCACCCCGGTGGGGCTCTGCAGGTCGGCGCCGAGGGCCCCGGCCAGCTTCTGGAGCTGGACCTCCTGACGCAGGCTCGCCTCGATCTGTCCGGGCGCGACCCAGCGCTGCTCCAGCATCAGGGTCCGTACGCCCTCCTCACCGCCCGACTGCTCGGCGGCGACACCGCGGAGCTGCTGGATCTCCTTGCGGCTGACGCTGACTCCCGCGTCCTTCGCCGCCCGGTCCAGGACCCGCCCGAAGATCAGCCCGGACAGCTTGACCCGGGTCAGCTGGCCCGACTTGGTGACCAGTTCATCGGACTGCTCCGACTTCTGCTGCGCGGTGCGCACGTCGGCCGCCTGTGCCTGGACGGTGGCCACGTCGATCCGGTCGCCGCCGACCACGGCCGCGGCACCGGGGTGGGCCTCGCTGCCGCAGGCGGCCAGGAGGGGGGCCGCGACGAGCGTGGCGGCGGACAGGGCGAGCGCGGTGCGACGACGGCGGTGCAAAGGAGCCTCCCGGGGAGAGTTTGTGCATCAGTGCACAAAGCCTTGCGGTGATCGATGTTAGGCAGTGGACGTGATTCGGGCCACTGCTTCGACCAACGATTTCCGGACCGGTCAGTGTGGGGTCGGGGACGAAATCCCTTCAGTTCCGCCCTTGTCGGCCGTCCCGCCGCTCACCTCGACCCGCGTACGTCCTGGTGGTGGACCAGTTGGCGGCGGAGCTCCACGGGGAGCGCGTGGTGCGGCCCGTAGGCGCGCTCCGTGTCGTACAGCAGGGCCTGCAACTGGCCCCGGCCCGCCGTGTGGTCGCCCATGCCGAGCAGGAGGTGGGCGATCCGGCGGCGGATGTCGAAGGCGCGGCCGGGGCCGGTGGAGGTCGCGTAGCCGTTCTCGTAGAAGGGGAGGACCCCGCGGTACTCGGCCAGGGCGGCGGCGGGCTCACCGAGCTGCTCCAGGCACTGCGCGGCGTCGTAGCGGTACTGCAGGGTCTGGGGATCCGCGGGGCCGGCCTCCGCAGCGCGGTCCTCGGCGAGGCGGCGGAGTTCCGGGAGGGCGCGGCGGTACTGGCCGTCGTCCATCAGCGTCGCCGCGTACTGCTTGCGCAGGATCCGTACGACCGGTGAGTGTTCGCCGTGCTCCTGGGCCGCGGCGGGCAGGATTCCGCCGAGGACGTCGACGGCCTGGGTGATGCGGCCCTCGCCGAGCAGGCGCTTCACGTCGTCGACGGCCTTGGCCACATCGGGCCTGGCGGGCGGTTCCTGGGGCGGGGCCGGTACCTGCCGGCCGGGGACGGGCGGCGCCGGCGCCGGGACGGCCGCCCGGTCGGGCCAGGGGGCGTGCGGGCGGAGGAACGGGCGGGTCGGGTCGAGGGGGCCCGAGGGCGAGCCGCCGGCGGGCAGCAGGGGCCGCAGGGACTCGTAGACCTCCTGGGCGGAGGCCGGCCGGTGCTGCGGGTCCTTGGAGAGCAGCCGCAGGACGAGGGCTTCGAGCGCCTCGGGGACCTCGGGCCTGAGGTGACGGACCGGGAGGGGCGGCTCGTAGAGGTGGCGGTGCAGGACGCCCAGCGCGGTGGACCCGGCGAACGGCACGTCCCCGCTGAGGAGTTCGTGCATCAGGACGCCGAGGGCGTACAGGTCGGTGTAGGGGCCGACCGCGCCGCCCATCGCCTGTTCGGGCGCCATGTAGGCCGGGGAGCCGATCGGTGAACCCGTGTGCGTAAGGCGGGTGGTGTCGGTGTCCATCACGGAGGCGATGCCGAGGTCCAGCACCGTGACGGTGCCGTCGGGCTTCACCATCGCGTTGCGGGGCTTGAGGTCGCGGTGGACGATCGGCACGGCGTGCACCGCGGAGAGCACCGCGCACAGCTGGGCGGCGACCGCCACGGCCCAGGGCCACGGGTAGGGGTCGTGCTCGGCGAGGTGGTCGGCGAGGTCCGCGCCCTCGACGTACTGCATGACGAGGTAGAGGTCCTCGCCGTCGCTGCCCGCGTCGTGGACCGTGACCAGACCGGGGTGGTCGACCTGCGCGGTGACCCGGCACTCGCGGACGAAGCGTCGGCGCACGTCGTCGGCGGCCTCGCTGCCGGAGGGGCCGGCGACCCGGTCGGGGCGCAGGAGCTTCACCGCGACCCTGCGGTCGAGGCGCTGGTCGTAGGCCGTCCAGACCTGCCCCATGCCGCCCTGGCCGAGAATCGTCGCCAGTGCGTAACGCCCGGCGATGACGCGTCCGTTCACCGGCCGTCACCCTCCTTGCGGAGGTAGTCGCTCAGCTCGTCGAGCTCGGCGCGCACCTGGTCGAGACGCTGGGGCGAGGCCGGCCTCGAACCGCCCGGCGGCGGGGTGGGGGTGCCCTGGTGAGGGGCGGAGCCCTGGTGCGGGACGGGCGGGTAGCCGTAGGCGGGTGCCACCGGCGGATCGGGCACGGTCCGCAGCGGGGCGTACCCACCGGCCGGGAACGTCGGTGCCCCCGGGTGCCCACCGCCGTACGGGCCGGTGCTCGGGCCCGCGTACGGAGCTCCCCGGGTGCCGCCGTAGGGGCCGAAGTGCCTGATCTCCGTGTACAGGTAGTAGGTGACCGTGCCGACGAAGACGACCAGCGCCCAGGACAGGGTGATGACCGCCTGCCCGTCCGTCAGCACCTCTTCCTCCTCCGGCAGCGTCCCCAGGTACGCGAGGAGGCCTATGTTCAGTGCCAGCACCAGACCGAACAGCCACCAGTCACGCTGCTTGCGGGTGACGACGGCCAGCCGCAGCATGGCGGCCCAGGCGAGGAGCCCGCAGCTCAGCAGGGCGAGCGCCACGAAGACCACGCGCAGCGTGACCAGCGTGGCCGAGGACGGACGGCGCGTCGGCTGCTGCTGCTCCGGCGGATAGCCGTAGCCGTGCATGTGCTGCTCCCGGAGGGCGTGGGTCGGACGTGTGCAGTGAGCGTATACACCGACACGGACATCAGGTCCCGGGTTGTGCGCAACCGTTGTGCTTCACGTCACTCCGGCGCGACCGATCCGTCCGTCAGGCCGTCGTACATCCCCTGCACCAGCTGTCCGCCGAGTCGTCCCGCCTCGCGGAGCGCGTCCTCGAACGCGGCGAGGGCGCTGAACCGCTCTCCGTAGCGCCGCTGTTCGTCCAGCGGGAGCCGGGGCACCTGGATGCGCCGGGCGTCGAGCCGGGTCGCGGTGGAGGCGTAGCTGCTGGCCTGCCGGTTGTTGGCGGTGCCGCGCAGGAAGCCCGCCAGGAACCAGGGGTCGAGGGCGGCGGGATCGGGCCGCAGCAACTGGAGGTTGCGGCCGAGCACGGCGCCCGCGGTGGCCTCGTCGACGACCCTGGCGACGGATCCGCCGCCGACCACGGGCACGACGACGTCGCCGGGTTCCAGGAGGAGCGGCTCCTCCTCGGGTGATCCCGCCGGTGCGGAGGGTGTACCGCTGGGGCCCGTGCCCGCGAGGACGTCGTGCTCGGTGAGGACGGGTGCCGTGCCGCTGCCCGCGCCCGATCCGGTGCGCAGGTGCAGGGCGCCCGCGCGCGCCAGTTCACCGACCGTCGTGACGGGCCGCCTGGCCTGTTCGCCGGGGACGGCGGGCGGTGGCGTGAGCCGGGCGGTCAGCCTGAGGGTGTCGTCCAGCCGCTCCCTCACACGGGCCAGCTCGGCCGCGTCGCCGCCGGTGGCCGGGGGCGGGAGATGGCGGGCGGGGGCCAGGTCCACGTCGTCGTCGAGGAGTTCGATGACGGGAACGGCCCTGCTGGTTCCGGGGCGTTCCTCGACGGGCTCGCGGCGCCCCGGTGCGTCGAAGGGCGTCCACGCGTCGAGCACCGCGCCGCGCACGGCCGGCCAGTCCAGCCGGTCACGGCCGGCCGGGGCGCCGGACGCCTCGGACTCCGCGGCGTCGACGACGAGCAGTTCGGGTGCCGGGGGCCGGCCGGCGCCCGGCTTGCGCAGGACCCAGATGTGCAGCGGGATCCCGTACGGGGGCGCGGCACCGGCGGGCAGGGCGATGACGGCGCGGAGGGCTCCGCGCCGCAGCAGGTCGGCGCGGATACGGCGTCCCGAACGGCGTGAGGCCGCGGCGGGGGGCATCAGCACCACTGCGGTCCCGCCCTCGCGCAGGTGCGCGAGGGCGTGCTGCACCCAGGCGAGTTCGGACTCGGTGCGGGCGGGGAAGCCGTACTCCCAGCGCGGGTCGTAGGCCAGGTCGTCATGGCCCCAGTTGCGCTCGTTGAACGGCGGGTGGCAGAGCACCGTGTCCACCGTGAGCCCGGGGAAGGCGTCGGTGCGCAGGGTGTCGCCGGTGCGTGCCGTGAGCGTGGGCGCGTCGGCCCCGCTCCCCTGTGTGTGGAGGGCGAGGCGGAGCGCGGTGAGGGCCGACAGGCCGGGGTCGGCCTCCTGCGCGTACAGGGCGGTGGGCCTGCCGACGGCGCACAGCAGGGACCCCGTTCCGGCGGCGGGGTCGAGGACCGTGCGGGAGTCGCTCCCGCCGCCCCGCCGGGCGGCGTCCCCGGCCGGCTGCGCGAGGTCGGCCATGAGCTCGGCGAGCCCGGGGGGCGTGAGCGTGTACTGACGTGGGTTGGCGTCCAGTTGGCGGCCGAAGAGGAAGTCGAAGGCCTGCCGGGTGCCGGCCTCCGCGGCGAGTTCGGCCGTGGCGCGCAGCAGCGGCACGGACGGCAGGAGGGCGGAGGCCGTGGGCGTGGGGACCGCCCGCCCCTCCCCGAAGCGGTTCGTGAGGACGTGGTCGAGCGCGACCGGCAGCACCTCCGCCATCCGGGCGTCCGAGACCGCGGCGATCTCCAGCCAGGCCGTGGGCCTGTCCCGGACGAGCAGCAGGGCGCACCCCGCGTGGACCAGTGCGGTCACGGCCCCGTCGGGGTGGCCGGACAGCTGCTGCCAGACCCGCTCACGCAGGGGGACCTCGGCGAGCTTGCCCTGGTCGCGCAGCCACTGTTCGACCTCGGGGAGCGCGAAGGACGGGCTGGCCTCCGTACCGCCGACAGGTTTCGGGAAATCGGGGTGCCGACGGCGCCAGTTGCTGACGGCCGCGCGGCCCACGCCCGCGAGCCTGGCGATTCCGGCCGCGGTCACCTCTGTCGAGCTATCCGGCACTGGCCTGTCTCCCGTTCCGCGCACGTCGGTTCGCCTGCTGTGTGTGGGCGAGCATACCGATTCCCCCGCTCCGCCGGTTCACGCAGTTTTCCATGTTGACTCGGTTCACAGTCGATGGTCTTATTGACCCGTCGCACAGAACGTCGCACCGAACTGCTCCGCTCACACTCCCCGTTCGTCACCGAAGGGCACAGCCATGTCCCAGCACACGCAGCCTCAGCAGCCGTACGCCCCCGCGCAGCCGCCGGGCTCCTCGCCCGCCCGCAACGGCCTCGGCATCTCGGCCCTCGTCCTCGGCATCATCGGGACGGTCTCCGGGCTCATCCCGTTCTTCTTCTGGCTCGCGGGGATCCTCGGCCTCATCGCGCTGATCCTGGGCCTGGCGGGCCGGGGCCGCGCCAAGCGGGGCGAGGCCACGAACAAGGGGGTGACGACGTTCGGTGCCGTCCTCGGCCTGGTCGCGCTGATCCTGTCGGTCGTCGGAGCCGTCCTGACCTTCAAGGCCGTGGACGAGGCGGTGACCGACATCAACAAGGCGGTGGCCGACAGTTCGGCCTCCGCGAAGCCCGCCGCCGAGGGCGGGGCCGCGGCCGGAGGGGCTGCCGGCGGGACCGAAGGCAAGGACGACGTGCTGAGGGAGGGTGACTCCGCCGCGTACGACGACGGTCTGGAGGTCACCGTGAACGCCCCGGCCTCCTACACCGCCGACGAGTTCGCGATCGGCCACACCAAGGGCAACAAGGCCTACACGGTCTCGGTCGTCATCGAGAACAAGGGCAAGGAGAAGTACGACGCGACGCTCGTCACCGTCGACGCCCGCGCCGGGGAGGACGGTGTGAACGCCGAGCAGATCTTCGACGGCAAGGTCGGCGAAGGCTTCTCCGGGACCGTGCTGCCCGGCAAGAAGATCACGGCGACGTACGCCTTCGACGCCCCGGCCGACGCGAAGGGCCTGACCGTCGAGGTCGGCCCCGGCCTCGACTGGGACGCGAGCCAGTGGGAGCTGAAGCTCTGAAGGGCCCCGGCCCCGCCCGCACCGCGGGCTCGGCCCGCAGATCTTTCGCCCAGGGCCTCCCCTCCGGACCGCGCACGGTCCGGACCGGAGGCCCTACGGGCCGGCCCCGCACCGGACGGCCCTTCACGCGGTGGCCCTTCGAGGTCGCGGCGCCCGCCGCGGCACCTCCCGGGGCGCCGCGGCTCAACGTGCCGGCGCCTCCGTCGGGTTGCCGCCCGCGACGAGCTTCTGCTGAGGGCAGCCGGCCAGCACGTCCTTCATGGCGTCCAGTTCCGCCTGCGTGACCCACAGCCCGTACTTCTTCTTCACCGAGACCTGCCCCGCGACGTACGCGCAGCGGTAGTCCTTGTTCGGAGGCAGCCAGGTCGCGGTGTCACCGTCCCCCTTGCGGCGGTTGGTGGACGAGTCGGCGGCCACCAGGTTCAGCGGGTCGTTCGCGAACGCCCGCCGTTTGCCGTCGCTCCACTTCTGGGCGCCCTTCTGCCAGGCGTCGGAGAGGGCGACGAGATGGTCTATGTCCACCTTGCTGCGTCCGCGCTCGAACGAGATGCGGGTCCCGGTGTACGGGTCGGGATCCAGCACACCGCTGAGCACCTTGCAGCCGTCGGCGTCCCGGGACACGTCGTCCAGCTGCTCGGCGAGGATGTCGTCGCGGGTACCGCAGCCGTTGCGGTCGGTGTCGATCCAGGCCGACCCGAACGCGTCCCGCTCGTACCCGGTCTTCGGGGCCCGGCCCTTGACGGTGAGGCCTTCGGCCGCCTGCAGCGCGCTGCCGCCGGGCGCCGGCGCCGCCTCGGAACGCGTGGGGTCGGGCAGTTCGTCGAGGGAGTCGCATCCGGTCAGGGCCAGAGAACCCGTCAGGGCCACGGTCGCCAGGGCGAGGAAACGGTTTCGGGGGCGCGCTGCGTCAGAAGGCTTCACAGCGAACCAGACTAGGCGTCAGGCCGGATCCGCGGCACGGGGCAGGCACCCACGCCCGCCACGGCTCCGGCCGGCCTCGGCGTCCCGGCCCTCCCCACGCTCCCGGTTCACACCTTCCCGATGCCCAGCGTGTTCTCGGACGGCAGCAGTCCCGAGCCGATCACGTCCACCCACAGGGGCCCGAGCAGCTCCGACAACCGCTCACGCTCCGCCGCGTCCAGCGCGGCCCACGGGCCGGCGGCCAGTTCGTCCGTACGCCGTTCCACGTCGGCACGCAGCAGGTGTCCGGCGTCCGTCGCCGTCCCGTCCTCCTCCTGAAGCCCGCGCTCCATCAGACGGCCGCCGCCCGCCGACCACTCCGCCTCGCTCCATCCCCGGCTCGCGAAGACCTCCGGGCGGGCGGCGCCGACGGCGGCGAAGGAGACCAGGGACTCCACCGGATCGAGGCCCGCCTCGATCAGCGCCGTCACATGGCCGTCCCCCCGGTGCTCCCGCAGGATCGTCGCCGCGTGCCAGAGCGCCACGTGCGGCTCGTCGGGCCAGGGCAGCGCGGCGGCGGCCGCGGCGAGGGGGCGTCCGGTCACGTCCGCCGCCGACGCCGCCCGCCGGGCGAGCTCAGCCGCCTCGGCGAGCTCGGGGCCGTCCACCCGGTCCCCGAACAGCGCCCGGTACGCCCGGTCGACCGCTCTCGCCCGGGCCGCGAGCACGGCGTCCGGGGAGGCGACGGACCAGACGGCCGGCACGTACGCGCCGACCATGCGGGGGCTGAAGCTGTGGAACGCCCCGGTCACCCGGTCCGCGTCCACCGCCCCGAGCGGCGCGGCACGCCAGGCGAAGTAGCTCGGCCATCGCTCGTCGGTGGCGTATCCCAGCGCCGCCGCCTCCTCGAAGGCCTCCGGCGCGTAGTAGACGACGGCGTGCAAGGGCTCGCACAGGTGCCACATCCGACGCACCCGACCCGACTCGTCGGACATCTCCCGACCTCCCGCTCCCCGGTCAATCTTGTCAGTGACTAGATATTCAGGGTGCGCCCGTCCCGCGAACTTGTCAATGACTAGATTCTGCGTACCGTACGTCCCATGACCACCGAACGCGCCTACCACCACGGTGACCTGCGACGGGCCCTGCTCACCGCCGCCCTCGACGCCATCGCCCAGGAAGGCCCCGACGCCCTCTCCTTGCGCGACCTCGCACGCCGCGCGGGCGTCTCGCACGCCGCACCGGCCCACCACTTCAAGGACCGCACCGGCCTGCTCACCGCCGTCGCCGCCGAGGGGTACGCGCTCTTCGCGGACGCCCTGGCCGAGGCCCCCGACCTCCAGGAGCGAGGCGTGGCCTACGTACGGTTCGCCGCCCGGCACCCGGCCCACTTCCAGGTGATGTTCCGCCCCGAGCTCCACCGGGCCGACGACACGGCACTGCTCACGGCGAAGGCACGCGCCACGGACGAGCTCCGCGCCGGTGTCGACGACCTGACCGACGCGGCCCGGGGCGAGGACGCCCGGCTCGCGGGCATCGCCGCCTGGTCACTCGCCCACGGCTTCGCCACCCTGCTGCTGACGGGCAACCTCGACGGACCGGTCGACGGGAAGGACCCCGCGGAACTGTTCCGGTCCGTCGCCGGATTCCTCTTCCGCCCTCCTACGACCCCAGGATCGTCGTGAGGAACTCCCCGGTCCACGAGAGGAGTTCGCGCCCCACCACCGGCTTCCCGCCGATCCGCCCCGCGGTCGGGCGCGGTACCAGGATCTGACGCGTGGCCGGCTTGAAGATCGTCTTGGGGTGCAGCCGCTTCAGCCGCAGCTCCTGCGACTCGCGCAGCTCCACCGGCGCGAAGCGGATGTTCGGCCCCTGCAGCACGATCTCGCCCACCCCGCAGGCCCGGGCCAGCATCCGCAGGCCCGCCACCAGCAGGAGGTTCTCCACCGGCTCCGGCAGCTTGCCGTAGCGGTCGGTGAGCTCCTCGCGCACCGCCCGGATGTCGTCCTCCGAGTTCGCGGAGGCGATGGCACGGTACGCCTGGAGGCGCAGCCGCTCGCCCGGGGCGTAGTCGTGCGGGACGTGCGCGTCGACCGGCAGCTCGATCTTGACCTCCAGCGGCGGCTCCTCCTCCACCCCGCCGTCCACGGCGGCCCGGTAGTCCGCCACCGCCTCGCCGACCATCCGGATGTACAGGTCGAAGCCGACCCCCGCGATGTGGCCGGACTGTTCACCGCCGAGCAGGTTCCCCGCGCCGCGGATCTCCAGGTCCTTCATCGCCACGTACATGCCCGCGCCCATCTCGGTGTGCTGGGCGATCGTCGCCAGACGCTCGTGCGCGGTCTCCGTCAGCGGCTTCTCCGGCGGGTACAGGAAGTAGGAGTAGCCCCGGTCCCGGCCGCGGCCGACACGGCCACGCAGCTGGTGCAGCTGCGAGAGCCCGAAGTTGTCGCCGCGCTCCACGATCAGCGTGTTGGCGTTCGAGATGTCGATACCGGACTCGACGATCGTCGTCGAGACCAGCACGTCGAACCTCTTCTCCCAGAAGTCGACGACGACCTGCTCCAGCTGGCTCTCGCCCATCTGCCCGTGCGCCGTCGCGATCCGCGCCTCGGGCACGATCTCGCGCAGCCTGGCCGCGGCCCGGTCGATGGACTCGACCCGGTTGTGGATGTAGAAGACCTGTCCCTCACGCAGGAGTTCACGGCGCACGGCCGCGCCGATCTGCTTCTCCTCGTACGGCCCGACGAACGTGAGGACGGGGTGCCGCTCCTCCGGGGGCGTCGTGATCGTCGACATCTCGCGGATGCCCGTGACGGCCATTTCGAGCGTACGGGGGATGGGGGTCGCCGACATCGTGAGTACGTCCACGTTGGCCCGGAGCTTCTTCAGCTGCTCCTTGTGCTCGACACCGAAGCGCTGCTCCTCGTCGACGATGACCAGACCCAGGTCCTTGAACTTCGTCTCCGACGAGAACAGCCGGTGCGTACCGATGACCAGGTCCACGGACCCGTCCTTCAGCCCCTCCAGCGTCGCCTTCGACTCGGTGTCGGACTGGAACCGGCTCAGTGCCCGCACGTTGACCGGGAACTGCGCGTACCGCTCGGTGAACGTGCCGAAGTGCTGCTGGACCAGGAGCGTCGTCGGCACGAGCACCGCGACCTGCTTGCCGTCCTGGACCGCCTTGAAGGCCGCGCGCACCGCGATCTCCGTCTTGCCGTACCCGACGTCACCGCAGATCAGCCGGTCCATCGGGACGGACTTCTCCATGTCCTCCTTGACCTCGGCGATCGTGGACAGCTGGTCGGGCGTCTCGGCGTACGGGAAGGCGTCCTCCAGCTCACGCTGCCACGGGGTGTCCGGCCCGAAGGCGTGGCCGGGCGCCGCCATGCGCGCCGAGTACAGCTTGATCAGGTCGGCAGCGATCTCCTTGACCGCCTTCTTGGCCCGCTGCTTCGTCTTCGTCCAGTCGGCGCCGCCGAGCCGGTGCAGGGTCGGGGCCTCGCCGCCGACGTACTTGGTGACCTGCTCCAGCTGGTCCGTGGGGATGTAGAGCCGGTCGCCGGGCTGGCCGCGCTTGGCGGGGGCGTACTCGACGAGGAGGTACTCGCGGGTCGCGCCCTGCACGGTGCGCTGGACCATCTCGATGTACCGGCCGACCCCGTGCTGCTCGTGGACGATGAAGTCGCCCGCCTGCAGGGTCAGCGGGTCGATGGACTTACGGCGCCGCGCCGGCATCCGTCCCAGGTCCTTGCTGGCGGTCCGCTGCCCGGTCAGGTCCGTCTCGGTCAGCACGGCCAGCTTCAACGCCGGATCGACGAAGCCGTGGTCGATCGCCCCGCACGAGACGTGGACGAGCGAGGGCGCGAGATCGGCCAGGTCCGGGTCGAGCCTGGCCGCGATGCCCTCGCCGCCCAGCACCTCGACCGTACGGGAGGCCGGGCCCTGCCCCTCCGTGACGTACACCGTGCGCCAGCCCTCGGCCAGCCACCCCTTGGTGTCGGCGAGCGCCCGGGCCGTGTCGCCCCGATACGCCTCCGGGGCGTGCATCCCGAGCTTCAGGGTGTCCCCGTCCAGCTCCTCGTCGGCGGCGAACGGAGAGGTGGACCACCACATCATGCCCAGCTCACGGGCCCTCTCACGGACGTCGGCGATGCCCCACAGGGACGCCGCGCCCACGTCGATCGGGGCCTCTCCCCCGCCCGCGGTGGCCGCCCAGGACGCCTGGAGGAACTCCTGGCTGGTCGCCACGAGGTCCGCCGCCCTCGTCCGCACCCGCTCCGGGTCGCAGACCAGCGCCATCGAGCCCTTCGGCAGGACGTCCAGCAGCAGCTCCATCTCGTCGACCAGCACCGGGGCCAGCGACTCCATGCCCTCGACGGCGATGCCCTCGGCGATCTTCCCCAGCAGCTCGCCCAGCTCCGGGTGCGCCTCGGCGAGGGCCGCCGCCCGGGTGCGCACGTCCTCGGTGAGCAGCAGCTCACGGCAGGGCGGGGCCCACAGTCCGTGAGCGGCGACCTCCAGGGACCGCTGGTCGGCGATCTTGAAGTAGCGGATCTCCTCGACGTCGTCGCCCCAGAACTCGACCCGGAGGGGGTGCTCCTCGGTCGGCGGGAAGACGTCCAGGATCCCGCCGCGCACGGCGAACTCCCCGCGCTTCTCGACCAGCTCCACACGGGCGTACGCCGCTGCCGCGAGCGCGTCCACGACCTCGCCCAGATCCGCGGTCTGCCCACTGCTCAGCGCCACGGGCTCCAGGTCGCCGAGGCCCTTGACCTGCGGCTGGAGCACGGAACGCACCGGTGCGACGACGACCTTGACCGGGCCGGTCTCCGGGTCGTCCGGCCGGGGGTGCGCGAGCCTGCGCAGCACGGCGAGACGGCGGCCGACGGTGTCGGAGCGGGGCGAGAGCCGCTCGTGGGGCAGGGTCTCCCAGGAGGGGAACTCCGCCACGGTGTCGGGGGGCAGCAGGGTCCGCAGCGCCGCGGCCAGGTCCTCGGCCTCGCGGCCGGTGGCGGTGACGGCCAGCACGGTGCGTGCGGCCTCGCGGGCCAGCGCGGCCACGGCGAAGGGGCGTGCGGCGGGCGGGCCGACCAGGTCGACGTGGGCCCGGTGGCCGTCGGATGCGGCCTTCACCGCTTCGGAGAGCGCCGGGTCGGTGACGACGACGTCCAGCAGACCGTGCAGGCTCATGAAGGGTTCCGTCCGGTGGGGCGAGTGAGCAACGCGAAGGACCCGACACGTGGGACGGGCCGGGGTGTCCAGCGTACGACGCCGGTGTGTCACTCGCGCGAGGGAACGCCGTTGTCCGTACGGACGCAGCGGCGGCGGGCCGGCCCCGGCCCGGCGGTCGGTCCGTCTCCGGCCCGAAGGACTGACGGGCGTCACCCGCGCCACATGGATCCCCCCGTACGCGACGTGCCGGTCACGCACGCCCGCACCGACGGCCGGACGCGGTCCGGCCCCGGGCGCTCGGAGGAGCGCCCGGGGCCGGATCCGTCAACCTGAGTCCGGCGCCGTCACCCGTCCGTGGCGATCGCGTTCAGGACGTTCATGCGGCCGGCGCGGAAGGCCGGGACCAGCGCGGCGAACAGTCCGACGAAGGCCGAGGCGACGAAGACCGTGATGATCGTCGGCCACGGGATCTCCAGGACGCCGAGCCCCTCCAGGGCCAGCAGCTTCTGGGCCGAGGTGCCCCAGCCCATGCCCAGGCCGAGTCCGAGCAGCGCGCCGAACAGGGCGATCACCACGGACTCCAGCCTGATCATCCGGCGCAGCTGGCGGCGGGAGAGACCGATCGCGCGCATCAGGCCGATCTCGCGGGTCCGCTCGACGACCGACAGGGCCAGGGTGTTCACCACACCGAGCACCGCCACGACGATCGCCAGGGCGAGCAGGCCGTACACGATGTTCAGCAGCTGGCCGACCTGGTCCTTCAGGTCCTCCTTGAAGTCGGCCTGGTTCTGCACCTTGTACTGCGGGTACGCGGCGAGCTCGCTCTTGAGGGCGGCGTACGCCTCCTTCTCCTTGCCGTCCTGCGCCGTGGCGAACATGATCATGTTCGTGGGCATCCTGTCGGCGGGGACGTAGCGCTCGGCGGTCGTGGTGTTGATGTACATCGCGCCCTGGTCGACGGTCGTGTCGTCCGAGGTGATCGCGGCGACCTTCAGCTTCGCCGTCCCGCCGGCCTTGAACGCGACGGTGATCTCGTCCCCCGCCTCGATCTTGTGCAGGGCGGCGTAGTCCGAGCCGACCGACATGGCGTTCTCGCCGTAGGCCTTCGCCAGGTCACCGGCCACGGTCGTGCGCCGCAGGTCCTGCGGGTAGGTCGGGTCGGCGGCGGTGACGTGCTCGTCGACGGTCGAGCCGTCGGGGTTGGTGAGCTTCGCGGCGAGCACCTTGTAGTCGGTGACGTGCTCGATGCCCGGGACCTTCTTGATGGCCTCGGCGGCCTGCGGGACGATCAGCTGGCCGGTGTTCGACTGGACGATGAAGTCCGTGCCGACCGACTTGTCCAGCTCGTCGGTGGCCGAGGCGACCATGGACGAGCCGACGACGGAGAGGCAGGCGACCAGGGCGAGGCCGATCATCAGGGCGGCGCCGGTCGCTCCCGTACGGCGCGGGTTGCGCAGCGCGTTGCGCTCCGCCAGGCGTCCCACCGGGCCGAACAGCCGCAGGACGACGAGGCCGAGGACCCGGACGACGCCGCCGGCGAGCAGCGGGCCGATCACGATGAACCCGATCAGGGTGAGGACCACGCCGAGGCCCAGGTAGAGCGAGCCCTCGCTCGCCTCGTCGGCCCGGGTCGTCGCCCACAGGGCGGCGGCACCTGCACCGGTGAGGACCAGGCCGAGCACCGCCCGGATCCAGCCGGACCTGGTGTCCGCCGGGGTGCCGGCGTCGCGCAGGGCGGCCATCGGGGAGACCTTGCCGGCCCGTCGGGCCGGGACGTACGCGGCGAGGACGGTGACGACGATGCCGAGCGCCAGCCCGATCGCCGGGGTCGTCCAGGCGATCGTGAGGTCCCGGGTGGACAGTTCCATGCCGATGGCGCCCATGAGCTTCATCAGCCCCACGGCGAGGCCGATGCCCGCGGCCACGCCCAGGACCGATCCGACGACGCCCAGCAGGACCGCCTCGACGAGCACGGACCGGTTGACCTGCTTGCGGCTGGAGCCGATGGCCCGCATCAGGCCGATCTCACGGGTGCGCTGGGCGACCAGCATCGAGAACGTGTTGACGATCAGGAAGATGCCGACGAGGAAGGCGATCCCGGCGAAGCCGAGCATCGCGTACTTCATGACGTCCAGGAACGAGCCCATGGAGTCCTTGTTGGAAGCCGCCGCCTCCTTCTGGGTCTGCAGCTTGTACGCCGCCGGGTCGCCCAGGGCAGCGGCGACGCTCTTCTTCAACTCGGCGTCGCTCACGCCGGGTCCGGCGGTGACCGAGATGTGCGAGAAGACGTCGGAGGCGCCGAGCAGCTTCCGCTGTGCGGTGGCGGTGTCGAGGTAGACGACGGCCGCACCGGGGTTGGTGACGGTGAATGCGGCGATCCCGGAGATCCTCGCCTTGATGTCACCGGTGACGGAGATGGTGCGCACCTCGTCGCCGAGCTTCAGGTGGTGCTTCTCGGCGGTGTCGGCGTCGATCATCGCCTCGGTCGGGCCGCGCGGGGCGTGGCCGGAGGTGATCTCCATGGACCGCAGGTCGTTGTCGGTCCAGTTGCCCGCGATCGTCGGCGCACCGGTGTCGGACCCGAGGTTCTTGTCGTGGCTGTCGACGAGCGTGACGGCCATGCTGACGACCGCGCCCTCGGCCTTCCTGACCCCGTCCACGCCGGCGACCTCGGCCACGACGGACGCGGGGAGCGCCTCGGGCTTGCCGTTCTCCGGGAAGTCGTCGGCGTCGGCCGCCGCCTTCGGGCTGACCGTCACATCGGCGGACGTCGCCGCGAAGAGCTTGTCGAAGGTGGTGTTCATCGTGTCGGTGAAGACGAGCGTGCCGCACACGAACGCCACCGACAGCAGGACGGCGACGGCGGAGAGCGCCATCCGCCCCTTGTGCGCGAGGAAGTTGCGTCTCGAGGTCTTCCACACGGTCATGACGTCCGCCCGCGCGCGTCGAAGTCCTTCATGCGGTCCAGGACCTGCTCGGCCGTCGGGTTCTGCATCTCGTCGACGAGGGAGCCGTCCGCGAGGTAGATGACGCGGTCCGCGTAGGAGGCGGCCACCGGGTCGTGGGTGACCATGACGATGGTCTGGCCCAGCTCGTCGACCGACGTGCGCAGGAAGGACAGCACCTCGGCACCGGCCCGCGAGTCCAGGTTCCCGGTGGGCTCGTCACCGAAGATGATCTCGGGACGGGCGGCGAGCGCCCTGGCCACGGCGACGCGCTGCTGCTGGCCGCCGGAGAGCTGCGTGGGGCGGTGCCCCAGCCGGTCGGCGAGGCCGACGGTCTCCACGACCTGACGGAGCCAGTCGGCGTCGGGCTTACGGCCGGCGATGTCCATCGGCAGCGTGATGTTCTCGATGGCGTTGAGCGTGGGGAGGAGGTTGAACGCCTGGAAGATGAAACCGACCCGGTCCCGTCGCAGCTGCGTCAGCTTCTTGTCCTTCAGGCCCGTGATCTCGGTGTCGGCCAGGTGGATCTGCCCCGAGGTCACCGTGTCCAGGCCGGCCAGGCAGTGCATCAGGGTCGACTTGCCGGACCCCGACGGACCCATGATCGCCGTGAACTGTCCGCGGGCGATGTCGACGTCGACGTGGTCGAGCGCCACGACCCGGGTCTCCCCGGCACCGTACGCCTTGACGACCTGCCGCGCCCTCGCCGCGACGGCCGTACGCCCTCCAGTGTCCCCGTGCCTGGGAATGGTCACAGCCGTTGTCACGGTTTTTCTCCTATGTCGGTCGATGCGCGGACGTCTCTGTGTACGTTCCGAGTCTCTGGTGGAAGGGGGTTCCGGCGCGCTGGTGCCCGGGCCCCTTTTCGAGGGGGGCTACCCCCACCCCGTTCCCTGTGGCCGGCCACATCCGCGATGTAGGAACACCGTAAGGAGCGGGGCCCCCGCCTCTCGTCCTCCGGCGGGAGGAACGGCCCCTGGACCCGACTACGTAGCTCCCCCTAGGGGTTCGGGCCCCCGGGACGGGCCCCGGGTAGGGGTCTCACACTTCGGCCGACGACTCCCGCGAGGCCACGGGCGGTGAGACAGTGACCCCCAGGAAATAGATGCATAGGGAAGGGACCCCGGTGGGCGGCACGGACGGCATCGGCGACACGGACAGCCCGGAAGCGGTGCACGGCGCGGCCGCACCGGACGGGGCACCTGACACGGCCCGCGGCCGCCGCCCGGTCGCCGCGGCGCTCATGCTCGGCATGGGCCTCGCCGCCATCGACGGCACCATCGTCGCGACGGCCGTCCCGCAGATCGTCGGCGACCTCGGCGGATTCTCCGTCTTCTCCTGGCTGTTCTCCGGCTACCTGCTCGCCGTGACCGTCACCCTGCCGGTGTACGGGAAACTCTCCGACACCTTCGGCCGCAAACCCGTCCTGATCGCCGGGATCATCCTCTTCCTGGCCGGCTCCCTGCTCTGTGCCGCCGCCTGGAACATGGCGGCGCTCATCGCCTTCCGCGTCGTCCAGGGACTGGGCGGCGGCGCCCTCCAGGGAACGGTGCAGACCATCGCGGCCGACCTGTACCCGCTCAGGGAACGGCCCAAGATCCAGGCGAAGCTGTCCACCGTGTGGGCGACCTCGGCCGTCGCCGGCCCCGCGGTGGGCGGGCTCCTCGCCGCGTACGCCGACTGGCGCTGGATCTTCCTGATCAACCTGCCGGTCGGCGCCGTGGCCCTCTGGCTGGTGGCCCGCCACCTCCACGAACCCGCCCGGCCGCGCCCCGTGACCCGCCCCCGCGTCGACTGGGCGGGCGCCCTCGCGGTCTTCGCGACCGGCGCGCTCCTGCTGACCGCGCTCGTCCAGGGCGGAGTCGCCTGGCCCTGGCTCTCCGCCCCCTCGCTCGGGCTGCTGGGGGCGACCGCCGCGCTGGGCGCCCTCACCGTCCTCATCGAGCGCCGCGCCGCCGACCCGGTCATCCCCGGCTGGGTCTGGCGGCGCCGCACCATCGCCTCGGTCAACCTCGCCCTCGGCGCGATGGGGCTGCTCATGGTCGCGCCGACCGTGTTCCTGCCGACCTACGCCCAGTCCGTCCTCGGCCTCGGCCCGATCGCCGCCGGGTTCGTCCTGTCCGTGATGACCCTGAGCTGGCCGGTCTCCGCCGCCCTCTCCGACCGGGTCTACAACCGCATCGGCTTCCGCCGCACCGCCGTCATCGGCATGTCCGGGGCCCTGCTGGTCCTGCTCTGCTTCCCGCTGCTGCCCTACCCCGGTGCCGCCTGGCAGCCCGCCCTGCTGATGCTGCTGCTCGGTGCGACGCTGGGTCTCTTCCAACTGCCGCTGATCGTCGGGGTCCAGTCGACCGTCGGCTGGACCGAGCGGGGGACGACCACCGCCTCCGTCCTCTTCTGCCGCCAGGTCGGCCAGAGCCTGGGCGCCGCGCTCTTCGGCGCCGTCGCCAACGGCGTACTCGCCTCCCGGCTGGCCGACGCCCCCGTCTCCGGACTCCCCGGCGACCTGGACGCGGTCTCGCACGCCCTGGAGAACCCCTCGGAGCTCTCCGCCGCCGCGACGGACTACCTGCGCAGAGCAGTCGACACGGCCGTCGACCACGTGTTCACCGGCGCCGCGGCCGCCGCCGCACTCGCCCTGCTGGTGCTCGTCCTCCTCGCCCCACGCCGCTTCCCGGTCCTGAAGGAGCACGAGAGCGCTCCCCCGGCGCCCCAGGACTAGCGACCGGCCCACCTCCGGGGGACCCCACCCGGGAACCTCTCCTCGTCGGCATCTCCGGGTGACGTACGCGCCCCCACAGCGAGCCGTCGCCTCCTCGATCCTCGCCGGGGTGCACGGCGAGCCGAGGAGCGCTCCCGGAGTGCGAGGATGCCTCCATGGACATAGTCAGCAGGAACAACGTCACGGTGACGGGCCCCCACGACGCACCGGTACTCCTCCTGGCGCACGGATTCGGCTGCGACCAGAACATGTGGCGCCTGGTGGCACCGGCACTGGCCGGGGACCACCGCGTCGTCCGGTTCGACTACGTGGGGTCGGGGAAGTCCGACCTCGCCGCCTGGAGCGAGTCCCGCTACTCCACGCTCGACGGCTACGCCCGCGACGTCGTGGAGATCTGCGAAGCACTGGACCTCCGCGACGTCCGGTTCGTCGGGCACTCGGTCAGCGCCATGATCGGCGTCCTCGCGGCAGCCGCAGCACCCGACCGGTTCCACTCGCTGATCATGGTCGGCCCGTCCCCCCACTACATCGACACCCCCGGCTACCGGGGCGGATTCAGCGCCGAGGACATCGACGAACTCCTGGAGTCCCTCGAATCCAACTACCTCGGCTGGTCGGCCACCATGGCACCCGTCATCATGGGCAACCCGGACCGCCCGGAACTCGGCGAGGAACTGACCAACAGCTTCTGCGCCACCGACCCGGCCATCGCCCGCGTCTTCGCCAGGACCACCTTCCTGTCCGACAGCCGCGACCACCTCACCACGGTGAAGCTCCCCACACTGGTCCTGGAGTGCTCGCAGGACGTCATCGCCCCCAGGGAAGTGGGCGCGTACGTCCACGCCGCGATCCCGGACAGCCGCCTCGTCACCCTGGACGCGACCGGCCACTGCCCCCAGCTCAGCGCCCCCGAGGCGACCGTGGCCGCCATCACCGACTTCCTGGGAAGCCGTTCGTGACCTGCCGCACCGGCCCCGGCCCGGACCTGCCGGAGGGCCGGCGGACCGCCCACACCGACGCCGCCTTCACCGCCCTCCTGGAGGACAGCGCGGAGGAGCTCTACGAGTCCGCCCCCTGCGGCTACCTGTCCACCCTCATGGACGGCACGGTCGCGAAGATCAACACCACCCTGCTGAACTGGCTCGGCCTCACCCGCGACGACGTCGTGGGCCGCCTGCGCTTCACCGACCTCCTGACCGTCGGCGGCAGGATCTACCACGACACCCACTTCGCGCCCCTCCTGCGCATGCAGGGCGGCGTCAACGGCATCGCCCTGGACATCCGACAGGCCGACGGCGGCCGGCTCCCCGTCCTCATCAGCTCCGTGACGAAGACCGACCACGACGGCCGGCCCCTCCTGATCCGCACGACGGTGTTCGACGCCAGTGACCGGCGGGCCTACGAACAGGAACTGCTCCGCGAACGCCAGGTCGCCGAGGAAGCCCGCCGACGAGCGGAGGAGGACCGCCAACGGCTCCAGGAAGCACTCGCGGTGCTGCAGAGCAGCCTGCTGCCCGCGCAACTCCCCCAGGTACCGGGCATGGAAGCCGCCTCGCACTACCACACCGCCTCACCGGACCGTCTCGGCGGAGACTTCTACGACCTCTTCCCCCTGGACGACCGGCGCTGGGCCTTCTTCCTCGGCGACGTGTGCGGCAAAGGCCCCCAGGCCGCCGCCGTGACCTCCCTGACCCGCTACACCCTGCGGGCCGCGGCCCTCCACAACCCGGACCCCGTGGCAGCGCTCACCACGCTCAACACCGTCCTGCACGAGCGGTACGCCACGGGCGACCCCCGCTACTGCACCGCCGTCTTCGGCGTCCTCGAACCCGAGGGCGACACCGTCACGGTCGAACTCGCCTCCGGCGGCCACCCCCCGGCACTCGTCCTGCGCCAGGACGGACACACGGAGTACCTCCCCACCCCCGGCGGACTCCTCGTCGGCATCATGCCCTCGGCCCCCTTCACCTCCGCACGAACCGTCCTGGGAGCGGGAGACACCCTGCTGCTCTACACGGACGGGCTCACGGAGGCCCGGACCGGCGAGAAACGCGAACTGTTCGGGGACGAAGCCCTGCTCGACTTCGCGACAGCCCTCACCGACACCGCACCCCGCCAGGTCGTCACAGCGATGACCGGCCTGCTCAACAGCTTCGGCGACGGCCTGGACGACGACACCGCCCTCCTCGCCCTCGGCGTACCCATGACCGACCCCACCCCTGCGAGCGACACCTGACATGAGCCCACTGACGACGACCGTCCAGAACACCGGGACCGGACCACTGCTCCGCATCGCCGGAGAACTCGACTACAGCACCGCCCCCGAACTCCGCGAACTCGTGACGGGCCTGCCCCTCGAACCGGGCCAGCGACTCGTGCTCGACCTCGCGCACCTCGGCTTCTGCGATTCCAGCGGCATCACCGCCTTCATCGTCGCCCGCAACCACGCCCTCGCCCACGACGCGGACATCACCCTGCTCGCCGCACCCGGCCCCGTCCTGCGCGTACTCCGCGTCACCGGGCTCGACCAGGTCTTCTCACTCGCCCCGGGCCAGGACACACGGACCGAGCGGGCCGCCGACGGCTGACCCGCCCCGCGCTACTCCGCCGGCCCCGCGGCCACCCGGCCCGTCAGCGCCGCCAGCGAGCTGCGTACATGCGCCATGTGCGCCTGCACCTCCTCGCGGCCCTCCTCGTGCTCCCGCAGCACCCGCTCCGTCTCCCGCACCACACGCTCCTCCGCCGCCCTGGCCCTCGACACCAGCTCGGCCGCCCGCGCCTCCGCGTCCTCCTGGCCGTGCCGGGCCGCCTCCTCCGCCTCCGCGAGCTCCCGCCGCGCCCGCGCGAGCAACGCCTCCCCGCGCTCCGCCAGTTCCTTCTCACGCTCCGCCATCGCGGCATCCGCCCCGGCGATCTCCGCATCCGCCGCCTTGCCCCGCTCGGCGTGCTCCTGATCCTGATGCGCCAGCACACCGGTCGTGCGGCGACGCGTCTCCGCCATCTCCGCCTCCGCGACCCCGCGCACCTCACCGGCCTCCCGGCGCGCCTCCTCCACCGACGCCACCCCGGCGTCCCGCGCCGCCGCCAGCGCCTCCTCCGC
>Ga0164308_10000286_pt1 | contig 27072 bp, 20 predicted proteins | sample Whisoiple_246_MG_FD_109983 | JGI IMG/M metagenome (GOLD analysis project Ga0164308, IMG submission 109983) | Soil microbial communities amended with fresh organic matter from upstate New York, USA - Whitman soil sample_246_MG | ecosystem: Environmental > Terrestrial > Soil > Unclassified >... | reverse complement strand
TCATCCCGTCCGCGCCGACGGCGCACTCGCTCGGCGATCCCGCTGGAGAGCTTCTCCGTCACCGAGCCGGCCCGCGGTGCCTGCCGGACAGGGCAAAGGGCTTGACGAGCACATCGATCACTCGAATCGGGACACCCCGTCCGGGCGCCCCTCCCCCTGGACACCAAGAATGCCATCCGTTAACTGAGTTCACAAGATTTTGCGGATACGGCTCCCGCCCGGACCGTCTTGGTGTAGGCGTCACGGGCTACGCATCCCCCGCGGTCCGCGTAAGCGTCGACGAGGAGCAGACCCAGTCCCGCCGTGGTGTCGGGGCGGGCGGGCGGGCGAGGGGTTGTGCAACAAGCACTGGGGACGTGCGTCCGTCACTTCGATGCGCACGGCATCGGACAGGCGCCCGTGGGTGATGGCGTTCGATGCCAGTTCGGCCGTGACGAGGACAGCGACCCGGGCATTTGCGGAGTCGCACGGAAGTCCCCACGCCGCGAGTTGCTGCTCGGTCAGCCGCCGCGCGAGACGGGCTCGCTCCGCGCGGCGTGCTGCTGAGACGGATGACGCACTCGGCCGACGTGAGGCGGGGTCCGGCGGCGAAGCTTCTGGATGGCATGTGGCCACCGTGTCGGTCACGGTCGAGCGCGGGCCAGGGCATTCCGCCATCCCCCGGCGCGACGTACGGCCGCCGTACGGGGCGCGGCGACCTTGACCACGAGCTCCGGGCGTCTGAATCTGTTTCTCATCGATGGTCAGCCGTGGTTGCCGGTCGCTCGTCACCACACCGCCGGGCGATGGCCGGGCAGGTTCACAGCCGGCGCGGGCCACGCCGTTCCAGGGGGGGCTTCATGAGCACCGGGGTCATAGCGTTACTCGTCGCCGTGGTCGGTGTAGCAGGCACCCTGCTCGCCCCGATCACCACCGCCTGGGTGAGCTCGCGTTCACGCCGCCAGGAGTTCGAACTCCAGCAGGACTCCGACCGGGCGAAGAGGCACATCGACGACGCACAGGCGAACCTGGAGCGCCGGCGCGACGCCTATGTCGCGCTGAACTCCGGTGCTCGGCGATACCGGTTCCTGATGATGGAGGACCTCTACGCCGTACGCCGCGGGGCAGGCCCCGATCCGGCCACGGAGCTGGCGCGCGTCGAGTTCCAGGACACGTACGCGCAGGCGCAGATGCTCGTTCCCGACGATGTCCTGCGCCCCTGCCAGACGGTCCGGGTGGCGCTGGCAGAGGCCAAGAAGCTCATGGACCCACTGGCCGAGGACGCCACGCACGATCAGCAGAAGTGGCAGGAGGCCCACACCTTCCTGATCGACATGTGGGAGCCGATCGGAGTGATGCAGCTCGCCATGCGCCAGGACCTCGGCATCTCGGCACCGCCCCGCCCATGAGCGCTCGAGTCCGGTAGCTCCACTCCCCTCCCGCCGGATCCATGGGGGGGCTCCTGCCCATGCGAAGGCCCCCGAGACCACAAGGGCTCAGGGGCCTCCGCGTGCTATGGGTGGGACCGATCCCTCCGACGAGGCCGGCCCGGCGCAACCGTCTACGCCGTCGGCGGGTCGCTAGGCGCGCCCCATCTTCTCCTGGAGGGTGAAGACGAAGCCCGTCGCGACGACGAACGAAGTGGCGCTCGACCCGAGCGCGGCGAGCGGCGAGGCGCCGAGGCTGCCGACGACGAGATAGGCGACCAGGCCGGCCACGAGGCCGATCATGAGCGCGAGAGCGGCCTTCAGGTACCTGATCTTGGCCTGGGCACTCGCCAGGGTACGGACGAGCGCGGCATTTTCCGCGCGGAGCTGGGCGGGGGAGGAGCTGGGCATCTTCGGTGAGTCCTCGAGTGCGGGGTCACAGCGCCTGGTCGAGCGAGTGTTCCGTGCCGACGAACGGCGGATGGTTCCGGCTGCGCGGTTCTGACAGGAACGACGAAGGCCGGCCCCGCCGCGTGAGCGGCGGGGCCGGCCTCTCCCCCGAGAATGCCGCGTCATGCCCTTTCACCTGGCATGACGGGTTCGGTCCACCACCTCATGCGCGAAGACCGTCTCCCCGTGCCTGTTTTCCCGCATGATGTGCCTGCCGCGTCACACGACGTCCCCGATTCGTGGTGTGACGTGGTGCCGAACCTGGTGCAGTTTCGTCCTCACTGACAACTGTCCGCAGAAACGGTGCGACTACTCGGTCACGAGCTTGCCTCCGCTGAGCATGCGGACACGACGCTGCAGAGCAACGGCGCTCCGGACGGGAGACCTCTGCCACACCGGCGAGCCGACGAGGAGGTTGTCGACAACCCGGTATCCGCGGACGAGGACGACGGCCAGGACACCCAGAAGGGTTGTGGTCGCCTGGAGAAATCGAGTGTGCATATGCTGCCTCTTTTCGATCATGACGGGTTCCGAGCGGTTGTCGGACTGGAGACGCTGCCTGCCACGGCTAGCTCTCCACCTCGGCCCGCGGACCGCTGTCCCGGTATGAGGCGGCACCGGAACAGCGGCCCACCGGCCAAGGAGCAGATCTAGTCCTCGGTCGAGCTGAGTTGCTCGAACACGGCCGGTACGCGGAGCCGCCGGTTGGCGGCCCTGAGCGCCTGCCGTACCGCGCCCGGACCGGCTGCTCCGACCAGGTCGGCGATGCTGCGCGAGTCGAGTCCGTAGTGGTGCTTGAGGATGTAGACCTTGTGCTGATAGGCAGTCAGCTCTGCCCGCAGGATCTTCTGGATCCGCTCGAACTCCGGGTTGTGGTCGAAGTTCACCACAAAGCCGGTCCTGTCGAGCTCCGCTTCGACCGCCTCGCCGGTGAGGCTCTGCGCCCGACGGCCGAGATGGCGGAGCATGTCGGTCGTCGTGTTGGAGCAGACGGTCGCCATGTAGGCGTCCAGGTTGTCGATCACGTGCCCCGTCTGAAGACGCTGGAGGAGGCGCACAAGGGCCTCCTGCCAGACATCTTCGACGTGCTGGCTCGCGATGCGCTTCTCGATCAGCCGCTTGAAGTGCTTCGCGCGTTTCTCCACGTGGCTGATCTTCTCTTCGATTGAACGGCCCCCTTCAGGGCTCCCGGACGACTGCCTCATCCCGTTGTGCTCCCATCGCGAGTCTTGCCCCAGCCGCACCAGGACACCGGCGTGTCCTGGGCCCCCAGCAACCCGGCTCGAAGAGCTAGACGTCCGGTGGTGACGAACCGTGAGCCGAAGGCCACTGCGCTCGCTGGACAGCCACACCATCGGGCGGACGACTTTTCACACTTCGACAGGGACCGGGAGCTCTTGACGGCACGGCGCCTGTGGAGGCGTTGTACGGGTCCAGGGCCGTGACGCTGGAACGATCCACAGGCCGTTCTGTGCAATGCATGGTTATTCCCCTGCAGAGTTGGGGAGTTGCCCCGCTTCCGAGGCCGATCCGCAGCACACCGCACACCCGAGGCGTTCGTCCAGCCGCCGCTCCGGGTGATGGCTTGCTGAACAGAACCCCGTTCCCGAACGTTCTGGGTCTTGAGGTCCCTGTGCACGAGCCCGGCCGCGTGCGCGCGGACAGGCCGGCACAGAGCCGAGCGGCCACGAAAACCGCCGAGGGGACATCGAACCTCTCGCCCTCCTACTGGTCGAAGAGATACTCGAGAGTGGTCCCGTCGACCAACTGCATCACCAGGCAGCAGGTGTCGTCGGTGTACGACGCGTCGTACACCGACGAGATGTTGGGGTGATCGACACGAGCGGCCGCCTGCGCCTCGCGCTTGAAGCGTGCCACCGCCTCCTCCCGGCCGTGCGGCACGGCCAGCTCCACATTTCCCACACAGCCACAGCCCGCGCTCGCCTGTGAACAGAGTCAATGATCGTAGTAACCTGCCATGCCTGAAACCGCCCGGCCCTCACACCCACCCTGCCCGCCGACGCCCGGAGACTTCGAATGCGCACAAGCCACGCCGTGCCGGTCAGCCTGGCCGAGATCGCCCGGATCGCGGGGGTAGGGCGTGCGGCAGTCAGCAATTGGCGCCGCCGTCACGACTCTTTCCCTTCCCGCATCGGCGGTACGGATGTGAGCCCGCAGTTCTCACTGGCCGAGGTGGAGCACTGGCTCCGCGAGAACGGAAAGCTCGATGCCGTCGGTGGCCGCGAATTGCTGTGGCCGCGCTTCGAGGCGCTCGGCAGCAGAGACGAGTCCGGCCTCGCGGTAGCCGAAGCGGCGCGCCGGATGCGCCTGCCCCGCTCGCACGTCACTTCTCCCGCACTCTCCGAGGAGGCGCGGGAGCTGGCCGGTGAGGCAGCGCGCCTGGGGCGGAGCGAAGGACCCCGCGAGACGTTCGAGTTCCTGCTGCAGCGGTGGCTGGACACTCACGTACGCCAGCTCAGCACCACGCCGGCACCGCTCGCCTCGCTCATGACCCGGATCGCCCTGAACGCCCGCCTCGGGGCAGTCCGAGGCAACGAGGGGGACAAGGGCCCGGGCGGGCTCACCGTCTTCGATCCGGCATGCGGCACCGGGCACCTGGCGGTGGCCGCCGTACAGGAGTACGACGGCCCGGACCTGACCTTGCTCGGGTGTGAGCGTGACCCGGCACTCGCCGCCCTCGCCGTTGCGCGTTTGGGCTTCGCGACCGAGGCCCGGGGCGGCGTCCACACCGAGATCGCCACAGCCGACGCGCTGCGCGAGGACCCCTTTGCCGGCCTCCAGGCCGATATAGCGCTGTGCAACCCGCCGTTCAACGAACGTGACTGGGGTTACGAGGAACTGGCCACCGATCAGCGCTGGGCCCATGGGCTGCCTCCGCGCACAGAGCCGGAACTGGCATGGGTGCAGCACGTACTGGCTCACCTTCGTCCGGGCGGCAGCGCGGTCGTCGTCCTCCCCCCGGCCGTCGCCTCGCGCAAGGCGGGCCGCCGTATCCGAGGATCCCTGCTGCGTACAGGCATGCTGCGGGCAGTCGTGGCGCTGCCTCCGGGCTGCGCGCAGCCGCACAGCGTCTCACTCCAGTTGTGGGTCCTGCGGGCCGCCCCAGAGGCCCCCGGGGCGAACCCTCAGGACGCGCTCCTGGTCGACGCGACACGGCTCGCCAAGCCGGGCTCCCGCGAGCAGGGGCCGGACTGGGATGCCCTGAGCGACTTCGTGCAATCCGCCCTGTCACACCTCGACAGTGAAGAGGGAGCCCTGCCGGACGGCACTGTGCGGATCCCCCTGCTGGACCTGCTGGACGACGAGGTGGACGTAACCCCTGGGCGCTACACGTCCATGACGAGCGAACCGTCGGGGGACGAACTGGCCTCCTCGTGGGGGGAGCTGACCACCGGACTGAGCCGACTGATGGAACTGGCGGAGAACCTGTCGAAATTGGGCCTGACATCCGGGAAGTCGCGCACCACGGCGACAGTAGGTGACCTGGTCAAGGCAGGCGCCCTGACACTGCGTGCGGGAGCCCAGCCGTCGGACGGTGAGGCACGACCGCTGGACTCCGGCATCCCGCTGCTCACCGTGGCGGACCTGCTGATGGACGGCACCCCGAGTACCCGGGTGGCCTATGAGGCATCTCAGACCGTGGCGGAGGAGGGCGATGTGGTGGTGGCAGGCGTCGTCCGTGCCTTCAGCGCTTGGGTGCACGAAGGGCCACCGGTCGCCCTCGGCCCTCAGCTCCACGCCCTGCGCGTCGATCCGGCGAAGCTCAGCGCCCACTTCCTGGCCGGCTGTCTGCGCGCCCCGTCCAACGGCCGCCAAGCCGGCACCCACGCCTCAAGTTCTTCGCGGGTCGACATCAGACGTCTGCATGTCCTGCAGCTCCCTTTGGAAGAGCAGGGTCGCTACGCACTGGGGTTCCGCAGGCTCACCGCATTGCGCGCGTTGCTGACGAGCACAGACAGGCTCGGCAGAAGCCTCGCGGACGACATGGGTGACCGGCTTGCAGCAGGAGGACTCACAGTCGGCGAGTGACGGCCGAGTCTCCCTCGAATCGGCCGCGAGCGGGCGCGCTGCACGAACTGCCTGACCGGTACAGTCGATGACCCGCCCGCCCTCGTGAAGGGCGAGCGGGCCATGGTAGGAGCGAGAAGGCGTCAGCCGATCTCGGCGCCGAACGCCGCCAGTGCCTCGGGCACCGGCTGGAAGAACGTCTCGCCGCCGGCGGAGCAGTCGCCGCTGCCGCCCGAGGTCAGGCCGATCGCGGTGTCGCCCGAGAACAGCGAGCCGCCGCTGTCGCCCGGCTCGGCGCAGACCGTGGTCTGGATGAGGCCGTTGACGATGTCGCCGTTGCCGTAGTTCACGGTGGCGTCCAGGGCGGTGACCTCACCGTCGTGGACCTGGGTGGTGGAGCCGCTGCGGGTCACCGACATGCCGACGGTCGCGTCGCCCGCCTTGGTGATCGCCTGGGTGGAACCGTCGTAGAGGTCGACCTCGCTGGGGTGCTCCACGTCCGAGGTGTACTTGACCAGGCCGTAGTCGTTGTCCGGGAAGCTGGATCCCTCGTTGGCACCGATCTCCGAGCCGCCCTGCGAGTCGGACCAGCTGGTGATCGACTCGGTGCAGTGGCCGGCGGTGAGGAAGTACGGCTCGCCGCCCTTGACCACGTTGAAGCCCAGCGAGCAGCGGCCGCCGTTGCCCCAGATCGCGTCGCCGCCCGCGATGAGCGGCTTGAACTCCCCTGCGGTCTTCTTGAGTTCGGCCTTGGAGCCGAGCCCCTCGACCACCTTGCCGAGCTTGTCCCAGGCCGCTCCGTCGACCGTGCTGTCTGCTGTGACGACCACCTTGTTGCTGACCGGGTCGACAGCCCAGGAGGTGCCGGGGATGGTCGCCTTGTCGGTGAGGGTCTGCCGGGCGGTCGTCAGCTCGGCCAGCGTGTGCTGAACCAGTCTGGCCTTGCCTCCCGCCTGGCGGACCTGCTCGGCCGCGGCCTCGTCGACGACGTTCACGACGAGGTTCTTCGCCTCGGCGTCGTAGTACGAGCCCGCGGCGTCCCCGCCCAGGGACTTGTCCAGGGTCGCGGCGAGACTTCCGGCCGAGTGGGCGGTGAGGGTCTTCGCGCTGAACTGGGGTACGTCGTCACTGGCGTTCGCAGTCTGGAACGTCACGCCTGCTGCGACCAGGGCGAGTACGGCCGATCCGGCCAACGTCACGCGCTTCCTGGATATGCGTCGGTGCTTCAACTTCGACCTCCTGTGGGGCCGTGCACGGACAAGTGGGGTGTCCGGAACACGGAGGATGGGGCGCCCACTATTCCGATGCAGCCGATAGCACACAAGGTCGACTTCCGGACGCGCACACGACGACGACGCTTCACCCGCGAGGCGTTCACAACCCGGTCGTCCCACCACGTCGGTTCCGATTGCGAACACCCGGTGCAACGGACGATGGGCAACGGGTGAGGACTAGTCCTGTCCTGTAATCGCGCCTGGAGTCCGGATGTCGCGGAGAGCGTTCCTGAAGCCGAACACCACCCGAGTGCCTCAGGACGCCCCGAACACCACCGGCGCGTTCCGACAGGGAGTGCCGGTATCGCTTCCGATAGGTCATCATCGAACAGGCAGTACACGCCGGGTGGTTGACGCCCGGATCGGGTGGGGTGACCGAGCGGAGGAGCGGCGTGCGAAGTCGGGTGCGCGTGGCGGACGGACGGCATCTGCTGGTCGAGCGTCAGGGGGACCCCCGAGGCAGACCGGTGTTCCTCCTGCACGGCATGCCCGGCAGCCGGCTGGGCCCGGCTCCGCGCGGGATGGTCCTCTACCAGCGCAGGATGCAGCTGATCAGCTACGACCGGCCGGGATACGGCGGATCCGACCGGCTGCCGGGGCGCAGGGTGAAAGACGTCATCGAGGACGTACGGGCGATCGCCGACTCGCTCGGCCTGGAGCGGTTCGCGGTGGTCGGCCGCTCGGGCGGCGCCCCGCACGCACTGGCCTGCGCCGCCCTGATGCCGGACCGGGTCACCAGGAGCGCGGCCCTGGTCAGCCTGGCCCCCAGGGACGCCGAAGGACTCGACTGGTTCGACGGGATGGCGGCGTCGAACGTGCTCGCCTACTCCCGGGCCGTGGCGGATCCGGACGGGCTCGCGGAGTCCTTCATCAGCCGTTCGGCGGAGATCCGGCAGAACCCGGTACGGCTTCTGGACGACCTCCGCCGGGAACTGACGGACTCCGACCGGACCGTGGTCAACGACGCCGGGATCCGCACCATGCTGCTCGCCAACTTCCGCGAGGGGCTGCGCACGTCGGCGTACGGGTGGATCGACGACGCGCTCGCGTTCTGCAGGCCGTGGGGGTTCGACCCCGCGGACATCACGTGCCCGGTGATGCTGTGGCACGGCGTCAAGGACGTGTTCTCCCCCGTGGGCCACTCCCGCTGGCTGGCCGGACAGATCCCGGGCGCCACCGCCGTGCTGGAACCGGCGGCGGCCCACTTCGACGCGCTGTCCGTGCTTCCCGACATCCTCAACTGGCTGCTGGACGACGGGGAACCGGGCGAGGCCGCCGCCTGCTGACACCGACGGAGGGGCCCGGTCCCCGGCTGCGGCAGCCGGGGACCGGGCCCCTCCGTGATCACAGCGACATCGGCTCCAGTTCCCGCCGGAACCTGCGTTCGTCCCGCGCTATCCGGGTCAGCGGGTGATCGTCGCCGAGCTGCCGCGCCAGTTCGTCACCGGTCTCCGCCCGCAGCCTCAGCGCCTCGTCCTCCCGTCCCATCGCGTCGAGCGTGACCGCGATGTTCGAGGTCATGGCGAGGGTCTCCGGGTGGTGCGCTCCGAGCACCTCCCTCAACTGGCCCGCCACCGTGCGCTCCGTCTCCAGCACGATCCCGAGCTCGCCCCGGTCGGCTGTGGCGTTGGCGAGGTTCATCACCGAGAACAGCGTGTTCGGGTGCTCCCGTCCGAACACCTCGCGCATGGAGGCGACCACCCGCGTCAGCAGCTTCTCCGCCTCCACGGGCGCGTTGGTCCCCGAGAGGTAGACACCGAGGTTGTTCTGCGCGGCAAGGGTGTAGGGGTGCTGCTCCCCCGGCACCTTCATGTACTGGTCCACCACCTCCTGCGCGGCGTCCCTGGCCTCGGCGGTCTCCCCCGCGGCGAACAGGTCGGCCGCCATGTTGAGGTCACAGGCGAGCGAGTCGGGATTGGCGACGGTGTACTTGGCCCGGTACCTGGCCCGGGTGGCCACCGTCAGTCTGCGCGCGTCCTCCAGCTGCCCGGCCCTGCGCAGGGAGACCGCCAGGCTCTTGGCGGCGCTGAGTGTGGTGGGGTAGGTCCGGCCGAGCGTGGCCTTGTAGGAGTCGTACGTCCGGCTGAGGAGACTCACCGAGTCCTCGTACCGTCCCACCTCACGCAGGTCACGGGCCAGCGACATCGCCGAGGAGAGGCTGTACGGGTGCTCGGGACCCAGGACCTCGGACCGCAGGTCGTAGACGTCCTGGTCGATCTCCCGGGCGCGCGCGTACTGTCCGACGCTGCGCAGGTTCAGCGCCAGGTTGTTGGCCGCGGCCAGCGTACGGGGGTGCCGGTCGTGGAAGATCTGGCTGAATCCCTCGTGCGCGGCGGTCGCCAGCTCGATCGCCTTCGCGTAGTCGCCGAGCAGCCCCAGGTCGATGGCCAGGCTGCTGGTGGTCATGTAGGTGTGCGGATGCTCGGGTCCCAGCACCTCTCGCTGCCGGCCGAGGGTCACCTCGTCGAGCTCCTTGGCCTCCACGAACCGGCCCCGGGTCCGCAGGATGTTGGAGAGGTGGAAGCAGAGGTAGAGGTACTGCAGGTCCTGGTTTCCGAGCATGTCCCGCCAGGTGTCGCGGAGCTCGTCCCCGAGCCGGCCGGCCGTCCGGACGTCTCCCCGCTTCCACAGGTAGCGCACCCGGTCTATCAGCAGCCTGCGGGTCTCCGGCTCCCTGCAGTTGCGCGCGTCCGACGGGCCGAGGTGCGGCCAGATCGTGGCGAAACGCGGCCAGGTCTCCGGGTTGTCGATCGGCTCGTCGTCGTCGGGCCGGGCGCCCGCCAGGATGCGGTGGACGACGTGCCGGGCCTCGCGCTGCTCCTCCTCGTCGAGCTGGGCCCTGATCACCGCCTGCACCAGGCGGTGCACCTGGATGGAGTTCGAGACCTGGTCGACCTTGGCGAGGGCGAAGCGGCCGATCTCCCGGATGACCCGTCCCAGCACCAGCTTCTCCTGGAGCGAGGCGTCGTACGGCTTGAGTGCCTCGATCATCTCCTTGCTGTAGAGGAGGTTGGCGGAGATCGGCTCCGGCGCGAAGAACGCGCAGAGCTGGAGCAGCCGCACCGCGGCCGGTGACCGCTCCTTGAGGCGCTCGATCGAGATGTTCCAGGTGGCCGCGACGGGCTCCGGGTAGCCGGCGGGCTGGTTCAGCGCGAGGACCTGCGGGGCCTGACGGGCCAGCTGCTCCAGGTAGGTGTCGATGGGGGTGGCGGTCTCCGCGATCCAGGCCGCCGCCTGCTCGACCGCGAGCGGCAGATCGCCGACGGCCATGGCCACCTGGTCCGCGTCCTCGTCGCTCAGTCCCGGGGCCCGGCGCTGGAGGTGCTCGACCGACTCCTCCCGCAGGAAGACGTCGACGGGAAGCGCGTCACCGTGCGCGGACCAGGTCTGGTTCCTGGACGTGACCAGGATGTGGCCCGAGCCGCCCTGCGGGAAGTAACGGCGCAGGCGTTCGGGGTCGTCCGCGTTGTCGAACACCAGCAGCCAGCGTTCCGAGGGCACGCCCCGGCGCAGCAGGTCCACCGCCTCCTGGGAAGCGGCCGCCATGTCGTCGCCGCCCTGGGCCCCGAGCCGTACCGCGAGCTCGGCGAGGCTGGCCACCACGTCGTCGATCTGCTCGGACGATATCCACCACACCAGGTCGTAGTCGGCCATGAAGCGGTGTACGTACTCCAGGGCCACCTGGGTCTTGCCGACGCCGCCCAGCCCGTACAGCGTCTGCGGCTGCGGCAGCACGACCGCCATGCCTCCGCCGAGCTGGTCCCGCATCCGCTCCAGGACCAGGGAGCGGCCGGTGAAGCCCGGGTTGCGGGGCGGGGCGTTCCAGATCCGGGGCACCGTGCCGGGGAAGCGGGGCCCGGGCGACATCCCGTCGCCGAGCTGCACCGGCCGGTCCAGGGCACGCATCAGGGCCGTGGTGGCATGCACCTCGTCGAGCCGGAACAGGTCGACCGGGTTCCGGTCGATGTACGGCGCCGACAGCCGGACGTCGCTGACCCTGAGCGGCAGAAGCTGGCGCCGGCCGCCACCGGGGTCCTCGGAGACCGCCCTCTCCCAGAGGTTAACGGCCCGCTGGGACTTGAGGTAGGCGCTGGAGAGGAGGACGACCGTACGCGTCGCGGTCTCGGCCGCCTGCGCGGCGTCCACGGGACCGGCGTCGGCGGAGACGTCGCGGGGCACCACCCGGAAGCCCGCCCGGGTGAGGACCGATTCGATCCAGTCGGCCCACATCCGGTTCTCCGCCACGTAGCTGAGGAAGAGATCGGCGGGCAGCGCGGGCCTCCGCCTGGTGAAGGCGTCGCGGATGCGCAGCCTGACCTCTTCGCCCACCTGGGGCATCGAGGTGATCTCCTGCTGGGTGACGACGGCGGTGAGGCGCTCGAAGGCGGACAGGAGGGAGTTGCTGAGCCCGGCCTCGTCGCCGAAGGTGGCGAGGGTCTCCTCGTACGCGTAGTAGGGCCGGTAGGGGATCTCCACCGCACCCCAGTAGGCGGTGAGTTCGTCCCCGGAGAGGTCGCGGGGCAGCCGGTCGAACTTCAGCCGGGCAAGGGCGCGGCCGGCGTCCGCCTTCTCCTTCTCGCCCTCGTCGATGCGCATCGGGACGGGGAAGATGGAGATGGGACGGCCGGTGTAGCGCTCCGCGATCTGCCGGGCGACCGAGGCCGCGCCGTCGATGGACTGGTCGCTGAGGGTGAAGCAGTCGACGAGCACGTCCGGGAGGTGGACGGTGCAGATGTCGGCGATGTCGCTGAGGCCGGTGCGGCTGTCGATGAGGACGTAGTCGTAGTTGGCCTTCATGTCGTCCCGCAGGGCGTCGAAGAAGAGTCCCCCGCCGAGCCGGTCGTAGAAGTTGTCCCAGTCGAAGGTCGAGACGGTGGCGGAGTACTCGCGGTTCTGCCGTCCGGCGGAGACGAAGTCGAGGGTTCCGCCCCGGGGGAACTCCCAGCCGAGCGTCTCGGGGGTGAGCGAGACCGCGTGCGGCTGGATGCGGGCGTAGTCGCGGTGCCAGTCGTCGGCCCGCTGCGCCGGGTTGGTCGCCGCCCAGGCGTATTCGGTGATCAGGTCGATCACGCCGGTGGTGGCGCCGAGCGTGGAGGGGTCGAGGAAGGGATGGAAGAACCGGTGGAGTCCGGGGGCTTCCAGGTCCCAGTCGACGGCCAGCACCCGCTTGCCGTTGGCCGCGAGGATCCAGGCGGTGTTGGCCAGGGCCATGGTGCGCCCGGTCCCGCCCTTGTACGAGTAGAAAGTGACGACGCGCCCGTCACGACCGGCTGTCATACGTCCTCCGCATCCATCGCAGGGTCGTGCATGTCGGGTATGAACTGTGTGCTGCCCATGGGCCCCATCAGCCGCGTCCGCTCGCTGTGCCGGCCACCGGCCGGAGGATAGACCGTGGCGTGCCGCAGATACTGCTGGGCGGCCACCTCGACCACCTGGGGAAGGATCTGGCCGAACGCCTCCATACTGGGTACCCCCTTGGCCGCGACACGGCAGAAGGCCCGCCCCTGCCGCATCTTGACCGGCATCGTCTGTTCGAGCTTCTCGGTCAGTTCGGCCTCGGCCGCCCTGCTCTGGTGGTCGTCCCTGCACCAGGGGACGACCATGGTCACCCAGGGCCGGTTCTCCCGGTCGAAGGCGGCGAGCCGGCGTCTCAGGTCCTCGTCCTGCAGCGCCCACCGGTCGACCAGCAGGATCTCCGGTGTGCTGGGCGGCTGTTTGCCCTCGCGCTGCCCCGGCTCCTCGTCGAAGGAGGTGATGACGGCCTGGTAGTTGAGGGAGCGCACCAGTTCCTCGGCGACGTAGGCCAGGGGTCTGGCCGCGGCCGGATGGTAGGGGTTCCACTCCTGCGGGTTGTCGCCGTAGTACTCGGGGTTGCGGCCTTCCGGCAGATCGTGGCGGGTCGGCGCGGCGATGGTGATCCGCATGGGCCTGGGGGCACCCGCGCCGCTCCCCGGGGCGCCGAACGCGCTTGGTACGAGACGGAAGTCGAGCGGTCGCCCCGAGCCGATCTGTACGGTGTCGGCGACATGGACGATGCGTTTGGCCAGGTGGTAGACCGCTTGTTCGTAATCCTGCGCGAACAGCGTGAGTTTGATCAGCCCGTAGAGCCCGTCGCTGACGTACCGGTCCCCGAAGTCGCGATGGTTGAACTGCAACCGCTCCGCCGGGCCTGGGAGTTGACTCGGCTGCACCGGAACCCAGAGCGCGGGCACGATCGCCTCGGCGGGCTGGTTCGACCGGGCCCGGTGGTGGATGGCGCGCTGTTCGAAGGCGTACCACTCCTTGCCGCACATCTCGCTGGCGAAATAGCGCGGTGAGAACAGCGGTACGAAGACCCGGCAGTTGGCCAGGACGTTACCCAGCCGCTCGGACCAGCCCTCGCCGGAGCGTATCTCCCGGTCCATGAAACCGGCCGGCGATCCCGCGGGGAGATTGGTCATGGCCATCACATGACCGCAAAGATCTTGGAAAAGCCGTTCGACCCACATGTCTGGGTCCGATCCACCGCCGTACCCCGGTGTATGCGCGTAGCTCAGGAAAAAGTACGGCCGATGGTCCGCTCGCTGTTGCATCATGCGTGCACACGACCCCCGTCCTGTGTGAGCACCCGCATCCCAGGACTGTGGAGAGGGTGCGAGCGAATTCATCATTCCGGAGCGGACTGTGCTCCACCCCCATGGCGTTCGGTCAATCAACGCCGCTTTTCAGTCATGCATACCCAGGATTCATCGAACAGGTTCTTGATCCACGGCATTCATGAGGACGTTCATCCCACTTGTCCCATGTACACCTCTCACCTCGTCGCGCAGGGACCTCAGCAGTCGCATTCCTCCGACGGTCGGCTCGGCGGCCGCGTCCATCATGTCGAGTGCCTCGGACACACCGCCCATGAATCGGGGAACGAGAAAGGAAAGTCCCACACGTTCGTATGTGCCGGCCAGGAGACCGGAAAAGGGGACCTTTGTATTCCGCTCCCAGGGCAGCCGGTACTCCCAGCCCCCGTCCAGCGCGTACAGGTCGGTGACGTCCAGCAGGGCCCGCAGCCTCGTCCGTCGCAGCCCCCGCAGCAGTGCGACGGCGAGATCCTCGCCGTCCTCCGTCATCACGAGCCCGACGGTGCCGTATCCGTGCGGCCTCTTCGCGTTCCGCCCGGGAAGCAGCGGAGTGAGCGTCGTCAGGCTCTCCGCGGCCTCCGCGGCCTGCCGCGGCACGGCCCGCTCCAGCAGCTCCCACGCACTGCCGACGGCCCGCGTCCAGGCCTCCGCGTCCGGTCTGTCCAGACGCGGAGCGGCCGGCGCCTCGAAACAGTCCCGGTAGGGGTCCAGGTCGTCGAGGGCGAACCCCGGCGCACCCCCCGCCACGACGTGCCGCACCGGGAGCCAGTCGGGTCCGTCCGCCCCCCTCGGGACGATCCGCTCACCGCCGCCCTCGCGCCGGACCGAGAACTCCCCCGCGACGGCACGCACCCGGGCCCGGCCGGTCTCGCCGGGTCCGGCGAGACGCAGCTCGCCGATCGTGGGGAGGAAGAGCCTGCCGTCCCGGTAGTCCGCGGGCACCTCCAGGTCGAGCCCGGAGCGCACGGCGGCGGCAGCCACGTACGACGGGAGACGCAAGGCCTGGCCGACCGCCTCGGGCCGCTCCGCGTGCAGCCCTTCCAGGACGTCCAGCAGCCAGGTACGCGTGTACGGGTGCGCCAGGACGTGGTCGAGACCGGCGGCGCCCTCGTCCGAGGACTCCAGCAGGCCCGCGAGCCCCCACGCCTCCTCCCACCGGGCACCGCCGCGCCCGTCCAGGGCGTCGTGGAGGCCGGCCAGGAGCGTGCGGGTCAGGTCGTGCTGTTCGGCGGCCAGTTCACGCCGGTCGGTCAGCGCCGGGGACACGACGGCCGCACGGGTGCGCGCTTCGACACCCCGGACGAGCGCCTCGAGGTCGGCGCAGTAGACGGACGGGTTGTCGAAGTCGCCCGCGGAGCTGTACCGATGGGTGTAGAGCCCTCCTCCGCAGGACCGCACGACGGGGCACCGGCGGCACGTCTCGCTGACCCCGGCCAGGCCGAGCTGCCTGGCCCGGACGCCGGGATGGGCGGCGACGTCGTCGAAGGAGTGGTCGAACACGTCGAATCCGGTGGCGGCCGCACCCTCGTAGGCGCTCTTGAGGGAGTCGACCTGCTCCAGCTGCCCGTCCGTCTCGACGACCACCAGATCCGTGGGGGCGAGTCCGAGGGACTCCGTGAGACTGGGGCCGCCGCTCAGCGTCGAGAGCACCGAGGAGAACAGGCGTACCGGCACGGGACTGCCCTCCTCCTGCCAGCGGTCGAACACCGCGAGCAGCCAGTCCGCGTAGGCCGTGGGCGATCCGTCGGGACGGGGCGGCGGATCGTCCCATGTGGCGTGCGGGAGGAGGAAGTCGATGAGCGGGGGGTCGAGCGCGACGAGGGCGTCCAGCACGGCGTGCGGATCGTTCTCGATGTCGACCGTGCACAGGAGCCCGAGGTCGAGGTGGCGGTAGCGGTCCTCCCGGAGCAGCTCGACCGCCTTGAGCACGAGGGGGTGACTGCTGCGCCCGTCGGCGAAACGCCGGTGCCGGTCGTTGGCCACGCGGTCGCCGTCGAGGGAGATGCCCACCCTGACGCCGAACTCGTCGAAGAGGTCCAGGTACCGGGGGCTGAGCTGAAGGCCGTTGGTGTGGATCCGGAGGTCGAGGTCGGCCACACCGGAGAGCGCGGAGCCGAACTCCTCGCAGACCCGGCGAAGGCGGGCGGGGCCCGCCAGCAGAGGCTCCCCTCCGTGCAGGATCACTGACACGGAGGGCAGTGCGTGTGTCTTTGCGTGCTCAGCCAGGCGCTGGGCAGTCTTGGCGATGACGCGATCAGAAACCGTCTTGGGCCGGGTTCTCCAGCTCTGATCCGCATGTTCATAGACATAGCAATGATCGCAGGCGAGGTCACACCTGCTGTGAACCTTCAGAACGATTTCGCGGAACGGGACCGCGGGGCCAGTCATTCCACCCACTCTAGTCCAGCCCCACCGCGAATACGGCCCCCGGCTGCGGTAGCCGATCGGCCGAATGGGTGGAATATTGAGTTGTTTTACCGCATCGGTGGTCCAGATTCCCCTACAGCGAGGAGTTGAAGGTGGAGATCTCTGTCGGGCGACCGCCCGACGTCGCGAGCACCCGGCCCATCTTCCTGGCTGCTGCACTACTGGATGCTTCGATCTTCGCAAGCGGCACACGACGCTTCGCGACAGCGAAGTCAGGGGTGGATTCGTAGGTCTTCACGGCCGTCCTTGATGGGCTCGTTCCGGACACGGAAACAGCACCGGCACCTGCACCATTGCAGTGTCCGGCGGCACGACTTTACTCTCATGGGCCCGGTGCGCAACTCGGCTCGTACAGCCGTAACCCGAGTGATTTGTACGACTACTCCAAATGGATGGGAACCCATTCAATTCGAGGGCCGGGGCCACCACCACATCGAATACAGGGGTGATCATGACGGCGATTCCAGGGCCACTGCAGAGCATGGTCTTCAGGAGCGCTGATCTGCCCGAACTCTTCCACCACACCGACGCCGTCGCCGTCGCACGCCAGCGCGAGGCGGTCAACACCACCCGGGGTCAGCTGGCCCTGCTCGTCCTCGGCACCCTGCCCGCAGCCCTCCCCTGGCACGCCGAGATCGGCTCGGGCATCCAACTCCTGGATGGTATCGCGGTGTTGGCCTATCTCGGTGTCCTGATCGCGACGTATCTCGCCTCCCGGCGCAAAGCAAAGTCGCACTGGCAACTCAACCGCTCCGCCGCCGAGTTCATCAAGTCCAACTGCTGGCGCTACGCGGTCCACGGCTCCCCCTTCGACTCCTCCGTCCGGCATCCCGAGGCGGTGTTCGCCAGCCGGCTCGAGGAGGGGCTCCAGGAGTTACGGAAGGTCGGGTGGAACGATCCGAGGGAGGAGATGGCCGACTCCGGCGGCGTTCTCATCACGGCGTCCATGAGGGAGTTACGCGAGAAGGCGTTCACCGTACGCAAGGAGACCTACGTCCGGGACCGGCTGATAGAGCAGCGGCGGTGGTACCGCAGGCGCATGCTGGTCTCGCGCCGGGGGGCGCTCGTGTGGTCCAGCACCATCGCGGCGCTGACGCTCCCGGCCCTGGTCCTCGCCGTGCTGCGGACCTTCGGCGGTGCCGGGTCGTTCGCGCTCACGGGGACGTTCTCCGCCGCGGCGGCCGCCTGTCTCGCCTGGAACGAGACGCGCCGTCATCATCCGCTGGTGACCGCGCACTCCCTGGTCGAGGAGGACCTGGAGAACATGCAGGCCGCGATGGAGACCACCCTCACCGAGCGCCAGTGGGCGGCCGCCGTCTTCGAGACCGAACGGATCGTCTCCCCCGAGCACACCGACTGGCTGGTCAGGCACCGGATGTGAGGACGGCCGGCCTCAGCCGCGCTCCACGCCCTCGCGCCAGATGACGGTGACCGGCCGGCCGAGGCTGCGGGCGTACGTCACGATGTCGCCGGTGCCCCCCAGGCCCCGTGCGGGCAGGCCGTCCCAGACCGCGAGCAGACGGTCGCAGTGGTCGGCGATGTAGGCCCCCGCCGCGTAGTAGGCCTCGTCCGTGGAGTGCGGGTAGTCCAGCCGGATCTCGCGGGCCGCTCGCGCCTTGAGGGCCCGGTAGCGCGCGAGGTCCGCCTCGTCGGCGAAGCCGGCCTCGTAGTCCCCGCTGGGGATGACCACGGTCAGCTCGGCGCCGTGCGCCAGGGCCAGGTCCGCGAAGAGCTGGTCGGCCCCGACCGCCAGGCTGGAGAGCGCCTCCAGGGATCCCTCGTGTCCGCACAGTGCCGCCCTCAGCTCCTCCAGCACGTGCGTGTGCACCTCCTGAGGGATGGAGCGGTGACCGGTCACTCCGATGCGTTTCACGGACCTGGAACCCCCTGGTGTCTGCGGGGGTCCCGGAGGGCGTCCCTCCGGACCGGTACAGCGTCCGCCCCCGTGGTACCTCTGCGACCGACCGTACCGACATCCTCTCAAAAGCCGCGGGTCGAACGGGAGCCCCCGCCGTGGATCGGTGGGGGCTCACGGGAGTGCGTCGGTGCCCGGCCGGGTCAGAACACGCTGACGCCGTACGCGTTCAGCGCCTCGGTGACCGGCTGGAAGAAGGTCGTCCCTCCGGAGGTGCAGTTGCCGCTGCCGCCCGAGGTGAGACCGATCGCCCGGGTACCTGAGTAGAGGGGACCGCCCGAGTCGCCGGGTTCGGCGCACACGTTGGTGCGGATCATGCCGTAGACGATGTCGCCGCCGCCGTAGTTGACGGTGGCGTTGAGGCCGGTGACGGTGCCGCTGTGGAGGCCGGTGGTGGAGCCCCGCCGGGTGACGGACATGCCGATGGTGGCGTCGGCGGCGCCGGTGATGTCCTGGCTGCCGACCGTGCCGGGCTTGGCGACGGTGGCGTTGGTGTAGCGGACGATGCCGTAGTCGTCGCCGGGAAAGCTGGATCCGGCGGTGGTGCCGAGGACCGTGGTGTGGGCCGCGTCGGCCCACCAGGTGTCGGCGCCCTCGGTGCAGTGACCGGCCGTCAGGAAGTAGTAGGTGGTGCCGCTGCGGACGTTGAAGCCGAGGGAGCAGCGCCAGCCGGAGGCGTAGACGGGGTCGCCGCCCGAGATCAGTTTGCTGAGGGTTCCGGGGGTACGTTCGATCCGCAGGGCGCCCGCGTCGGCTCCGGCGGCCTTCCTGATCTTCTTGATCTCCGTCTGCGAGACGGTGCTGTCGACGGTGACGAGGAGCCGCCCGGTCGCCGGGTCGGCGTTCCAGGCCGTGCCGGCGACATCGGCTCGGAGCACCGCCGCTCCCGCGGCGGTGAGCTGACTCGTGCTGTAGGTCCCGGACTGGTCGGCGTCGGCCGCGGGGACGGCGAGGGCGGCGACGGCCACGAGGCCTGCGGCGACGGCTGTGATCCGGCCGCGTCTCGTGATGCCGCCGTTGCGGGGGGTGCTGCGCTTGATCCTCACTTCTCGTTCCTCCCGAGGGGAATCGGGGGCCCGCCTGTGGGGTGGCCGGACCCGTGAGGCGCGGTCAGGGGCGCGAGCGCGCTCCGGAGGACATGCAGATTCCGGAGGTGTCGCGCTCCTGACGGGCGCTGATCGGGAGTATCGAGGGGTGCCGATATGCCATGCAAGGGTGTGTTTTCGGCCGTATCGGCACACACCGAGGCCGGCCTCGGCAGCCCTGGGGCTGCCGGGGCCGGTGGGGTCGGCCTTCTCGTCCCGGGTGGGACGGATCAGCCGTCGATGCGGTTCCGCTCCCCCGCGGGCACGGCCAGGGTGAGGGTGTTGCCGGGGGGCGGGAAGGGGCAGATGAAGTGGTCGGCGAAGGCGCACGGCGGCAGCAGCGCGCGGTTGAAGTCGACCCGCACCCGTCCGTCCCCGTCGGGCGCCGGGGGCCGCAGGAAGCGGAAGCGGTAACTGCTCTTCCCGCTGGTGGCGTCGGCGAAGACGGCCCAGAGCGAGCCGTCGGGCTCGACCGCCACCTGAAGGGTGTGCTCGGCGCCGTCCACGGTGAAGGCGATCTCGCCGGACAGTCCCAGCCCCCGCTCGCGCCCGTCGGCGTTCTCGACACGGACGGTCCGGTCGGAGTCGTAGGGGCGGAAGGTCCCGTCCAGCGACCACTTCGGGTCGTACGGGGTGGCGTCGACGGTCCGGAACGCCTGGCGCGTGGGCGACTGCGGGTCGAAGTCCCTTACCGCCCAGAGGCCTTCACGGCTCAGTACGACCAGTCGGCGGTCGCCCTGAGCCACCCTGGACGCGTCGACGGGGCCCCGGTCGGCGCCCAGGCGGACCTCTCCGTCCAGTGGTTCGGCGTCGACGGTCAGCCCGTCCTCGGGCGTGGCGACGAGCACCACCTCGTCCCCGTCCTCCCGCCACAGCCCGGGTACGGCCGGAATTCGCCCCTCCGGATGGTCCGCGAGCCAGTGGGTGCCGGTGAGGGAGAGCGGGCCGTGCGGCGCGGCCACGGCGACGATCCGTCCCTCGTGCCAGCGCTGCCAGTCGTGGAACTCCTCGCTGTCCTGCTGTGCGTCCGTGCTCATGCGGTCAACCTTTCCATACCGGCTCGGTCAGTCCGAGGTGCGACCTCAGCGTGGAGCCGGCGTATTCCGAGCGGAATGATCCGCGTTCCTGGAGGAGCGGAACGACCAGGTCGACGAAGTCGTCGAGTCCGCCCGGGGTGAGATGCGGTACGAGGATGAAGCCGTCGGCCGCGTCGTCGGCGACGAACTTCTCCAGTTCCGCGGCAACCGTCTCCGGGGAGCCGATGAAGGACTGCCGCGCCGTCGACTCGATGACGGTCTGGCGGATGGACAGCCCCTTGGCCTCGGAGAGTTCCCGCCACCTCGCCGCCACGGCCAGCGGGTCCGCGACCCGGACCCTGCCCTGGACCAGGCTCGATCCGGGGTCGGGGTCGACCGACGGGAGCGGTCCGTCGGGGTCGTAGGAGGAGAGGTCGCGTCCCCAGACCTGTTCGAGGGCGAGGATCGCGTTCTGCGGGGAGACCTGCTGCCGGCGGATCGCGGCGGCGTTGCGCTGTGCCTCCTCGTCGGTCCCGCCCAGGACGACGGTGACCCCGGGCATGATCTTCAGGTCCGCCGGCTGCCTGCCGTACGTCGCGAGGCGCGCCTTGACGTCGGCGTAGAAGGCCCGGCCCGCCTCCAGGGTGCCGTGCCGGGTGAAGACGACGTCGGCGGTGGAGGCCGCGAACTCGCGGCCCTCGTCGGAGTCCCCCGCCTGGATGACGACGGGGTGGCCCTGGGGCGGGCGGGGGACGGTGAACTCCCCTGAGATCTCGAAGTGCTGTCCGGAGTGCGCGAAGGGACGGGAGGTGCCGTCGGGCGTCCAGGAGTCCCACAGCTCACGTGCGGTGGAGACGAACTCGGCCGCGCGGGTGTACCGGTCGGCACGGTCGAGGTAGCCGCCGCGGCGGAAGTTCTCGCCGGTGAAGGCGTCCGACGAGGTCACCACGTTCCACGCGGCGCGGCCCTCGCTGAGATGGTCGAGCGTGGCGAGACGGCGGGCGAGTTCGTACGGCTCGTTGAAGGTCGCGTTGACCGTGGCGGCAAGCCCGAGACGTTCGGTGACGGCCGCCAGGGCGTTGAGGACGGTGAGGGATTCGGGTCGGCCGACCACGTCGAGGTCGTGGATGCGGCCGTTGTGCTCGCGCAGCCGCAGCCCTTCCGCGAGGAAGAAGAAGTCGAACTTCCCCCGCTCGGCGGTCCTGGCCAGGTGTTCGAAGGAGGTGAAGTCGATCTGGCTCCGCGAGCGGGGATCGGCCCACACGGTGGTGCTGTTGACGCCCGGGAAGTGGGCGGCGAGGTGCATCTGCTTCATGAGGTCGCCCCTGAGGTGCTCGCGCGCGTGTAGCGGTTGGCGGGGCGGCCGAGGCCGAGGTGCTCGCGGAGCGTGCCGCCCGGGTAGAAGGTGCGGAACAGACTGCGGTGCTGCAACAGGGCCACGGTCCCGTTGACGATCCTCTCCAGGTCACGCTCCGGTGTGATGGGGATGAGGTGGAAGCCGTCCACCGCCCCGCCCCGGTGCCAGCGGGCGATGAGCTCGGCGAGGTCCACCGGGCCGCCCCGGAAGTAGGTCCCCCGCCCGGCGTGCTGCGGGCCGGTCCCGAGTCCGGGCTCGGGGGTGGTCTCGGCGTCCCCGAGGTCGACGGTGAGTGCGGCCAGCACCCTGAGGCTGTCCGGGGCGCGGCCGTGGGCCGCGGCGGCGCGGCGCAGCTCGTCGCGGAGCGCGGCGGCCTGTTCGGGGGAGGCGGCGCGTACGTAGGCGACGTCGGCGTACCGTGCGGCGGGCTCGCGGGCCGGGCCGCTCGTGGCGTCGATGACGGTGACGGGCCGGCCCTGCGGCGGGCGCGGCACGATGGCCGGGCCCCGGACGGAGAAGGTGCTGCCCTCGAAGTCGACGTAGTGCAGTTTGTCGCGGTCGATGAAGCGGCCGGTGGCCACGTCCCGGATCTCCGCGCCGTCCTCCCAGCTGTCCCACAGCCGTGCTCCGGCGTCGGCTGCCTCCCCCGCCTCCTGCCACAGCGCGGAGGCGGGAGCGGCGGGGCGCCGGCCGAACAGCCGGGCCTCGGCCTCGGTCGTCGACACGTCGGCGTGCCAGCCGGCCCGGCCCTTGCTGACCCAGTCGAGGGTGGCGACGGCGGAGGAGACGTGGAAGGGCTCGGTGTGGGTGGTGGTGACGGTCGGCACGAGGCCGATCCGGGTGGTGGCGGGGGCGACGCGGGCGAGCACGGCGAGCGCGTCGGGGCCGGGGCGTGCGAAGGAGTCGTTCAGGGTGACGAAGTCGAGCGCCCCTCCTTCGGCGAGCCGGGCCAGCGCGACGTGGGAGCCGGCGTCGTAGCGTGGCGGGCCGCCGATCTCGGCGGCGAGGTGAAGTGGCCTGGTGGCGGACATGCGGGACCTCTCGGGGTCAGTTCTCGGTCTTGGGGAGGCCGGGCGGGTTGATCTCCGACTTCTCGACGGCCTCGTTGGACAGGCCCCAGCGCTCGAGCACCTCGGCGTACGAGCCGTCCTGGATGATGTGGTCGATCGCGGCGCCGTACGCCTTCACCAGGCCGCTGTCCTTCTTCGTGGTGGCGGCGATCTTTCCCTGGACGCCGTCACCGGCGCCGGAGAGCGTGCCGATGATCTCGGACTGTCCGGCGGAGGCCACGTGGTAGTTGGCCGAGGGGCTCGGGCCCAGATAGGCGTCGATGCGGCCCGACTGGAGGGCGAGGTAGTAGTCGGTGTCCTTCTGGAAGTACTTGATGTCCACCGGCTCACGCCCGGCCTCGACGTTCTCCTCGCTCCAGTCGACGAGGATCTTCTCCTGGTTGGTGCCGGAGGCGACCGAGATCGTCTTGCCCGCCACGTCGGCGGGTCCCTCGACCTTCCAGCCGGATCCCTTCCTGGCCTCGAAGGCGATGTTGTCGAGCCGGTACGTCGCGAAGTCGTACTTCTCCTTGCGCTCCTCGGTGACGGTGACGTTGGAGAGGACCCCGTCGAACTTGGAGCTGTCGAGGCCGACGAAGAGGTTCTCCCAGGAGACCTGCTCGAACCGCGGCTTCAGTCCCAGGGTGTCGGCGATCAGGGTGGCGAGGTCGATCTCGCTCCCGATCCGGGTCCGGTCGTCGGTCGCGTAGAAGCCGAGGGGTGGCGAGGCGTCGGCGCTCGCTCCCAGCCGGAGCGTGCCTCGTTCGCGTACGGCGGCGGGGACCTGGGCGGCGATGGCGTCCACCTTCTTGCCTCTGATCCGGTTCTGGTCGGGGCCGATGTTGATGCCCGTGTCCTTCCGGCCCTCGGGACGGATCACGTCCTCGGTGCCGTCGGCGGTGCCGCACGCCGTGAGCAGCCCCGCGGCGGTGAGGGTGGCGAGGACTGCGGTGAGGGTGCGTCGGCCGGACATGTGGCTGCTCCTTGGCTGCGGGGACATGGTTCAGAGGACCTTGGAGAGGAAGGCGCGGGTGCGCTCCTGGACCGGGCGGTCGAGTACGTCGGCGGGCGGCCCCTGTTCGACGATCCGTCCCTCGTCCATGAAGACGACGGTGTCGGCGACCTCGCGGGCGAAGCCGATCTCGTGCGTGACGACGATCATCGTGGTGCCGGCGTGGGCCAGGTCCTTGATGACGTCGAGGACCTCGCCGACGAGCTCGGGGTCGAGCGCCGACGTCGGCTCGTCGAAGAGCAGCAGCTTCGGTTCCAGGGCGAGGGCGCGGGCGATCGCGACGCGCTGCTGCTGGCCTCCGGAGAGCTGCTTGGGGTAGGACCCCGCCTTGTCCGCGAGCCCGACGCGGGCCAGGAGTCTCTCCGCCGAGGCGACGGCGTCCTTGCGGGGACGGCCGAGGGCGGCGACCGGGGCCTCGATGATGTTCTCCAGCACGGTGAGGTGCGGGAAGAGGTTGAAGTTCTGGAAGACGAACCCGATCCGGGTGCGCTGGCGCAGGACCTCGCGTTCGCGCAGTTCGTACAGCTTGTTGCCGGACCTCCGGTAGCCCACCAGGGTGCCGTCGACGCTGATCCAGCCCTGGTCGACCTTCTCCAGGTGGTTGATGGTGCGCAGCAGCGTGGACTTCCCCGATCCCGACGGGCCGAGGACGACGGTCACCTCCCCGGCGCGTACGGACAGGTCGATGCCGCGGAGCACCTCGACGGAACCGAAGCTCTTGTGCACGGAGCGGATCTCGACCATGGCCGGGGCCCCGGTCGCTTCTTCGGTGGGTGCGCTCATCGCACGGCCCCCTTGGCGTAGTGACGTTCGACGTAGTGCTGGAGGACGGAGAGCACGGTGGTGAGGAGGATGTACCAGGCGGTGGCCACCATGAGCAGGGGCACCACCCGGCCGTTGCGTCCGTAGACGACCTGGACCTGGTAGAAGAGTTCGCCGATCGCCATCACGGAGACGATCGAGGTGCCCTTGAAGAGGGAGATGATCTCGTTGGCGGCGTTCGGCAGGATGGAGCGCATGGCCTGCGGGAGCACGATGCGCCGCAGCTGCCTCAGCCGTGGGATGCCGAGCGCGGCGGCCGCTTCCAGCTGGCCGCCGTCCACGGCCAGGACGCCGCCCCGCACGATCTCGGCCGCGTACGCCGCCTGGTGCAGGGCGAGTCCGAGGACGGCGGCGCTCATCGCGCCGACGAGGTTCATCGTGTCGAAGGAGACGAATCCGGGCCCGAACGGGATGCCGAACTGGAGCTCCTTGTAGAGGTAGGCGAGGTTGAACCAGAACAGCAGCTGGACGATGAGCGGGATCGAGCGGAACGCCCAGATGTAGGCGTACGAGACCGCCCTGAGGAACGGGCTGTCGGACAGCCGCATGAACGCCAGGACGATGCCGAGCGCGAAGCCGGTGACCGTGCCGTAGAACGTCAGCTGCAGGGTGACCCAGACGGCGTGGAGGATGGTCTCGGTGGTGACGAAGCGGGCGAAGACGTCCCATTCCCAGCCCGGGTTGGTGATCAGGCCGTTCAGGAACTGGGCGAGCAGCACGGCGGTGGCCGCGACGGCCACCCAGCGCCAGGGGTGGCGTACAGGGACGACTTCCAGGGCCGCGTGGTCGTCGGCGGCATGTCTCCCGGCGATGTCGGGCACGGCGGGCGGACGGACGGGTGGATCGCTGGTCAGCGACATGGGGTGGTTCCTTCTGCGGCAGGGGAAGGGAGGGGCCGCGCTCACGCGGTGAGGTGGTCCCGACAGGAGTGGTCGCGCAGGAAGGCGAGCGCCGTCCGGGCGGTGGCGTCGTTCTGCCGGAACGCCGGGCCGCCGGTGCGCGGCCGGGTGAAGGCCCCGCCGGACCGCGCGGTGGTGTACGGGCCGAGGGCGAAGCGTCGCGGGTGGGGGCGGCCCTCGCGGTCCAGGATCCGGCCGTCGGCGGGGTCGACCGAGAGCAGCCCCGTGCCCGTGACGGCCGCGCCCTCCTCGTGGAGGGCGCTCAGCAGCGCGCTGCGGGTCGTGCGCAGCGAGGGGTCGGGCAGCCGGGCCTCGACCAGGGCACGGGCCTCGGTGTACGCACCGGGCACGGTGGTGCCGCGGGCGCGGAAGACGCCCTGTTCCTCGTCGGTCTCCACGGTCATGTCCGCGCCCAGGAAGCGGACGACGCCGGCCTCGGAGAGGGCGAGGAGCTGGCGCAGCCTGGGGCCGGGAGGCCCGGAGGCGAGGTAGCTGAAGAAGCCGTGCCAGTGCTCGCCGGTGTCGCCGAGGCCGGTCAACTGCGCGTAGACGGAGAGGAGTCCGAGGAACACGGCCAGGTCGGGACTGTGCCCGGGGTCGTGCCTGCGCTCCAGGTCGGCGGTGACATGGGCGCGCAGTGCGTCCTGCAGCGCGTCGAACGAGTCGTGGCGTACCCCGTCGAGGGGGTGGTCGAGGGCGGCGAGGTCGAGCCGGTCGGCGGGGTCGGGGACGGCCGAGGCGACGAGGGCGGCGAGTTCGGCGCTGCCGGGCTCCGCGACGGCGTACTTCTCCTCGAAGTCCCCCCGGTCCATGGCGGTGCGCTCGGGGTGCGCGGTGAACAGCCGGTGGTAGTGGGCGTGGCCCAGCTCCTTGGCGACCAGCGGCCACACGTCGCGGCGGAAGTCGACGGGACCGGGGCGGCCGGCGAGCTCCGCCACCTGGTCGGCGCCGAAGTGGTGCGGCAGCGGTGGGCGTTCGCCCCGCAGGGTGTAGCCGATCTTGGACCGGTACGGGACGCCCCGTCTGGAGCCGACGTACAGGACGGGCTCCCGGCCGGAGGGGACGTAGGCCCCGTTCTCGTACCGTCCGCCGCGTCCCTCGGTGAGCAGCACCATCAGGTCGACGAAGGCGAGGCCGAAGCCCCGCACGAGGACTGGCTCCCCCGCGGGGAGGGCGGAGAGGTCGGTGTCGGCGGTGAAGTCGGGAGGGAGGTGGACGAGTCCGTGGCGGTCGGCGAAGGCGGACAGCTCCCGCTGTCCGGCGTCCGGTTCGGCGTCGAGGTGCCCGACGGTGAGGACGACGAGGTCGGCGTTGAGCGGCTCGGCGCGTCCCTCGATCCGGACCTGCTGCGGGCCGCCGCGGGGTCCGGACACCCGCAGCGCGCGGCCGGTGTGCGCGTGGACGGTGATGCCGGGCGGGAGCGCGGCGACCGCCCGCTCGTAGACCCACCGCAGGTAGACGCTCTGCAGTCGTCGGCTGGGGAAGTCCTGGGCGCCGAGGGCGTGTATCTCCCGCAGGACCGCGGGGCCGGCGTCGACGGCGGTCCGCCCCTCGCGCACGTCGTCGGCCCAGGTGTGCAGGGCGGGGCCCGGGCGGACGGGGCCGTCCATCAGGACGGAGTCGTCGGTGAACATGGTGACGTCCTCGGCCATGGAGTTCATCCACAGCAGCGGGGACTGGTCCTGCCGCCAGATCCGGCCGCCGCCGGGCGGGTACG
>Ga0164308_10000281_pt1 | contig 27193 bp, 21 predicted proteins | sample Whisoiple_246_MG_FD_109983 | JGI IMG/M metagenome (GOLD analysis project Ga0164308, IMG submission 109983) | Soil microbial communities amended with fresh organic matter from upstate New York, USA - Whitman soil sample_246_MG | ecosystem: Environmental > Terrestrial > Soil > Unclassified >... | reverse complement strand
GGCGAGCTTGGCGTGATCGGTCTGCCGTTGGTGGAAGCGTATTCGCCGCTCTGGGCACTCGTGCTGCCGAGCTGCGCAGCCGTTGCGCGCTTGGACGCGGCCGTCCCAGACGTGCTGGAGTCGGCGTGCAGCAACGCGGGCGTCACGGTCCTCGATGCCTCGACACTGTTGGCCGAAGGGCAAGAGGGAGACCCGGAACAGGTCGCCTCGCTGCTCAGAATGTTGCTAGAACGCGCAGCCGGTGGCTGAATCGTTGAAAAGGTTGGCGGTCATCCCCGGCGACGGCATCGGTCCTGAAGTGATCGCCGAGGGCCTGCGCGTGCTGGCTTGGTTCCAGCGCGAGCGCGGCGTGGAGTTGGATATTTGGCAGCTCGACCTGGGTGCCGAGCGCTACCTGCGCGACGGGACGACCTTTCCGAACGAGGTGCGGGATGAGATTTCGTCGAGCTGCGCCGCGGTGCTGCTCGGCGCACTGGGCGATGCGCGCGTCCCCGGCTTCGAACATGCGCGTGACATCCTGTTCGGCATGCGCATGGGCTTCGATTTGTACGCCAACGTCCGGCCCGTGCGGGCGCTGGCGGACGCTTTGGTGCCGCTTCGCGGGCGCACCGCGCGGGACGTCAATTTCGTGGTCTTTCGTGAGAATACAGAGGGTATCTACGCGGGCGTTGGCGGCCAACTGCGCCGCGGTAGCCCGGACGAAATCGCGATCAACGAGGACATCAACACGCGCAAGGGCGTGGAGCGCATCATCCGCGCGGCGTTCCAATACGCACGCCGCAGTGGTGCGAAGCGCGTATTGATGTCGGACAAATCGAACGCGATGCGCCATGCCCACGAGCTGTGGCAACGAGTGTTTCATGAGCTGCGCCTGGACTATCCCGAGATCGAGGCGAGCCATTTGTACATCGATGCTTTGTGCATGGAGCTCGTGCGGGATCCCGGCCAGTTTCAAGTGATCGTGACCAACAACCTGTTCGGCGACATCGTGACCGACCTGGGAGCGGCACTACAGGGCGGGATGGGCGTGGCAGCCAGTGTCAGCTCGAACCCGGACTATCCCGAGCGGGTGAAGCTGTTCGAGCCCGTGCACGGGTCGGCTCCAAAACTTGCGGGTCTAGGCGTAGCCAATCCAGTGGCGACGCTGCTGTGCGTTGCCATGCTGTTGCAGGAGCTGGGCTTCGCTGCCGCCGCGCAGGACCTCGAGAGTGCGATTGCTTGCACCATCGAAGCCGGAGAAACCACCGCTGATTTGGGCGGGGCGCTGCGCACCAGTGCGGTCACGGACGCGGTGCTAGCTCGACTCGCGCAGGCCTGAGGCGGCCGAAGGGCCGGCGGGTTGCAAAAACTCGGCTCGCGCTGGCGAGTGTGGTACGGCCGAGGGATGGTCGGGCCAGTCCCTGCCCGCGAGGATGAGGCCGCTCGTCTGACGGGCGCGCGCGGCGATTTCGTAGCCAATCTGGGCAGGCGTCTCGAGGCGCTGCGCGTCTCGCTGCGCGCGGTGGAGCAGGCCCCCAGCGATGGCGCATTGCGCAACGGCCTGCTTCGGCGCGTGCATGCCCTCGCCTCTGCGGCGCGTGTGCTCGGCTTCGCGAGCGTCGCGGAGGCCCTGAGCGAGGCGGAGAAGCGGCTACGTCGCAGCGAGTTCAGCGACGTGGCGCGCGCCCTCGACCTGCTCCCCTCCTTGCTCCTGGGCATGCCAGTGTCCTTGCGCCCGGCCCCCCTAGTCACGGCCGATCGGGCCGCGACGACCTGGCCGCTCAGCGTGCTGATCTTCGGATCGCACGCATTGATGGAAGCAATCCAGTCCATCCCGGGCACGCACGTGGAGTGCGAACGCAGCGAGGATGTGGCGCGTGCCCACGAGCAGGCGCGGATCTTCGGGCCGGACCTGGCGATCATCGACGCGGATTGCGCCGGCGCTCGCGAACTGGTGGAGGCGCTGGCCAAAGACTTGCGCATCGCGCCCGTGCCCTTGCTGGTGGTGGGCGAGTTTACGAATTCGGAGGCTCCTGCCGCATATTTGGCGATGGGCGCAGCCCGTGTTCTCGCCAAGCCGCTGAACGCAGAGACCCTGCAGCGCACCGTGGTCGAGCTGCGGGCGCTGACCGCCGAGCCACGAACCGGTCGCGATCCGCTCGGCGAACTATCGGTCGCCGCGCTGGCTGACCGCATCGCCCTCGAAGTTCGCCGTGGCCTGCTCGAAGCGGTGGCACCGAGCGCCCGCGGCACCAGCGTCGCCTTCGGAGACGGCGCGGACGTGATGGCGGCCGTTTGGGGCGCCGTCGCCCGGGTGCGCGAACTGGTGACTTTGCGCTCGAGCGGCGCAGTCCGCTTCGATCCCAGCGGGCCCGAAGGCGCGCTGCCGATGGCTACTTGGGGCGACGAGGAGCGCCGTGCAGGCGAGCGCAGCGCGACCGCCGGCGAGGCTCGCACCGGTGACGACGTGTCACTGCAGGGCCGCCGCATCGTGATTGCCGATGACGACCCCGCGGTGGTCTGGTTCATGAGCGGTCTGCTCAAGGCGCTCGGCGTGGAGGTGCTGGAGGCCCACGACGGCGCTCGCGCGCTCTCGCTCACCTACGAGGTTTGGCCCGACTTGGTGGTGAGTGACGTGCTCATGCCCAAGCTGGACGGCTTTTCACTGTGCCACGAGATCAAGCGGGACGTGGCGGTGCGGGATGTGCCGGTCATTCTCCTTTCGTGGAAGGAGGATTTGCTGCAGCGGGTGCGGGAACTCGGCGCCAGCGCAGACGGCTATTTGCGCAAAGAAACTGCCGCCGCGACGGTTGCCGAACGGCTGCGCGAGGTGCTTCGACCGCGTGCGCGGGTCGAGCAGCGGATTGCCGCCGGGGGAGACGCGCGCGGTCGGCTCGACGGGCTGACCCCGCGCTTGATTTTGGAACTGGCCAGCGCGGGCGAACGCGACGTGCGCGTGGGCTTTCGCGACGCGGTCTACCTGTATGAAGTCCAGGTGCGCCGCGGCCAGCTGTGCTCGGCGACGCGCAGCTCCGTCGATGGCAGCTTCGAGCGGGGCGAATTCGTGCTGGCCGCGCTGCTAGGGGTGAGCGCGGGGCGCTTCACGGTGGAGCCGGACTCCACACCCTGCCGCGTCGATTTCGAGGGCAGCGCCGCTCAGGTCTTGAAAGCTCCGATCGAGCGCGCCCGCGCCGCTTTGAGCTGGATTTCCGCGGGCTCCCTGATCGGGGTGACACGAGTCCGGGTGGCGACGGAGACGATCCAGGGCTACCTCGGCTGTACTCCCGAGCCCGCACGCGGCTTGCTCGACAAGCTCATTGCCGGCGCCTCGCCGCGCGAGCTCATCGCCAACGGCGCGGTGGCGCCACGCCTGCTCGAGGCGGTGCTGTCCGACCTCGCCCGCCGCGGCGCCCTGCTCGAGGTCGACCGCATCGACCAACCGGCGGCGCTACCGCCGCCGGAGGAGCCAGCGCGGGAGACGGCAGTGTTCGTTTCGCTTCCGCCCCCGCCGTCGCTTCCGATGCCTCCTTTGGTGGTGGCTTCGCTTCAGGGCGCGAGGACCTCGCTCACGCCGTCGTTGGCTCCCAAGGTCGACGACGTGACGGCGGAAGACGCGGGCTGGTTCTCCCTGCAGCTCGAATCGTCGCGCCCTCCTCCACCCGCCTTGTCTGAACCGCCCGCGCCTGCGGCCTTCGTAAAAAGCGCGCCTGAGCCGGAGCCTGCCGCCACGGCTCGGGCCGAGCTCGTGCGCGAAGTGCCGGCGCCACCGCCCGCTTCGGCCCCTCCGGTGGAGCAAAAGCCCCAGGGGCTTCCCTTCAGCACTGAGGTTACGCCGGCCGTCGATCGCCGCTGGGAGAAGATCACTGAGGGCGTCTTCAGCGATTCCGGGACGATGCGAGGCGTCGGGATGCCCGAAGTGGCCCGCTCGCCATCGCTCCTGCCAGCGCCGACGGGAGCCGAACCAGCCAGCCCGCTGCCGCCCCCGATCGCACCACCGCGCCCGAAACTGCCGAGCGTCGAGGAGCTGGACGCTCTCGCCAGCGCGCTGACCGAAGCCTCGCCAAGCCCAGAACCCGTTGCACAGATCGCGCCCGTAGAAATGCCGGCAACGCCCGAAGAAGCGGCGGCGCCGAAGGAGCCAGCAGAGCCCGCACCCGCGGTGGAGCTGCCCGCGGCCATGAACTCCACGCTGGTCTCGCGAGTCGACTCGCGTCCACCGCATGCGAGCTCCTCGCGCATCAGTCCGCTGAAGACTCCCACGCCGTCGGCGCGCGTTCCCGCCCCGCCGAACCCCAACGCGGGTTCGTTCATTTGGCTCGTGTTCGTTGCCGCTGCAGCGTTTGCGGTCGCGTACTTCGTGATCACTTACTACCGCATGCAGAACGCTGCCGAGGTTGGTGCGCCGTCGAGCGTCCAAACGCCGCAACCTGCAAGCTCGTGATGGCTCGTCGAGGTGGTGCGCGGCCCAGACAAGCACGCCGGCTGTCTGGGATTCTGTTGGCCGGACCGGCACTGGCCCTGATTTCCTGCTCGAATCAGCGCTCCAAGGCGACGCCCGCGCCCTCGGCCGTGCCGCGTCCTGCGGTTCAGCCTACCGCGGCCGGTGAGGCGCCCGCAGTTGCTCTCGACGCTCGCGATCGCTTCGAGATCATCCCGAACTTATCGTGGTGCGAAGTAGAACACCAAGGCCTGCTGATCGATCTCGGTAGCCCTGCGGCCGCGGCATACAGCGGGTTCGGCGCCGAGCGCTCGGAGGACTACCAAGACATCGAGCGTGATGGGCAATCGTTCGTCCGCGCCTTCGGCCGAACTTTGAAATACGACTTTTGGCTGGACGAGCCGCGCGCAGGCACGAGCATCAGCGTACGCGTTCGCGGTGGTAGCGCGAAATGGCTCGGCCTCACGATCGACGACAAGCGCGTGGGCGCGATACGCCCGAGCGCCGACGAGACCAAGGTGTATTCCTTCCCGGCGCTCGGGGCGGAACTCGGACGCGGCCACCACCTCCTGAAAATGAGCTTTTCCGGCGCCCCGCGCGGCTCGCGAGCGATGCAGGGTGAAATCGACTGGGTGCGCATCGGTGAGCGTGGTGACGATACGGCGGGGTACACGGCGCCTACGCTGAGCAACATCGTCGGCGACGTGGTGCTCAACGGCGCTCCGAAGCGCGCCTTGGTGTTGAATCCGCCGAGCACACTGCGCTGTTGGATGCGCCCCGCCGTCGACGCGCGCCTGAAGGTGGCGCTCGGGTTCTGGGGAACCGGCAAAGGCACCGCCGAAGTCCGGGTCGTCGCCGACGGAGAGGAGCCCGTAGTCCTGCAGACGCGTCGCGTGGCAGGTGGTGATAGCGCCTCCTGGACCCCTCTGGCCGTGGATTTGGCGCCTTTTGCTGGAAAAGTGGTGGGCATCGAATTTCGTGCGCTCGATGGCTCGCGCGGTGGGCGCGTCGTGTTCGGCGATCCGAGCGTGGCCCGGAGAACCAGTGCGCCGATCGCCGTTCCCAAGGCGAAGGTCGCAATCGTGTTGTTGGAGGCCGGCATCGACCGCCGCCGCGTTCCGCCTTTCGGTCCGACGGGCAAGCTGCCTTCATTGGGCGAGCTCGGCCGCGCAGCAACGGCGTTCAGTGGCTATCGCGCACCGAGTGTGGTGGTGCCATCGGCGGTGGCGTCGTTGCTGACCGGACTTTCGCCCCGCACGCACCGCCTCGAGGATGGCAACTCGCGCTTGGCGGGCTCGGTCCGCTTGCTCAGCGAGATGGTCAAGGAAGCCAGCGGGCGCACCGCGTTCTTTACGGGAGTTCCGAGCACCTTCGCTGCGTTCGGTTTCAACTCTGGTTGGGACACATTCGACGCGCTGTCCCCGGTGCTCGATGTGCCGGCGACCGAACCCATGTCACGTGCCCTAAAATGGCTTGAAACCGAGCTCGACGATGGCCACCCGGGCCCACGCTTGCTAGTCATTCACGCTCGCGGCTCGCATCCCCCTTGGGATCTCACGCGCGAAGAGACGCAATCGCTGAAGCCCGACGAGTACGCTGGGATCCTCGATCCGCGCCGAGGTGCAATCATGCTCGCCGCGTTGCGCGCTCGCCGAACGCGAGTGGTCCACCATCTCCAAGAGGAGGATTGGGTGCGCCTACACGCTCTGCAAGACGCGGCACTCGCGAAGCAAGACTTGCTGGTCGGTCAACTGGTGTCCTTGCTCAAGAAAAAAGGCGCCTGGGAGCAGACGCTGATCGTGTTTGCCGGCGACGTTTCCGCCGGTGAACCCCCAGATTCGCCCTATGATCCGCTCGGATCGCTCAGCGAAGCACGGCTCGGTGTACCCCTGGTCATCAAGTTTCCCGGCGGCGACCTGGACGGTCGCGACGAACGGCTGCCTGCTAGCGCGGCGGACGTCAGCGCCACCGTGTTGACCGCGCTCGGCATTCCGGTCCCAGAATCGGTGGACGGCGGTGACTTGTATGCGGCAGCGCACGGGATGGTGCCGGTGGTCGCGAGCGCTCTGGTAGCGAGCGCCCCGGGGCGCTACTCGACGCGCCTCGGCTCTTGGCTCTTGCGCGGCGAACTGGGCAAGCGCCCGACGCTGTGCGCGGTCGATCTCGACCCCGCCTGCGTCAACGACGTGTTCGACGAAAAGCCGTACGCGGCGCGCGCCTTGTGGCTTTCGACCTTTCGCGCGGAAAGCGCGGCCGTGCACGCCAATGGACGGCCAAAAGACAAGCAATCCGCGACCCTCGATCCCGATACCGTCGCGGCCCTGACCGTTTGGGGTGACTTGCGTTAGCGGCTGATCAGGTTCCGCGTCGGCCGCCCCAGAGCTCCAAGTGCAGGCGAGACGAGAAGCGATAGCAACGCGCGCGCGCCGCTTCGGCCACGGCAAAAGAACGGCTTCGCAGTTGCTCGCGATCGCTCGCCTCGGGCATGAAGCTCACGCGCGCACCCGGCCAGCCTAGACGCGCCAGCAAAGCGTCTGCTTCCGCGAAATCCTGGTCGCCGTTGACCACTAGCTTCAGATAGGCACGACCGGAGTCGCGGAACGCGGCGAGCACCTCGGGCCGGATGCGAAACGCTTCGGGATCGCCCGCATTGGCCAATTTGGGCGACACGTTCCACTGATTCACGCGCGAAAGCGCCTCTGGCTCGGGCATGATTGTGCCGTTGGTCTCGACTTCGACCGAAATGTCCGGCGCGAGCCGAGCGAAGAGCTCTTTCAGTGCTCGCTGTTGCAGCAATGGCTCGCCACCGGTCAGCACCAGGCGACGACTCGGCGCCGAATTCACGGTTTGCGAAACTTCGGCCACGGACTGCTCGCGTACTTCGTCTTCGTAGCGGTAGCGCTCGAAGTCCCACGTGTACTTGGTGTCGCACCAAGTGCAGTGCAGGTTGCACTGGGCGAGGCGCACGAAGATACAAGGCGCCCCGCTACTGACACCCTCGCCCTGCAGGCTCTCGAAGATCTCCGAAACCTTCAGCGTCAGACTCGTGGACGGCATCGCGGCGGGGTTTAGCTCACAATCGAGCACGGATCTCGAGCCAGTGTCGCCCGGGGCAGATCCAGTGCTAAAGGGGCCGTGATGAGCCCTTCGCCCCAAGCCACCCGTGCCTCGATGCTCGCCGCCCGCGGCGGCCGGGATTTACGAACGATTCGACCCGTTGAGGTCACGCCGGGCTTTCAGCGACTCGCGGAAGGGTCGCTTCTTTACCGTGCTGGCGGAACTGTGGTGCTCGCGACGGCGTCGATAGACGAGTCGGTTCCGGACTTTCTAACGGGCAAGGGCAAGGGTTGGATCACCGCTGATTATCAGATGCATCCGCGGGCCAACCCGAAAAGGCGCGAGAACCGCGATGGCCGTGACCGCCCGCTCGGCGGCCGGGCCCGCGAGATCCAACGCTTGATCGGGCGCTCCCTGCGCGCCGCCGTGGACCTGGATCGGCTGGGCGAAAAGAGCATTCATATCGATTGCGACATCCTGGAGGCAGACGGCGGCACGCGTACCGCTTCGGTGACTAGCGGCTTCATTGCCTTGGCCTTGGCGTGCGACAAGCTGACCAAGAGCGGCAAGCTCAGCAAGCCCGTGCTCCGCGATCAGGTTGCTGCGGTCAGTGCCGGGCACGTTGCGGGCGAGTACGCGCTCGACCTGTGCTACCTCGAAGATAGCTCGGCGCGCGTCGACCTCAACGTGGTGGCCACCGCCACGGGCGCGATCGTCGAAGTGCAGGGCACGGCAGAAGGCGAAGCGGTCCCGCGCAGCGATGTCGATGCAATGATCGATCTCGCGCTGGAAGGGATCCGCGAGCTCTGCTTGGTGCAACGCCGTACTTTGGATGGCGTCGGTGTCAATCTCGACACGCTGCTCGTTCCGCGTCAGGCCTGAGCGTTCAGCGCGCCTTGAGCAAGCGTTCGACGCGCTCCATGGCGCCGCGCACGCCGTACAGGGTCGAACCATCGTCGGGCAAAACCGGGCCGAGCGCCACCGCAGCCAAAATTCCGCACAGATTGAGGCGAGCGAGTTCCGAATCTTCACCGACCGGTTCGACGTCCCAGATCGTGGGGCAGCGCTCGGCCAAGCTGGCCATGCCCGCTGCCCGACCGCGTAGCTCGGCATCGCGCGCGTCGGCGCGATCGTGCTCGCTCGCCCAGCGCGTGTGGATCGAAAGCAGTCCTTCGTAGCCGTGCTCGTCGCTGCGCAGCAAGACTTGCACGAGGTCGCGCCCGTCGGGCGAGACCTCGCTTCGCGCCTGAACTTCCAGCGTTGCGTCGAAATAGCTTCGAGCGGTTCGCAGCAGTTCGGGCAGATCGAGGGTCAGCTGCGTCCGCTGAGCAAAGATTCGCACGCCGACTAGGCGACCACGGCGCGCCGAGTCATTCAATCGGCCGCTGGCTAGGGCTTGATTTCGGCCGAAAATGCGACCAAGTTCCGGGGCGTGCGACCGGATCATGGGGGCCGACTCCAGCTCAAGCTCAGCCAAGCGAGTGGGACGCGAGCAGAATACGTGCTCACCCTGCTCACTCCGGAAGCTGAGCTCAGCGCGCGAGTGTCGATCGACGCATCGTCCGAAAGCCTCGAGTTCGGTCCATTTCAAGGCGGCTCACCGCCCACGTGGCTCGAAGGTTACGCGCACGCGTTGCTCCGAAGCGCACTGCGCACGAAGAACAGCGAGGGCGACTGGCCGCGGCGACTGACGCGCTGGCGCCCGACGCCAAAGGCCTGAGCCTTGCCCTGGTCAGGCTAGCTCGTCTCGGCCATGATGATGGTCGATGCGAGCTCACGCTTGTTACTCGATCGCGGTTTTCGCAGGCTTGCTCGCGAGCTGTCATCCAGCGCCTGTCGCGCCGGGCTCCAGCGGCCCGCAAGCAGCGCGCAGTGCGACGCCCCAGCTCTCTCCGGCGGCCCGTTTGGCGCGCGCGAGCCAACGCCTGGAGCTCAGCGCGTATGCCGAAGCCGAGGCCGAGTATCGAGCGCTCCTGAGCGGCGTCGAGGGCGCGGCGGCGCGCGCCGGACTTGGTCAGGTATTGGTCAAGACCGGCCGCGCGGCAGAGGCGATTCGTACGCTCGCTCCACTGCTCGGCGACCCGAAATGGGCAGCTTTCGCGGCACAGTACACGGCCCGCGCTCAGCAAAGCCTGGGGCACGTGCGCGATGCCGAGGCGACCCTGCGAGCAGTTCCGGCTGAGCGCTCATCCTTCGCGCTCCAGCTCGAGCTCGGCACCGTGCTGCTGCGTGAAGGGCGCCGCGCCGACGCCGAGCCCGTGTTGATGGCGATCGTGAGCGCGTACAACGACGATCGCATCAAGGACACCGACGGCCCCGGCATGGCGCTGGTGGGGCGTGCGGCTCAACTCCTGCGTAGTCCGAAAGATGCCAACGAGGCCTACGACATGGCCGAGCGCGCGCTGCCAGGTGATACCCAAACTTTGCTTTTTCGGGCGAGCTTGTTCCTCGAGAAGTACGATCCAGGCCACGCCGAGGAAGTTTTGAACGAGATCTTGGCCAAAGCGCCGGCAGAGCCAGAAGCCCTGCTGATGCTGGCTCGTGTCAAGCTCGCGCAGGCGCTCGATTTCGATGAAGCCGAACGCTTGGCGCGCGCCGCGTTGAGCGTGAACCCGAAAGCCGGCGCTGCGTACGCGATCTTGGTCGGAATCAGCCTGCGTGATGGTGAGCTAGAACGCGCCGCGCAGCAGCTGCGGGAGGGCTCTGAAGCAGATCCGGGTAATCTAGAGCTTCTGAGCTTACGCGTTGCCCAGCGCTTCTTGGCCGATGACCCTGCGGGCGTCGAGCTCGCAAAGAAGGCCGTTTTTCAACAAAATCCGCAGTATTCCCAGCTTTATTCGATCGTCGCCGAGTTTGCGGATTGGGAGCATCGCTACGACGAGATCGTGCGGATGATGCGCGAAGCAGTGGCGATCGACCAGGACGATGGCGTTGCCTACGGCGAGCTCGGCTTGAATTTGATTCGCGCGGGCGATGACGACGGAGGCATCGCGGCCTTGAGGCGCGCTTTTGCCATCGATCCGTACAACGTACGCGTGTTCAACACCCTGAACCTATACGAAAAGACGATCGCCAAAGAATATGTGACCGTCGAGCATCCGCCGTTTCGCATCCGCTATCGCAAAGACGAACGCGTGATCCTCGAACGCTACGTGCCGGCGCTCCTTCAAGAGGCTTGGGCCAAGATGACGCAGGCCTACGGCTTTACCCCTGAAACGCCGATCGGCGTGGAACTGTACGCGGAAAGGCAGAATTTCGGCATTCGTACCGGCGGCTTGCCAGAAACGGCAATTCAGGGCGTGTGCTTCGGGCGCACGCTGGCCGCGATGAGCCCAAAATACGAGTCTTTCAACTTGGGCATGACGCTGTGGCACGAGCTCTCGCACGTGTTCCACATTCAGTTGTCGAAGAGCCACGTCCCTCGCTGGTTCACGGAGGGGTTGGCCGAGTACGAAACAATCATCCGGCGGCCCGAATGGGCACGCGAGCAAGATCCGGACTTGTACCAAGCCTTGCGCGCCGGGCGTTTGCCGGCGGTGGCCAACATGACACGCGCGTTCACGCGCGCCGAAGAGTTGAACGACGTGGCTACCGCGTACTACGCGTCCAGTCAGATCATGAGCTTGTGGGCGACCGACTACGGCATGCGCAAGCTGAGCGAGATGCTGCGTCAGTGGGGCGCCGGGCGACGCACACCCCAGGTTCTGCAAGATGTGCTCGGAAAGCCGCCGGATGTGTTGGATAGCGAGTTTCGGGCCTTTGCCGAGCGGCGCCTGGCACGGTACTCGACTCAGTTCGTGCCCGTCAGTCGGGGCGGTTCGGTGACACTCGCGCAGGCTGCCGTGGAGCGCGATCCGGACAGCGCGCTCAGCCACACCGCGCTGGCTCGAGCGCTGCTGCGACGCGGCCGTGGCGACCGGGCGAAGCTCGAACTCACGCGTGCACTCGGCCTGGACCCGACGCTCGCGGACGCGCGCTTCCTCGACGCGCAGCTGAGCGCACACGAAGAGCCCGCACGAGCGGTCCTTACCCTGCAGAAGCTGATCGCTGACGGAAAGGACGGCTACGCGGTGGAAATGTTGCTTGCGCAAAGTTTGGGCTCGAGCGACGAAGCGGCTACCAAACGGGCGCTGATGGCAGCAACACGGCTCGACCCGTCGCAAGCCTCCCCGCTCTACACCTTGGCCGATTTGGCCGAAAAGTCCGCAGATATCCCGGGCGAGCTATCGGCCCTGCGGGCACTTGCTGCCCTCGAGCAACACGAGCCGAAGGTTTATCAGCGCTTGCTCGCGCGGTTGATTCAGACGGGCGACTACGCCGAAGCGGCGCGAGTGGGCGAGGCGGCGGTGTTCGCCGACGTCTCCGGCTTGACCACGCATCTTTTGTTCGGTGAAGCGCTGGCGCACATCGGCAATCCCGAGCGTGCACAATTCGAGCTCGAAAGTGCCACGCTCTGCGAAGGCTCGCCGGAGGAGCTGGCGGAGGCGCACGCCCAGCTCGCGCAGCTCCACGCAAGCAACGGCCGGCGTGCGTTGGCAAAGAAAGAAGCCGCGGCCGCGCGCAAGCTCGACCCGAAGAACCCGAGGCTATCCAATCTGCCGCGTTGAGCTCAGGCGTCCGCTTCTTCGTCCTTCTCTCCGCGTAGCCCGAGGGCGCGAGCTTTCTTGTACAAATGGCTGCGTTCGAGGCCCAGGGCACGTGCGGTCGCTGCCATTTGTCCGCCATGATGTGCCAAGGCCTCTTCGACGATCGCGCGTTCCGCCTGCTCGGACAGTACGCGAAAGGGCACGCCTGGTTGGTACAAGCCCGCGCTTTGAGGTGCGCCGCCCATGCCCACCGAACGCTCGATGTCTTCACCGGTAACGGCGTCGTCCGGATTCAAGATCACCAGTCGCTCCATCAGGTTGCGCAGTTCACGCACGTTGCCGGGGAATGGATGACGCGTCAGCGCAGCGATCGCCGAAGCAGTGAGGGTCATGCCGGGTCGCGCATTGGCCTTGCGAGCGCTGAGCAAGAAGTGCTCGGCGAGCTTGGGGATGTCTTCCCGCCGCGCACGCAACGGTGGCAGTTCGAGCGGCACGACGTTCAGGCGATCATATAGGTCCGCCCGAAAAGCGCCCTTGCTGCAGGCTTCGCTCAGATCTTTGTTGGTGGCGGCCACCACGCGCACGTCGATTTTGAACGTCGTGCTGCCGCCGACGCGTTCGATCTCCTGTTCCTGTAGGACGCGTAGCAGCTTGGCCTGCATCGCAAGCGGCATGTCTCCGACTTCATCCAAGAACAAGGTGCCACCACTGGCTCGCTCGAACTTGCCGCGACGCTGCTTGGTTGCGCCCGTGAACGCGCCCGCCTCGTGCCCGAATAGCTCGCTCTCGATCAGCTCGGCGGGCACCGCAGCACAGTTCAATCGCTCCAAGACGGCCTTGGCTCGGGGCGATGCACGGTGGATGGCGCGTGCCACGAGCTCCTTCCCAGTGCCTCGCTCACCGTGGATGAGCACGCTGGCATTGGAACGTGCGGCGCGCAGCACGCGCTCCCGGAGATCGCGCATCACGCGGCTCTCGCCTACCAAATCGTCGAAATGGCCCGCCTCCGCGTGTAGTTCGCGCGCCTCGGCCTCGGCCTGCAGCAGACGCAGTGCATTCTCGAGCATCACCAACAGCCGATCGGTCGACAGCGGCTTTTCCAGGAAGTCCAAAGCACCGAGCTTGGTGGCTCGAACAGCAGCGTCAATCGTGGCGTGGCCACTCATCATCAGCACGGCCGTCTCGTTGCCGGCGCCGCGCAAGCGCGCCAGAAGATCCAGGCCGTCGCCGTCGGGCAACGCGACGTCTAGGAGCACCACGTCGTACGATTGCTTCGCCAGTCGTTCTTCCGCGACAGCAATCCCTCCAGCCAAATCCACCTGATAACCCTCGAGTGATAGCGCCTTCTTCAGCGTGTTGAGAATTGAGGTTTCGTCATCGACGACAAGGACGTGGCCACGGGGCATGCGAAAACGCTACCGAAACTGGCAGCCGAGCGCCATGATGCTTCGGCAGAGCTGGAATCGAGAGCACGCCGCGAGCGGCTTTCTCTAGAAAAATAACTACTCGGGGAGAACCGCGAGAGTCGTTGGCAAAGCCGTAAAGTCACGCGTTGGCGGTGGCCAATGGCTGGAAGTTGTGCCCGGAAGCAAGCGAGCAGTGCTAGACTACTGGCGCTTCCGATGACAGAGGCTGCTCCCACTGCACAGGGCTCGCTGGAGGCAACTCCGCTCGGGCACCTGCTGGTTTACGGCCTCGATCGCATGCTGACGGGCACCCTCGTGCTCGAAGAGCCGAACGGTAAGCGGCATGCCATCTACTTCGAAGGTGGGGGACCTTCGAAAGCCAAGATCCAGGACCCAGTTCTGTTTTTGGGCCGCGTTTTGGTGGAGCAAAAAGCCATCACCGAGGACGTGTACGATCGCACGCTGATTCAGGCCACTGAGCGCGGCCAGCTGCACGGCCAGGTGCTTTTGGAACAAGGGCTGGTCGACGGGCACGCCCTTCGTGAGGGGCTACGCGAGCAGCTCTCGCGGCAGGTGCTGTGGATGTTCGGTCTGCCCCCACAGACCTTGTTTGGTTATTACGATCGACTCAACTTTCTCGAACGTTGGGGTGGCGAAGGGGTGCGCGCCAAACCGCTCGCGCTGATTTGGCGCGGCGTGCGCGAGTACGTTCACGCGGGGCACATGGCAGAAGTGCTGGAACGCTTCGGTGACCAGCAGATATTGCTGCACATCGATGCGCCAATCAGGCGCTTCCGCTTCGAACGTCGCGAGCAAACGATCATCGATGTGTTGCGCGCCAAGCCACAACCTTTGAGTGAGCTGCTCACGCGCGGCTTGGCGGACCCGGAGTACGTGCGGCGCTTGTTGTATGCAATGCTCATCACTCGCCAACTCGAATCCGGCATCCCCGGCGTCGAACCCATTGGCGTAGACGAAGCGCCCTCCTCCTCGCGCATGCCGGTTGCAACTGCATTTCCCTTGCCGCCGAAAGGCTCACGCCATCCGTCGCCGGTCAGCTCGCAGCCGCCGGCGCACCCGCCTGCTGCCAAAAGCGTCGAAAGCCCCGAGCTCGCGGCCTTCAAGACTGAAATCCGAGAACGCGCCGCAAATGGCGCCGCTGATTACTACGAGCTGCTCGGCGTCCCGAAGGATGCTGCCGCGCCGGCGATTCAGGCGGCTTTCTTCCAACTCGCCAAGAAATGGCACCCGGATCGCCTGGGCCCGGATTTGGCGGATGTGCGCGGCCTAGCGACCAAGGTCTTTGCGCGAATGAGTGAAGCGCATCAAGTCTTGTTCGACGCAGTTCGGCGCAAAGAATACGACGACCTACTCAAAGACGGCGCCGGCGGAGCCGAAGAGCAAGAGCAGGTACAGCGCGTGCTGCGCGCGGCAACGGCGTTTCAAAAGGCGGAGGTGTTGATGAAGCGCAACAACACCGCCGCGGCGTTGGAAGAGGCCCGCAAAGCGGTGGAGCTCGACCCGAGTCAAGCCGACTACATTGCGCTGTTGGCCTGGCTCGAATCCTCCCAGTTGAACCCGAATCTGGACGAGATTTTGGCCCGCGTCGACAAGGCTCAGCGGCTCGAACCGAACAACACGCGCATTCGCTGGTATCGGGGCTCGGTGCTCAAACGCATGGGCAAAAACGCCAAGGCCATGGGCGATTTTCGCTTCATCGTCGAAAACGATCCACGTCACCTCGACGCGCAGCGCGAGATCCGCTTGTACGAGATGCGCAAGGCCGAGCAGCGTCGCACCGGACAAAAATCGCCCAGCGACAGTCCGAGTGCGCTGCCTAGCGGCTCCAGTGGCGCTCCGGCGAGCGGTAAGCCGTCCGAAAGTGGAAGTACCAGTACCAGTCGGTTCGGCAAGTGGTTCAAGCGATAGTCCCGTTCAGTCACTGCGCTTGATGCTGACTCTCGTCACTCGCACCGGGCCGAGTTGACTGGCGCACACCGCGACGGGCAAGCGTTCGCCGCCGGTTGAGCATTCGCCGTGCGTGCTGCCGAGCGTCAGAGCCGCGTGATTGCCGACGCGCTCGAGCACGAGTCGTCCGCCAGTGCTGCTCGCCGGTCTGGCCGGAAAAACGCAGTCGCCGCCGTCCCCCGGTGCGCTCCATTCCGTGCTGCCCAGGCGCACGCTCGGAATCTCGCTCGAGCTAAAATCGATCTCGGCGGCGAAATCGGCGAAAAGCGCGTCACTGAGCCAAACACAGGCCTTGCTCCTGCCGAGCGCACTGCTCGCAAATGCCAGCGCTCCCGGGCCGCCTTCGTAGCTCAGATCGGCGCCTGGCGGTCGGTCAGGCACGAGATGCGCCGGGCGCGATGGGTCGTCTGGATCGCGCGCTGTGACCAACGCGACGTCATTGCTGAACGCCGAGCGGTTGCCCAAGCGTAAGCCTTTCAGAACGATGCCCTGGACGTCTTCCGTGAGCCAGGCGAACGAGTCGGTGCCCATCTGAGCGAAGCGTGCGCCCGCCGCCCCGTCCGCTGCGAGCCCGCTGCCCCTCCGCTCGAACTCTGCGTGCCAAGGATCGAAGCGAAAAAGCTGGGAGTCGTCCGCAATCAACCAGGGCGCGCCATCACTCCCCGGGAGCAAACTCGGATGCCCAGCCCGAAGCGCGAGCCCGAGCTCGGTCACCGCGCCGTCTGCCCCAATCCAAAAAGCTTCGTAGCCCAACGAACCGCCGTCCCGGCGCAACGGTGGGCAGCCGCGCTGGCAGTCGCTGGCGCAGTCCTCGCCGGGCCCGGGGGCGCGGTCTTCGCAACCTCCAACAGCGAGCACTGCCCCACCCGGCAACGCCGCATATGCGCGGTCGAAGCGAGGCGGCAGGGCAATCGTGCCGTCGAAGGGTGGCGGCAAGAGACCCGTATCAGCGCCGCGCCATTCGAGCGCGCCGAGCGGGCTGCCGGTCGCGTCTTCGCCACCGGCGATGAACAGGCGCCCGTCCGACAAGCGCAAGACGGTGGGTGCGTTCCGTCCTACGCTCAAGGTGCCGAGCAGCTTGCTCGTACGGGTGCGGGGCGACACCACTTGAATGAAGCTCGATGCTCGGGAGGCCGCAGTTCGGCCGCCGATCAGCGCGACTTCGCCGCTCTCCAGCACCGCTGCAGCGTGCCCAGCAACGCCCAGAGCCAGAGGGACGAACTCGGCTTCGAAGCTGCTGGTGGCCGGGTCGTACATCTCGGCAGTGTCGTTGAATACGGTGGCCGGACTTCCGCTCTCGTGAATTGGATACTCACCGCCAGCCACCAATAACCGTTCTCCGAACCCGCTGACCGTCGCGAACGAGCGCGGCTGGCGCATGGCAGCGCGCGGGTCGACCGCGGCGCTGCGACCAGTGCGCGAATCGAAGGTCATGGCCCCGACCACTGCAGAGCTAGAAAAGCCCTCACTTCCGGCGATCATGAGCAGCCCACTGGAGCTGGCGAAGCCGATGGCCTCTCCGCCCAACCCCGCAGGATAGCCGCCCGCTCGATATAACTCGCACGCGCTGAGCTCTGGCCAGAGCAAGAAGTCGAGTCCGGTTTGACTGCGTTCGCTGAAGCCGAGGAACGCTTGGTCGGACGCGTCGGGCTGCGCGGTTGCTGCCAACGCCAGGGTGCTTTGAGGAAAGCCGAGCCGCACGCCTTGCGCGGTGAGAGACAGGCTCTTCATGGTGTCGTTACGGGTGGGAAAGTCACCCAGCGCCGCGAGATCCACCTGGGCGGGGGTCGGGATCGGGCAACTCGGCAGCGAATGAACCGTCAAAGGCAGCACGATTTCGCGGGGCTCGGGCGCAGAACAGCCGGAAAGCAGCCAAAAGCCCGCAGCAGCGCTAACATAGACGGTAGCGATGTTTCCGCAGATCTTCGGCAAATACGTGCTCGAGCGCGAGATCGCTGCGGGGGGCATGGCGCGTGTTTACCTCGCCACCTTACGCGGCGCGGTCGGCTTCGAGAAGCGCTTGGTGGTCAAGCAGATCCGAACGGAGCTTGCTTCTGACGAAGCCTTCGTGACCCGCTTCGTGGATGAAGCAAAGACCGCGGTCGAACTCAGCCACCCCAACATCGTGCCGGTTTACGAGCTCGGAGTCGAGCAGGGTGTGTACTACATCGCCATGGAGCTGTGTGAGGGGCTCACTCTGTCCGAAGTGCTGGCCGAGAGCGGGCCGCTCGGTCCGTTGGAGGGCGCCTATGTCGGTGCGGAGATCTGCCGTGCGCTCGACTACGCGCATCGGCGCGCGCGCATCGTGCATCGCGACGTAACTCCCAGAAATGTGCTGATTGACGATGAAGGCGCGGTGCGCTTGATCGACTTCGGGATCGCGGCGCCGGTGACTCGTGACAACGACACGGCGCGCAGGGAGGTGTTCGGCTCGCCAGGGCACATGCCGCCCGAGCAGCTGCAGGGTGCCGAACTCACGCCGGCCACCGACGTCTTCGCGGTGGGCGCGTTGCTGATCGAGGCGTGGAGCGGCTACCCGCCGTTCCGACGCGCCACCGCGCAAGAGAGCGAGGAAGCGTTATTCGTCGTTCCCCCGCCGGTCGATCGGCAACGACCCGAGCTCGCTCCACTGAGCGAGCTGATCGCCAGCAGCATCGCGCTCGATGCGCGCGAAAGGCCGGTCGCAGCGGAACACCTGGCGCGGCCGCTTCGTGAATTTTTGAAGAGCGAAGACAGCGGGGACATCGCTCGGCGGCTCGGCGAACGCGTGCGGCAGGCGCGCCGCCGGGCGCGAGCTTCGAACCCGTGGCTGCCGGGCGAGGGCGGATCCGGTAGAAAGAGCGAAAATACCCGGCCAAGCAGCGTTCGAGCCTCGGCGGACCCGGAGTCGGGAGGGGCCAGCGCGCCCGTCACGCGCACCTTTGCGGCACGTGAAGAAGTCGAAGTTTGGACCCGCCGGCTATCCAGCGCGCCGGTGCCTCTGGTCGAGTTACCCGCGACTGCTGCGCTGCCCGGCTCGCGGCTGTCGCAGGCCGCACCCAAGCCCGCGGACGTGAACGACAGCCTTCGCGAGCCCTCGGGCATTTCTTCGAGCAAGCTGAGTCGTTCAGCGAGGCTCGGGCCTGGATGGCTACTCGGGGCTGCCTCGCTTGCAATCGTTGCTGCAGCATTCGCCTTCACACCGCGTACAGGCCAGCCTCGGTCAGACCGATTTTTACCCGCAGCGACGGCAGCAGCGCCTGTGCCTGCACGCGCGCTAGCGAGCGCGGAATCGTCAACGCCGGCAGATCGGGGGACCGCGGCGAAAGTGGCGAGCTCCACGCAGATCCCTGCCCCCTCCAGCCAAAAGGGCGAAGAACTCACGCGCGTTCGCCCCTCGCCCGGCAGCGTTCCGTCGAGCGCCGAGCCCGAGCAGTTTGGTTTGCTCAAGATTACCGCCGACCCGCGAGCGTTGCTCGAACTCAGCGGCCCACATTTTCACCAGCTCGGCCAAACGCCGATCGTTGGCTTGAAGGTGCCGGTCGGCAGATACCAAATCGTGTTCCGGAACGACACGTTCGGTGCGCCACTGAGCGCCCAGGTGACGATTCTGAGCGGTGTGAGCCGCAGCGTTCACGCCGACTTTCGTCAGGCAGAGCCGGCGGTGAGCATTCGTTGAGCCGAGCGTGCGACTCAGGCCAGCGTCAGAGCTTGTTTTTTGCGCAGCGCTTCGTACACCGCGATGGAGACCGAATTGGCCAAGTTGTGGGAGCGCACGTGGCCGGGCATGGGAATGCCGATCACCTGCTCGCCGCGCTCTTCGATCAGCTCTCGAGGGAGGCCAACGCTTTCTTTGCCGAAGACCAGCGCGTCGCCGATTTCGAAGTCTGCGTCGAGATAGCTGCGGCGCGCGTGACCACTGAAGAACCAAGAGCGAGGCACACGCCCGCGGCTGTAGGAAGCCACGCTTTGCTCGGCCTCCAGCAATGTTTGGTGCTGGAGGACCTCGACCAGGTGCCAATAATCCAGGCCGGCACGCCGCACGGCGTGCTCGTCGATGCGGAAGCCGAGCTTGCCTACCAAGTGCAACGGGCACAGGGTGGCCGCGCAGAGGCGCGCCACATTGCCGGTGTTCGGCGGAATTTCCGGCTCGACGAGCACGATGTGAAACGGACGCGGCACGGCACGCGTGCGTAGGTAAAAGTCGGATGGGGGCGGCACGTCGGACAAGCTGCGCGAGTCTAACGGCCCAGGGCCCGGCCTGCGAGGGGCTCAGTCGCTTTGGGCGCGGCTTGACGCAAATCCCGCGCGGCAAGTAGCCTCGCCCGAACGGCCATCGGTCCGTTCATGATGAGCGCTCGCTTTCTCGGCTTCGCAGTTGGTTCACTGCTGCTCTGCGCGCCCGTGGCGGCGCGAGCCGAGCCCATGGATTTGGCGCTGGAGCGCTTGGTCGCCAATGCCTCCAGTTGCTTGAGCGCCGACGGCACGGGGCGTTTTCAACCGACGGGCGTGCAGGATTGTCGGCCCGACAACGTCGCCTTCAAGCGCTTGGTCAATCAGCTCGGCTTTGCGCTCGCCCCTTCTGCGATGCATTCCGCGCGCACGACTGGTTTCGGCGGCTTCAATGTCGCTTTCGAAGCCAGCTTCACCAGCCTCGCGAGTGACGCCGACTATTGGAAACGCGGCACGCAAGGTGCCATCGACCCTTCCACGAAGCAGGCCGCGACGAGCAACGAAAGCCCGTCGTCAGTGCTTCAGCAGTACTCTCTCAAGCTGCGCAAGGGCTTCGGCTACGGCCTCGAGCTCACCGGTGTCGTGGGTTTCTTGCCCAAAACCAGCTTGATCAACGGCGGTGCAGACGTGCGTTTGGCCGTGCTCGAGGGTTTTCGCACCGGAGTGCTCGGCATCCTGCCCGACGTCGCGGTCGGCGGCGGAGTACGAACCGTCACGGGTACGCCCGAGGTTCAGCTCACCACCGTCGGTCTCGACGTGCAGATATCGAAGCCGCTGGTGATCGCCGATAGCTCGGTGCTGACGCCGTGGCTCGGCTATCAGTACCTGTGGATCTTCGGTGATTCGGGCCTGATTGATCTGACGCCGGGGACCAGCGCACAGGGCGCATGTAACTACGGCGGACAGAACGTTCCGGGTAACCCGGATCCAGCCAAGACTCACACCAACCCCGACGGCAGCGTGAGCTACGTCTATGATGGCCAGCAAATCTGTCGCGGCGGGAGCCCGCGCGACTTCAACAACAACGCCGTTTTCGAACCGGTCCGCGTGCACCGGCAGCGGCTGCTGTTCGGCCTGAATTATCGCTATGAAATGCTGCTCGCGGGTGCCCAGCTCATCACCGACATGCTGAGCCCAGCCGACGCGAACTCCGGTCAAAATCGCAGCGACTTGCAGGGCGAGCCGCGGCAATCGACCTTCGTTCTCGAGCTCGGCGCGATTTTCTGAGTTTGGGCGCGGAGCTCGAGCGTCGTTCGTCAACGCAACGCGATGAGGACTACCAGTACGCCGATTGCCAGGGTCAGCAGTACGGGCGCAATCGTGAAGTAGGCGGCGCGCCGCGCAGCCAAGCGCGCAGTTTCCGCGTTCAGGCCATGCATACCGATCAGGAACGCCTCGGACGCCTGAGCCGGCGCGGTCAAACCCAGCGGCGCTGCTTTTCGCGCAGCCGCAATGCCACCGCTGAGCGCAGTCACGAACAAACCCAGCGGTAAGGTGACCAGGTCCCAGCCGCAGCCGTACAGGCCGAAGCGCAAGCCTCGCCCGAAGCGGCGGCTGCCGTAGCGTCGCGCTGCCACATCGAGCGCGACGCCGTGGACGGCATGCAACGAGACCATGGCCGCGACCAGCATCACCACGCCCGCAGCCGACCCGCGTAGGATGGTCCCGCGCAGCGCAGGATCATCCCGCAATAGGCCGGGTAGCGTTGGCAAAAAGAGCAGCGCCAGCGCGGCCGCGCCCAGGGCCAGGCCGCTGACGGCGAGGGTTTCGCAGACCAATGCGAACGAGAGCGCAGTCGAGATCTCGCCCTCGGGCAACGCCCCAAAGAAGGTGCGTGCGTGCAGGGTGGTCAAGGTCGATGTCTGCCAAAGGCGCCGCCAGAACCCGATGCCCGGACGCTCCCAGGGAATGATTGCCACCACCCCCGATTGGTTGGTGGGCTCTTCAACGACGCAACCCACGCACGCCGGATCACCGCAGCCCGCGCACACCACCGTTGCCGGCACATCGATCAGATCGAAAGCGGAATCGTCGCGGACGGTGCGGTCAGAGGACCGCGCATCGGTGCTGGCGCCGGTACCCACAGCTAGGGGGTAGCACGCGAAACGTGGCGGGGCGAAGATTTGCGAGAAAGGCCGCGGGCACGCTCAGTGCAGGGTCTCGCCGGAGCTCGTTTGGCCTGGGTCGTGGCTGGCAATCTCGGTGACGATTCGGGGGAGATCTCGCAACGTTCCCCCGAGGCGCAGCGCGGTCACGATGCCGGCGACGCTGGTCAATAGGCTCGCGTAAATCCCCCAACGCCACACGATTTCCAACGGCATCCCGTGCCGAGACTGAGGCGGCGTGGAGAGCAGCATGCAAGCCTCGATCAGGGTCATGGCGGCGAATAAAGCCGTCACGAGCCGAACGCCGCGCAGGCGCTGAATGGTGCGCCGGGTCCAAACCAGGGGTAACGTCACGAACCAACCGGCTGCGCCGCCCCACAGCCAGCCAGCGCGGCCACGCGCCAGGTCGAAGCCGCTGCGCACCGAGAATTCGGGCATGCGCAGCTCCACCCAGGGCGCAAAGAATAGGCCCAGGCCCAGGACCGCGATCAGCATCAGCGCGCCGCGGCTCCTACCGAAATAATTCCAGGGCAGCCGGCGCTGCTCGGGAAGGACGATTTCGCCCGCTTCATGCTCCTCGACGGCGACGTCGAGTGACTCGGGCAAGTTCTCCATCGGCAGCAATTTCACGCCGCATTCGGGACACTGGCGCGCTTCTTCGCTGCCGAACAACGACCTGCAGAAGGGACAAGCCAGGAGCCGCGCCACCGATCGAGCATAGCGCATGCTCGCCCACGATCATTCATGACGACCGTGCGCCTGGTAACGCGATGTGTCAAATGGTGCGGGGCTTGCTCACTCGGCGGTCCGCTAGCTTAATCCCAAGACCGCCTCGCTCACCGACGCTCCGAATTGCGAATGACCGAACGCCTCGCCGAACTTCTGGGCCTACCCCTCGACGCGCCTCACCTCGACGAGGCCTTGACCCATCCCAGCTTTGCCAACGAGCAACGCAGCTCGCGACACAACCAGCGCTTGGAATTCTTGGGCGACTCGGTGTTGGGGTTTTGCGTGAGCGAACTGCTGTGCGCTCGCTTTGCGCAAGCGGACGAAGGTGCGCTGACCCGGATGCGTGCGCAGTTGGTCAACGCGGAGGCACTCGCTGCCTGGGCCCGCAAGGAGGACCTCGCTCAGGTTCTGCACCTTGGCCGCGGTGCAAGCGCGGCTGGCTTGCGTGAGAGCACCAATGTCTTGGCAGACGCCGTAGAAGCATTGATTGCCGCGGTTTACCTGGACGTCGGCTTGGAGGCTGCTCGCACCGCGTGCGCGCGGATCGTGGCCGACGAGCTGCAAGCGTTGGAACACGACGGCACGCGTGACCCCAAGAGCGAGCTGCAGGAACGTTTACAGGCCATCGGCGGCGAGGCGCCCACGTACGAGCTGCTCGAAACCGGTGGTCCGGCGCACAAGCGCTGGTTCAAGGTGGGCGTGCGCCAGGGCGAACGGCGCTTGGCCGAAGGCTCCGGCAGCTCGAAACGCGCCGCCGAGCGGGCCGCCGCGACCTTGGCCCTGCAGCTCCCCGATTTGATACCGGAAGGCGTGGCGCCAGGGTGATCGGCTTGCGGACGGTTCAGCGGCGCGCGTGGCTGGCGCTGCTCGGCGTGCTGCTCTTCACGGCGAGCGCGTGGGCGGGCACTTACCTCAACAGCGCTGCCTTGCTCCTCGTCCAAGGCAGCAAAGAGGGCGACTACTTGCGGGCGCACATCGGCGACAAAGAGCTCGCCGAGCTGATTCACAAGCTCGCCAACGCGCGGCTGGATGCGGCCAAAGGCATGCTCGTGCCGAAAGAAGTCGTTCAAGCGCATCCGCACCTGCTGTTGGTGCTGGAGAATTATGAACGCGCGGCTGACGCTGCGACCCGCGGTGAGGCGCAGAAGTTCTTGGTCTACCAGCAGCGCGCGCGCGACGAAGATCGCACGTTTCGCGGCGTGTTGAAGCAATTCGGCTACGCTTTGCCCGAGACGAAACCGTAGCGCTCAGCGTTCGTCGCGGCCGCCGGCGCGTCCCTCGGGCAAGCTCGAGCCTGCAGCCGCCGCATGAGCAGGTCGCGCCGATGAAACAGGCCGCTCCGGTAGTCCCTCGGCCGTGAACGCGAAATTGTCCAGCAAGTCGTCGTGGGTTGCGCTCACGTACTTGGCTCGCAACGAGGAAAGCAAGGCATCACGCGCTTTTTCCAAACGCTGACGCTCGAGCACTTGGCGGATCGAGCCCGATTCTTGGGAGACGGTGCGGCTGCTGGCTTTCATGCTCCCGCGACGCCAAATCACCGCAAAATGAGAGCCTTCTTTGATTGGTTCCAAAGCCAGTTCGCCGTCGGCCAGCTTGTCAGCGGCGCCAAACAGTGCCGGGTCCACGCGCAGTGTGGGTGTGTCCGTGTTGCCGTCGGGGTGAATGAAGCCGAGATCGCCGTTGCGCAAGTGCGTCGCCTTGTCGAGTGAGCTGTCCCTCGCGAATTGGCTCCAGTGCTTGATTCCGTCGACGCCTTTGGACTCGCTGAGCATCTTTTTGGCGAGCACTTCATCGTCGGTCAGGATTCGCCAAATGTGAATTCGTCTCGGAGTCTCGAAGCGGCTTCGATTGGCCTCGAAATAGGCCTGAATTTCACTCGCCGTGACTGGATCGTGCGCGGCGCTTTCTGCTCGAAGCGTGCGGTCCATCGCCTGACGCAATAGTTCCCGTTTGCGATTCTGGACGGTCGCACGCTGCTCGAGCTTCAGGTGCTCCGCCTCCTGCGCGTACAGCAGCTCGGGGATGAGCCAGGTTTCCAGCACCTGCCGCTTCAACTTGTCCGCGCCATCCGCCAACGCGGCGCGCTGAAATTCCGGGATCTTGCGCAGCCGCGCGGTCAATGCCTCGGCACTGATCGCAAGCGACCCTACGTGCGCGATCGGCTTTGCGTCCGCGCCGAATACGGCCGTAGCGCTGAGCAAGAGCCAGAGCGCGGGCAGCCGCGCCGTCGAGTTGCGCCAAACCATCGCTGCAAGCTTAGCCGCTTTTCACACGGCGCTCTCGGCCAAACTCAGGCGACGCGTAGCTTTCGGCCGGGTCTCGCGGCGGCGCGCGGCGCTGCCGGGCGATTCACACTCGCTTCCGCGCAGGCGATGCTCATCGCCGCTAGGCGCTGCCGCGCAATGTGCAGCGCGCGCGGATTGGCGTCGATCCCCGTGCCGACTCGACCCAAGCGCGCGGCCACCGACAGCGTGGTGCCGCTGCCCAAATATGGATCCAAAATAGCGTCGCCGGGCTCGCTGCAGGCTTCGATCAGCCGCTGCAGCAGCGCTTCCGGCTTCTGCGTCGGATAGCCGGTGCGCTCTTTGGCGACAGGTGCAACGATGCTGATTTCCCAGACGTCTCCCATCGGCGCACCAGCGGTCTTTTCCGGGGTGCGACTCGAGCAGCGGCGCCGACCGGCGTCGTCCACGACGGCGCGCTGCTTCTTGTCACCCCAAGTCGCCAAGGTGGACGCGGCTAGTGGCTCGTACAATTGGCGGAAGCGCGGTGAGATATCCGGGTTTTTGACGTAGCGCAGAAGCACGTCGTGCACGCGCTGAAAATTCTTGGTCTTGGCCGGCCAACGTCGGTAGCGCCAGACGATTTCACTCGCGAAGGAGCGCGGGCCGAATATCTCGTCGCACAGCACCTTGGCGTAGTGGCTCGTCTTGGGGTCCACGTGCAATACCAAGCAGCCGTCATCGCGCAACAGCTCACGCGCGGCCACCAGGCGCTCCCCCAGCGCGTTCAGATAAGCCTCTAAGCTGTCCCAGCGATCATCGAAAGCGGGGGTGAGGGTGCGCACAATCTCGCCCTTCTCGTTGCGCCGCCGCCCAACCTCGGCATGTTCGCGTCCAGTCAGGAATGGCGGGTCCAAGTAGGCCAGCGCGAAGCGCTGCGGCCGCCGGGCGAGAGCGCGAAGAGCCCGCAAATTGTCGCCAGAAACCAGCTCGAACCCCTGGTCGCCCGTCTTTTCCACGGCCAGGTCCAGCGCCTCCGCCGCCCCTGCTGCAGTTGGCTCACGTTTTCCGGCCCACGAAAGTCGCACCGTGCAGAAGTCGCCTCGCATCGTTTTGAAATCGTATCTGGGCCTCACCAGGCTGGGCCAAATTCGCGGCCTTGCTCTCCCGCGGCACGCCGGGTACGTGAGGGCCTAGCGATGGCTGAGCGTGCGCCAAGCAGAACCAAAATGCGGCTAGCAGCCGTGCTGCTCGCTGTCGGCCTGGCGCAAATGGGCTGCGAGGCCGAAGCCAAAGATTCTAGCCCCGAGCGCGTGGTCCAAGAGTTCATCAACCGCATGCAACGGGTGCACGGCGATCCTCGCGCCTCGCGCCTCGCGTACGAGCTGCTCTGGGTCGATGCGCGCAGAAACCTGGCCGAGCGCGCCAAGCGCGCCAGCGCAGTTGCCGGCCGCGAAATTGCGCCCGAAGAAATGATCGCGCCCTCGCACTTCTCCCTCGCCTATCGCCCTAAAAAACTTACCGCTCGCACGGACGGCGATTGGTCCGAGGTCACCGTGACTGGCGACGCCAACTCCGCGCCCCACACCATCAAGTGCGTCCGCGAAGACGGCCGTTGGCGCGTCGTTCTCGAACTACCGCTTCTCCCGCCGATTCAGCGCCGCCCTGAAGGCACCTGAGCAGGCGCCACCGTCTGCCAAGGACCTTGCTGGGATCAGCTCGTGCCGGGATCAGCTCGTGCCGGGATGAGAAGCCGTCGGGCCAGTGCGCGGCCGCTGAACTGGCCTCGCCTTTGAATTCGTCCCCGCAGTCGAGCGCGCGCACAGGTGGACCGACGCGCAGACAAAACGCGAAACGCGCGCTCCTTGCGGGGCGCGCGTTCCGTGAGTCGGCGGGGGTTCGAAGCCGTTGCCTCGAACCCCACGAGACCGAACTTAGTTCGCGAAGAAGATCGATTCGATCTCGTTGCGCACGTTTTCTTCAGTCTGGGCGCGGGCGATCGCGATTTCTTTCACGATCAGGGTGCGCGCAGTGTCGAGCATGCGGCGCTCGCCGAACGAGAGCTGCTTGTTTGCCTTGAGGCGGTACAAATCGCGCAAGACTTCGGCCACATCGTAGATCGACCCGGTCTTGATTTTATCCATGAACCCGCGGTAGCGACGATTCCAGGTCTGGGTGTCGAAGCCGATCGTGCGCTCCTTCAGAATGTCGAAAATTTCGCGAATTTCTTGCTCGCTGATGACCTGACGCAGGCCAACTGCGTTCGCGTTCGACACAGGAACCATGATCTTGCGATCGGTGTCCAAGATGCGTAGGACATAGAAGCGTTGCCGCGTGCCAGCGATGTCTTTCTCATCGATGCTGATCACTTCTGCGACACCCTGGGCGGGGTACACTGCTTTGTCGCCGACCTTGAACTCAACTTCCGGGCTGGACTGCATGAACGTCTCCTTTGACGCTTAACTACCGGGCGGCGTGCTCGCTGTGGACT
>Ga0164308_10000279_pt1 | contig 27467 bp, 17 predicted proteins | sample Whisoiple_246_MG_FD_109983 | JGI IMG/M metagenome (GOLD analysis project Ga0164308, IMG submission 109983) | Soil microbial communities amended with fresh organic matter from upstate New York, USA - Whitman soil sample_246_MG | ecosystem: Environmental > Terrestrial > Soil > Unclassified >... | reverse complement strand
TGATATTAATCAAGAATAATGAGCTCTCCTTATCCCGAAGTTACGGTAGTCAATTTGCCGAGTTCCTTTATGATTGTTAGCTCATTTACGCCTTCGTATTCTCTACTAGCTTACTTGTTTCAGTGTCTAGGTACGGTTTTGTTCTTTCGCAGAGGTAATAAAGATCAGGGATCTTTACTACGTACAAGTATATTTACTTTTTTTCCAGCACATTTTACACTAAAATGTTGTCCTTAGTAAAAAAGATTCACTCATCGTTTAAACCTTTAGGTACTATAAACTTAGAGGCCGTTACTTAATGTCACTACGTCCATAAGCTTAAGGCGGAAAACTTTTCGTTTTCTTTTAGTTACTCATGTCACCATTATCACTTGAGTTAATTAATTATAACTTTATTTAAAAAATAAAGCGCTTAAATTACCTCAACGTTCTGCTACCCCATTTAATTATAAGAATTTTTATTATTATAATATACTATGGACAAGGTTTCGGTATATTGTTTAGATCCGTTAAATTTTCGATGCTTTTATAACTTAACAAGCGCTCTGTTACGAGGTCATAAAATTATGGCTGCTTCTAAGCCTATCTCCTTGTCGACTTTAATAAAAACTTTCTTAATTTCACTTAACAAATAATTTAGGAACCTTAACTCTTGTTCTGGGCTGTTTCCCTTTTGACATACAACCTTATCATTCTATGTCTGATAATTCAAGAGATATCTTTGCCATTCCGAGTCTACATACTCACTGGTAAAATCTTCACGATCCCCCAATTTGTACAATATAAAACATATTTATATGTCTTGTCTGAGATTAAATTCTGTACCTGCGAAGATATTTACTTAAATTGCCTACTATTATAGGTTTCGCAGAAAACCAGCTATCCTAGTCAGTGTTGTCTTTCACTACACCTACCACAATTCTTCGGATATTTATGCTACAATATTCCGTTCGGACTTTTATAATCCTGATCATGGTAAAATCACCAGGCTTCGGGTCTAACTTTAGACACTATTCCGTTATTTTAACGCTCGGTTTACCTACGCATTTACTCGCATCTAATGTTAACTTGGTGACCCATTATGCAAAAGGTACGTTCTTTAGCTTGTGCTATTTTATTAGAACTGCTTATAAAATTACTATTTTCGTCTGTTCCCTTACGGTACTTTACACTATAGCTTATGTATTATATTTAGTCTTAGAGGAAGGTTCCCCTTAAAATTCAAACAGTTTATATACCATTCTACTTTTTAGACTTCTCTACTTTCACTCACGTTAATTGTAGAATCTCTTTTGATTTCTTTTCCTGAAGTTACTAAGATATTTCAATTCACTTCGTTTATTATTCAATTTCTCTTAGAGTTAATATAACTAGAGAGAAAAATTTAGACATATAAACTATATTACCTTTTTGACTAAATAAACTAAACTAATTTCTTAGCTTATTCTACTTAACCAACAGTTTATCTATATAGACATATGAACTAAATTATAACTCTAATGTTATAAAAATTTAAATTTCAATTGCTCTTTAATTCATAGCTGAAACTCCATAATAATTCCTTTGTATACTTATATATTTATATATGAAATATACATATATATCTTTATATTCTTTTTTTAATTTGGAATTTTTTTTTTATTTTTTAGTAGTTTTATTACTTTTATTTCTACTAGTTCTAAATTTCGGATTATTATGATTCGAACATAACTGATTCCCGCCCCAAACGAGATGCCTCACCAAAGCCGGCCCTAATCCGTTAATATTTAACTATCAAGTATTAATAATTAAATTAATTTAATTAATAAAGATAAACAAAATTTATTTTCTTTAATTTAAGAGTTAAATTTTATTTTTTAATTTAAAACTTAAGTATATGATAATATTTTTAATAAAAGTATCAAAAATATCATACAAGAGTACTTGGACTCGAACCAAGAAATAGAAGGTTGAAGCTTCTTGCTTTGCCAATTAAACTATACTCTTACAGAGAATATCCGATTTGAACGGATGTGGTTAGAATTAACCTAATAAAACTCAAACTTACCGCTTTAAACCACTCAGCCAATTCTCTTGATTAATTCTTTTAAGACTTGAACTTAAATATCATTCTTATCAAAAATGCACTTTACCTGTTAAGTTAAAGAATTTTGAGCAATAAAGGATTCGAACCTTTAACATTTTGTGTGTAAAACAAACGTTCTACCGTTGAACTAATTCCTCTGAAAATTTTCATCAAAAAAGATTTATTTTTCTTGTTTTATTGTTATTATTATAGCACCAACCATTGCTAATAATAATATAAAACTAGCTATAAATAATCACATGTTATAACTAGTATATAATATATTACCTATTGCTGAAATATGACTAGTTTCAGTTATATTACCATCTCAATTGTTACTTGTAACAAACATTATATTTAAATTAGGGAATATTTTACCTATTGAATGTAAAATTTCATTATATTTAGTTATAGATGTTGAATACATTAATACACTTAATTTAGTTGCACTAGTATTTAATATAGCTAAGTAATAAGGCAATAATTGGAATAATGCATAATTTAAAAATATTGAAATAAATAAAGCTAAAGGTATACTATTAGAATTATTACTTTGTAATTCACTTGTTCTAATATCTATTAACATCAGTATGAATAAGAATAATATAGATACCGCACCTATATAAACTATTAAATAAGAAAATCCTATAAATGTTAATCCTGATAATATTAAATAAATAGAAACAACACCAAATAAACCTATTAATCATAATAATGAACCTATAGGATTCTTGTTAATTATTACAGCTATTCCAAATATTGAAGCTATTATAGTCAAGATATCTAAAGCTTCAACTTTATACCCTGAAAATATACCATCGTATATTGTAAACATTTGATTCATAATTTTATATTTTGTAAAAAAACCTAATCTTAGGAAAAAGAAGATTATATTTATTTCTAATAAGAAAAAAATCTTTTGAAATTAATACGGGTAGTCAGATTTGAACTGACACACGCCGAGTGGAAATCGGAAAGTCTACCGTTAACCTATACCCGCTACTTATTTCTAGTTTACACTTAGAAAAAAAAATTTTTTTACCTTTTTATCTATTATAGATAAAGATAATTTTACTTTTTTATATAATAACTAAAGATTTTTATTCCTTAGATTAATCTATAAATAAGTTTTCAATATATATCCTGAAGAATTAAGAACCTCAATAGTACATAGATACATATAAGAAAAGTCACACAACGTCTACAAAATGTCAGTATAATATACCTGCTTCATATCCTAAGTGATGATGATCTGTTAAATGGTAAGCAAGAATTCTTCATAAACCTACAGATAAGAAAATTGTACCTATAATAACGTGTAATCCGTGGAAACCTGTACCAAAGAAGAAACATGTACCAAATACTCCGTCACTTATTGTAAATGAAGAAACACTATATTCTACTCCTTGGAAGAAAGTAAACACTACAGCTAATAATACTGTAAAGATAGAACCATAAATTGCTCCTTTTCTTTCACCTCTTATTAAAGAATGGTGTGCATAAGTTATAGTAGCACCACTAGATAATAAAATTACTGTATTTAATAAAGGTAATTCAAAAGGATTTACAGGTTCTATACCCATAGGAGGTCATTGACTACCTAATTCTACTGTAGGTGTTAAAGCACTATGGAAGAATGCTCAGAATATAGCTATGAAAAACATACCTTCTGATACTATAAATAATATTACACCTAAATTTAATCCTTTTTGTACAGCTAAAGTGTGATTACCTAAATAAGTACCTTCTGAAACAACATCTCTAAATCATAAAGTCATAGATGCTACTACTAACCCTAAAGAAATAAAGAATAATATATAACTATTATTAAATAAATGCATAGATAATGCACCATTTGCTGTTAAAGTAAATAAAGATATACTAGTGTATATAGGTCAAGGTGAAGGTGAAACTAAATGGAAAGGGTGGTCTTGAAAATTACTTCTTAACAAATTGGTCACAAGAAATAAATTAATTAAAAAAAGTAACAGATTGTTGGTTCACAACATACATAAGATTAATCAGCCTTTGGCGAAGTATTACCCATTTAATACTTCAATTTCCTATAAATATTTAAAAGTTATAGGTACATTTTTGCCTTATTCAAAGTTTTTGACTGTTATATCACGTTTAAAGTCTCTAAGATGAATCGAACATCTATCATAATATTAACAGTATTATGCTCTACCGTTGAGCTATAGAAACTAAACTATGGGTACGGGAAAGAGGTGATTCGAACACCTAAATGTATAATACACGACACGTAGCAAGTGCCTTACCTTACCAAATGGAAGACTTTCCCTTGTCTTGAACGAATTAGATCAGAATCGAACCGACATCTATTTCCGTGACAGGGAAATCCTTTACCTAATTAAGTTACTAATTCTAGGAGGCAAGAGATTCGAACTCTTAAAAGCATATACTATTGAGTTTACAGCTCAACCCTTCTTACCAATAAAGGAAGCCTCCTTTATACAATATATTTTGTATATTGTATATTTTATATTTATAGTTTTTTTTCATCTATCCCGTGCAACTTCCACTACACGAACCGTATTTCGACTTAACACTAATTAGAGTTACGCATACGAAGATTCTCAAAATAAGACAATATAAAACCCGTTTGTTTTTTTTACTTATGTTTAAAGAAAGCAAACTTACTGCGCAATTTCTTTTCAGCATGTGACGAGTGGTTAGTACCAATCCAAGAATTATTCACCGTGACATGGTGATTCACGATTACTAGTAATTACTTATTCATATAGTCGAATTTCAGACTACAATCCTTTAAATTTATATCCTATTTTCAGAGATTAGCTAGAATTCACATTTTTGCATCTCTTTGTTTAGGAAGATGTGGCACGTCTATAGCCCACAATATCAAGGCCATGATGACTTGTCTTTGTCCCCTTTTTCTTTCCAAATATCCAGGATCAAATGCTTTATAGTAAAAAAAAAATAAAGCCAGGGATTACGTTAATTACATGGAAACCACAGTTTCACAACATTAACTGAAAACAGCCGTGCAACTCCTGTAAATATTCAAATTGTGGTAAGGTTTTTCGTGGATCATCGAATTAAACAACATACTTCACTACTGGTGTTAGAAACGGTCTAGTGATTTCAGTTCCTGCGTTGCCACATTACTCTTGAGGTGAAACGCTTCCATTTTCATTTATAGATTAAAAGATTAACGGTTAGCTCCTTACTGTGGAACACCCCATTATCCGTCCTAACCTATAGCGTTCATCATTTACTGCAAAGACTACTAGGGTCTCTAATCCTTTTTGTTCTCTGTGCCTTCGTCCTTCAACGTCAGTTTATACATAAAGAGCTGCCTTCGCCTTTACCGAGTCCCTTTGGTATAATAGAATTTCATCTCTCCTCCTCAAGTACTGCTCTTTTACATAAAACTCTAGTCTAGCTTTAATAGCTTACGCTTTGCTTTGACCGTTTGAGTACCCTTTAAACCTAATTAAGATGAATAACACTTGTCTCTTACGTATTACCGCGACTGCTGGCACGTAATTAGTCAAGACTAAATATATATACTGTCATTATCAATATATAGACAAAGTTTTATTTAGATAAAAATCTTGAAAATATTACTATAAACAAGATTTCTCACTTTTCCAAGTTGCCAGTTCAGCCGTTAGGCCATTGACCAAGATTCCCCACTGCTGTACTTACTTGCATTGGGGTTTTTTCAGACCCAATGTGACCGATCACTCTTTCAAATTCGGTTACAAGAATTTTAAGCTAGTTAAACCATCACTTTAACTACTACCTTTCTCGTAGATACTTGTTGTCCTCTTAAAGCGGGAATAGTATAACTATTTTACCCTTTTTTGGTATGGAGGATTTACCTCCACTTTAAGGTAGGCTTAAAGTATCATTATACTCACCTGTACACCACTTTTTAATTAACTATTAATTAAAACGTACGATTAGCATGTGTCAAGCACTTGGACAGCATTCATTCAGAGCCATCACCAAACTCAACTGTTTTGTTTTTGATGTTTTTACATCACTATTCGATCTAAATATTGATTTTCTAAGGAATAACGGTAAACTATTTTTTGTTAAATTATTTGCTAAATTTTATTAAGTTTATTTAAACATGCTGTTCGCGAGTTAAAGTTTGTTATTTATAGTTAACTATTTTTATTAATTTCTTCGATAAGAGTTTATAATTTAAATTATTCCTTTATTTAGGATAAATAATATACTTATATAATTTTCCTTGTATTCACATTTAGAAAAATTTGGAATTAAAGCTATAAGTTATTAGACATAAAGTATACTTATTATATTAATATACTAGAACTTCTAACCTTTTTAGCTTTAATTTAAGTACTGTTATACGTAAACAGTTAAAATTTTAATTTTTTGAATTATATCTATATCAATTATAAAGATAAATAAACTATTTATTTATAGATAATGTTATCTTATGTTTAAATAGTTTTAATATTTACAAGAATTGTATAGATTCAATTCTATCTATTTACTTTTAATTAGAAATATAAAATTTTTAAATTAATATATTTCTATAAATAGAAATTTTCGTTTCGACTTAATTCTTAATTCTTAATTATTAATGTAAGTCTAAACCATCTTTTATATATGAAGATGATAATACTACAAAAACTTGAGCTTGTATAAATGCTATAGCTAATTCTAAACCTGAAAATGCTATAATAAATAATAAAGGTATTAAACCTAAAATAAAGAATATAATACCAGAATTCATTATATTATAAACAAAACCACTTAAAATACTTAATAACATATGTCCTGCTGTTATATTTGCAGCTAATCTTAATCCTAATGATACATTTCTAGCTAAATATGAAATTAATTCAATAGTAACTAATAATGGTAAAAGAGCTAAAGGACAACCTGCTGGTACTAATAATGAGAAAAATTTAAGACCGTGTTTTTGGAATCCTAATATAGTTGCACCTAATACTATTGTAAAACTAAGAGCAAATGTTAAAGCAAAGTGACTTGTTGATGCAAAGCTATAAGGAATCATACCTATTAAATTATTCATTAATATAAATATGAATAAAGTATAGATAAATGGGAAATAAATTTGACCATTTTTCGCATTTATTTGGTTTGTAACTATACCGTGTATAGTTACATATAAAGATTCTTGAGCAATAGATCAGTTATTACTAACTAATTTATTATAATTAGTAGCTAATATACCTGAAGTTATTATAATTATACTTCCTATTGTTAAGTATAATCCAATGTTAGTTATGTTTAAGTGTAAACTTAAAACTTCTAAATTTAAAATATCTCTAATTTCAAATTGATCTAAAGGACTTTTAATTTCTGTAAAAAATCACATAAGAGTAATAAAATTACTTTATATGTATGCATATATTCTTGAAAAAAATTTAAACTAAGTTTAGTTTAAATTTAGCCAGCTTAAATCCATCGTAGTAAAAGCTAGCAAAATTTTATACGAGGGTATGGATAAAAGTTATAGTATTGCAAGCAATATTTTAATTTTTAATTATATTTTTTGAATAAACATACGTGATAAGAATAAACGAACTATTCTAGGTAATATATATTTAGATAAAATATATAAAATCACAACTATTAATCCAAAAGCGAATACTACTTCATTAACATAATAAAAAGGTACTAATTGAGGCATAATTTATTGGTTTTAATTGGGTAATACACGTAATTAATTACGGATTGTAATTCTCGACAAAAAGTATATAAATATTTTGTATATTTATTTTATATACTATATATTAAATAATAAAAAAATAATTTAATAGAATAAAAATGTAAAAAAAGTTAGTTAATCTAAACTATCTTAACTTAAACACTATAAATTAAACTATTCATAGGATAATCTAGAACGTTTAAAAGTAATGAAGGGTAAATTCCAAATAATACTGTAAAGAATACTAATACAAATAATAAAACGAATTCTCTTTTATTTAAATCATATACACCTTCTTCTAAGAATTTAGTGAAAGATCCTCCAAATGCTGTTCTATTAAACATATATATAGTATAAGCTGCTGATAATATTATAGAAGAACATGCAAAAATACCTAATATAGGTAATCTTTCTACAACACCATAAAGTGACATAAATTCTCCTATAAAATTCAATGTTAACGGAGCTCCACAATTACCTAGTGCTAATATAAAGAATAATATAGCAAATATAGGCATTAATTGAGCAGCACCTCTGTAGAAATATATCATTCTAGTTCCTGTTCTATCATAAAGTACTCCACCTGCACATATAAATAAACCACTAGATACAAATCCATGAGCTAACCCTAAAATTATACTTCCTTCTAATCCTTGAACAGTGTTACTAAATACTCCAATTAAATAAACTGCTGCGTGACAAACAGAACTATAAGCTATCAATTCTTTAATATCTGTTGTTCTTATAGTACTAAAACTTGCATATAAAATAGTTATAACACCGATTGTATATATTACAAAAGTATAATCTAAAGAAGCTTTAGCTAATATAGGTAATATTAATCTAAATATACCATATAAACTTAATTTTAAAACAATAGCAGCTAAAACGATACTACCTCCTAATGGAGATTCAACGTGAGCTTTTAATAGTCAATTATTCAAAAAGATTGTTGGAGTTTTTACAGCAAAAGCTATAAATATACCTAGGAATAAGAATACTTGAGTTGTATATTCGAAATCAAATTTAAATAAAATATCGAAATCTGTACTTCCCATTATTGAAGATGTACTTAAAATTGATAATAATAAAAATAAAGAACCTCATAATGTATATAAAAATAGATAGTAACTAGCTGTAGATTTATTATCTGATCCAAATATACCAATTAATATGAATAAAGGTGGAAGAATACTTTCGAAAAAAATATAGAATGACATTATATCTAATGTCATAAAAACTGTTAGTAATAATGTTTCTAATAATAACATTATTATTACATAAGCTTTTATATTTTCTTTTATAGATTCTCAATTAGACAATAAAGCAATAGGCATTATTATTGTAGTTAATAGTACAAAGTATATAGAGATACCATCTAAACCTAAATAGATATCAAAAATTTGAACATTATAATGTTGTTGTACATATTGAAATTGATTAGTACTAAAATCAAAAAATAAAAATATAAATAAAGAAATTAATAAAGTTATTACACTAGTTATTAATCCAGTTATTTTTATATATAAAGCTGAATTGCTTACATATGAATTTAAACTAGTAACACCTAATATACCTAATATAGGCGTTAATATTAACGAAGTTGATAACATCTTACAAGAAGATATTACCTTTACCCTTAAAAGATTAGACAATACTTGCTATAAGCGACACAAGTATATTTTACTTGATATGACACCTACGGACCGCTCGACCGGCCGATTGGTTGACTTAAATATATTTTACTTGCGATAAGCAAGATAAATAAATATATTAAGTTTAGTTAGATTATGAAAAGAATTCAAATCACTTCTATCGAGTATATAATTTAAATAAATTAAAATATAATACTCATATAGCTCGAAAGGTTTAAAGTACTATGGTACTTTTTTTCGATAATACTAGTAGTAATTTTTTCTAACAATCTTTCAAACTCTTTCTGCTTCTTCTATATCTTTCAGAGATTTTGTAGAACTTTCTAATAAATAATTAGTTATAAATCTAGTTTTATGTACTTCTTCTAGAATAGGTGGATAATTATGAGTATAGTATGGTGCCATAATATCAAGATCGGGCTTATAAAGTTTAATTGTATCTTCTACAAATATTCTTGAAGTTGAACTGTCTCATAGAATTTTATGCCCACAACGTGGGTGTATAACACTATCAAATTTCTTTGATCAAATATTCTCTAAACTAGCTTCAACTTTTGCCTCTTCTCTAATTTTAGCAACAGGTTGTTCATCTCTATAACTTCATAAATACGCACGACGCTTATACTCAGCTAATGCTTCATTATATAACGCAGTATTCATAGGAGAAGGATTCTCACTAGTATATCTTAATGTATTTAATAGTTGACCTGAACTCTGATTTTTATAAGGAATAATTGATCTATTAATAGGTAATTCCCCCTTATAGTTAAGATCAGGAGATCTTACATGTTCAGGTCATAAAGACCCCAGATTAACTTTAGTAGTTTCAACTTCTATTAATCTAGGACAAATAACAAGACGGGGAGTCCCATCATAAGGATAAGGAGCTACTATACCACCACCCATAACCATCGGATAAGTAGGTGCATCTTCTTTTGTAATTAATACAGAACGAGGTGGTATAATATCGGGTTTCTTAGGATCTCAATACTTATTTAGCAGTGGATGCTGTTTATTTTGATTACTAGAAGATCCCGATTCCATCTTACACACAGTATCTATATCTTTGCTGGGTGAGTAAGCCTCTTTACTTGTTTCATCATTTTCCGTATTTGTCATATACAAATATTGATTATGATTAGACAATTTAAAATTTGAATGGACAAAATCCGCTAAAATTTTAGGAAGTAAGGAGGTATTTATTTGTATTAGTTCATGAATACTAAGAAGACATAGAAGAATAGGATATCCTATTATTGTAATTATACAAATTAAAAGAATACCTATAAAAAACAGAAAAAAAAATTCGAAAAAAGTAGAATTATTATTTATACCATGTAACGATTGATTTACTTTCGTTACAATATAGTATATTAGGCCCCCTAATACTAGAGAGCATCATAAAGGCAAACTTGCTAGTTTACATAAAAATTTTAAAGGTAAAGAAAAAATCAAGCATATTATTACAGAATATAATATATGCTTGAAACTTTTCTTAGTTCAAAAAGATGCTGCTTGTAACATTTGCTTTTAGTTTATATTTTTTTTTGCTTAGCCTTAGAGAAATAGTAAATGATAAACATTATTATAGTCAGGTTAAATCACCCTCTATAATTTTAGGACGGACTCCACGAATTAATACTATGAAGGGAGGGGGGGTTTATTATTTTATTCCCCCCCTCCCTTTTTACGGGTTTTTTAAAATAAGCTTATATTAATAAAGAATACCCCAAATATATATAATATACAAGGTACCAATATAATAAAGGCAAATAAAATAGGTAATAAAACTGTTCAACAGAAAGACATTAATTGATCAAAACGTATTCTAGGGAATGACGCTCTTACTCATATAAAAATAAATACCATTATAGAACTTTTTATACCTAGAGTAATACTATGTAATAATCCATTTAAAGATGAACTAGTTAAAGTATTTCTTAAGTTAAAATATTCTAAAGATTCTATTCAATCTATGTCAAATATGTAAGCATAAATATAATTTAATGTATCAAATCAGTAAATATAATCGATATCTATCAAATAACCACCTAAAAATAAAATACTTGTAAATATACACATTAATACTATACTAGCATATTCAGCCAAAAAGAAAAACACAAAAATAACTGCAGCATGTTCTGTCATAAATCCACTAACTAGTTCAGATTCAGCTTCAGCTAAATCAAAAGGAGCTCTATTAGTTTCTGCAACAGAACCTATAAAGAAAATTATTAATATACATAATAAAGGTAAACCTAATCATATTATTTTTTGAAATTGTACATTAATATTTAAATTAAGACTATTTGTTATCATTATTACAATTAATAAAACAGAACTTAACACTAATTCATAGCTAATTAATTGAGCTGTACTTCTTAAAGAACCTAAAAAAGCATATTTACTATTAGCACTTCATCCTGCCAATAATATACCATAAGTTGCTAAAGATGACACAGCTAACATAAAGAATATACCTAACTCCATATCTCCAAGAGATAAACCAGGACCGTAAGGAATAACTGCATAACCTAATAAAGCAAATATTAAAGTAATAATTGGCCCTAAGAAGAATAAAACTAAATTAGCTTGTGTAGGTGCTACATATTCTTTTAAAATTAATTTTAATGCGTCAGCAAATGCTTGCATTAAACCATAGTATCCTACAGCATTAGGCCCTAATCTTCTTTGCATACTAGCCATAGTTTTCCTTTCTGCAACTGTAACGTAAGCTACTACTAATAACGCAGGTAACATTAATATTAAATTTTCTATTAACGATATAAGGGTTATAGGTAAAGTCATTTTTTTTGTAATTAAAAATTAAATTAACAAAAATTAATAATATATTTTAAATTTATATATATTAAACCTTTAGTTAATATAAAAGCAAAAATAGTCAGCCTTATTTTTGAAGGTTCCTACAACTATTTATTATAAATTACCACCTCATTAGGGATTCGAACCCCAATCGTAATATTAGAAGTATTATGCTCTACCTTTGAGCTAATGAGATTAGTATATTAAACCCTTTAGATTTAATACCTTTGGGACAAAAATGTCCATATCTATACTTTATATACATATACTAGAACTTAAAAAATAGTTCTAGTTAGTATATTTACTTAACCGCTTGAAGAAAAGTCCGGACGATTTTGAATTTATATCTTACTAAATTATTTTAATAAAATAAAATTAGCTTAAGATATGGTTTTTGAATTTTTATTCCTATTTTTATAGAGAAATTTTATTTTCCTTAACTTTGTAAAGGTAAACTTACGAATGCGTGAGGTTTAGGTGGACTTGATAATCCTCATTCTAAACTACTATAGCATCTGTTTAAATTAGCTTGTAATATATCAGTATAGAACCCAGGTACAAATCAAGGATTTCTACTAGCTATTTTTCCTTCTATTAATTGTAAATAGATAATATACATAAATAGTCAAGCGGCTATTACACTAACTATTGATCCTATACTACTTATTAAATTTCAACCTGCAAAAGCATCAGGGTAATCACTGATTCTTCTTGGCATACCTTGTAAACCTAAAAAGTGTTGAGGGAAGAATGTTAAATTTACACCTATAAATAATAGTCAGAATTGTACTTTAGCTAAAGTATAATTATAGTTTAAACCTAATATTTTAGGTATTCAGAAGTATCATCCGGCAAACATAGCAAATACAGCACCCATACTTAACACGTAGTGGAAATGCATTCATGATAAAAAAATGAATTCAAAAATTTTATTTTTTTTTGTAATCTTTTTTTACATTAGCTTCCATAGTTTTAAGATCTTCTTTTAAAATATCTATTACTTTTAAATAATCTTTAAATAAATATTTTGATTCTGAAGGATAAAAATTTTCTTTATTCTTTTCAATATTATTAATAATATCACTAAATTTTTTAGTTTGTACATCATAACATTCAAATTCATATTTAATTTTAGCTAATAATTCTTCAGTAGATATTTCAGGTATTTCTTCTATAGTAATAGTTTTATTTCAATTTCTATTTTTGGAGATATCTTTATTATCTAAGGAATTTATATTTAAATTAGGATATTCTTTATTCTTTTGTAATTCTAATATTTTATTTTTTAGTTCAAAAGCTTTATTAGCTATATTTTCATCATTTTTTTTTTCTCTTTTCTTATCGGGTTCAATTAAATTTAAATTAGAATCTTTAGGATTTTTTGGTGATTTATTTCATTTTTTTACTAAATCTTTTTTTAAATTTCAACTTTTAAATTTATTTTTTAAATCTTTTAAGCTTATTATATTAGTTATAAAAAAATTAAATACAATATTAAATATATTTAGAATTAATTGGAAGCTAATATATATTAAAATAAATAAGTTTAATGTAAGTAAACTTAATAAAAAATAACGAAGTATACCCCTATTTTGAAAATTTAAATTAAAAATTCTGAAATTTTGCGAACAATACACATAAAATTTAATTAATAATGTGAAAGTTAGAATAAAAAAACAAAAACTAGCTACTAAATAGAACAAAGAACTATTAAGAATATTAGATAGAATAAAAAAATAAATAAATAGAACTAGAAATCTTGAAGAATTAAAAATTTTTATGTCTTCATATATATATAGCACTAATTTATCAAGAATAATATTTAAATTAGTTAAGGATAAATTTTTATCTCGAGTAAATGAATATTTATTATTTAAAAGTTCTATAAAAAAATAAACTAAATATTTTTGAAGAATTTTTCATGAAAAATTATAAAAGAAGTTTAAAACATAGTTCTTGAAACAATCGATAAAAAAGTTGGTTAAAAATTTAGAGTTATGTGAAAAAAATAAATTTAAGATAGAACTTTCTAAATTCATACTTTTATCCTTCTTTTCTATTGATTGAGTTCATTCTATATTTTGGAAATAAGAGATTGGGACTATTTCTTTATTTAATTTAGACAAAAAGGGTACTTTGTATCATGAAGGATTTTTGTATTGAATTCAATTTAACAAAAAATTTGAATATATTTTATATTCACTACTATTAAAATCTGAATATCTATATTGTCTAATAAGTAAAAATCTTTTTATTTGACTTACTCTATAAAATTTTATATCTGAATATAATCTATTTTGCATAAAATAATCATATAGAAATACCATTTTTTCTACACTTTGTATCTTTAAAATTGTGGATCTATATTTATAAATATTTTTATTGGATCTAGCTAAATATCTACTAAAAAAAGTAGAATTAGGTTCAATCTTATCAAATAACCCTAGTTTAGATGTAGAATTATTATATTTAAGATTTAAAATACATTCTATTCTGTTAGAAGTAAAGTTAAAGGATATAGACCCAGCTGAATCTATTAAACCTGCAAAGTAAGAATCTAAAGTAATAAGTTTATATTCTGGTTTAAGAATATTTATATTACATAATCTACAAGCTTTTTTGAAACTATAAAATTTTATTCTAATAAATCCGTTTAATATTTTTAAAATATTTGTTATATCTTCACTATTTGAAATTACATAAGCAGATTTAGATTTGAAAGTTATTATTTTACCTATAGATAAAAAATCTTGAATTCGTGTTAATATTCTTATATCTTTGTTATTTATTTGAATTACTATTCTTTTTACTGTTAATTTATTGTTAACAGAATCATTTCTTATATCAAAGTAACCTTTTCCGTCTATTATACCAGCTAATCAAGAATAAAATTTTAGATGTTTATCTCAATCTTCTTCATTAGCTAAATTAAACAATTGACGTTTAGTCTCTAAGAATTTCTTGTAATTTTCTGCAGATTGTATATTTAATTTTTTTTCAGATAAATTATAATTATTATTTTTACTATTTAAAGAAAGATTAAAGCTTCCACTTAGATCTAGATAATTTCGTAGATAAATATGTAATATAAATAGTAAATAAGTTAAGATAAATATATTTTTCAGCATATAGTCAATTACATGAAAATCCATTTGATTATCATGGCCCCTTAGTAGAGCAACTACATAGTATGTATCATGGAAGGCTATGTCTAGTGTAGCATTAGCTAACACTACACCACTTAGTCCTCCCAGTGTGAATAAGAATACAAAACCTAATGAGAATAACATAGGTGGTGTAATTCTTATCGACCCTCCGTAACAAGTAGCTAATCAAGAGAAAATTTTAATACCTGTAGGTACTGCAATAATCATTGTAGCTGCAGTGAAATAAGCTCTAGTATCTACATCTAAACCTACTGTAAACATATGATGAGATCAAACTATACATCCTAAAATTCCAATAGACATCATAGCATATACCATACCTATGTAACCGAAAACGGGTTTATTTGAACTAACTGAGATAACAGTACTAATTATACCAAAACCTGGTAATATTAATACGTACACTTCAGGGTGTCCAAAGAATCAGAATAAATGTTGGAATAATATAGGATCACCACCACCTGCTACTTCGAAGAATGATGTGTTAAAATTTCTATCTGTTAAAATCATTGTTATAGCTCCAGCTAAAACAGGTAATGTTAATAATAGTAAAACTGCAGTAACGATTACACCTCATCCAAATAAGGCTAATTTATGTAATCTTATACCTGGAGTTCTCATGTTTGCAATAGTAGTTATAAAGTTAATTGCACCTAATAAACTACTTACACCTGATAAATGTAAAGCAAATATAGCTAAATCTACACTTGGTCCACTATGACTTTGTAATCCTGACAGAGGAGGATAAATAGTTCATCCTGTCCCTGCTCCACCTTCTATACAAGCAGAAAAGATTAATAACATTAAACTTGGAGGTAATAATCAGAAACTTATATTATTAAGTCTAGGGAAAGCCATATCAGGCCCACCTACCATTAATGGTAATAAGAAATTACCAAATCCTCCGATTAATGCAGGCATAACCATAAAGAAGATCATTAATATAGCATGAGCTGTTATAATACTATTATATAATTGATTATCTGAAATAAATTGAACTCCAGGACCGCTAAGTTCTAATCTAATTAATACTGAGAAAGCTGTACCTAATAATCCTGAAAAAAGACCAAAAATTAGATAAAGAGTTCCTATATCTTTTGCATTAGTAGAATTAAATCATCTCTCATTAGCCATTGATATGTCGGATCTAAGATTAGTATACGATAAATCTTGCATTTTTTATGTTTTTACTTAAAGTATTTTTATAGTTTTATTTATTAATGTTTTTAAATATAAAAATATATTTAATATTAATACTCATAGAGTATAACTATTACTTTAAGCTTAACTTTAACTAATATCTTCAATATAAATCGGATAAAAATTTTTAAATCTAAACAAGTATAGCCCTATCTTGAATTAGTCTCATATACATTATTTAAAATTAAAAATCTTTTATGAATATATTTGTATTTTATAAAATACTTTTTTAATATTATATAACTGTTCTTAATTTATAGATAGTTATCTATAAAAGCTATATATATTTCACTTTACTTTACCTAAAGTTTATTTATATTACCACTATATGTAGTAAAATACTTTAAGTAAGAAGTGTATCTCTGTACAGTTTGCACCACACAGTAACGTATCTATATTGTAAAGGAATTAGCAATTTTTTTCTTACCTTAAATATGAATAACCTTCACGAATTGGTTATGAAAAGGCTATGGAGGAATCGAACCTCAAACTAATGATTTGCAATCACAGTGTAAACCTTCTACATCATAGCCTTGAAAATTTTATTATTAAAATAAAAATTTCATATAAAATTGCAATATATTAAATTAAGATGATTTTGTTGTAGTTAAATCTATTAAAGTATTTTCTATTATACTTATTACAGGTACTATAACTAAGAAATGTCCAAAATATAAGATTGTACTTATTTGTCCAAATTCTATAAATGGACTTTCTACATGTTTAGCTCCTAATTGTTGTAAAATTATAAAGTTTACAACAAAAGCATAGAAGGCTATTTTACTTAAAGGTCTAAATTGTAGACCCTTAGTTGCACCTAAGTCAGTAATAGGTAATACTAATATAATCACTAAAGCCATAAACATAGCAAGAACTCCTAATAATTTATTAGGGATAGATCTTAAAATAGCATAGAAAGGTAATAAGTATCATTCAGGTACTATAGCTGCAGGTGTTTGCATAGGATTAGCCATTACATAATTTTCACTATCACCTAAAACATTAGGCATAAAGAATACAAATAAGCTTAATACAAAGAAAAAGATAAATATTGTGATTAAATCTTTAAATAAGAAGTATGGTGCAAATACTACTCTATCATAGTAACCTGGCACACCTAAAGGATTACTTGCTCCTGCTGTTTCGTGTACAGCTATTAAATGCATTAAAGCTAAAGCTGCTAATACAAAAGGTAATACAAAATGTAATGCAAAGAATCTATTTAAAGTAGCATTATTAACTGAGAATCCTCCTCAAACAAATTCAACTATATCTTGTCCAATTCAAGGTATAGCACTTATAAGATTAGTAATAACTGTAGCACCTCATAAAGACATTTGTCCGTAAGGTAAAACATAACCTAAGAAAGCTGTTCCCATCATAAGTATAAGTATTACAGCACCTATAACTCAAGCTAATGTTCTAGGGGCTCTATAAGAAGCATAGTATAAACCTCTTCCTATGTGTAAATACACTAAAAAGAAGAAAGCTGAAGCTGTGTTACTATGTAAGTAACGAACTAATCATCCATTATTTACATCACGCATTATGTGTTCTATAGAATTAAATGCTTCGGCTACGCTAGGATTATAATGCATAGCTAAAGTAACTCCTGTTACTATTTGTATAATTAAACAAACACCTAGTAAAGAACCGAAATTTCATAAGTAACTTATATTACTTGGTTGTGAATGATCAATAACATAAGCATTAACCAATTTTAAAAAAGGATGACTTTTTAATATTCTCATTTATATATAGAATTTATAATTAATAATAAGTACTACACTTATTTTTGTCTTTTTTTTTATAAAGTAAAAATTATATAAGTACTTTATTTTATTCGTCTTAACTGAAATATAAACGAAATTAGTTTCAGCATAAGTGTTCAATTTATATTATATACAAAATATATACTGCATAATTTGCAAAATTTAATAAAATATAAAAAAATAAAATTATTTATTTAGTTACAGATGGACCTTCTCCATTATCTTTTTTATTTATATCTGAATCTTTATCTTCAGATTTAGATTTTTTGTTTTCAGATGAATTGTCTTCATCTAAAGATCTTTTGTTATCACCGGGTGAATTTTCATCATTTATATTTGTTTCACTTAAAGCTTTAGTCAATTCAACCATAGTTTTAGTATCTTGTATTCTATTCTCAACTAAACTTTCTACCATTTCTTCTTGACTAATTACACCTTCAGTTCCTTTTTCTGTTTCTTCTGCTTGTCATTTCTCCATGTCTGAATTATGACTCATCATGTTTTGCATTAATGCTAACATTTTTTCTCTATATGAAAGTTGTGCATATTTTTTATTTTTGTCTTCTTCTATTCCTGGATTCGTTTTATTTTCAGTTTCAGTTTCACTATCCGTTTCTGTAGCTATTTGCTTACCTTTATCTATTTTCTTTTCATCACTAAAATCTTTTCCATCTTCTGCATCTGTAAAAGTAATCTTTTCATTAAAAAGATCTATACCGATAAATACAGCAAATATATAACTAAGAACTCTGAAAATAAAATAAGGATTAAGTAAGAATTTCACTATTATACTAAATATTTTTCCTCGCGAAGTTTTTTAATATTAATTTTGCTTTAGTACCTTCTTTTGTACTATTTCAAGTTCAAATTGCTGATTCTAAGTTATTATTACTTAAAGGATTATTTTCATTTAATTGTAAGTAGTAACTTATACAAATAAAAATTGTAATACAAGTCATAGTAATAGAATGTAAACTATCAAAGTAAGTTCAAATAAAAGTAAATAGAGATAAGTAGAAACATAAACCTATTAATATATAAAGAGCATAATCTGTTACCACTCCTTTACTTAAACTAGATATTGTTTTACCTATTCTAAGTAAAGTTCAATAAATACCATAAGGACCTACTCATTCAATACTACCTTTATCTAAAACTTTTGTAGTTTGGCCTCCTAAATTTAATACTGTATTAACAATATATTTATTATAGAAGAATTCTATTAAGAAACGTTGGTTAAAGAAACCAAATATAAAATATCCTAATCTAGATGCTTTGAAATTAGTTACAGAATTAGGCATAAATTCTGGGTAAATTATAGCTATAACTGAAAAGAATACTGTAAATCCAAAAGGAAGTAATTTAAATAAAGTAGGTACAGCAAATTCTGTATCTATTAATATTTCACGTGTAGGATGAATAAATATACTATTATCTGCAAAGAATCCTGACCCTAAACCTATGAAAATATCTTTAGTTATAAATCCAAAATATACAGAGAAAATTGCTAATATAACTAAAGGTAAGCTTAAGAAAATATCACCTTCATGTGCATTTTTATAAGAGTTAACTGGCCCATTTGGACTTGTTAAGAATGTTAAATATATAACTTTCACTGAATATAATGTAGTAAACATAGCACCTATTACAGCTATAACGTATACGTTTATACTACTAAATTCATATTGACCAAAAGCAGATTCTAAAATAAAATCTTTACTATAGAAACCAGTCATGAAAGGGAAAGCAGCTAAACTAAGACTTGCCATTAATATAACAGTATATGTTAAAGGTAAAAATGAAAATAATCCACCATATTTTCTTAAATCTTGATTATCCGCTACAGCATGTATAACAGCACCTGCACCTAAGAATAATAATCCTTTATAGAAAGCATGATTTATTAAATGGAAAAGCGCTACATTATATGAAGATAAACCTATAGCTATCACCATCATACCCAATTGACTCATAGTTGAATAAGCTATAATTTTTTTTATATCTTGTTGGAATAAACCTATAAGAGAACTAAATACTGTAGTAATTGCACCTAATCATAAACAAATTAGTAAAATAGTAGAGCTATATTCAATTAAAGGAGATGAACGTATTAATAAGTACACACCCGCTGTAACCATTGTAGCTGCATGTATTAATGCAGATACCGGAGTAGGACCTTCCATCGCCATAGGTAATCATATATGAAGACCTACTTGAGAACTTTTAGCCATAGCTCCTATTAATAAGCATATACCTATAATTGTAACCAAATTTTCATTTATATAAGGAGATAAAGAAAATACTATACTATAATCTAAGCTACCTAAAGATCATAGTATAACTATCATTCCTATTGTTAAAAAACAATCACCTACTCTATTAGTTAAGAATGCAGATAAAGAACTTTGATTAGCAGCTATTCTAGTAAATCAGAAACTAACTAAAAGGTATGAACATACTCCTACTCCTTCTCAACCTACAAACATTAATAGATAATTATTACCAGTTACTAGAATAATCATCATGAAAGTAAATAAACTTAAATAACTGAAAAATCTTTGACTGTGAGGATCATGACTCATATATCCTATAGAATATAAATGAACCAATGAACTAATTATTAATACAGGTATTAACATTGAAACTGTTAAACTGTCAAATTGGAAATTTCACACCATATTAAATAATTCACTGTCTAATCAATTAAATAATTTTATAGAAACAGGATTATTATTAAATCCTATTTCAAAAAAGCTAATTATAGCTAATAATGTAGTCGTCATCACAGCTAAACAACTTAAGATACGACTACCTGTTACTCCAATTTTTCTACCAAAAAAACCAGAAACTATAGATCCTAATAAAGGTAATATAATTATAGTTAAATACATTATTTGTATTCTATTGCAATACTTCCTCTTAGTCTATAAAAAGCTACCAAAATAGCTAAACCGATTGCAGATTCTGCACCTGCAACAACTATAATATATATAGCATATGTTTGTCCTATTATATCATCTAGATTAATAGAACTTATCAATATTAAGAATGTTATAGATAATAGCATTATTTCTATAGAAATAAGCATTAATATTATATTTTTTCTATTAAATACGAACCCTAAGATTCCTATTAAAAAAAGTATTAAAGTTAAACTCATTATTTTTTTTTATTACATGTCTAATTATTCGGGCTGAATTTTTTTTGAAAGAAATCTATCAAAAAATTTTGTTTTATAATCTAAATTTTTATTATAACTAATAAAAAAATTTTTTTTAACTTAGTATTTAAAGATCCAGATATAAAAACAAAAACTTACTAAATAAAGAATCTTTTAATTAAAAATAAATTATACAATTAAAAAAGAATATTTAGATGTTTTCCCCCTTCAGGTAGGGGAAAGAGTATTGTAGATTCGAACTACAATTGTGATAGCCGTAATATCAAGTTTTACCATTAAACTAATACTCTTAAAAAGAAAAATATAATAATATACACTTATTATAGTGTAGTAATATATTTTATTTAACTTTTGGGTCAAATCGTAATTAGTAATTATTAATTTTATTTTAAAATTTCATCTTACTATATATAATTATAAATATAATATACTTATTTTAATTTCTTAAATTAAACATTGTATAATCAATTTATAAAGCTTGATATGCTTTTAGATTCTATAACTATTGGCATAGAACTGTGTAATATTCCACAAATTTCAGAACATTGTCCGTAGAAAGTACCTTCTCTATTTAAGAATATAGATAATTGATTTAATCTACCTGGATATGCATCACATTTAATACCTAAAGCCGGTACAGCAAATGAATGTATAACATCACCAGATGTTACAACAAATCTTATGTGTGTAGATTCTGGTACAATTACTCTGTTATCTACTTCTAACATTCTTAAACCACCTTCTTCTAAATCTGTATCTGGTACGATATAAGAATCAAATTCTATTGAATCACCATCTGAACTAGTGAAATCTGGATATTGATAACTTCAATATCATTGGTGACCTTCCGCTACAATTGTCATAGAAGGATCATTAACTTCATCCATTAAATATAATAATTTAAATGAAGGGAAAGCTATAAGTATTAAAATTATAGCAGGACTTATAGTTCAAACTAATTCTATAAGAGTACCATGATTTAAATATTTATGAGATATAGGTGCTTTTGTTTCTATAAAATTTCTCATTATAGAAAATAAAACTCATCCTACACCAAATAGGATTAATACTAAATAATACATTACATTGTCATGTAATTCTACTAATCCTTCCATTTGGGGAGTAGCGCTATCTTGGAAATATAAACCTCAGGCTACTGGAGCATCTAGAGATATGAATCCGTTTAATAAATTTTTCATTTTGTTTTTTTTTTATTTTTATTTCTAACTGCGGTAGAATTTTAAGAATACGTAGAAAATTAAGCTACGTATAATAAAAGTAATGCCATCATTAAGGCAAATAAAGCTGTAGCTTCTGAGAAAGCAAATCCTAAGATAGAATAAGAGAATAATTGATTTTTTAATGAAGGGTTTCTAGCTACACCTATAATTAAACATCCAAATACTACACCTATACCTACTCCAGCTCCAGCTAAACCTACTGTTGCTAATCCTGCTCCGATTATTTTTGATGCTTGTAACATTTTTTCTATTAGAAATTTTTTGCTTTGCCTTAGATAAATAGTAAGAGGGAAACATTATTATAGATAGGTTTAAACCACCCTCTATAATTTTAGGACGGACTCCGCGAATTAATTATTACATTAATATATAAATAAAAAATATAAAGTATATTTAATTCTATTTATATATTAAGTGAAAAAAGGAAATAAATTATAATCCTTTAGTTTATTGGTTTCTTAAATACAATTTATTTATTTTCTATAAATGTATTTATAAATTTTTTAGATTTATACATATAAGTATTTGACTGTCTGCTATCAATTTTTAAAGCTCCTTTTCCTAATTCAAATACGAACCCTGCAGTTATAATACCTATAAATAAAAGCGCAATTATTAAACCGTAAGTTCCATTTTCATACCCACTCATTCCAAAAGGAAATATTACTAGAATTTCTAAGTCTAATAATAAATAAACTAAAGCAAATATAAAGAATTTTACACCAAATTGTGTTCTATTTTGACCAAGAAAACTGTGAAAACCACATTCAAATATACTATATTTTTCTTGGTATGGATTATGAGGAGCTAATATAAAATTAAGAAGTAAAAAAACTAAAGTTAAAACAGACACAAAGATAAAAAGTAATGTAACACTACTCATTAGTTATTAAATAACATTTGTACCAATATGGTACCCATGCTTAGTCATTCTTTATTTATAAATATAAATAATAATATAATCATTGTAATAACTGAAATTACAAAAGATATTGGGCTAGATATAGCTATATTTTTATAATCAAAGTTTACATTTTTTATTATTGTTTTATTTTTGTTTATTATACTACCTTTTCCTTCTAATAAGTTACTATTAAGTTTATATTCAGGTAAGTCAAAAAACATTTCTTTTATTATGCTTAAGTAATATATTCCACCTATAACACTAGTTAAGATAGCAACTAAAGATAAGAAAATAAGACCTTTATCTAAAGCTGCACTTAATACCATTTGTTTTCCGAAGAAACCTACTAAAGGTGGTACACCTACAAATGAAAATATTGTTATTGTTAAACTTAAAGCTAATACAGGGTTAATATAATAATAACCTTTTAATTGATTTACTAATTGTATAGGAGAATTTGTTTTATCCATTAATTCTTCATGTTCTTTATTTTCACTAGTATAACAATATAGTGAAAAACCTATAGCTATTAATATAATAAAGGCGTTTAAATTACTAATACTATATTGTATTAAATAAAATATAAAGGCTTGAGTTGATTCTACACTAGATATACCTAAAGCTAAAAGTATAAATCCTAAATGAGATATAGTACTATAAGCAAATAATCTTTTTATTCTAAATTGAGTTAATCCTACTACTGTTCCAATAATTAAAGAAAATAAAGAACTAACTAATAAAATAAATGTTCAGTTCATACCTTGTGCCCCTGTAAAATTATTTTTAGTGTAATACACTAATTGTAATAATAATATAAATATAGATATTTTAGCTATTATAGCTACAAATGTAGTAACTATAGTAGGTATAGCATCATATACATCAGGTGATCAGAAATGGAATGGAGCTGCACTTACTTTAAATAAAAATCCTATAGTAAATAATACTAAAGAAAGATTAATGTAATAAGGTTTATATCATAAATCTGTAGAGTTTAAGTCACTTATACTAGTTATAATATATAAACTATCTAAACTAGTACTTCCAGAATTTGCGTATAATAAACCTGTACCTAGTAAAATAAAACAAGAACTTAATCCTCCTAATAAGAAATAAATTAATCCACCTGTTGTAGATAATTCTGAATTTCTATATATAGTACTTAATATATATAAACCATAACTTTGCAATTCTATTGCAAGGAAAATAGAAACTAAATCATTAGTAGACATTAATAATATTGCACCTGTTATTATAAATAATAATATTAAAGGATATTCTATTATTTTTAAATGTTCTCCCATTTTATTTATAATTTTTGTATTATAGTAAGAAAAATTATATAAAAATATATCTTTTATAGATGAATATTCTTTTGTTCATATTTTTCTAGGATAGAAACTTGTTAATGTTAATATTAATGCACTAACTATAAAGACAAATATATGAAATATTTGAGTAATATTTGTTATTAATAATAAACCTCCATGTAATCCTATACCTTTAGTTACTACAGTTAAAGAGGATAGATCATTTAATATACAATATATTAAAATTAGTATAGCTATTCTATTATATAGTATAGCTATATCACGTCTTATATTTACGGCGTTAGATAATAATACAAAGAGTATTGAAGATATTAACATATTATTAGCTTTTAGAAGGATTCGAACCTTCGTTACAGACGTATGAGATCTGAGTTTTAACCGATTAAACTATAAAAGCTTAGGCTTTAATTATAAACAAAAACATATAAAAGCTAGATTTTTATTTCTTATATTTAAGAGATAAGATTATCTAAGGGTAAATACCCAGATTCGAACTGGGAGCCGACCATGCCACAAATGATCACTCTACCTATTGAGTTATATCTACCTTACAATACGAGAAAAGTCTCGATAACTTTTTCGAGGAGTGATTCGAACACTCATAGTAAATACCAAAAATTTATGACTTGCCTATTAGTCAACTCGAAATTATATTGTGTTATGCTATAGAATTTTTTATACTTACTATTCTAAATATATATTAACAATATGGACGACAAGACTTGAACTTGTAGGGTTTTAAGGCCCGCCGTGCCTAAAACGGCTATGTCTACCATTCCATCACATCCACTGAATTTTATACATTTGTACAGGTATTTACATCATTAATATCATTTTTTAAGTTTTTATAGGTATTATCTTATTTAAATATATAAAAAAACAACAAATAAATTTAAAGTGTTAAATTGGGACTTGTAGGATTCGAACCCACATCTTAATGATTAAAAGTCATATGCATTCACCATTATACTAAAATCCCTAACCTTATATAGGCTATATAATAAAATTATATAAAATTATAAAAAAAATATACCCTTAGGTAAAAATAATTAAAATATTTTTCTTCTTTACTCCTTGGTTGCTCAAAGTAGGACTCGAACCTACAACAAAAACAGCTTCAATGTTTCACTCTACCAATTGAGTTATCTAAGCTTATATGGAGATATCAGGAGTTGAACCCGAATTAACGATATGCAAAAACGCAGTTTTACCAATTAAACTATATCCCCTAACAAAACTAATTAGGATAATAAAAAAAAATACGTAAAATATTAGTTTTATTAACTTACATAAAAATTTTATTTCTTTTTTCCATTATTCTAAAATATTATTTGTTTTTCATTTAAGTTAAAATATTTGAGAGCAAATAGTATATATATTTATACCTAAGGAGTGACTCGAACACCCACGGAAATAATCCAGAAAAGCTTAAGTTTTCACTGTCTACCGATTCCAGCACTTAGGCTAGGGCTAAAGTGACTTGAACACTTATAAGTACTGTTATGAGCAGTATGCTTTACCTATTAAGCTATAGCCCTCTTTAAGACTAAGTAGTCTAAAAAAAATTATTCTTGAATTTTTGTCTTTTTTCTATTCAGTCTAAATATTTAATAATTTAAATATATAATATATTATATAATACTTAAAATGCGGATACCGGACTCGCACCAATATCTTCCGGGCATGAACCGAATATGTTCCTATTACACTAACCCGCTTAGACTAGACAGGATTCGAACCTGCGATGGTAGCTTTGAAAGTGCTATGTCTTACCACTTGACTACTAATCCTATATAGCCCAGTGCAAGTACCGCCCTTGCTTCTATTGATTACAAAACAATTGCATTACTTTTATGCTAACCAGGCTCTAAAAAATTAACTAAAAATTAAGTTTAATGTTTTACCAAATTATTTGAATATAGATATATGTATAAATAGTTATTTATTAATTTAGTACTTTATTCTTTATAATCTCAAGATTCTTACAGATAAAGCCTATTTCGTATTATTATAATACGCATATTTAAGAAATATCTTAAGATAAGCTTCGTGCCTATATGCTTTCAGCACTTATCCTTAACCAATTTAGCTTTCCTGCCGTGCTTATGCTATATATTTATCTTAGTGAGAGAAACATCCTTATGTATAATTATACATATATAAATTATTACTAACTTATATTTAATATTTGGCACATAAACAACAGGTAAACCAGGGATTAGTAACCATAATCTGTAGTATATTATCTATACTACTCTAAAATTCTTCTTGTTCCTTTCGTACAAAAGTTCGTTCTTATTTTATTCTAATTCCCTCTAGAAGATAGAAACCATACTGTCTCACGACGTATTTAACCCAGCTCATGTAACTTTTTAATCGACGAACAGTCGCACCCTACATAGTTTCTGCATCCATGAGGATAAGTTAAGCCGA
>Ga0164308_10000276_pt1 | contig 27580 bp, 25 predicted proteins | sample Whisoiple_246_MG_FD_109983 | JGI IMG/M metagenome (GOLD analysis project Ga0164308, IMG submission 109983) | Soil microbial communities amended with fresh organic matter from upstate New York, USA - Whitman soil sample_246_MG | ecosystem: Environmental > Terrestrial > Soil > Unclassified >... | reverse complement strand
GAAGATGGCCTGCGCTTGCACGTCAGTCTGCGAGGAGACATAGCTACCTAGCGAGCCAAGCACCCGCAATTCTCGTGACTCGAGTCGGTTCACCTTGCTCGACGAGATGTGGGAGTGTGCCCCGCTGGCGTGCGAGAGCGTGATGACGAAGCCTGCGTCGGTGCGCCCTTCGGGCAGCTCCACCCAATCGAGGTTCGCCGACACCAGTTGCGCCGGTCCGAGAAGCCACAACGCTTGGTCGACGAGATGGCTGCCCAGGTCGCGAAGTAGTCCACCGTCGGGGCCGGCCTCCAGGGTCTGGGGCTCGTCGAGATCGAATCGAGAGTCGAATCGCCAGACCTCGCCCAGTAGGCCCTCGTCGAGCACGCCGCGAAGTGTGGTGATGTCGGTATCCCAACGACGATTGTGGAACACGCTCAACAGCACGCCCGCCGCAGCGGCGGCGTCGACGAGGGCCTGACCGGCCGCCGCCGTCGGTGCGAAGGGCTTATCGGCGATGACGTTGACTCCGCGCCCGACAGCCTCGAGGACGAGTTCACGCCGAGTCTGCGGCGGCGTCGAGATGGTCACGGCGTCTACCCCGGCATCGAGCAGCTCGCCGAGCGACGCGAAAACCGGCACTCCCGGCAAGTCCTGATGCACTTCCGCGACGCGCTGCGGGGAGCGCGCCACAATGCCGGTCAGTTCGCACCCTTCCGCCGCCTGGATGAACGGAGCGTGAAAGTAACGACCTCCGACCCCGTAACCAACGAGTCCGATGCGCATGATGCCTCCAAGTTTCCAGGCCGGATGACGTCGCCCTATTTGTTAAGACAATATAACCTATACCCAACGGTGTTGATGCTCCAGAGACTCACCGCCGGCGCTACTAGTAATTAGCCTGGCTTCGAGCACGCCGGGGACCCGATCGCGATGGCCGCCGACGCGCTGGCGGCCTACCTCAACGATCGCGCCGCCAACAAAGACACCATCCTGATCGCCGACACCTGGGAGATGGCCGACGCGCTCAACCACCGCCTGCACGACACCCTCACCACCCCCCGGCCCGACCGTCAAAGCCGCGCGCGACCAAGAAATCCGCGTCGGCGACATCATCACGAGCCGAAGCAACGACGCCACCATCGACGTCAAACCCGGCGCCGGCCACGACCGCACCCGTGCGGTTGATCAGGTCCGCAACGGCAACCGCGGGCGGGTGGCCTCGATCGATCCGGACACCATTCGGCTTGGCGCCGAACGACTCACCGACAACGCCCGCGCGGTGTTCGAGAACGACTACCTCAAAGAACACATCACGCTGGGCTACGCGGCGGCGGTGCATTCGGCGCAAAGCGTCACGGCCGACAGTTCGTATGCGATTCTGGGGAGGGGCTTCGCGGGCGATGGCGTATGTGGCGATGACGCGGGGCCGGCACAACAACGAGGCGTTCCTCTACCAGAAGTTCAGCGCCGAAGCCGACCACGAGCACGCCACACCGATCACCAGCCCAGACCTGCATCATTTGCGCCGCGGCAACGAGTACTCGGCCGAGCACTACTTCAAGCAGATTCTGCACAACGACGACCGGCCCCGCACGATGCGCGCCGAGGCCGAACGCACCGAGAGCGGGTTGCTTCCCGAGGTGGTCGCCGAGGTGATTGAGCGCCACGAGTCGCGCCGCCGCGCCCGCCACGCAACTTGGCGGGCTCACGTGAAGACGGCGCAAAGGTGGCACGCCGGTCACGAACGGATGGCCGCAGCGGCTCAAACACGCACCGCCGGCGTCGATCTCGACGCCCGTCTTGAACTCTGAGCGCTACGCCCACCGGCAGGGGAAGGTCACTCCGGTCAATTGCTCGGAGATCTCCCACAGCCGACGGCCGTCGGCCTCGTTCTTGGCGCGATCCAGGACCTTGGCATGCGTCACTCCTCCGCCGGCCATCTCCAGAATGCCGTGCGGGCCGTAGAACGTTCCGCCCTTGGCGTCCGGCGATACCGCCCCGTAGAGCGCGGGCAGGATCGCGTCGTCGACTTCCTGCCACATGAACGGCGTGGCTTGGCGACTGACGCGGTAGAAGCGCTCCCACAATGTCGGGTTCTCCTTGCCCTGCGAGGGGCCGCTCAACTGCAGGTTGGTCTTCGCAAAGCCGGGGTGGGCCGCATTGGACATGATGCCCCAGCCGCCGCGCTGGCTCTGGCGATCTAGTTCGAGGGCGAACATCAGGTTCGCCGACTTCGATTGCGCGTACGCCTTTGTGGGGTTGTAGCGCTTTTCCCACTGCAGATCGTCGAAGTTGATGCCGCCCATGCGGGCCGCAAGGCTGCTCAGCGATGTCACCCTTGGGTTGTCCGCGGCGCGGAGCAAGGGCAACAGGTGACCGGTCAGGGCGAAGTGTCCGAGATGGTTGCCGCCGAACTGCAATTCGAACCCGTCCGCCGTCGTTTCGCGCGTGGGCGGCTGCATGATCCCGGCGTTGTTGACGAGGATGTCGATGGGTCGTCCTTCGGCGTTGAGTTCGTCACCGAGTGCCTTGACGCTTTCCAGCGACGACAAGTCGAGCGATTTGATCGTCAGCTTCGCGGTGGACACCGTCGCGCGGATCTGCTCGACTGCGGCTTCGCCCTTGGCGCGGTTGCGGATCGCCATGACGACCTCCGCGCCCGCGGCGGCCAACCGGGTGGTCAGGCCCAGGCCGAGGCCGGAGTTCGAGCCGGTGACGACGGCCAGCCTTCCGGACAGGTCGGGAACGGTGACAGTGAGGTCATTGCGGGTCATGGGATGTCTCCTCGTATAGGTGGGTTAACCGAATAATAACGAACCAATGGTCTGATAACAAGAGCCCACCGGTCTGATATACTGCTACCTGTGACGTTTCAGCGCGCGCGGCGGCCGGAACAGATGGCAGAACGCCGTTCGGCGATCATGACCAGCGCCAGGGAAATGCTGGCCGAGAAGAACCTCGCCGACATCAGCCTGCGGGAGCTGTCTGACCGTGTGGGACTGGCCAAATCGAACGTGTTGCGGTACTTCGACAGCCGCGAAGCGATCTTCCTCGAGGTCCTCGACGAGGAATTTCAGGCCTGGCTCACCGGGCTCGACGCCCGGCTCGGGAAGCCGCGAACGAGGAAGCCCGGCTACGCGGTCGAAGTCCGGGTGGCGACGACGATGGCGGTGTCGCTGGTGGAGGCCGAGCTGCTGTGCGAGCTGCTCGCCTCGATGGCCGTCGTGCTCGAACGCAACATCTCCGGCGAGTTCGCCCGCGACTTCAAGGCGCGTGCGACGGCCAACACCGTCGCCGTCGCACAACTCGTCGCCAGCCACCTTCCATGGCTGCCCGGCGAATTCACTTTGTTCTTCGCCGAGGCCGCGCTGATGTTGACCGCAGGCATGTATCCGTTCTCCGTGCCAACCGAGCCCGTGCGCGTGGCGATGGCCGAGATGGGACTTCCCGAGCCGCGCGAGCGGTTCTCCGACGGCCTGCGCACCGGACTGGTCACCTGGCTGATTGGCGCCGCAGCCCAATCGGAGGCATGACAGACTTCGCCCGTAAACCGAAGTTCGGATCCGCGATTCGCAATCTTCTCCGCAGTCCTGACGCTGGTGGTCGGCAGTGCCGGGCTGGTCGCCATGCTGATCTTCAATGCGTTCGTACTCGACGATTACGACGCGTACGGGCGTCGGTCTGCTTGGCGAGTGGGACGGAGCCGATTCGTTCCTCCGTGGCAGCGGAAACGACGGAAATAGTCTCGTCGGAGAACGGGCTCACTCACGTGCCGCCGATGAACAGTCGGTCATAGACGCACTCCATGCACCACACCATAGATCATGTTACGGTCAGGCATAGGTCGCTTCGCGGCCTTGCGACGACGACACGATAATCCGTGTTGCGGAAACCCGTTGTGTCGCATAGTGTTCGAATTGGGAAGGGGCGGCTGATGTCCCAATTGGTCACCAAGGAGGAGTACTACGACGCTGCTCTCGAGGTCCTCGCCCAGCTGGGATTCAAAGGCCTCAACATCGGGGTGCTGTGCAAGCGGCTGGGTGTCACGAGCGGCTCGTTCTACCACCACTTCGGCAATTGGCAGGGCTTCGTAGCGGCGTTGCTGGACTCTTGGGAGAACCGGCAGATTGTGGTGTTGCGTGAGCAGGCATTCGGCACCGCTGGCCCGCAGAATGATCTCGCGCTGCTCATTTCCGTGACGCTGGGCCTCAACCACAGCGCCGAGGCTGCGATTCGCGCGTGGTCGCGCAACGACGAGACTGTTGGCATCGTGCAAAAGCGGGTCGACAATGGCCGGTACAAGACCAACTTCAAGGTGATCAAGGCCATCGTCGGTGATCGGAGAGTGGCGAGGGTGGTGACCGCCCTGGGTAGTGCGGTGCTGATCGGCTACCAGCAGCAGTCGACCGACGACGACCACGCCGAGTTATCGGAATTGCTGGACGAATACGTGCGACTCATCTACTCACACAGCACTTTGACGTCCGTCTGATCACGCGCCTCAGGCACCCGACCAATGCGGCCGGCGCTTCTCGGCGAACGCACGTGGTCCTTCCTTGGCGTCGGCACTTCTCAACGCGGGCAGACACTCTCGCACGATCATGCGCCATACTTCATGGTTCACGTCGGAGCCGAAATCGTGGCCCTGTTGGATGACCCGCTTGCTGGCTTGGACCGCCAGCGGCGCGTTTGGTCGCGATCCTCTCGGCGAGGCGCCCTGCGCCACCGGCAATTTCCTTGTGATCGGCACCCGCGCAGAACGCCCGGCCGACGTCAGTGATGACGACGACCCGCAATTTGTTCTCGATCGCCAACTCCTCGAGCGCAGAACCGATGGCCGCGGACATGGCCGGATTCACTGCGTCAGGCGGTTGAGAAGGCAACCGTGAGCGGCAGGGTTGTGATACCGGTCCCATCCCTTGGCACCATAGACTACTCTATGGTGCAATAGAGTGGTCTATGGTGTGATCGGCACACTGTGTGGGCCAACAGGAGGCACGATGCCCAAAGTCGGTTTGGCAGACCGGATTTTCCTGACCGCAGATTCGGCGGAGACGCCACAGCACGTCGCCTCACTGTCCACGTTCACGGTCCCGCCCGGCGCAGGGGACGAATTCGTCCGAGAGCTCGCGACGACGATGCGCGCGCAGACTACTTTCGCGGCACCGTTCAACTACCGACTCCAGAGCCTCCTACTGAAGAAGATCGCGCCAGCGTGGGATGTTTTATCAGACGACGAGATCGACATCGACTACCACTTCCGGCATTCGGCGCTGCCCAAGCCGGGAGGAGAGCGTGAGCTGGGTGTCCTCATCTCGCGGCTACACTCGGCGCCGTTGGATCCATTGCGTCCACTGTGGGAGTTCCACCTCATCGAGGGGTTGGGGCCGAACGAAGCATCAGGAGATCGACAAGAGGCGAGCAGGTTCGCTATCTACATTAAGATCCACCACGCCCTGATGGACGGCGTCGGTGGGGCAAAGCGGATGGATCAGATGATCTCTCCCGATCCCACCTCGCGAGAGTTTCGGCCGCTGTGGACAATTGGCCCACGTGCGCCACTGGACCGCGAACGGCCCGATCGTTCGCTGACCGACCGCGCCAACGCATTGGTCACGGCGGGCATGGCGGGTGCCCGGACGACGGCTGCGCTCGGCAAGGTCGCCGGAGGAATGATCGTCGACACGGTTCTACCGAGGGACCCTGACGCCGGGATACCGTTCGCAGTACCCAGTTCGGTGATCAACGGACGGATCGGGCGACAACGCCGGGTTGCCACGCAGAGCTACGACCTCGACCGCCTAACCGCAGTCGCCAAGGCCGCGGACGTCAAGATCAATGATGTCTTTCTGGCCATCTCTGCCGGAGGGTTGCGACGCTATCTAAACGAACTCGATGAGCTCCCGGAATCGTCGCTCGTATCGGGCACTCCAGTGTCGATTCGGCCGCCCGGCAACGACGATGCGGGCAATGCCTTCAGCATGATGATAGTGCGGCTCGGTACCGACATCGCCGATCCACTCGAACGGATCGCGGCCATTGCGCGATCGAGCACCGTCGGAAAGGACAAGCTGAAAGCGCTACCGCGTGGGGCTGTCGAACTTTCCCCGGCGTTGTTCATGGCGCCTTTCGTTGCGGAGAATTTGGTTGGGCTCGGCGGCAAAGTGCCACCGCCATACAACGTGTCGATCTCGAGCATCCCCGGTTCCACCGAGCCGCGGTATCTTGCCGGTGCAGAGCTAGAAGCGCTGTATCCGGTCACGATGCTGTATCACGGCATTGCATTGTTCATCGGCGCGTTCACCACCGCCGGAAAGTTCGGCATCGGGTTCACCGGGGATCGTGACGCACTGCCGCACTTGCAACGTCTCGCTGTCTACACCGGAGACGCGCTCGAAGAGTTGGAAAAGGCGCTCGGTCTGTGACTGATTGAGCAGAAGGCCTGCCGGTGCGCCGGCTGAACCGCCCGGCATGACGATCACTCCGCACAACCTGCGCGACACCGCAGCATCGCTCGCCAGTTATCATGGCCTGGCGACGTTTTCCTAGACGATGTTGAGTGCATCGAGCAACGGGACGGCGAGCGATTCGTCGCCTTCTATGGTGCAGTCGGTTCGCCAGCGGCGGCGCTGTGTTCCCCAGGCGATGAAGGCGTCGGCTTCTGAGGTTACGACGACATCTCCACCGCCTGTTTCTTCAACGACCAATGCGCCACTCGGACCACGGCGATGCACGGTCCACTCGCTTGCCCCTGCGCCGGTGAGACGGAAAGTTATTGGGGCTCGGACAGTTTCGTCGAGGTCGCTGCCCTGCATCTGGGGGAGGCCCAACATCATCCACACCACGGCTGAGTAGACGGTGTCGTGGTCGGGTGACGGCAGGACGCAATAGAGCGGGCCTGCGGGGCGCAGCAGGTCGTGTCGCATGTGACAGTAGTAGTCGAACACCATGGCGTTGGCCAGTGAGTGCGCGGGGTAGATTCCCAGTCCGGGTACGGGAAAGGGCTTCTCGGCGGCGGGTTGATCTTGCATGGACGCCACAAAGTCCACCAGTTTGGGAACGTAGGTGTGGTACTCGTGAAGGATTTCGGCGATTGGCCAGGCCCGGCGGCGCGCGACGACAAGGTCGTGTAGCCGTTCGCGGTTGTCCGGCATTGGTGGTGCTGGCTCTATTTCCGGCAGTGGCTCGATCGGCGCCCGAGCATTCGCCCCAAGGTGGGCAACGACATCGCGGACGAGCCAGCCAGGGCATGCGCTTGGGGCAAGCCATTCGAAATCGGTGATACTGTCCAGCATTTCGTCGACTTGACCGCGCACAGTAGTCCACGCGCGCATTGCTTGCTTGGTCATCGACTCAACCTCCAGGGGGTTAGTGGGAGGGCAGCACGGCTCGTCAGGCGCGCACTTGCTCGAGCAGCGCGGAAGTATCTCCTGGCCCCACTGTGTTCTTCCTCAATCCTCTTGTGCTCGATCTGTTTCGGATAATCGCCGACCGATCGGAGCGGGGCAGGCCAGTGTCGAAATCGTGCCTGTCAAGGGGCATGTATCCGAATCTCTTTTACCCACGGGGACCGTGATCTTCGAATCGGCGATTGGTCGTGGTTTGCTCATTGGTTGGGCGCTGCCTTTGAGTGATATAGGTAGGGAGGAGGTTGCGCGCCGACCCTATGGCGGCGGCGTTGAGCAGACGGTGTTTCGCAGCGTTCGCGTCCTCGGCGATGCGACCGTCCACTAGCCGCGCGAACTTGTCGCCGAGCCGCCGCTCCTGTCGGTCCAGATTGCTTTGCGGCGTTGAAGTATCGGCTTCTGCGGGAGGCAGGTCGTCGACTGCGACGCGGGCCCAGGACTGTGGTGCGGTCGCATCGGTGCGGATCTTGATGCGGCGCAGTTGCTTTTGTATTTCGGCGTTCTGGACGACTGAGTCGGTAAAGGTCGCAGGGTCGGCGGTGTCGTGTCCGAGCAGGGCCAGCGCGGCGGCGCCACGCAGGCTGAATTTGGCCTCCAGCCCCGTGCTGGGCTCGGGGATGCCGCAGGTGTCGAGTAGCGCGGGGTTGACCGTGATGACCACAGAGTCGGCCCCTCCGGGGAGTCGCGGGGCCCCCAGCGATTCGATCGCGTGGAGAGTAGCGTGGGTGAGGTAGCAGGAGGCGTGGTACTTGAAGAGGGTGTCGATGATGGCGAAGTCGTTGTCGCCCAATCGCAATGGCACGAGCGACCCGCCTCCCGCCGCGACCACCAGGCCCTGCTGGGCGGTGAAGGCGTCGGGGTTGGCGGTGAACCCCGCCTCGGCGAGCAACGCCGACAGCAGGCCACGCTCGGCCGCCGAGCCAGCGTGAAAGGGTTTGGTCATGGTGCCGAAGTTGGCTTTCAGCCCGGCTGACTGAGACGCCGCCAGGCCGAGCGCTGTCGCAAACCGTTCGGTGTCGAGGTCCAGCAGGCGCGCGCACGCCGCGGCGGCACCCATCACGCCGATTGTCGCGGTGGAGTGCCAGCCCCTGGCGTAGTGGTCCGGACCGATCGCGGTACCCAGGCGGCTCTCGATTTCGACGCCGGTGATGAATGCGGTCAGCAGCTGCTCGCCGGTGGTGTCGAGATGTTCGGCGAGGGCCAAAACGGCTGGCAGCACCGGCGCGCTCGGGTGGCCGAGCATGGCGGTGCTGGTGTCGTCGAAGTCCAGGGCGTGTCCGGCGGTGCCGTTGATCAGCGCGGCGTCGCGTGGGTGGCCGGTCCCGCCGGTCGTCAACGACGACGACCCGATTGACGATCCGAGGGTGGCCGCCAGAATCGAGACGGCGCGTTCGCCGGCGCCGGCGATGGCGCAGCCGACCCAGTCCAGGAGGCACTGCCCGCCCACGCGTTGGGCCGCTGCGGGCACGTTCGACCATGTCAGTGTGTGCCAGGCCTGGGTCAGGTCGGTGAGCATCAGTGCACACTTAGCAACAGATCGGCGGCTTTCTCGCCGATCATGATGCACGGTGCGTTGGTGTTACCGGAAGTCACCCGCGGCATGACCGAGCCGTCGGCCACACGTAGCCCTGCGATACCCCTGACACGCAGTTGCGGGTCCACCACCGACGCATCGTCTGCCCCCATCCGACAGGTGCTGACCGGGTGGTACACGGTCGACACCCCGTTGCGCAGGTAGGCCTCTAGCGCCTCATCGCTGGTGGCGTCGGGGCCAGGGTCCAGCTCCTCGACGACGCGGCCGGCGATCGCGGGCTGGGTCATGATTTCGCGCAGCCGTCGAATGCCGGCGCGCAATACCGCGATGTCGCTCGTGTTCTCCAGGTAGTTGATGTGGATGTCGGGCCTGCTGTTCACATCGGGCGACGTGATCGCGACGTGGCCGCGGCTGGTTGGCTGAGCGTTGATGGCCGAAACCATCATTCCGGGGAAGGGGTCGATGACGACCTCGCCTGTGGCGTCCATGCTGAAGGACATCGGCCGCATCGCCAACTGGACGTCGACGTCGTTGCTGGCTGGGTCAGAGGAGAAAAACCCGAGAACTTGTGAGCTGGCCGTGACCAAGATGCTGGGTTCGCCGGCGTTCCACCGCTCGAGTTCGGCGGCGAACAGCTGCGGGTCCCGCAGTACCGCGTTGGTGCTGTGGGAGTCCTCGGCCAGGCGGTATTTGATGTGCCCGAAGAGGTGGTCGTTGAGGTTGCGGCCAACCTCGGGAATGTCGGCGGCGACGTCAATGTCCAGGCGTGCCAGCAGCTCGGCGGCGCCGATGCCCGAGCGTTGCAGGATGCTTGGTGAGCCGATCGCGCCGGCGCACAGCGCGACCTCGCGGTCGCAGCCGATCTCGCGCGACTCGCCGCCGATGCGCACGACCACCCCGACCGCGCGGCCGTCGGTCACCACGACACGCTCAACCTGCGCACCGGTCATGATTGTGAGGTTCTCGCGGTCGGCGATGGGATCGAGGAACGCCACAGCCGTAGATTCGCGTTTGCCCTCGTGGATGGTCGCGATGACGTGGGCGACGCCGGTCTGATCGCCGGCGTTCATATCATCGTTGAACTTGAGACCGGCTTGAACCGCGGCGTCGAGGAAGCGGTGCGAGGTCTCGTGGTTGGTGGCCGACATGTCTGTCAGGCGCAGTTCGCCGTGGTGGCCGTGAAACTCGGGGTTGCCCGCGGGATATGCCTCGCTGCGCTTGAATAGCGGTAACACGTCCGGCCAAGCCCAACCGTCGCAGCCGTCCTCGTTGGCCCAGCGGTCGAAATCGCTGCGCTGACCGCGCACGTACATCATCCCGTTGGTGGCGCTGGAACCGCCGAGGACCTTGCCCTGCACGAGCACGATCGAACGGTTCATGATCCGCGCGTCCGGGACGGTCAGGTCCTGCCAGACGAGCTGCGGGTCGGCCATCACGCGGGTCAGGCCGCCGGGAATGCTGATCAATGGGTCGACGCCGGCCTCGCCGGCCTCGATGAGCAGCACCGAGAACTCTCCGCTGGTGCTGAGGCGGTTCGCGACAACGGCCCCGGCTGATCCGGCGCCCACCACCACGTAGTCGTAGTTCTTCATCCTCGTGGGCCCCTTCACAACGTCGCGGTGACACACGTGACGCGCATGCACAACGCCACGGCCTGCAGGCCTGTCTGGCGGCACTAGCCGCCGAGCTTTGTCCTCGCTCCCAGACACGAACCCGCTAATAATGTCTCAAATAATTAGTTGTCCGTCAACTATTTTTATGCCAACCTTGACATGGCCGACGACCCCGTGCCGCACCGGCTAGGCACACCAGCTCAGCCGGGCGGTGTGACCGCCACACAGGAGCGATAGCCATGGATGACAACTTGCCCAGCTTCGGATCCTTCTTGGATGTCGTATCGCCGGCGTTGATGACCCACGCCCAACGCGAGTGCCTGGTCATGGGACGGCGCCGGTTCACCTACGCCGAGGTCGACAGGCTGTCCGCTCGCGTGGCCAACGCCCTCATTGAAGCCGGCTTCGCACCGGGGATGAAGGGCGCTGTCGTTGCGCACAACTCGCCCGAGGCATTCATCGCGACCCTCGGGATCATCCGCGCCGGCGGCGTGTGGATGCCGGCCGCTAAGACGATCCCGCCGCCCACGCTGCTCGCGACATGGACAGCCGTGGGGTGCGACGCGCTGTTCGTCGATGATGCGACAGTCGGCGAATCGCTGCAAGCCGGCTTGGCGGCGTTGGTGGCCGTTGTCGACATGCGCGCAGACGGAAGTGGACTCGCCGAATGGGCGGGAGAGGCCTCCGCCACCGCGCCTGCGCTCGAATGCGATGGCAACGACGTCATCTCGCTGCCGATGACCGGCGGAACCACCGGCGCTCCGAAAGGCGTGATGCTCAGCCACGCCAATTTCTCGGCGATTGCGTACGCCATGAGTGCCGATTACCAAACCCGTTCGGAGCCACCGGTTCTGCTGGGAGCCGCACCGATGACCCATGTCGGTGGGCGGATTGTGCTGATGTCACTTCCCGCCGGGGCGACGTGCGTGATCATGCCGACAGTCGATGTGGGGCAGATCCTCGCGGTCATCGAGGAACACCGAATCACCGATGTGTTCCTGCCTCCCACGGCGATCTACCGTCTGTTGGATAATCCGATGCTCGGCGGGCATGATCTGTCGAGCCTGCGCTCGATGGCCTACGGCTCGGCCCCGATGGCGCTGCCGCGGCTCAAGCAGGCACTGCAAGTGCTGGGGCCGGTGATGCGCGGCGGATTCGGCCAGACCGAGTGCCCGATGTTTATCACCGAGTTACATCCGCACGAGCATGCCCTGGAGGACGGGACCCTGGCGCCCGACGAGCGGCTGCGAAGCGTCGGTCGGGCGACCGTCATCAGCGACGTGGCAATCATGGCCGACGACGGCACACTGCTTGCAGCCGGGGAGATCGGGGAGATTGTCGTGCGCGGGCACAACGTGTCGCTGGGCTACTACGAGAAGCCCGATGAGACTGCGCAAATGCGCGCCCACGGTTGGCACCATACCGGCGACGTCGGCGTGATCGACGCCGAGGGCTACGTCACGATCGTGGACAGACTCAAGGACATGATCATCTCGGGTGGGTTCAATGTGTACTCCAGCCAGGTCGAAGCTGTGCTGCACACCGTCGATGGTGTCGCGGGCGTCGCCGTCGTCGGTATCGCTGACGCGGACTGGGGTGAACTGGTCTGCGCGGCCGTTGTGCCCGAGCGTGGCGCCGAGTTGGACCCGGGTGCCCTCGCAGCCCGCTGTAGGGCCACGCTGGGCAGTGTCAGCACACCGAAGCGGGTCGTGATCGTCGACGAACTGCCCACCACCGCGGTCGGCAAGGTGGACAAGCGGGCGGTGCGGGAGATGATCACGCACGCCAGCGAGTGACCGTTTAGTCGGTCACTGTGTCCTCCTACCCACCGGATACGTGGCCGCGCAACGGGAATGGATGCTGGGGGATCAGTCAGTGGGTTCAGGCTCGAAGCGGTAGGCGTCGCCGTCGTTCACGATCACGCCGGCCCACGGCTCGGCGAAGTGGCTGCCCACCAGCCGCGTCGGTGTTCCGGCAAGATCGGCGAGCAATGCTCGTCGTGAGGATGTGCTCAGTTCACTATCGGTGTCGGGCAACGACGCCCATTGCGGCCGCGCGATCTGGCATGGGTGATGAAACAGATCTCCGGAGATCACCGCCCGCTGGCCGCCGCTGGTGATCTCCACGCTCACGTGACCTGGTGTGTGACCGGGCGTGGGGATCAGCCGAACACCAGGGACGACCTCGTGTGGTGGATCGACCAGCTCGACGAGCCCCGCGTCGACCACGGGCTGGATGGACTGTTCGTGAACGCGCCGCTGAGTCAAGTCGAACTGGATGCCCAGGGCGTCAATGTCGTCGTCGGCTTCCTCCGGCGCCCGCGGCGCAAGGTGACGATGCGATCCCCAATATTCGTACTCCTGGTGGCAGAACAGATGGCGAGCGTTCAGGAAGGTCGGATGCCAAGTGTGGCCGTCCGACCACGTCTGCCATCCCACGTGGTCGACGTGCAGGTGGGTGCACAGCACGTAATCAACGGTCTCCGGAGCGGTTCCGAGGGCGCGGAGCCGGTCGAGGAACGGCGTGTTCAGGTTGTCCCACGCCGGCACGACCGTGATGCTTTTTCCGTTGCCTACGCAGGTGTCGACCATGATTGTGACCCCCTGGTGCTGCACGAGGAAAGCTTGGACGTGTCCTAGTAGGTCGCCCGTCTCGGTGGCGTATCGCGGTGTCAGCCAACCGATTTCGCGGACTTGTTCGGGATCGGCGCCGAGAAGCAGGTTGATGCCGTCCAGGGGCTGTTCGAACAGTCCGGTGATCGTCGAGTCCCCTAGCCGGAGTTGGGGAGGGTTCTCGGATTGCGGGCTCCACACTGACCGTGCCTTTCTCGTCGGCGCCATTGCGCGTAGGGCTGCTATTGAATGCTGTGTCCACGTCGACATCGAGGCAGACACCGGTCAGAGATACCACGGTGCGATGTGTGAAGCGCCGCAGAGCAATCGATCCGGTCATGGCGTCACTAGGTTGTGTGACGTGGCGGCTGATAGTTGGAATGGACCTGCGCACACCATCGTCGGAGGTAATCTTCACGTCATCGTCATGTGATCAGGCTTCGCGGCTGGCGCTCAGCTGGGAGAGGATTTCGGCCACGTCGTAAGACCCGTCAGCGTCGGTGGATGGCAGCCCGTCAAATGCCCTTGCTAGATCGGAGGCCCGCTCGGAGAAGTACTTTCGGACGTGCGGATGCGTGGCGATGATGAAGCGCTCCGCAGCCACGGCGTCGAGTGCCCGGGCGGCGACGACGGCCGGGTTCATGCCGAGAGCAAGCACCCGGCGGGAGGGGTCACCGCCGGGTGCAGGTCCACCATATCGGTCGGGTCGCCGCGAACTACTGCTCCACAGTTCGGTGGCCACCAGACCCGGAATCATCACGCTCATGCCGACGTGCGGCGGCAACTCGTAGCGTAAGACATCGGCAAGGCCGAGGACCGCGTGCTTGCTGGCTGTGTAGAAGCCGTTGCCGGGGAACGGCACTCCGATCGCGTGTTCGGATGCGGTGACGAGCAACCAGCTCGGCTGTGCAGTGTTGACCATGTGGTGACCGAAGGCTCGCAGTGTGGCCCATGTTCCCACGACATTGACCTCCAGCGCCCATCGCAAGTCGCCGGCGGCGGCCTCGAGTAGGGGGGCGGGTTGGGTGTTGATGCCGGCGTTGGCGCACACCAGAGCGGGTACGCCGAAGGCATTCGCCACCTCGTCGGCGACCCATTCGATGTCTTCCATATCGCTGATATCGCAGCCGAAAGCCAAAGCTGGGACACCGCGCTCTTCGATCCGTGTTGCCGTCGCGCGTGCTCCCTCGGCGTCCAGGTCGATCACGGCGACCCCAGCCGCGCCGCGGGTCGCCGCCTCCTCGGCGAGGGCCGCTCCGATGCCGCTGGCAGCGCCGGTGACCGCGACGGTGCGTCCCTGTAGGTTCATAGCTTTACCGTCACGAACTTGGTGTGCGTGTAGTGGTGCAACGCCTCGGCCCCCTTCTCCCGGCCGTATCCGCTGTTCTTGTAGCCCCCGAAAGGCCCTTCGACGAGGCCGGCCGGCCAGTCGTTGACGTAGATCTGGCCGGCGTCCAGGCGGGCGGCGACCCGGTGGGTCCGCGCGACATCGGTAGTCCAGATACCAGCTGACAGGCCGTAATCTGAGTCGTTGGCTTGTGCGACGGCGTGGTCTTCGTCTGTGAATGGGATGACCACGACCACGGGGCCGAAGACTTCTTCCCGTGCGATGCGCATGTCATTGGTCACGCCGGCGTAGACGGTGGGCTGGATCAGCCAGCCGTCGCCCACCGCGGCACCGCCGGACATCAGTCTGGCTCCGTCCTGCTCGGCGATCTCGAAGTAGGACAGCACCTTTTCGAATTGGGCGTGGGTAGTCTGTGGGCCGTAGATTTGGCCGGGGGTGACTTGATCCACCTCCGCGCACAGCGCTTCGACGAACGTGTCGTGAATCTCTTCGGCGACCAGTATCCGTGTTCCGGCGCTGCAGACCTGGCCCGCGTTGACGGCGAACGCCGTCAAACTGCCTCGCGCCGCCGCGGCGAGGTCAGCGTCGGCGAAGACGATGTTGGCCCCTTTCCCGCCCAGTTCCAGGGTGAGCGGAATGATCCGGTCGGCGGCGATGCGGCCGATCTCGCGGCCGGCGCGCACCGATCCGGTGAAAGCTACTTTGCGCACGGCCGGGTGTTCGACGAGGGGGCTGCCGACTCCGCGTGCGTCACCGGTTACGACATTGAGGACGCCGGCCGGTAATCCCGCTTCGGTGGCGATCCGGGCCAGCTCCAGCGTGGTCGCCGAGGTGAATTCCGACGGTTTTGCCACCACGGTGTTGCCGGCCATCAGCGCTGGGGCGATCGCGCGGGAGGCTTGGTTGAGGGGCGCGTTCCATGGAGTGATCACCCCGATGACACCGTACGGTTCATGGACCGTGTAGCCGTGTCGTCCTGGACCCATGTCGATGACCTCGCCGGCGGGCAGGTTGGCTAGTCCGGCGTAGAAATCGAAAAAGGCTGCGGAGCCTTCGACTTCGATGGGCGACTGCCACAAGGGTTTTCCCGACTCGGCCGATTCCAGCTCGGCCAGTAGATCAGATTGCGCCCGCAGTCCATCGGCGATCGCGGTGAGGATGCGGCCGCGTTCGCCGGGTTTGCGGTCGCGCCAGCTCGCCAGGGCGTCCTGTGCCGCGTCGACCGCGGCGTTCACATCCGTTACGTCGCCGAGGGTGATTTCGCAGACCGCGGTGTCGGTTCCGGGGCTGGTCGAGGTGAGGTACTGACGTGTCTGCGGGGCCGATGCGGCGCCGTTGATCCAATGGCCATAGCGCTTCACCGGTGCACCGCCTCGGGCGCGCCGTAGTTGACCGGCATCTCCGTGATGGCGTTGAACCATATGCTGCGCAGCTTGCTGACGGGCCCGCTGACGTGGACTTGTGGGCGGGCGGTCAGCACTGCTTCCAGCAGGATGCGCAGCTGTAGGCGCGCGAGTCTGGCGCCCAGGCAGAAGTGTGGGCCGGAGCCGAAAGACAAATGCTTGCCGGCGTTGGGTCGCAAGATGTCGAACCGGTCTGGTTCGGTGAACACGGCCTCGTCGCGGTTGGCGGATGCGTAGGACAAGTACACCTTGTCGTTCTCCTTGATGTGGACGCCGTGCAGATCGATGTCGTTGGTCGCTGTGCGGCGAAATTGCATGACCGGCGGGGAGAACCGCAGCGTTTCGTCTATGGTGTTCGGCAATCGGCCCCCGAGGTCCTCCAGCAGGATCGCCCGCTGATCGGGGAATTCACTTATCAGCCGAATCACGTGCGCGGTGGTGTTGCGGGTGGTTTCGTGTCCGGCGATTGACAGCGTGACGAAGAACATGTTGATGTCCAACGCGGAGAGCTGTGCGCCGTCGACGTCCGTATTGGCATAGTTGCTCAACAAGCTGCCATCGGGGCGCTCGCGCTTTTCTGCCACCAGCTGGTGGCAGTAGCCCATCATCTCACCGGCGACCTGCATGCCGTCGATGTCAGGATCCTCCACGGCCGCGATGCTGTTGCCCCAGTCGAACAACTGCGGCCAATCGCTGGGCGGTACGCCCAGCATTTCGCACAGGATGACCATCGGCAGCTCAGCGGCGACGGTGTGCACGAATTCGCCGTCGTGTGCATCGCGGACCCGATCGACGATGCGCTGGGCGTGTGATCGAATCACGGGCTCCAGCTGGGCGATGTTCTTTGGGGTGAACCCGACCGACACCAACTTGCGGTATGCGGTGTGCCCGGGGTGATCCTTTCCCATCAGGCCGCATCGCTGTCCCTCCAAGCTATAAGGACTCAGTGGCGGTACGTGGAGGTCGTTGTCGTAGAGCACCGGGCCGCCCAACCACGACGAGAACACCTCGGGGTTGCGCGAGGCCATGTCGACGTCGGCGTGCCGCGACAACACCCAAAACCCTTTGGTGAGTGGCATGGATCCGCCAATGGCCTTATCGGGTGCGGGATTCCAGTGCACGGGCGCTTCGCGACGCAACACGGCGAGGTACTCGTAGGGCGGGTTGCCGACCTCCATGAGCTGGTCGGGGTCACCAAGATTGACGTCACCTGGCTTGAACATCTGACTCTCTCGATCGCGGATTGGCGGGGGGGTATTTGCGGTGGTCCAGCACGTTCTAGGCGGGCACGGTCGACGACTGCGCGATCTCGTCGAGGATCGGTTCGACGTAGGACAGGAACTTCGCCGGATCCTCGCTCATCGGAAAGTGCCCAAGCCCGGTCATCACCTGGAAGGTCGCCCCCGGTATCTCGTCAGCGAGCTGCCGAGACATCTCCGGTGTGGTCGCCCAGTCGTACTCGCCGGTGAGCAGGTACACCTGACAGCGGCTGGTGTCGATCTTGCCGGCCAGGCCACGCAGGTCGTGCTCGGTCTGCCAGTAGTGCAGGTCGCCACTGAAGGTCGGTGGCGCGCCCTGGCTGTAGACGAAGATGGTTTCCCGACGCAGCGCCTCTGAAGCGGTAGGTGAGGTCAGGCCGTACATCCCAGTGGCTTTGTACGCGTTGGAGACTCGTGGGTGATACAGGTAGGTGAGGTCGATCTGCGCTTCTTGTTTGAGTGCTGCTTCCAGTCCGATGACGGCACGGAAGGACTCAGGGTGGTAGTAGGCCAAATCGACGGCGAGATGACCGCCGATCGAGCTGCCCATGAAGGCTGGACGGTCCAGGTTCATTGCAGCAGTCACCGCCAACGGCACCTGCATCAAGAACTCGCGGGTCAGTCGATAGGGCTCAGACCACCAGTTGCGGCTGGTTGACGGCAGCGACTTGCCGTGGAAGGGCAGATCGTAGGCCACGAATCGGAACCGCTGGGTCAAAGCTTCATCGTCGAGAAGGTGTCGCCACTGCCGGCCGTCGGCGCCGGCGGTGTGCTGCAGTAGAACGGGAATACCCTGGCCGGCCTCCTCGATGTAGACACGGTAGTCGTCGCCGTCGAGATTGAGGTGCGCATACCGTCCGGCGGCTTGATCCCACAGTGGGGCATCGGCGGCCCGCCGTGGGGCCGGAACTACCGGGACGTCGGATGCCGCATGCCGCAGCAGGGCCACCACCCGATGCACCGCCGGCCAGTACTGGGCGACGGTCTCCGGATGCCCGCCTGCCTCGAAGCCGTGATACGCCGCGCCCATTGGACAGTGCAGGTAGGGCGGCGGGGTGGCTTCCAGCATGCCCTGCCACACCGCCTCCGGTGCACGCAGCGCGATGTCACCGGGGTCGGTCCCGACGTGTCCAGCCGACGGCCGCAGGGAACCGTCAACCACGTCGAAGACTGCGCCGGTGTCGATGGACACTGCACTGTCCGGTCCGGCCGTCAAAGCGAGCCGACCGGTCCAGTGCCGACTCACCAATTGCCACTCTGGGTCGCTGGCTGTCAGATCTGGTAGCCGCGTGAAGAGTTCGACGAGGGCCTTTGCGGTTTCCGTCATGTCACTAAGAATGACTCAGAAAATTATTTTGTCAACCATCTAATTTTTGAGAGCTGAAGCGGAACTACCGCGTGGGAGGTGGGGCGGCGAACACGAAGTCTTGCGTGTGCCGGTGCGTTCTCATGATGCCGCTGCCCAGAACCGCCCGGCAACTGATGGTCGGATTGGTGGACATGGTTTAGTAAGTCCGCCAGTCGAATTGGGGTGTTACGCCCTACGCGGCCGCTTCGTCCGCGAGGGCGCGGCATTGGGAAGAAGGGTGTCGACGAGCACCCGGACGTCGCTGAGCGCCACCTTGATCGGCACCCGGGCCGGGTCGAGCATCGACTGGTAGGACGCTCCGCGGAGGGCGCCGACGATCAATCGCGCCGCGGCGGCAGCGTCGACGTCGGGACTGGTGATGCCCTCGTTGATTGAACGGGCGATGGTGTCCGCGACGCTGCGACGGAGATCCTCATGCAGTGCGGCCATGCGCTCATGCAGCAACGGCACCGGCAGCAAGGCTTCGAACATCAGGATGTACAGGGCCCGCATCCGCGTCGGCGATCGACGCCAGGACTTCGCGAGTTCGTCGATCAGGGTGTGCAGCACCGCCGTGCCGGACTGGTCGGCGATGGCGGGGGCCAACAGTTCGGCGCGCCATTCGTTGACCATCCGGTCGACGAGAGCCCACAGCAGGCCCTCCTTCGACCCGAACCGGGCGGTCACCAGGCCATGGCTGTAGCCAGCTCGTTTCCCGATTGCGGCCAATGTCATCCGTTCGTAGCCGCCCTCGGAGATCAGCTCGGCCGCGGCGTCGAGCAGCTTGCCGGTCGACACCTCTGAGCGCGCCTGTTTCGGTGTCGGCAGTACAGGCTTGGGACTTGCCAACTGAATCCTCGCTCACCTAGCTGTCTGGTACGGCCGGGCAAAGGGCGTGCACGTCATCGTAGCGGGCCGCTGCACCAGGATGTGCGTCTTGACAATCGGAGCAACCCGGATCGTTAGGGCTCGCCCGAAGGTCGGACGTCCGTCGTCCATTGACCGCGACAGACGCTTAAAAAAGTATCTTGTCAACTAACTAATTTTGTTCTATTGTCAAGGGCGATGCAGCGCGACGCGATGCGGACCGCTAGTCAGGACGAGGTGGTGCCCGCCGCTAAGACGCTACGCTGGCCCCGCCACGAATCCGGAGCCCAAAAAGCAGAGGTCGCTATGAGTTTGGACAAAACACGCACTGTAGGCCTAGACGGGCCGGGGACGGCACGGGCAGTGGCCGGGGTGGACCTCGACAGCTTTCCCATCGCCGAAAAAGGAAATCGATTTGAGGATTTCACGGTCGGACAACGGCTGATCCATCATTGGGGCCGCACCCTCACTGAGGCCGACAACGTCATCTTCTGTAGTGCCACCTGCAACTGGCACCCGCTCTACCTCAACCGCAATTTTGCGGGCAGCCATGGCCACAGACGTGAGGTCGTGCACCCCATGCTGGTGCTGTGCACCGTGGTGGGGCTGTCGGTGGAGGATCTCAGCGAGGCCGGCGGACCATTCTTGGGCGTCGAAGACTGTACTTTCCGGCTGCCGGTCCATGCCGGCGACACTTTGACCGCCACATCGGAAGTCCTGGACAAGCGGGAGTCGTCGAGCCGACCCGGTGTGGGCATCGTCACCTGGCGCACCGAGGGCGCCAATCAGCGCGGTGAGGTCGTCCTCGATTTCCAGCGCAGCAACCTCGTCCGGTTCAGGAACGCGTCGTGAGCGCCGGCGATGTCTTGGTCGGCCCGACGTTGGCAGCGCCGTGGTACTCATCAGAGCGCGCCGCGATCCAGCGCGAGGCGCGGCGGTTCGCCTTACAGGAGGTGCTGCCGGTCGCCAACGAGTTGGACCCGCAGAAAGCCGAGATGCCGCGGGAGTTCCTGGACCGCATCGCCGCGCAGGGTTACTTCGGCATCACCGTCTCGAGTGAGCATGGTGGTCTGGGACTGGGCACGTTCGAGTACTGCATGATCGCCGAAGAGCTCGCCCGGGCATGGATGAGCGTGGCCAGCATCATCGCCCGGGCGCAGGGAATGGGCTGCGAGATCGGTGACGAGGCTCACCGCAACGATCTGCTCACCAGGAGCGCGCGAGGCCAGCGCATCGGCGCGGTCGCCTTCTCCGAACCCGACGCCGGCTCGGATCTGGCCGCGGTCTCGACCCGAGCAGTCGTCCACGGGGACCACTGGGTGATCAACGGGCGCAAGCGCTGGACCGGGTTCGCCAAGGCCGCCGACTTCATCCAGATCCTTTGTCGCGTCCGCGATCCCGAACCCGGCGAACCGCGCGCGGCCGGTTTAGCCAACATCATCGTCGAAAAGCAGCGTGACAGTTTCCCCGACGGCATCACCGGCAGCCCGATCGACAAGATCGGCTATCACGGATTCACTACCTGGGAATTGACTCTGTCCAACCTGCGTGTGCCGCACGGAAATCGGCTGCCGTCCCCCGACGGCACCGCGGCTTTCCGGGCAGTGCAGAAGGGATTGAACATCGCCCGTGTGCATACCGCCGCGCGGGCGGTCGGGTTGGCGCGTGCCGCGGTGGAGGATTGCACGGCTTATCTGCGCCGGCGCGTTCAATTCGGCCACCCGCTCAGCGACTTCCAGGCGCTGCGGTTCATGCTGGCCGAAATGGCGGCCAAAGTCGCCCAAGCTCGAGCGTTCTACCAGCACGTCGCCCACCTGATCGACACCGGACAGCCATGCGAACAAGAATCCGCGATGGTCAAATTGTTAGCTACGGAAATGGCCGTGGAGGTCACCGGCCGTGGCATCCAGCTCTTCGGCGGCAACGGCTATACCACCGAACACCAGGTCGAGCGCTACTGGCGAGACGCGCGCCTGACCACCATCTTCGAAGGCACCAGCCAGATCCAGCAGCACATCATCGCCGAGCGCCTGTTGGGGAAGGAATCCGTACAGTGACGAGCACTACCCATGAGACTCTGCTGGCTCCTTCGGGCTGGTTCGAAGACTTCACTGTCGGACAGCAGATCCGCCACGCCCGGGCCGCCACCATCGGCGAGGTTGAAGGGTCCTTCCTGTCCAAACTGGTGGTGAACACCGCCCAAGCCCACTGGAATGAACACTTCTTGGAAGCCTCGCCGACCGCAGCCCTTGGTACGGGTCGATTGGTGTTTGGGCTGCTGACCGCCTCGCTGGTGTTCGGGCTGACAGCTCCCGATACCTCCGAACACATGATCGCCGAATTAGGCTGTACCGCTTTGCGTTTTCGCGCGCCTATGCATCACGACGACACCGTCGAGGCCTTCACGCAGGTCCTCGAGACCGCTGACAGCCCCGATCGCGATGATGCCGGCGTCGTCCGGTTCAAACACTGGGGCCGCCGCCAGGACAACACCATCGTCTTCGAAGGCGAACGCACGGTTCTCATTAAACGCAAATCGCATTGGAGCCCATCCTGACCGCACTCCTGCGGACCGGGTTCACGCACTGCAGCACTGCGAGGTAGTCGGACAGTGTCAGTCTCACGTGTCGCACGTGCGCGCCCTCCGAGCTCCGCCTCCGATTAGACACCGGGATTGTTTCGACCCCGGGACTTTCGAGATCGACACGTTGTATGGGGCTGGAAGTCGCCCATCAAGTCCGAACAGATTCTCGACGACGAACGGTCTGATGAACAGGGCCGGAAGAGAGTCCGACGGCCTCGGCGCACGTGCGGGCCGTCGATCGAGATTCGCTGGGGTCGAGGGATACCCGAGTCGTCATGCGTGAGCCAGGCCGGCGCGAGCGCCTGGAAGTCGGGATCTCGCTGAGACCTGACTCTGCCGGTTCGCCGCCAGTGACCACGATCAGCTGCGTGCCGGTGTTGGCAGCTGCTGCCGGGCAGGCTTGGCCTCGCGCTGTCTGCGTGTGGGGCCCAGCGTGTCGACGAGCGTTACGGCGACCGGAATTGCCAAGGGGCTCAGAACCAGAAGGAAGGTGATGATGCACATGGTGATGTCGGACACGGCGAGTTGACCTCTCGGTGAGTTACCTGGATTCGGCGGCGGCGACGAACGTTTCCGGAGATCGCTGCGACTCCGGGCGCTGTGCAGAACCCGACTCGGTCTTGGAAAGACGAGCCCGAGGATCTACAAGTCTTAACTTTAGAATCAACAAAGTATCTTGTCAACCATATAATTTTGCGGTCGGTCCCGACGCCGACCAGGCCCACCGATCTGTTCAAATCGCGTGACAGTCTCAGCGACAGTTGTTCTGCTGCAGTTGATTTCGCTCTCGGCCGCAGCCGCAGCACCGACTCAGCCGAACCGTTGCTGAGTGTCGGTCAGGAATCGTTTCAGGACAGCCCTGACGAGCGGCCTGATGAACGGATTCGTTGCGGAGACGATCGGCTCGACAAAGAAGGTCCAGGTGAATCTGCAGCCGGTCTCGGTCGCAACCACCTCATAGTGTTCGGCAAATCGTCGAAATCCTGGAGTGTTCGACGCCGTCACCCAGAAACCGTTCGCGTACCGCCCGTCGGCTTCGTCCCATCGAAAATAGCGTTCCCGCAGTGTGGTGCCCGTCAACGCCATTGTCGCGGTGCGGGTGGACCCCACGGTGCGGGGCGCTGGGGATGTCCATTCCACGCTGCGTAGCAGCCGGCACCAGTACAGGGGTGCCGGTCCGTTGAGTTCGGCCCAGAACGTGGCGGCATCCACGTTTAAGTGGACGGTGAACGGATAAAGCCTTGTGCTGCAGCGAAAATCATCCATTCCCACGGGCGAAAGCGTGTATTCAGCCATCGGTACACTCGGATTCGGGTGGCAGAAGATCTAGATCCCGGAACCGGTCCCCAGCTGCTCGCGGAGCACGGAGACCTGCTGGTCGACGGCTTGCGGCCCGTTCCCGGTGAGCACTCGTACTTCGGGCTCCCAGATCACTTTGATCGCGCCGGGGTTGGGGGCAACGGTTTCCACCTTGTAGCCAGCCTGTTCAAGGGCTTCGTCGACGTAGTAGGTGGTGCGAGTCTGCTCGCCGGGGATCTTCAGAAAGCCTACCTTGGAGAACATGACCTCCCCGTACTTCGGGACGGTGGTGACACGGATCCCCACGAACGGGTGTTCAGTAACCGTGCGAACCTGGCCGTCGGAGCTGACCCGGTACTTCGCCGAAGCCATCGCCACGGGTCCGTGGCAGATCAGCGATATCAACACACCTTCCTCGTGCAAGGTGTTGATCAATTCACCGAGCCACGGGTTGTCGACGAAGTCCACCATCGGGGCGTGCCCGCCGGGTAGATGCGCGAAATCAAACCCGCCTAGGTCGAATGGGTCATCGGCGTCGCGGTGCTTTTCGACCAACTCGCGTGCAGACAGGAACACGTGTGTCGGCAGTGACCCGAACTTGGCGGCGACATCGTCGCGGATAAGTGCTGCTTCCTTGTCGGTGTTCGGCATCGGCGATGAGACGGGAATGTTGCCCAGGTATTGATATGCCAGGTTCAGTTCTTCGTCGCGCCGTGCGACGAGATCGGAGCGGGAGGCGCGGTAGGCGGCGGGGTCGAATCGCAGCGTCTGTGCTGCCGCGGCCTTGGCGCTGGCAGATGCCATGTGCTCGGGGTCATGCCACGGCAGGGCTAGCCCGTTGATGTCCAATTGCGGGAGTTCACCGTCGGGGGTCGCGAACGTGAAGTCGTACTTACCGTCGAACTCCTTGAGGACCTGGCCCAGTTCGCACAGGAAGAAGCCGGTGGGCAAGCCGGGATGCCCTTCCGGACTTGACAGTGGAAGAAGCTTGTTCGACGAGATCACGATCAAGGCCTTCGGCCGATTGTTAGACATGAATTTTCACCTCGCTGTTGTGGACGTTACGGCGTCGTGGTCACGGGTTGGGTAGTGCGAAGACTTGCTTGCTGGGGCGGCGGCCGGCAGAGGTTGCGGAAGGGTCGCTGGGTCGCCCAGGCGGTACACAGTGGTCGTATTAGCCTGCTAGATCAAATGTTTCACCTTTATGACCGCCGACGTTGCCCCGTTTTCGGCTCGTTGAGTGGCTTGCTATCTCGTTGGCGTGATCGACCACTCGTCGACGATCCTGTCGATGTCGTGCTCGCCCAGCAGGGGTCCGCGCGTAATCGCGCTGCTGGGCGTCTCGGTGAACTTGATCGGCTGGCCTGCCAAGGTGACGGGACGATCGCTTCCGGGCTGTTCGACGGCCACCAACATGTCGCGCGCAGCGACGTGGTCATCGGCGAAGATGTCGGCCACGGTGTTGACCGGACCGATCGGCACGGATCCACCGAAGGTTGCCAGGACTTCCTTCGTGGTGCGGGTCGACAACCATTCCTTCAGTGCCGCAAGCACTTCGGGCTTGTTGCGGAGTCGAGCCGCATTGGTGGCGTATCGCTCGTCGGTCGCCATGTCGGGTCGCCCTATGGCGGTGGCGACCTTCGCCCAGTGCTGGCTGTTGGCCGCCAATGCCACCCAACCGTCGGCGGTCGGCAGGATGTCGAACGGGCAGAGCAGCGGGTGACTGTTGCCTTGCTGCTCTGGCACCTGCCCGGTATAGGAGTGCTGATGCACGATGCGCTCGCACATCGAAAGCACGGCGTCGTACATCGCGACGTCGACGAACTGGCCTTGACCGGTTTTCGTTGCGTGGTGCAATGCGGAGAGGATGCCGACCGCCAGCAGTACCGCGGGGAACAGGTCGCCGATCCCGGGTCCGGACTTGATCGGTGTTTTATCGGCGGTGCCGGTGATGCCAAGAAAGCCGCCAACGGCCTGCGCGATAACGTCGTAGGCAGGCCAGTCCCGGTAGGGGCTGTCGCCGGTGCGGGGGTCGCCGAACCCACGCACCGCGGCGTACACCAGCCGGGGGTTGTCGGCGTGCAGCAGCTCGTAGCTGAGGCCGAGCCGTTCCATAACTCCGGCTGAATAGTTCTCTACGAGCACGTCGGCAACCCGTGCCAGATCGCGTAGCTTGGCGCGACCCTCATCGGTCTTGAGGTCGAGCACAACGCTGCGCTTGCCGCGATTGACCGACTGGAAATAGCCGGCCAGACCGTCCGGACCGTCGGTTTCGCGAAACGGTCCGACGCCGCGGGTGGGATCGCCGCGCGGCGGTTCGACCTTGACGACTTCAGCACCCAAATCGGCGAGGAGCATGGTCGCGTAGGGTCCGGCGAGCATCGCCGTCAAGTCGATGACACGCACGCCGTCTAGTGGTCCAGGCATTGCTATTCATGCCCTTATCGTCGTCATGGGTGAGCGGGGGCCAGCCCGCAGAGTCGGGCGCGGTCCAAGACGGTCTCGAATACGCGGGTGGTAGCAGCGTCGATCATGATCCCGTTGTAGTTGGCCGAGCCCAGCCCCTTGGCCTCAGCCTCGTGAACAGCTTTTACGATCTCGGAGGCCTGGGTGATCTCCTCGGCCGTGGGGGCGAAGACATCGTTGGCGATGGGAACTTGACTGGGGTGAATGCACCACTTGCCAACTCCGCCAAGGGTCGCGACCCAACCGGCCTCGCGCCGATAGCCCTCGGGATTGCCGAAGTTGGCGTAGGGACCGTCGATCGCGTCGATGCCGTTGGCCCGTGCAGCCACGATCATCCGGTTGCGGGCGTAGTGCCACATGTCGCCGGGGTAGCCGATCAGGCCGCTGTCGTCGTCGGTCACGCCGATGTGACCGGCACGGATGCCCTGGCTGGCGGACAGGTCACCAATACCGAGAATCAGCGCCTCCAGCCGCGGAGAGGCGGCAGCGATTTGCTCGACGCAGGCCAGTGCCTCGGTTTCTTCGATGAGCAGCTCGAGTCCGATGCGGCCGGGCTCAAGACCCAGCTTGTCTTCCAATTGAGTCAGCAGATCGTCTACGAACCACACGTCGCGAGGCGCCTTGACTTTCGGCACGATGATCACGTCGATGTTGGCGCCGGCGCCCGTGACCACCTCAATGACATCGTCGTGGCACCACTTGGTGTGCACGCCGTTGATCCGGTAGGACCGGACGGTCTTACCCCAGTCGAGGTCGTTGAGGCCGGCAATGATGTTGGCGCGCGCGTTCTCTTTCTGCTCGGGCGCGACTGCGTCCTCGAGGTCAAGGAAGACGAGGTCGGCGTCGCTGGCCGCGGCCTTGGCGATCATCTTGGGGCTGGTGCCCGGGGTGGCCAACTCGCTGCGGCGCAAGCGTTTCGGACGGGCTGCTGTCATGGTTCACTCCAATGCTGTTTGCGTTTGATCAATACGGTGCGTTCGCCCTCGAAGACGATGACGTTGTCGTGGCGGCGGCCCCAGTGCTTGAACCGGACAACGCCGGCGTCGTCACGATCGAGGCTGGGCGTGGTTTCGAGCACTTCAGTGAAGGCCTCGACGGTGTCGCCGTGGTGGACGGGAGCGCGGAACCGCAGCGCCGTGCAACCGAGTTCGGCTATGGCCTGCTCGGAAGTGTCGGGTGCGGCGAGGCCGAAGACCAGCGAGGCCGTCAGTAGTCCGAACACAAGTCGTCCGGAGCCGAGCGGCGAGCCTTGAAGCAGGTGATCGTTCCAGTGTGCCTGGGCGGTGTTGACGACCAGCTTGGACAAGAATGCGCCCTCGACTTCGTCGACGGTGGAGGCGCGGGCGTGGCGAATGCGCTGCCCGACGGTGAAGTCTTCGAACCATCCGGCCGAAGCGAGCAGGGCACGGGAAGCATTGCTCATGGTCCGGACTCCTTCCCCAGCAGCCGTTCTGCGATGATGTGCTGCTGAATCTCGCTGGTGCGTTCGAAGTTGGTGGGGAATCTGGCGTCGCGCCACCGCTCTCGCGCTGGTGTGCGCCAGGGCTCAACAAGCTCTGACCCGATCAAGGTCTGTGCAGTCATGATGTTTCCCGGCGGCGCACCAAGTTGCTGCGGGTGAAGTCCACGACGAGTTCGCCGTGCTGGTTGCGGCCCTCGGTGCGCCACGTGACGATGCCGACCCCCGGTCGACTGTCCGAGATGCGGGTGTCGAGCACTTCGGAGCTGGCGACCAGCGTGTCATCGGGGTAGACCGGCAAGTGGAAGGTGCAGTCCTCTACCCCCAGAAAGGGGCCACCCGCTTCGCTGAGATCTTCAACCGACAGGCCGACAATCGTGCAGAGCACCAACATCGGATG
>Ga0164308_10000275_pt1 | contig 27660 bp, 25 predicted proteins | sample Whisoiple_246_MG_FD_109983 | JGI IMG/M metagenome (GOLD analysis project Ga0164308, IMG submission 109983) | Soil microbial communities amended with fresh organic matter from upstate New York, USA - Whitman soil sample_246_MG | ecosystem: Environmental > Terrestrial > Soil > Unclassified >... | reverse complement strand
CGACACCGCACGCACGCTCATCGTGAAGGAAATCGCGATTGCCCGCAGTCAGACGGAAGACGCGGTGAAGGACGAGATCGAAGCGATCTTCTTCACCAACTGAGCTGGCTCTTGCCACCACCGATGTCCCGGAACCCCGACCAGGGTTTCGGGACATCGGCGTTTTGTCGCCGCCGAGGGCGGACGGGCACGGCTCAGTGCCCGGGGTGCTTGCCAACCGGCAATTCCGGGACGTCCTCCCGCTGGCGGATCGGCGGCAGCGAGGGCAGCTCGAGCACCACCTTCCAGTCACCGTCTTCGAGTGCGCAGCGCGTGCTCAGGCTCCGTCCGTCCGCCGCGGTGACGCGCACTTCGGCCCAAGCACCGTCCTGCCTCCACTCGAAGTGATCGGGCAAGAGAGCCAGCGACAGCCACGAGGGCGCGATCATTTCCCCGGGCCCGAGCTCACGCCCCGAGAGTGCTGACGCGCGCGCCGCACGCTCGGTCAGGTTGTCACGGGCTGGCTTCCACAAGAGCTCGACGACCTTGGCGCCCGCCTCCGGATTGCCGTGAGCACTGCGCAAGCCGCGCAAGAACTCCTGCACGACGACGTCCGGCCCGCGCGGGGCGGGCCGCTCCTCGCAGCCGAGCGTCAGCGTGCCCAATGCGGCGGCCAGTGTCGCGGCTGCAACCGGGCGGGCGCGGAGGCGGACGGGCGGCCTGGGCATGGCCCCAGCGTACAAGGAGCCGACTGATCGGAAACTTGGCTACGATGTAGGCCTCGTACCTACAATGCCAAGGTGCCGCACAGCAGTAGCCCCAAGCTCCAATGGGCAGGGAAATCCTCGGAGCCCGCGAGTCCCGGACCGCTGGCCCGCCTGGTACCGGACGCGGCGGACGCGTCCGTTCGCCTGGTTCGCGGCGACAACCTGCACGTGCTGGAGACGCTCCAGCTGGAGACCCCTGGTCAGGTCACGCTCGCGTATCTCGATCCACCCTTTCTCACCGGCAAGGTCCACCACCAGGTCACCCGCTCCCGGAACCTTGCCACCGGTGAGATGGAGCGCGTCACCCGCCCAGCCTTCGACGACCGCTGGACGGAAATGACGGACTACCTGGACGCCCTCGCGCAGCGTGTGCGCGCCATTCGTCCGCTGCTCGCCGCACACGGGTCGCTCGTCGTGCACGTGGACACCCGGACTAGCCACTACGCCAAGGTGCTGTGCGACGAGATCTTCGGGCCGGAATGCTTCGCAAGCGAGGTGGTGTGGCGCTATCGGCGCTGGCCTTCGAAGACCAAGAACTTTCAGCGCATGCACGACGTCATGCTGCGCTACGTCAAGGATCCGGACGCGCCCGCCCGCTTCAATCAGCTGTACGAGCCGCTGGCCGCTTCGACGCTCAAGACTTGGGGCACCAAAAAGCAGCTCGCGATCGTCGGCTCGAGTGGGCGGCGGCTGCGCTCCAGCTCGACCGAGGTCGAATCGCAGGGCACGCCGCTCGGGGACGTCTGGGACATCGGCATCATTGCACCAGTGGCCAAAGAGCGAACCGGATATCCCACGCAGAAGCCGGAGGCGCTGCTCGAGCGTTGGATCCGGGCCTGCACCGATCCGGGCGACCTCGTCCTCGACCCGTACGTCGGCAGTGGGACGACTCTGGCGACCGCTGCGCGACTCGGACGGCGCGCGATCGGCATCGATTGTGGTGCCGAAGCGCTGACCGTGGCGGCCGAGCGCTTGCGGCAGGCCGGCGTCCCCTTCGTAGAACAAGAGCTCAAGCGCGAGCTGGCCAAAGCTAGGCGCCCGAGCGCTGAAGCCAAGCAGATCGCGAGCTAACAAAGCTCATGCTAACAGGCGGGCTCTGCACAACCGAACTCTGCTCCTGCCGCTCGTCCTGCTCGCGACCAGCGTCGCGTTGGCCGAGCCAGCGCCTGTGGTCGCGCTGCAGGGTCGAGCCGTGCCGGACGCCGCACTGCGCGCGGGCATCGAGCGCTGCCAGCGCGACGCACCCGAGCTGCCGCTCGCCGAGTGCATCGAGCGCTACCAGGTTCCGCTGTGGCAGCTGTCGCTTGCGGCGGACGAGCGTTTCCCCGCGAGCTTGCCGCTCCGCCGAGAGATCGAAAGTCGTGTTCTCGCCCAGCGTTTGACGGAGCTCTGGCTCGAGCAATCGGAGTCAGAAGAGCAAGAAGTCGCGTCCTACCTGGAGCAGCACCAATCCGCCTGGAAGGTTCCAGAGCGGCTGCGCTTGTTTCGCATTCTCGTGGCGACCAGGGAGCAGGCGATGACCTTGATCGCCGAGCTCGGCAAGAAGACGCCCGCGGACTTTCGCAGCGCCGCTCGCTCGAGCTCCCTCGACAAGACCAGCCACGAACGAGGCGGGGATCTCGGCTTCGTCGCCGCCGACGGAACGACGGACGTACCGGGTGTCACTGCGAACCCGGGCCTGTTCGCGGCAGCTCACTCGGTCCCAGACGGGGCGTTCGTACCGGAGCCGGTGGCCGAAGGGGTGAACTTCGCGGTCGTGTGGCGGCGCGGCAGCCTCGCCGCAAGCCAATGGTCCGAAGCGGAGGCCCGCGCTTGGGCGAGCGCCCGAATCGCCGAACAGAAAGCGGGACGCCAGTGGGCCGAGCTCTCGGGCGCGCATCCGGCCAGTCGGCACACGGATCTGTTCGCCCGCTTCCGTCGCCCCGAGTGCCGCCTGTTCACACCCTAGCGGGCCCAGTCTAGCCGGGTCCGCCCGACTTGAGCGTCCAACCCAATTGGCCAAGCACCGCCTCGAACGTTCGGCGTTCCTCGCGTGCCCGCGCCAGAGCGACCAGGAAGGACTCATCGGCACCACGCAACGCGGCGTCGGCGGCACGCTCGTACGCCTCCAGCACCAAGAGCAGATGCGGGTGCGCCCGCACGACTTCCTTGGGCACGGGCATTTCGCGCGCACCCTCGATCCTGGCCACGGCCAAGCGGTGGGTGAGGCGGGCCAGGTCCTTGTCGTGGAGGCGCTGACGGAGCGCACTTCCTTCGACCTCGGCCGCTTCGAGCAGCATGGCCGCGCGACTGAGGTAGCTCCCCGCGCTGGCCATCGCAGCGACGCCGAGCACGGCCACGGCTGCGGCCCAGGAAAGCCAATGCCTCCGGGAAAGCCGATGCCTTCGGGTCAAAGGCCGCTCTGCTCCGCCGCTTCGCCAGCCAGGCCGCGCCAGCTGCCCTCGTCGAGCGCGACCCGCGCAGCCGCGGTCTCGGCGGCTCGACGCGAGCGCCCCCGGCCGGACCCGAGCACCACGCCCCGCGCCACCACTTCGACGACGAACTCCGTCTCGTGAGCCGGTCCGAGGCGCTCCACCACACGATAGGTGGGGGGCGCGATGCGCAGGGCCTGGACCCGCTCCTGCAGCTCGCTCTTGGCATCCCGCCCGCCGGCCGCCGCCCGCAGCCCGGACTCGAGCACCTCGGCACAGATGCGACGCGCGGCGTCCATCCCCAATTCGAGGTAGCTGGCTGCGATGAGCGCCTCGACGGCGTCGGCCAGCACCTTGGGCGATTCGTGCAGATTGCCCTGTTCGGCGCCACGCCCGAAGCGGATGGCCTCCGCAATCCGTCGCTCCCGCGCGAACTCGGAGAGCGCTTCGGTACTGACGACCTGAGCCCGCGTCCGCGTCAGCTGGCCCTCCTGCGCATCGAGATAGCGCCCGGTGAGCTCATCAGAAACGCACAAACCGAGCACCGCGTCCCCCAAAAACTCGAGGCGCTGGTTGTCGACTGCGCCCGCGACCTCGTGGGCAAAGCTCGGATGAGTCAGTGCCTCCAGGAATCGCTCCGAGCCCGGGTCCAGCCCGAACAGCTTGGCCACACGCACCCGTGCCTGGACGGCAGCATCCAGTGCCTCGTCCTGCCCCTCGGCTGGCGGAGAAGCCTCACTCGTCACGCCAGCAGGTTAGCCCAGGGCGGCAGGCGTCGCACCCCGCTCGGCCTGCTAGGATCCGCGCCGTGGCGACGCTCCTTGCCTGCCCGTTCTGCCGGGAACTCTTCACGCCGACCGAGGGCGAGCGCTGTCCGCACTGCGGCCTCTTGCTGGTCGATCTCAGTCGATTGCCCCCCTCCCTCGAAGCGCGACAGGAAGCCGAAGCCGCCGGAGAGCTCGACCCACCGGAGCTCGAACGGCTGGGGTTTTGGTACGGGGGTCGCGGACGCGGCCTCTTGCCCGTCGTGGCTGCCTTGGGCCTGGCCACGTTCATCGGGCCATGGGCAATGCTCGAGCGCCCCGAGCACGTGACGCTTTCGGGCTTCGACCTGGCGCGCGCCGGCGTGCCGTGGCTGTTCGGTGGCGCCATCGGCTGGTTCATCCTGGTCCCGCTGGTCTGGTCCAGGCGCTCGGTCGTGGAGCTGCGCGGCGTCCGCATCATCGCCGCCACGCTCGCCGTCCTCACGGCGCTCGAGACCACCTTGCTCCTTTTGCGGCCTCCGCTCGAAAGCACCTACTACTCGTCGGGCCTCCGCTATGGCTGGGGTCTCTACGCCAGCCTTCTGGTCAGCGCGCTCGGCACCTACGTCGCGGCCACACTGGGTGGTCGCCTCGATGACCTCCGCGACCTGCCCAGCCAGAAGGGCGCGGCGTCCACCGAGCTGCCGCTGCACTGACCGACTCGGAGCCGCTTCGCTGACCTATTCGGAGCCGCTCCGCTGGCTAGCTCGGAGCCGCTTCGCTGACCTATTCGGAGCCGCTCCGCTGGCTAGCTCGGAGCCGCTTCGCTGACCTATTCGGAGCCGCTCCGCTGGGTCAGAAGAACGCGCCGACTTGGAGGGCAAACGCCACGCTCTTCGGCTCGTTCGCCAGCACCTCCGCGTCGTCGGCGCTATCCTGAGACTGCGCCGGGTCCACGACCTCGAGCAGGACCTGGGCGCCGACGGTCAGCATTTCGTAGCGGTAGTTGAGGCCGACGAAGAGCCGCTGGCGCTCGAGACGTGCTGGCGCGAAGACCACGTTGTTGTTGAAGTCGTCGGCAGCGCCCGAGCTGCAGAGGGGCGTGCCGTCTTGGGCCCCGCCGTTCGAAAACCCTGGCTGATTCGGGCCGACGTAGCCGCACGCCGCCAGGGCGTCCGTCGCGGGCGTCAGATCGATGATGCCCGAGTCGCCGAACAGCCACAGATACTGATAGCCAGCCCAAGGGGTCAGGACGCCCGACTGGGCGATGGTGATGGGCTTGGACAGCACACCGCTCACCGTCGTGGTCGTGAGCTGCATCGCCGTGCTGCCAGTGATGGTGCGCACGCCTCCAGCAACGGCGAAGTCCGGCAGCGCACCAAGCGGCCCTTTGCGGAAGCCCTCGAGAATCGCCAGGCGTAGGTCGAGACCGCCGGAAATGATGCTGGTTTGGGTGAGGTAGCCGAAGGACAGGCCCGTCTCGAGGCCGAAGCCGAAGCCCTTGCGAATGCGCAAGGAGTAGAGCTGCATGAGGGACGGCACGGCCGTGTTCTCGGTTGCGGCTCCGGTCACCGGATCGACGGGACCACGCGTGCCGAGACGAAGGTAGTCGGCGCCCGAGTTCATCGAGCTGTAGGCACCTTCGATGGCGATTTCGAAGCCGCCGTAGCCCGTCGTGCGGGCCGGGTACATGGCCGTCGGCGCGATCGCCATGCCGTACTGATTGACCAGCCTCTTGAACGCGTCGTGATCGGGTTGGCAGCGAGTGATCTGCCCGCTGCCATCGACCACGGCCTCACCTGCGGTCGTGTGGCAGGCCGGATTCGTCACCAACCGTTCGAGGGCCACGTCCATCGAATCGGCCCAGGCCGGTGTGGACAGGGCGCTCGCAGCGAGCAGCCCGAGCGCCAGCAGACGAGCCTTGAGCGTGAAAGCCAGCATGAAAAGGAACCCGACCTAGTCAGGCTACTTTCCGCTGAATCATGCCGTCAAGGACGCGTCCGCTGCCGAGCCGCCTCTCGCTTGAAATCGGCGCGAGGCGAGCGCCAAGATGAAAGCGCCTTGGACGAGATCCCCGCCCCATCCCCAGCGCAGCCAAGAGAAGCGGCCCCATTGCGCATGCGCGGCCGAGCACCCTCTCCACCGCTCAACGTGGTCCTCATCGAGCCCGAAATTCCCCCCAACACGGGCAACATCGCCCGACTTTGCGCGGCGACCGGGAGCGTCCTGCACCTGGTGCACCCGCTCGGCTTCTCCACGGACGAAAAGGCCGTGCGCCGGGCCGGGCTCGACTATTGGCACCTGGTCGAGGTGCGCGAGCACCGGTCCCTGCTCGAGTTCGAAGCCAGCCGCCCACCCACGTCCGTGCGTCACCTGTTCTCGGGGCGAGCCACGGCAAAAGGCGCACCGAAAAACTACCTCGACGTCCGCTACCAGCCTGGCGACTACCTGGTGTTCGGGCGCGAATCGGCCGGGCTCCCCGAGGCGCTCTTGCTGGAGCATCCGGACGAGTTGGTCGGTATTCCGATGCCGGGTCTCGTGCGGTCGCTGAACCTGGCCAACGCCGTGTCGATCGCCGTCTACGAGGCGCTGCGCCAGCTCGACTGCCTCCGGTCCCCAGAGGACTGAGCAGCCAGCCTCAGGCGGGGCCGAGGCCTGTCGCGCGCTTCACTCGGTCCATCTGTCGGGCTGCGACCTCGCGCGCCTTGCTCGCGCCGAGCGTGAGAATGCGCTCCACCTCGCCCAAGTCCTGCTCCAGCTCGGCACGCTTGCTGCGGGCCTCGTCGAAGGTCGCATGAAACAGCTCGAGCAAGCGCTGCTTGTAGGTGCCGTAGCCCTGGCCGCCTGCCCGCCAGCTCGCATCGATCCGTTCGAACTCACTCGCCGGAGCGAGCACCCTGAGCAGAGCGTGGAGCCCACTGTCTTCGGTGGGCTTACCCTGCTCGACAGGAGTCGAATCCGTCTTGATGCCCATGATCGTCTTCTTGATCACGTTGTCCGGCGCAAAGAGGTCGATCGTGTTCTTGTAACTCTTGCTCATCTTCTGGCCATCGGTACCGAGCACCGTGGCGGTGTCCTCCTGGATGCGCGCCTCCGGAATGTGGAGGACGCCGGGGACGCCACCCTTGACCCCGTTCGGGTCGGCCGGGTCGTAGCCACTCACGTAGGCTTGGTTGAACTTGATCGCCCAGTCTCGGGTCAGCTCCAGATGCTGTTTCTGGTCCTTACCGACCGGCACGACGTCTGCCGCGTAGAGCAGGATGTCCGCGGCCATGAGGATCGGGTAGGCGAGTAAGCCGAAGTCCGGCCGAATCCCACGAGCCAGCTTGTCCTTGTAGCTGTGCGCGCGCTCCAAGTGGGCGAGGGGAACCAGGCTACCGAGCACCCAGAAAAGCTCGGAGTGCTCGGGCACGTCGGACTGGCGGAACAAGACGGCGCGCTCCGGATCCAGGCCGAAGGCGAGATAGGTGAGCGCTGCATCGAGCGTGAACTCACGCATGGCCGCCGGATCGGTGACCGTGGTCAGCGCGTGCAGGTTGGCAATGAAGTAGAAGGCGTCACCTTCGTTTTGAAGGCTCACGAACTGCCGGATGGCACCGAAGTAGTTGCCGAGGTGCAAACGGCCAGACGACTGAACCCCGCTCAGAATGCGCATGGTAGGGCGAACCTACACGGGCAGGCGCGCCGTGTCAGACCTTCTTTTTGAAGCGCCCGAGCAGGCCGCCGCGGCCCGAATCCGGGGGCGACCCAGTGCGCCGTCGCATCTCGAACACGCGCACTTCGCGGGCGGCGTCCACGTGCGACGGCTTGACCTGCAAGATCCGCTTACAGTCGCGCAAGGCTTGGCTCTCCTTGCCTGCCTTCTTGTAGAGCTGGGCTCGGTACCAGAGGGCCTTCACATTCTGTGGTTCACGCTCGATCGCTGGATTGAGCAGCGTCAGGGCCTGCTCCGCGTCACCGCCCGTCTGCACGAGTAGCCATGCATAGAGGCCGACGTACTCCGCTTGGCCAGAATCTCCGCGGTAGGCAGTCTCCGCTTCGACGAGCGCGGCCGGCAGGTCTTTCTTTCGCACGAGGATTTCGGCGCGTTGAAATGCAGAGGCAGCGTTGATGATCTCGGTCACCTGCTGCGCTTCTTCGTCCGGAGCCGCTTTGAGCTTGGCATCGTACTCGGCGCGCGCGCGCACGTCCGAGAGCAGCTGATGTGCTTCACCCATGCGCGCGAAGGCTCGCGTGACGATGGGCTTCAGGTCCGCAAGCGGCGCTGGCAGCCGATCGGGGTGCCACTGCTTGGCGAGCTGGAAGAACGCCAGCCGAATGCTGGATGCGTCTGCGGCTCGGTCCACACCGAGCACGTCGTAGAAGGTCTCGGGCGGGCTCTGCTCCCACTGCACAATCGCCTCGCGCAGGGCCTGAACCTGGAGCGACAGCCCGTCCGGCGACGTCGGGGCGGCAGTGGGGGCCTTGCCGGGCCGCACAGGCAGCGTACCGGCCCGCGGCGCAGTCGTGGAATTGCGCACCGCCCGCAGACTGGGCGGCGGAACGCTGTTGGGCGTCTCGGGTGGTTCGCTCGTGCCAACGGGATGGCCGTGAGCGGCCGAGACCTCGAGCTGACGCGACAAGAAAAGCGCGCTCACGACGCGCCGCACGAGGTCCTCGGATCCAACGCCCGCGTTTTCGAGCTCACGCAGCGTTTGCCCTTTGATCTTCAAGAAGTCGACGATGTTCTGTTCGTCAGGAGTCAGATGGTAGCGCGAGACCGGAGACTCGAAACGCAGCTTGAGCTCATGGTTGCCCAGCGCCTCGAGCACATTGCGCCGACGATCCGCGGGCAATCGACTGGCCAGCGCTCGCCAGATGAGGGGCAGCGGCTTGACGCGCCACTGGGGAAGGGGGCCGAACGAGGCCAGATAGTTTGCCTGGTAGAGCCCGAATGCCGTGTCCTGGGGCAGATCGCAGAACGCCAACACCTGCCGCGTCAGATGCTCCCGCAACGCCACGAACAGGCTGGTCGCGTCCAGACCACCTTCGACGGCCAAGCGATTCTCGAGCGGCTCCTTCGTCTCCACACTGGCTCGCTCGGCCAGGGCGAGAGCCTCCCCGTCGAGCAGGCCGAGTCCACGGACGACTTCCGCCAGGGAAGCCACTTCGGCGGCCGGGCGGGCCTTGGCGGGGGCACCGCCGAGAAACAGGACGGCGTGCTTCTGCCCACCGGGCGCCTGCAAGACGAGCGTCCCCTCCAGACGCTCATCGAGCGTGCGCACGAGAAGCTCGGCCAAGGGCGTTTGCCGGAGGGTGCCTTGCAAAAGCAGGGGGGGCTGCTGGGTCAACGCGAAAGTATAGCCGATCCAAGAGGCCGGATCCCCTCGGGGCCCAGGTCGCAGAGCCTGGTGAGAGGAGTCTTCCGCTGCCCGAGCTTGCAAGAGCACCCTCGCCCTCTCCCTGGCTCGTCGTACTGTGCGCCCAGCACTCGGCGTGGCCGAAATGCGCGGCCCTCGGGCGCGAAAACGTCTAGCATCGGACAAATACCTCATTTCCATGAAATCGGCGTGGTGGTAGGTAGGAAGAAAGGTCCGATGGTCGACGCTGCCGTTCCACTGAAAGTCGCAGGACAGACCTATCGGGTCGTCACCAGCGCGGACGCCGACGATCTGGCCCGGCTCGCCAAGGTGGTCGAGGCCGCACTCGCCGAGGTCACGCCAGCGGGTAAGCAGCCGTCACCTCAAGCCCTCGTGCTGGCCGCCATCTCCCTGGCTCACGAGCTCGAGGAGGAGCGCGGTCGACGCTTGGCCGTGGAAGCGCGACATCGCCGCGTGCTCGGCTCGCTCATCGGAAAGATCGACCGGGTTCTCGAAACCACGTCGCCGACCGAAGCCCCCGTCGAGGATCAGGAAGTGCTCGTGCGCGCACGCAGCGGCGCACGCATCGTCGACATCAAACGTAACGAATGATGGGCCGCCAAAGGCGCCTTTCGCTCGGGCCCCTCTTGCCCGGGCCCCTCTCGCTCGCACCGCTCTTGCTCGCGATTGGTTTGCAGACGGCCCGAGCGGCGGCAGCAGCGCCCGAAAGCAACACCGAGCCCGAAGACGCCGCCACGCCGGAAAGCACCACCACGCCACCGCCACCCGAGCCTGAAGCACTCTGGCCGCGGGCTCCGACGCCGGCCTACAGCGTCGGGGTTTTGGCCGGAGTTTGTGGGGTCGGTCAGAGCTCCGTCTGGCAAGGGACGGAGTTCTGCGGAGCGCTGCTCGGGGACGTGCTCTGGCTACGCAGGACACCGACGAGCGTGGGCCTCGGTGCGTTCGTCTCGGCTGCTACCGCTGGCTTCTACGACTTCCGGCCGAGCGCGGGGGTCAGTTTGCACCTGCCAACCGGTCGACTCTTCTCGCTGGGCGCGCGCTTCGGGCCGCTCGTACACGTCATGGGCGACGCGGCGTTGCCAGGCTTCGTGGCCGCCGTCGAGTTCGGAATTCGCACGCTCAACCAAAGTGGACACTACACACTGACGCACGCCTTGGTCCTCGGCTGGGACCAATCGTTTGGGACGGGCTCGCGCGCGGGCTCTGCCCTGACCATCGCGCTGCGGATCGATGGCTTCTGGTTCGCCGCGCCGATCGGCCTTTTGTTCTAGCCCGGAGGGCGGCGCCCTTCAGGGGCTGGCTTCTGCGCAGGAGTCGCAGCCGTCGCTGCCGTAGAAGGCGCAATTGTGCGCGTAGTCGCCGCCGACCTGGAACGCGCAGGGCGGCGAGAGGTCTTCGCAGGTCTTCAGGCACCCGTCACAGGCGTAGAGCGGCCAAACGAACTCGCCGGCCTCGATGGGCGTACCGCCGAGGGTGTGCCCGAACAATCGGATGTGGACGAGGTAGGTGCCCGCTTCGGTGATCGCGCCCGGCGGGATCAGCTTGACCACCACGGGCGCTTGCCCGGGCGTGGCACCGGCTGCGGGCGGGATCGTGTCGGAGAGCGGCAGGGTGTAGGCCGGCGGTGCGGAGCCACCCTCCAGGACCTCGATGGTGATTTCGGCGCCCTCGAGGCGAATGTAGCTGGTCTCGGTGCGGAGTTGGTTCGCGTTGCCGAGAGCGCGGAGTTGATTGGCCACCGAGAAGGCCAAGCCGTACCCGGACTCGAGCGCCACATCCATGATGCCGGACGAGTAAGAGGGCAGATCCACCTCGAACGCGCATTCGCTGTCCTGGTCCAGGGCAAGCGCGTGCTCGACGAAGAAGGAACTCTCGTTGGCCACGCACCCAGGGACGAGGCCCACGAGCAGCATGAGTCCGAGCCCGGACAGCATCACAGACTTAACGAAGCGCATCTCTCCACACTCTCCGGATTCGGCCAGCCGCGCAGGCAGAACGCGTCAGCAGACGTAAAGGTACCTCCTCACCCCAAGGTGGACCAATTTTTTCGCGGAAACGGGGGAGCGACCGCGCCGATCAGCCGGCGACGTCGGCCAGTTCTGGAGTCCACGATGCGAGCTGGGCGAGCGGGACGCTGGACGTTGCCACTTGCCCTACATCAGACGCGAACACGAAGCGGACCATGTCGTGGGCGCGCTTCTTGTCCAAGCGGATGAGCCCGGCCGCACGCTCGAGCGCGCTCCGCTCGAGGCGGTGCGGCAGGTCGAGCCGAGCCAAGAGGCTCGTCACCCGTGCCGTGAGCGACCCAGGAGTGTGACCGAGACGCTCGCCGAGGCGCAACGCCGCCACCAGGCCGAGGGAGACCGCCTCGCCGTGTGTCAGCGCGGAAAATCCACCGGCCGACTCGAGCGCGTGCCCGATCGTATGCCCCAGATTCAAGGTCGCGCGCAGGCCCTGCTCGCGCTCGTCCAAGGACACGACGCGCGCCTTGACGCGGATTGACCGCTCCACGACCTCCGTGAGCGTGTCGGGGTTTCGTGCGAGCACGTCCGCTTGCCGCTCTTCGAGCAGCGCCAAGAGCTCCGGGTCGCCGATCAACGCCGTCTTGATGACCTCGCTCAGTGCCCCGCGATAGGCGCGCTCGCTTTCGGTCGCGAGGGTCGACACGTCGCAGATCACGCCGCTCGGCTGCCAAAAGGCACCGACGGCGTTCTTGGCTTCGTGGAAGTCCACCGCCGTCTTTCCACCGACGGAGGCGTCAACCATGGCGAGCAAAGTCGTCGGCACGCCAATCCAGCGCACGCCGCGCATCCAGGTCGCGGCAGCAAAGCCCGTCATGTCCGTGACCACGCCGCCGCCCAGACCCACGAACATGCCGTGCCGGTCCAAGCCGAGCCCGACCGCCCCTTGAAAGATGGGCTTGAGCCCGTCCAGTGTCTTGTGCTCTTCGCCCGGAGAGAGCAGGACCTCGCTCGTTCTCGCCCCGCGCACGGAGAGGGCCGCGAGCACTGGGCCACCGTGCAGCGGCTCCACCGTCGTATCGCTGACCAGGAGAATGGCCGATGGCTTCCCCAGGAGCAGGGGAAGCTCGCGCTCGATGAGCTGCGAGCCGATGAGCACACTGTAGGACGCCGACCCGGCCGCCACGGCCACGGCCCTGCGTTGCCAGACAGCCAGGACCTGCTCGGCGATGGCCTCGACCGTACAGCCTTCGGTCGTGACCACAGCGTGGGCCTCCTGGTATGCGACCTGCCGGGCCGCCAAGAGCTCGCTCACCCGACCGAGCGGATCCGCGTCGGCCAAAAGTGGCCGCTGCGCCTGCGCACCCTGCTCCGCCTCGAGTCGCCGGACGATTTCCGCGGCGGAGGCGGCCAGCGTCACGACCACGGCCTGAGCCAGAGTGTCGATGCGGAAGGCCCGTTCGAGCAGGGCGCCCCCGCCCAGGGCCACGACGACCCGCTCGTTCCGGTGCTTCTGGAGCAGATCCAGGAGGACCTCGCGCTCCAAGGCACGGAATCCGGGCTCGCCGCGCTCGGCAAAGAGCTGCGCGACCGTGCGCCCGCTCCTCTCCTCGATCAGAGCGTCGAGATCGACGAAGGGCGCTTGGGCGAGCTCGGCAACCCGCCGTCCGACCGTGCTTTTGCCGGTGGCCATGAATCCGGTGAGAAGAAGCGGGCGTTTCATGCGAGTCAGGGGGACCGGGGGCTCGAGCGATGTAATTGGTTGTCGCGCACCCTTGTTTCGGTCCGCACTGGATCCCACCATGCTCCGGCCATGTCCAGCTGGCTGCCCTCCGTCGTCGGTCGACTGCCGCTGACCGTCCTCGTCGGGGCGATCGGGTGCCAGTCGGCGCCCAAGGACCACGAGCGCAGGCCCGGCCCCGCAGCGGCCACGGCCACTGCTCCGACGCCTCCGCCCAGCCCGCCCCCCTGGTTCCAGGGGCGCTGGGCAAACCCACCGAGCACCGAGCTCGACATCGACCCAGCGGGTATCGTCAGCGGACACCTCAGGGGCGATTTCGCCGTGCGGGGGCTGGTCGACGAGCAGACCGTGCGCCTCGAGGCTGACGGCCCGAGCGGACACGGCGTGGCGGTCCTACACCGCGACAGCGAGCTATTGCGCGGCATCCTCCACTACGCCGCACCCGGCGCCGCAGAGGGCGCTCGCGAGGAGCTCCTGCTCAACCGAACCGGCCCACGATGACGCTCACGGTGCTCCTGGACCTTTCCCTGCTTTCGTCGCCCGCGCTGCCGCGTGGCGTGCGGCGTTACGTGCACCTTTTGGCCGCTGCGCTCGAGCAGCGGAAGCGAGATTTCGATCTCGAGGTCGTCGCGGCCTTCGACACGCCGCTCTTCGGAACGCCGCGCCACACGACCGACCTCGGTGTCGCGATCCAGACCTGGGAAGGCAGGTCGAGCGCGACCTTGAAATTGCCCCTGACCGGGCGGGGCGGGCGTCAGCTCGGCCGAGTGGCGCGCCGGGCCGGAGCGCAGGTCCTCCATTCGCTCGATCCCGAGGGCGGCGCGCGCAGCGCGCTCGGCTGCGCTCGAGTCGTCACCTGCCACCACCTCGACTCGACGGTGGCCGCTACCGAGTGGCATGGCGGGCAGAGTCGCACCGATCTCGATCGGCGCCATTTCGAGCGGGCCGAACGCGTGATTGCGATCAGTCGCGCCACCGCGCAAGAGCTGATCGCGCGCCTGGACGTGCCGCGTCACCGCATCAGCGTGGTGCACAACGGCATCGATGGTCGGGTTTGGTCGGCCGAGCCGAGGCCCGACGATGGCCCGCGCCTGGCTGCCCTGGGCCTACGCGGGGGACCGTTCCTTCTGTGTGTGGGCGCCATCGACGCGCGGAAGAACGTCGACGGTATCCTGCTCGGCCTCAAGCGCGCCCAAGAGTTGGTCCAGAATCGGCAGCTCGTCCTGGTCTGGGCCGGTCCGCTCAGCAAGGGCGAGCGCGCAGAATTGGATGCGCTGTCCCAAGGCCGAGGCCTGGCGCCGTCGGTGGTGCCCGTGGGCCTGGTGACCGACGAGGACCTGGGCGCGCTCTATCGCCACGCCACAGGCCTGGTCTTTGCGTCCCGCCGTGAAGGCTTCGGCTTTCCCGTCGTCGAAGCCATGGCGTCGGGTTGCCCGGTGATCACCTCCAATCGTTCGAGCATGGTCGAGATTGCAGAAGGCGCAGCCGTGATGGTCGACCCCGAGGATACGGGTGCCATCGCCGATGCCATGGTGCTGCTCTACGGCAACGAGGCGGAGCGCGAGCGCCTGAGGCGGGCCGGTCTCGAGCGCGCTGAGCAGTTCACGCTGGAGCGCATGGTACAGGGTACCGCCCTGGCGTATCGCGAAGCCGCAGCCGCGGCACGCGACGGGGCCGCCCAACCCGGGCCCGCCAGCGAGCGGACGGGCGAAGGTCGCTGAAGGACCTGGCCCGCACCCCCCCCTCAGCGTACGTTCGGCCCGCGATGGCAGAAACCGTTGCCGGCCGTCTCGGTGAGCAACTCGCGCGGCTCGAGGCGGCTCTGCGCGCATCGGGTCGGGCCCCCACCGAGGCCCGCCTGCTCGCGGTCTCCAAACTGCAGTCCGCCCGCGCCGTCGAGGAGGCCTACGCTGCGGGGCAGCGCGACTTCGGCGAGAACTACGTGCAAGAGCTCGTGCGCAAGGCCGCCGAGCTCGCCCACCTCACGGACCTGCGCTGGCATCTGATCGGTCACCTGCAGTCGAACAAAGCGAAGGCCGTCTGTGAGGTGGCAAGCTCCGTGCAAACCGTCGATTCCTTGCGCTTGGCCCACGAGCTCGGCAAGCGGCGCCAGGCTGTCCGTGGGTCGGAGCCGCTCGACGTCCTGGTCGAAGTGAACGTCGCAGGTGAGGCCAGCAAGAGCGGGTGCACGCCGGCGGAGCTCGGGGAGGTGCTCGCTGCCGTCGACGTCGAGCCCGCCCTCCGCCTGCGCGGACTGCTCACGGTTCCCCCGGCCACGGACGATCCTGCCCTGGCCCAGCCGCATTTCGAGGCCCTCACGCGGCTGCGACGAGAGCATGGCGGGGCGGCGCGGCTGCCGGAGCTCAGCATGGGCATGAGCGCCGATCTGGAAGTCGCCGTCGCCTGCGGCTCGACCTGGGTTCGCGTCGGGACTGCGATCTTCGGCCAGCGAGCGGAAGGCGAAGCGCCGCGATGACGCGCGCCAAACCGCCGAGTGGCGAGACGCTGCTGGAGCAGGCCGCTCGCGTCGGCAGCCTGGCTGGCGGCCCGAAGCCACCCTTGGCCGAGCGCATGAGGCCGACCACGCTGGACGAGGTCCTGGGCCAAAAGCAGCTCCTCGGGCCCGGCAAGTGGCTGCGACGCGCCGTGCTCGCCGACGCGTTCCCGAGCCTCGTTCTGTGGGGGCCGCCCGGCGTCGGCAAGACGACCATCGCTCGCGTGCTGGCGGAGACGACCAAGCGCCGCTTCGTTCCGTTCTCCGCCGTCTTGAACGGCGTGCCGGAGCTGCGCACCTTGCTGGCCGAAGCGGACGAGAACCGGCGCTTTCGCGGCATAGGCACCGTGCTCTTCGTCGATGAGATTCATCGCTTCAACCGCGCGCAGCAGGATGCGTTCTTGCCTCACGTGGAGCGCGGCACCGTGACCTTGGTCGGCGCGACCACGGAAAATCCTGCATTTTCCGTCAACGCAGCCGTGCTCTCGCGCGCTACGGTGGTGCGCCTCGAGCCGCTCGGCGAGGAGGACCTGCGGGCCTTGCTCGAGCGCGCGCTGAAGGACGAAGACCGCGGCTTCGGTCAGCACGATCTGCGCGCCACCGAGGCGACTCTGGCGCTGCTCGCCAAGGCGGCGGATGGCGACGCCCGGCGCGCGCTTGGCCTGCTCGAGATGGTCGTGAACCGCGCCCTCGAGCAGAGCACACCAGTGCTCGACGAACAGGCGCTGGCGGGGATTCTGGAGCCAGCGACCCTACGTCACGACAAGGCCGGTGACGCGCATTTCGATCTCTTGAGCGCCTTCATCAAGAGCATGCGCGGCACCGACCCGGACGCCGCCATCTACTACCTCATGCGCATGATCGAGGCTGGAGAAGATCCGAACCTCATCTTGCGCCGGATGGTCATCTTTGCCAGCGAAGACGTGGGCAACGCCGATCCGCGGGCCTTGCCCCTCGCGATCGCGGCCGACGAGGCCTTTCGCCGGACCGGCCTACCCGAAGGGCTCTACGCGCTGTCTCAGGCGTGTCTCTTTCTGGCGAGCTGTCCGAAATCGGGCGCGGTCGGCCCGGCCTTCCACGGGGCACGGGCACTCATCGCCCAGACCGGCTCCTTGCCCGTGCCGAGCAAGCTGCGGAACGCGCCGACGGCGCTCGCCAAGAGCCTCGGGCATGGCGCTGGCTACGTTTCTCCGCACCAGGATCCGCGCGGCTACTTGCCGGGCGAAACGTACCTGCCGGACGAACTCGTCGGCACGCGCCTCTATCATCCGACCGAGCACGGGCTCGAGCGCGCCATCAAAGAAAAGCTCGACGCCATTTTTGCTCAGCGCGAGAAAACAGATCGCGAGAAAGTGCCGCGCGAGAAATAGGTCTGCTGCGGCTGAGGCTAATGCTCCGGCGGTGCTTCGACCCGGCCAATGTAGGGCAGATTGCGAAAGCGTTCGCCCCAGTCGAGCCCATAGCCGACGACGAACTCGCGTCCCACCGTAAAGCCCGTGTAGTCCGCCTTGACCGGAGAGTTGCCTGATGGCTTCTCCAAGAGGGCCGCAATGCGCAGGCGCTTGGGCCGGCGCGCGGCGAGGATCTGCATGAGATAGGCCAAGGTGAGGCCCGTATCGATGATGTCTTCGACGAGCACGACGTCCTTGCCTTCGATGGGCGAAGCTAGATCCTGCGTGATCTTCACGGCTCCGCTCGACTCCGTGTTGAGGCCGTAGCTCGCCACGCCGAGGAACTCGACGTTGACCGGTCCCTCGATGGCCCGCGCGAGATCGGCGATGAACACGAAGCTGCCTTTGAGCACGCAAAGCAAGGTGATCTCTCCAGGCCCAAACTCCGCGCGAATCTCGTTCCCGATTTCGCGCACGCGTGCCTGGATCTCGCTCGCACTGATCAAGGGAGCGATGACGGCACCGTCGGTTGGGTGCTTCACCTCTTCGGTCATGCGGCGCAGAATACCAGCTTTTGGCGCGATCCGGACAGACCAGCTCGCGCCACCGGGCCCACTTCAGAGGCGCCCACTCGCCCCTACCTCGGCAGCGGTCTCACCTCAGCTGCAGCCTCTTCTACCGCAACGCTCGTGACCCAGCCTCGAACCCGCGGAACCACGTGCGCGTCCCATCCGTCAGCCAACTGACGGAGCCCAGCCGATCGGTCCGCAGTGTGAGCACACCGTGCTCCTGCAAACGATCCAGTACGGACGGTCGCGGGTGCTCGAAGCGGTTACGAACCCCGCACGAAATGAAGGCGACACTTGCACCCACCGCGTCCAGCAGCGGCTGGCCCGACGAGGTGTCGCTGCCGTGGTGCGGCACCTTCAAGAGGTCGGCGCGCAGTCGATGGCGGTGCTGCGTCACGAGTCGCGCTTCGCCTTCTTGCTCGATGTCCCCGGTCAAGAGCAGCGAGCGATCTCGGTAACGCAGGTGAACGACGAGCGAGCGGTCGTTCTCGCCCGAGCTGGCCCACGCCTGGTCGGCATCGCACGGGACGAGGACGGCCAGCTCGGCACCCCCGAAGGTCGTCACTGCGGCCGGGGCGCGCTCCGGGCAGAGCTCCGCCGGACCCCGCACGCGGCCACCCTGGCTCCTCACGGCAACCAGGAGCCGCTGCACGTCCGGGCCGCTTCCCCCTGGCGCGAGGAGCCAAAGCTCACGCACGGGGAGCGCTTCGGCCACGCTCGCCAGGCCCAGCAAGTGGTCCGGATGGGCGTGACTGAGGATCATGAGGTCGACCTCTGCCCGGCCGCGCGCTCGCAGGTAGGGCAAGAGCACGCGCTGCCCCGTGTCGGGCAGTCCGGTGGCAAACCCGCCGCCGTCGACGAGCGCGAGGCGCCCATCGGGAAAGTCCACGACCAGCGCGTCGCCCTGGTCGACGTCGAGCGCCGTGATGGCGAGTCGCTTCGGCCCAGTGCGAGGGCCAAGCGCGACTCGAAGGAGACCCAAAGGCAACAGCACCCCAACGAGCACGACCAAAAGACCGAGCCACCCCGAGCTCGGTCTCCGAAAAAGCGCCCCGATGCAGCCCAGCGCATGCGGCATAGCGACGAAGGCGATCAGGATGTCCACCCGCTGCCACACGTCCGGCATGGGGAGCATGAACTGGACGCTCTCCTGGCGCGCGCTCCACAGCGCCACGGCCCGCACGCAGAGCAGCGCGCCCGAACCCACCAAAGCGAGCCCCGTTTCGACGGCCGGACAGGCGGCGGCAACGGCATGCAGCAGGCAGGCCGGCAGCGCCAGGAGCTCGCCGAGTGGTCCCGCCACGACGTTTGCGCCGAGCGCTGCGAGCGTCATGCGGCCGTCCAAGAGAGCCAAGAGCGGCGCGCAAGCGATGGTCGCCGAGAGCGTGGCGACGAAGCTCATCCCGAGCGGCTGAAGCGGAAAGCGAGCCAGCGGGCCGCGCAGCACGAGTCGACCAAGCGGCTGCCCAATCCCGATCAGGCCGGCCGTCGCCAGCGCCGAGAGCAAGAACGACACGTCGGACGCCGCGAGCGGGTCGAGGCTCAGCGCCACGAGGAGCGATCCTCCGAGGGCCGCCCCGCCCCCCAGGCGCGCGCCGAAGGACCGAGCCCCCAGAACGAGCGCCAGCATGTACGCGGCGCGCCAGGCCGAGCCACTGCCACCAGCGAAGTCGGCGTAGAGAAGGCTGAGCAGCAGGCCCGCGGCAGCCGACCAGCGTGCCGGATCGTGCTCTTTGACGAAGCCACCCACGCGGACGAGCAACGCGCGCAGTCCGCCGACGAGCGCCAAAACGGCAATGACCAGGTGCGTCCCAGAAACGGCCAAGAGGTGCATGAGACCGCTCTTGCGGAACGCCTCGTCGTCCTGCGAGTCGAGGTCGTTCTCGCCCAGAACCAGGGCGCGGCCGAGGGCCGCCGCTGGGCCGGCATAGGTGGCGCGAATGCGAGCCCGCACCCGTGCGCGGGCGTGATCGATGGCGGCAGCGAGGCCCGCGCCGCGCCGAGTCACCTCGTGCGTGAGGACACGCCCCGACAGAACGGCGCCCCGCCGGGCCGCAGCATCGAAGGGACTCGCCAGCGCGGCGTTGCGAAACAGGCGAAGCGGCCCGAGATCGGCGACCAGCTCGATCTCGTCGCCGCGCGCGACCTGGCCTGCACCACCTTTCGTCAGGGCGATGAGTGTGCGCGCCGGGATCGTCTTGTCTCCGCAGGCGCCGGTGCTCGCCGACAGGAGGAACGACTCGTCCAAGGCAGCTTCGCCCCCGCCGCTCGCCGCAGGGGACAGCGCCTGCCGCGCCGTCGGGCTCGACGTGACGACTCCCGACAGGGCGCAGCGATGATGCCCAGCCAGCGCCCGCGCCTGCTCCTGCCAACTCTGCCGATAGCTGCGGCGCTTGCCCTCCGAAAGAACGCCGACGAGCACGAAGGCCAGCAGGCACAAGAAAGCCCAGCGAGCCCCTCTGGCCCAGCTGAACAGCCACACCGCGAGCGCGAGCAGGCAAGGCCACGGTGCCAAACTGGCCAAGCTGCCCAAAACGGCCGAGGCGCCGAGTACGACCAGGGGCTGTGCGACCAGCGGTGGCCCCGGCGGGGCGAGGGCAGGTTGCGACACGACACAAGCTCCGGGTCTTGGGACTGCAAGCGGTGTGCCCCTGCGGATGCGCGGAAAATCCGCGACGAAAGTCGGCTACCTCCCCCGTGGCGCGCCAGGGCGACCAGCGGACTTGCAGGCGCGCGGCGCTCGGGACAAGGTCGGCGCGGCGCTTGCTGCCGCCCATCATGCCAAGCTGGCTGTCCTCCCTCGTGCCGTCCCAGACCGTGTCGGTTCTGGCGCTCCAGCTCTTGGCGAGCACGGCCTCGCCGACGCTGGCCCCCCAGGCCTTCCAAAAGGAGCTGCCTAGCCGCGAGGTTCGTTTGGCAGGCCCTGCCACCCGGGCGGCCAACCTATCGCCGGCGGCGTGCAAGAGTCGGCTGAAAGTGCTCGACGCCGGACACGTCGTGACTTTCGCGGGGGCGTCCAGCGGCATCGCCAGCCCCACCCGCATCAAAGGGCCCCTGGGTGAGCTCGCTTTGCAAGTGCCGGCGCCCAAGTTCTCCTTTGGCTTGCTCGACTGTCGCCTGGCGGTGCTCTTGCTCGAGCTTGCGCCTGAGCTCAGCAAATGGGGCGTCAAATCACTGCGAATCGACGGCTTTTACCGCCAGGGCGCCCGCATCGGCGGCAAGAAGGGCAAAAAGAGCCAGCATGCCTACGGCCTAGCCCTCGACCTCGTGACCTTGGAGGTCATGGACCCGGCGACCGGGGAGCGCGTGGAGCTCGATGTGAAGCGAGATTTCTACGGACAGCTCGGCGCGCCGACCTGCGGCCCCGAAGCGCGCCTGCACGTGCCCGATACCGCTTCGCCGCTGGAGGTCCGGCGTAGCCTGTTGCTCCGCAATTTCGTGTGCGATTTGGCGCGCGGCGGTTGGTTTCATCACATGCTCACGCCGAATCACGACCGAGCCCACGAAAGCCACCTCCATTTGGACATCAAGCGCGACTGTACCTGGCTGTCCATCGAGTGATCCGGCCATGCTGACTGGCAAGAAAGTGCGCGCGGATCAGCTGCTCGTCCTGCGTGGGCTAGCGGAATCCCGAGCACGCGCTCAGGCACTGCTCCTGTCCGGTCGGGTGTTCACAGGCGCCACGCTGGACGTGAAAGTCGAAAAGGCCGGCCAGCTCTTGGAGGAAACCTGTGCGCTCGAGGTGCGGGGTGCTGATGACTACGTCTCGCGCGGCGGACTCAAGCTGGAGGGCGCACTCCGCGATCTCGGGGTCGATCCGACGGGACTCGTCGCCGCCGATGTGGGCGCTTCGACCGGTGGGTTCACCGATTGCCTGCTGCGCCACGGCGCGCGCCAGGTGTACGCCATCGACGTCGGTAAGGGGCTGCTCGCGGCGCGCCTCGTTCAGGATCCGCGCGTCGTCGTGCTCGATGACACCAATGCGCGCTACGTGGACAGGGAGCGCGTCGGCGGCGGTGTCGATCTCGTCGTGGTCGACGCGTCCTTCATCAGCTTGACGAAGCTCTTGCCGGCGCTAACTGGCCTGATCAAGGGTGGCGGCCGCTTGCTCGCGCTCATCAAGCCGCAGTTCGAGGTCGGGCGTGAGGAAGCAAAACGCACGCGCGGCGTCGTGAAGGACGCCGCCATTCGGCAAGCGGCCATCGCCGGGGTTTTGGCCGAATTAGAGGGCGCCGGGCTCGAGGTGCTCGGCGACGCGACGTGCCGCGTGCCAGGCCCCAAGGGCAACGTGGAGCACTTCGCACTGGCCCGACGCCCAAACGCTTGATGCGGCCACCCGGTCGGGCAGCAGGCTCGGTGTCACCAAGAGCTACCCGCTCGACCTCGCCCATTCACGAGCGCGACTCACGACGGTCACACTCGGCCGAGATCCGCGTGGATCGTCGGGTTTTGTCCACAGAAACCCCAGGTTGTCCCCAGGCCTGCCGGACGGTCACGCCCGTAGGCGAGCGTCAGAACGCGAGCACCCAGAGGTCGTAGAGCGCGTGCGTCCAGACGGCCGGCGCAAAGCCGCGCAGGTGGTAGATGACCGTGAAAACCACGCCGCACACGGCACGGAACGCAAAGGTCGTGAGGTCGAAAGTCTCGCCGAGCTCACCCAAGTAGTGCCACCCGCTGAAGAGGCAAGCGACGGTGAGGCCCCAGCCCACGCGCACGAAGAACCGCGCGGAGCGCGCGGTCACGTTGAGAAGGAAGAGCAAGAGCACCGCACCCAAGCCGTACAGGCCGACCCGAAACACCAGCTCCTCGTAGAACCCCGCCCCGAGCGACAGGATCGCGCCCGTCACGCGTGCCCCCACATCGCCGGCGCCATCGAGCTCGGCTGCGGCACTGGACAGGGCCGGCGCGGCCCGCATGAGCCCGACCAAGCTCGAGCCTTCGGCGGACACGAAGAGCAAGAGCTTCATGACCGCGTAACCCGCCACCACGCGCATGACCATGGCGTAGACGAGCCCCTCGGTTCCGAGCCACGCGAAACGGGAAGCATCCAAATGCTTGCCCCGGCCCGCCAAGAGAAGCGGCGTCACGTAGGCAATGCCGATCGCCAGCGTGAGTGCACCGTAGACCCAGAGATCGTAATCAGCGACTTGCTGCAGGCTGCGGGTGAGGACGTCCGCGGCATTGCGCATCGGCAGGAAAACGACGCCCAGGTGATAGCCAACGAATACCGGAAGGGTGAGCGCCAGGTCCGTCCAGGGACCGGAGCGCTCGAGGGATTCCTCCGCTGCCGGAGCCGTGGTCATCCCACCTAGCTAGCAAAGGCGCCTTCGCTTGGCCCAATTTCAGGCACTTGCCCGAGTCAGCTCGCCCCGGCCTACGTCGGCTTCAGGTGGTAGACGAGCCAAACGACGCCGGCCACCCAGGCGAGCGCAATGGCCACCATCGGACCATCGCTGATCATCTCCTGAGTCGGGCTTTCCGCCCGTGGGCGATTGCGCACGATGTGGAGGAAGCGCAGGACCCCGAGTACGCCGAACGCCGTCGTGGGCCACAGATGATTCACCCCGAAGAACGCCAGCGTCTCGGGGTCGAGCGTGTAGGTGAGGTAGGTGCCCAGGGTCAGCACGGCGGTGATGCCGAGCGCCCAGTCCAAACCCCGCTCCGTGTACGATTCGAGCGCGACGCGCTGCTTTCCTGCCCTCGCTTGCGCCGTCGTGAGCTCGTGGCGGCGCTTGCCGAAGCCCATGAACAAGGCCATGAGCGCCGTGCACACGAACAGGTACCACGACACCTCGATCCCGGTGGCGACACCGCCGCCGACGACGCGCAAGACGAACCCGAGCGCGATCGAGCCCACGTCCAAATAGGCGACGTGCTTGAGGCGCGCCGTGTAGAGCACGTTGTTCAGGAAATAGCCGAGCGCGACCAAGCAGAACCACGGCGAGAGAATCAGTGCTCCCCCGAGCGAAACCACGAGCAAGGTCGCGATGAGTGCCTTCGCCCATGGCACCGGCACCCGTCCCGATGCGATGGGCCGGTAGCGCTTGACCGGGTGCACGCGGTCCGCTTCCAGATCCGCCAGGTCGTTCATGGTGTAGACGGTGCCCGCCAAAAGGCAGAACACGGCGAAGGCAGCGGCCGCCGTGGCCAAGAGCTGGACGTCGAAGATCGACCTCGCGAAAAGCACCGGCGCCAGAACGAAGACGTTCTTGATCCATTGGTGCGGGCGTATGGTGCGCACCATGCCTCGCACTCGCCAGATCAGCTCGCCGCTCACTGGCGGATGAACGTCGGGTGGGGCAGGCCAGCTCTCCGAAGTCCGCAGGTCTTCGCCGTCGTTCATCTAGAACCCTGACCTTAGTCGCCCACGCCTCCAATAAAAAGATGGCCCCCCCTCGGAACTCATCCGACACGCTGGCAACCGAGCACGCGGCGCTCGTGCAGGAAATTCTGGCGCACGACTATCGGTACTACGTGCTGGACGACCCGATCATCGACGATCGCGCGTACGACGAGCTCTACCAGCGATTGCGAGCGCTCGAAGCGGAGCATCCCGAGCTCGACCTGTCCGCGTCACCGACCTCGCGCGTCGGCGGCACCCGCCAAGACTTGGCGACCGTGCCGCACAAGCAGCCGATGATGTCGCTCGACAACACGTACTCCCCTGCCGACCTTGCCGAGTTCGATCGTCGGGTGAGGCAAGGCCTCCCGGACGGCGCTGCCGTCAACTATTGCGTCGAGCCGAAGCTCGACGGCGCGAGCGTCGAGATCATCTACGAGCAGGGTCGGTTCGCTGGCGGCTCCACCCGCGGCGACGGCCTGAGCGGCGAAGAGATCTCGGCCAACCTGCGCACCATCCGCGGGCTACCCCTGCGCATCGACTACACTGCGCCGCTCACGCTGCGGGCCGAGGTCGTCATTTACCGGCGCGACCTCAGGGCGATGAACGAGGAGCGGGAGGCCCGAGGCGAGGCACCGTTTGCCAACCCTCGCAACGCCGCCAGCGGCAGTCTGCGCATGCTCGAGCCCTCCGTCGTCGCCGAGCGGCGCCTGCGTCTGTTCGTCTGGCAGGTGCTCGAACCCGAGTTCGCACCGAGCCACGACCAGGCCCTCGAGCACGCTGCCGCGCTACATCTCCCGACGCACCGCTTGCACCGGCGCTGCGCGTCGCTTGCCGAAGTCATGGCCGCCATCGACGACATCGAGAAACAGCGGGCTTCCCTCGACTACGAGATCGACGGCGCCGTCGTGAAGGTCACCGACTACGCGCAGCAGGGCATCTTGGGCAGCACCGCCAAATTTCCCCGCTGGGCCATCGCCTACAAGTTCGGCGCCGAACGCGCAACGACGCGCCTGTCGTCGATCAGCGTGCAAGTGGGCCGCACCGGCACGCTCACTCCCGTGGCCAACCTCGAGCCGGTCCAGCTTGCTGGCACGACGGTCAGCCGGGCGTCGCTGCACAACCAGGACCACATCGATCGCTTGGACGTTCGTCCCGGCGACCTGGTGATCGTGGAAAAAGCCGGCGAAATCATCCCGCAAGTCGTCAGCGTCGTGACCAGCGCCCGCACCGCGGAGCTGCCGCGCTTCGCCATGCCCGAGCTGTGCCCAGCCTGTGGCACGGCCGCCGTGCGCACGGTCGGTGAGGCGCGCACGCACTGCCCGAATCCGACTTGCCCGGCGCAAGTTTGTGCGGCGGTCCTTCACTTCTCGCGCCGCTACGCCATGGACATCGACCATTTGGGCGAGAGCTTGGTGGAGCAACTCGTGACGACCGGGATGGTACGAAACGTCGCCGATCTGTACGGCCTTTCGAGCGAGGGGTTGCAGGCGCTGCCGCGCATCGGCAAAAAGAGCGCCGATAACCTCGCGCAGGCCATCGAGCGCTCGAAAACGCGACCGCTCTCGCGACTGCTCACCGGGCTCGGCATCGATTTGCTCGGGCAGGTCGCCGCCACCCAGCTCGCTCGACACTTCGGCACCCTGGGCGCGCTGCTCGAACAGTCGCCGGAAGGTGCCGCGCGCCAGGCCGCCGACATCTCGGGCTTCGGTCCGAAGATGGTCGATTCGCTCCTCGCCTATCTGTCGGATGCTCAGTCGCGCGCGCTGCTCGCGCGTCTCCTGGCGCTCGGCGTATCGACGGCCGAACCGGTCCAAACGTCGGGTGCGTCGGGTCCACTCGCCGGGCTCAGCTTCTGCGTGACCGGCGTTTTGAGCCGCAAGCGCGAAGCCGTGCACGAGGACATTCGCCGGCTCGGCGGCACCGTGCACGACAAGGTCAAGCAGGGCACGACCTACCTCGTCGCCGGCGAAAAGGTCGGGCAGAGCAAGCTCACGAGCGCCAAGAAGCTCGGGACACAGGTCCTGTCGGAGGCGGAGTTGGACGACCTCTTGGCAGGCCGTACCGTCGCCCAGGTAGAGTCAGCAGCGGTTCGATGAAGACCCTGATCCGAACTCTCGAATCCGACCCGAACGTGCGGGGGTTGGGCCTCGCCGCTCTCTTGGCCGGCGTCGCGCTCGTGGCCTGGGCGGCGCTGGTCGGCATGCGGGCCCGCACCGAGCCCAGCCACTGTCCCGCCGGCACGTCGGGGCAAAGCGGCCGCTGCTGTGGCGCCGGACAGCGGGTGCGGGGCGGCGTGTGCCACGGCACGCCGACCGCCTGCCCCGAAGGAACCCGGCTCGTCTCAGCGCCGACCCCCGGCTGCGTCGTCGTGCCCGAGAAGGTTCTGGTCCCCGGTGGCAGCGTCCTGCTCGGGCCCACCGACTGGGACGGCGCGAGCCTGCGGACCACGCGCATCGTTTCGGTGCGGACCTTCTACCTCGACCAGGCGGAGGTGACCGAACATCGCTACGCCGATTGTACCCGGGCCGGCATGTGTCCCGTGCGCGACGCCGGGCGGGAGCCTGGACTGCCCGTGAGCGGCGTCGATGCGACCCTGGCCGAGCGCTTCTGTGCCTTCGCCGGTGGACGCTTGCCCACGGGCGCCGAATGGACGTTCGCCGCGGCGGGGACCGAAGGGCGCCGCTACCCATGGGGCGCCCACGGCCTGGTCTGTCGTCGAGCCGCCTACGGTCGCGTCGACGGGCCCTGTACGGAGGGGGCGCGGGGGCCCGACCTGGCTGGCATCCGCAAGGAAGGCGAAACGCAGAGCGGCATCCTCGACCTGGCCGGGAACGTCGCCGAATGGGCCAAGGACGACGACGGGCATCTCAGCCTGCGTGGCGGGTCCTATGCTTCCATGGCAGCGGGGGACCTCAAGAGCTGGTCGGAACGGCCGGCGCAGGTTTCAGCCGAGGCCGGCTTTCGCTGCGCCTACTCCGTTCCGTGAGGTATTCATTCTTTCATGCCCGCCGCCATCTTGAGCTTGGGGACCGAACTGACCCGCGGCGAAGTCGTGAATGGCAACGGCGCCTGGCTCGCCGAGCATCTCACCCGGCTCGGTCACGAGGTGATCGAGATCGCAACCGTCGACGATGACGACGATCGCATCGAACAAACCTTGCGCCGCCTGGGACGCGAGGCGTCCTTGATCCTGTGCACCGGCGGCCTCGGTCCGACGACGGACGACCGCACGGCCGCCTGCGTGGCGCGGACCCTCGGCGTACCCCTCGAGCAGAACGAGCTCGCGCGTACACAGCTCGAGCAATCCCTCTCGCGACGCGGCCGCTCGCTCGGTCCGGACAACGACAAGCAGGCGTACGTCCCGCGTGGCGCGACGATCCTGGAGAACCAGCTCGGCACTGCGCCTGGCTTCGGTGTCCGCCTGGGCGAGGCACAGGCCTATTTCCTACCCGGCGTGCCGACTGAAATGCGCGCCATGTTCGAACGCGTCGTGCAGCCGAGCCTGCCACGGCCTTCGGAATCGTGGCTGGCGCTGCATCTCGCGACGGCCGGCCTACCCGAGAGCGAGGTCGGCCAGCGTCTCGCCGGCATCGAAGAGCGCTACCAAGTCACGATCGGCTACCGGGCTGCCGAGGGCAGCGTGAAGGTGAAAGTGTTGGTCCGTGCCACGCCGGAGACCACGGCCCGAGCGCGCGATCGCATGGAGGCGGCCTATGCCATGGCCATCCAGAGGCTCGGACCGGCGGTATTCAGCAGGTCCGCTGCCCCGATCGAGCAAGTGCTGGGTGACCTCTTGCGGACCAACGGGCTCTCGATTGGCCTGGCCGAGTCGTGCACCGCGGGGGGAGCGAGCGCGCTCTTGGCGAGCGTGCCCGGCGCGAGCAGGTACCTACGCGGCGGG